>ERZ778025.2047-NODE-2047-length-12185-cov-3.598599_pt1 | contig 12185 bp, 15 predicted proteins | sample MGYA00375755_ERZ778025 | MGnify/ENA primary metagenome ERZ778025 (study PRJEB29350, sample SAMN05389825) | bioreactor metagenome | isolation source: Thiocyanate bioreactor | place: South Africa: University of Cape Town | collected 2014-03-17 ... | reverse complement strand
TACGAGATGATCTGGTGACTGGAGTTCAGACGTGTGCTCTTCCGATCTCTCGGCGTCGTGTGTCGCGCGCGATCGACGCGCAGCACACGACGCCGAGGACGACCCAGCCATAATAGAACGGCAGCCTGCGCGCGAGGCTGGCGGCAAACGATCCCTGTAGCATTGGCCCCTGCGTATGGTAGGGCCGTCACCTTGCCAATCCCGTCCTCGCAGTCAAGGGTGACACCGGGAAGGTCAGGGATGCGCGGCAGCGTGCATTGCTGCGCACGCTCGGGAGGAATGGCGCCGTCGCGCGCGCAGAAAGTGCGGATGCGAGCGCGAAAAGCCGCGATCTGTCGATCCAGACCGACGAGAGACGGGCCGGGAGCTGTCTGCTCCTGGCCCATCTCGTCGGCGACCTGTGGTCGGTGACGGATCACATCAACCGACGGTCGATGCCCTCCATTCGGCGTCCAGCATCGGCGGTCATGTCGCTATCTCTGTGGCAAGCGCGATCGAGCCGTCGCGCCAAACACAACTAGCCTCGCGGACGAGCGACCGTCGCGCTTTGAGGAAACAGGAGCGGCGCGGGGTTGACGCGTGTGCCTGCAACGTTCGACACCTCGTAGTGAAGATGCGGGCCGGTGGAGTAGCCCGTGCTTCCGACGGTGCCGAGCTTCTGTCCCTGATTGAGAGTTTGTCCGCTTCTTACGGTAATGCGCTGCAGGTGCCCGTAGAGGTGCGTTCTGCCACTGCTGTCCCGCGTAATGACGGCATTGCCATAGCCGCCCCTGCGCCCCGCAAAAGTGACCTTCTGACCCGATGTCGTAGCCGCTATCGGAGTGCCCATCGGTGCTGCCAAATCAATGCCTGGATGCCATCGGCCCTGATGGAAGTGGCTGGTAACCCGCCCATTCGTGAATGGCAGCTTGAAGCGCGAGGAAGCCGATGCCGTCTTATTTTCCGTATTGCGATTGGGCGACGCTGATGAAGCTGTTGGAATGCCTGCCGCGCAGATCAGCGAAAGCAGCCCGACACCGGCTAGGGTCATTGAGCGTTTCGCGCCGCTGGCCCCGTGCTTTCCAAGCAGATTGATCGTCTTGTTCATCGAGAATTCCCCGTGGTTTTGCGCGCGCCGTTTGACGCCGCTTCGAGAGGTTTGGGTTGATTGGCCAGGAGGGGACGCCGGCGGCTCACGGCCACCGAGCATGGAGTGCCAGATTGCGTCGGGATCCCTGCCGAAGCGGGTTAGTCGGAAGGAGGAGCGACTGAGAATCCCCGCGCACGAGGAGGCTCGTGATCGCCTCCAGCGGCTAGCGGGATGCCGACGTCGTACCTAGGCATGATCGTGGACATTGTGCCGATCGCCCCAGGATCTCCCGAAGCGCATCTCCGTTGGCGCTGTTGCAGATGAAGGAGATGTAGTGGCGATCATTCACGCCAAATCGGGGGATGCCGCAGGAGGATGCGAGGACCTTCTCGGCCTGCTCCCAGAGGGTGCGAACTGCTTGCCGTGTTCCGGGAGACTTCAGCGCGCTCCACGTCGCGGGGTTCGATTGTTTGGCCGTATCGGCGTACTTCATGACAAACGACATGAGAGCGCCAAGACCATCACGATTGGAAATGCTGCCGTCGCTCGGCTTGCTCAGCGAGACGAGGTTCACGGCCACGTTGAGATCGTGCGTGTAGGCATTGAGCTCGTCGAGCAGGTAGGTCAGGTCGGCGGCCGAAGTGGCAGCGCCGGGACGCAGATAGGTTTGCACGTACGTGTCATTGCGGAAGCTGCTTGCGATCAGCCTCGGTGGTGCCAGCCTCGCGAGCCCCGGTGGACGGGGCAGCACACGCCCATCGATCAGGTAGTAGCCATTCTTGCTGGCGCTGAGATGGTGCACCGACTCGTGCACGGCAGTCGTCAGGTCGAGCTGGGCACGGTTGCACGATATCCAGTTCGTGAAGAACTTCTTGTCTCCGATGGCCCTGTAGACGGCGAAGCCCTGCGGCGACAATCGCTCAAGCTCGCGTAGAGCTTGAGCTTGGCAGCTCCCGCTTCTGTTCTCTACAGCGCCGGCCGGTGCCATCACACCGGCCGCCATTATGATCCCGAGAAGGATCCCTCTTCCCCGTAAACCACGCATAGAACTACGCCCCTTGCTTGTTTACTCACGCGAGGGGCGGACTTGCTTTCGTCAGTTTGTCGTCAGGGTGGCCCTGCATCGGCCAAATAACGGCGCGAAAAGGGCCGCCTATTGGAGAGGTTGCAAATGTTGCGGGAAATGAAGGGGAAATGAACTACTCAGGCGTCCACGCTTAATAATTGGTAATGATTGCATTGAACGGCGTGCCGTCCAATTAAACGCCAATTGAACGCGATTGCGGAGCTGTATACAAGGCCGGTTTCCAGTGGAAGCCGGCCTTGGAGAAGTGGATCGAATGTATTTTAGTGCTGCGATCACGCTATGAAACGCTAGCAGCGGCAGCCGAGATTGACCGTTCGTGCCGTGGTAATGGTCCGAGCCGGAAGCATCTCCGTTCGGGCGACATTCTCGACGCGATTGCGGACCACGACCCGATTATGAACGCGAGTGACGACGTTCACCCGGTGGATCGGCCGCACTTCGGTTGTCGTAATATGGCGGTGGACCCGGTTCACATAGTTGACTCGATTTACATCGCGATAACGGGGGACGTTGCTGACCCTTTGAACGGTATTGTATCGATACACGGTCTGCACGCGATCGCTGCCGGTCCCTTGGCTGACGACTTGGGTCCGGCCCGTCGTGACCGTTTGCGCTGGGAGCGTCCTGGTGCGAGCAACATTCTCGCGCTTGTTGACGATCCGGTTCTGATAGCGAATGCGCGTGACCACGTTGACGCGTGTGACGGGCTGCACCCGGGTAACATTCACGACGCGGCGTGTATGCGTTACGTATCGGGTGTTATTGACATCCCGATAGCGCGTGCTTTGCGTAACTGGTCTCGTAGTTTTGGTCGAATAGCTCGTGGTCGTGCCGGGGCGCGGGCAATCGCGGCATTGGGCTTCGGCCGCCATTGATCCGGCGATAAACGCGGATGCGGACACTATTGCAGTCGCGGCAACATATCTCAGCACCTTCGCCATTATACTCTCCTCTCTATTTCTCTTTGAGCTTCAATCTTCGTGGGACGATTGCTGTCCGATCTCTGAACGGCAGGTGTTCGTAGCCACGTGTCTTCGAGAGAAGGTTGGTCGCAAGCTTCCTCAGACAGCGACGATCAGAATGGCAGGGCGCTTTCCTCGCGCGCTATCCGGGATATTGGGTAATGATGCGCGGGAATTGCACCCCATGCGCTCTCGATCGCGTCGTCGAATTCAATGCCGAGTTACCAAACCGTGCTCTCGATCTTCGAATGACCGAGGAAGAGCCGCGCAACTCGCAGATTGCCTGTCCGATGAAGCGAATTGGCACCGAACGGCGCGAGGCCGCAGCAGATCGGTAACCAATTCTGGCACGAGGCGCGTAGGCCGCCTCGGGCAGATCGACAGTTCGCCACCTGCTCAATGAGCGGTTCGGAAAGGCATCCGGTGCACAGCTCGGCCGCTTGCGGACCACTTGTCCCGCTCACGGCTTGCGCATATAAAACATATGCGAATCATATATTCGAGGGGTGCTCAGTGGGTATCGTCAATATCGAGGATGGGCTGCACGAGCAGCTACGCCGGGCGAGCAAGACGTGCTGTCGGTCGATCAACGCCCAGGCGGCGTTCTGGATCAAGATCGGCATGCTGTGCGAGCTGAATCCAGGCCTTACCTTCCAAGAGCTTGTGGCGCGTGAGCTGAGGGAGGCGGGCGTCGACGCCGTCGATCTCGCGGCTGCGGCCACATGACGAAGACGCCGGCCGAGGTGGAGCTGCTTGCAGAGGCGGGGCGTCTGCTCGCATCCGTGTTCGTGCACCTGGATGAACAGCCCCTCGCGGGATTGAGCACGCTACAGGTCAACGACCTCGTCGAGGCTTTCATCGTCGATCAGCTCGGCGCGCGACCCGCCAGCAAGGGTCAATATGGCTATGGCTTCGTGCTGAACAGTTCGAGGAACGAGGTCGTCTGCCACGGCGTGCCGTCGAGCGACGAGGTTTTGCAGGACGGCGATATCGTCAATATCGACATCACGCTCGAGAAGCAGGGCTATATCGCGGATTCCAGCAAGACATTCCTCATCGGGAATGTGACGCCCATGGCGAGGCGGCTCGTCCGAACCACCTATGAGGCTATGTGGAAGGGCATCCGCGCCGTGCGCCCGGGCGCAAAGCTTGGCGACATCGGCTACGCCATCGAGCGGCACGCAAAGCGGAGCGGCTATTCGGTCGTGCGAGAATACTGCGGCCATGGCATCGGGCGCGAGATGCACGAAGCACCGCAAGTGCTGCATTTCGGAAAGCCGGGGACCGGCCTTACGCTGCGAGAGGGCATGGTCTTCACGATCGAGCCCATGTTGAACCAGGGGCGCAAGACGGTTCGGACCGAGGAGGACGGATGGACTGTCGTCACAGTGGACGGGAAGCTCTCCGCGCAGTTCGAGCATACGGTTGCGGTCACCCGTGACGGCGTCCGCGTGTTGACGTTGCGGCCCGACGAACCGCGATCCACCGTATGATCCAGAACCTCGGTGTTTGCCGACGAATACGGCAGTCGCTCAGTGAGGCGCCCTCCCTGCAAGCTTGAAGACGTCGCGTACGCCTTGCAACAGCTTGGCCAGCCGGGGCCAGTCGCGATCCGATCACGGCGACGGAGTATGGAATAGTGGGGCCTGGTCAAATGACGCGAACGCAACTCCTTGCTGATGGAGCAACGCTGCTTATTCAGCCCTACGCCGAGCAGTATGCTGGCCCCGTTCGCGAGCTGTTCATTGACGTGAATAGGCTGATGGCGCCATCGGCGCTGCGCGAGCGCTTCGAGAGTTATGTCGCGCGCTCACTGCGCGAGGAGATCGAGCGAATTCCGGCGTACTACTCGGAGCGTGGTGGCTCCTTCTGGATTGCCACCTTGTCGGGAGAACTTGTCGGCATGTTCGGGCTCGAGGCCGTTGCGCCGAGAACCTTGGAGCTTCGCCGCATGTACGTCGCGCCGACGGCGCAGCGGCGAGGCATTGCGGCGACGCTGCTGAAGTTTGCTGAGCAGCAGAGCCGGCTCGCGGGGGCCGAGTGGCTAGTTCTAAGCACGTCGGAGCTGCAGCAGGCGGCCCTCGCTCTCTATCGCAACAATGGCTACGAGCTCGAGCAGGAAGAGCTCGCGGAGGCCGCAAGCAACAAAACCATTGGCGGGGGCATTCGCCGCTATCACTTCCGAAAGCGTCTGTTTGGTAACCGGACCGCGAGGTGGGGCGCACCATAGACCATCGCGAGCGATAGCGTCGTCGCTTCCAGGTCGAGACGTATGTGGAAGCTGGATACCCTGCCGCCAACATCAAGCGGGAACGGGCCTTGCTTGAGTTTCGAGCAGGTTCCACAATCGCTCGGCTTCTCGCTTGCCCGACTTCGCGGAGCGATAGATCCGTAGCTCCATCATCGTCGTCCACGACGGCCCGCCTGCGTAGACCAGTTGACCTTCCGCTAACTCGGCCGCAACGGATGTTTCCGGTAGCCAGGTCATCCCCAGCCCTTTGAGAGCCATCGCCTTGAGCGCCACCGCCAGGCCGTTCTCATAGACCGGATCCAACACCGGCGCGCGTGGCTGATTGGCGACGAGCTTGTTGATCAGCTTGATGATGAAGGTGTGCGGTGCGTAGTCCAGATACGCGACGCGGTGACCGCCCGGCCCTTTGAGCGCGTGCAGCGGCTTCCCATTCCTGTCCGGAGCCGACACGGGAACGAGACGCTCCTGCGCGACCTTGAGCGACGGGTAATCCGCGCCGTTCAGCAGGAGGGGGCCAGACGGATGAAAATAGCACAACATGAAGTCGCAGCCGCCTGACGATAGGGCGTCGACGCAATCATGCAGCGGTGCGCAGACCATCCGCGCGCGCATCGGCCCGAGCGTCGTCTCGATCTCGCGGATCCAGTCAGGATAAAAACTGATCGCAATGGTGTGCAACGTGGCGAACGAGACGAACGCGCTACGGCTGCGGCTGACGCCCTGGTAGTGGTCCCGCTCGCGGTAGATCATCTGGACCATTTCCTCAGCCGTCTTCCTGAAGCTTTTGCCCTCCGGCGTTAAGGTCGCTGGAAACGTGCTGCGGTCGATGAGCGCGACGCCCAGCCAGCCCTCCAGATTTCTTATGCGGCGGCTGAACGTCGGCTGCGTCAGGTTTCGCATTTCGGCCGCGCGGGAAAAGTTCAACGTCGCGCTGAGTGCGAGAAAATCCTCGAGCCAGGCAATTTCCATTCTCTCCTCCGTGTGCCCGACAAGTAGGCATCCTGCATCTCCGGCCAGCCTTATACAAATTTTGCATAACCTATGCAGAGATTCAATTTCACAGCCCGTCCTGCTGGCCGTAGCGTTCGTCTTCGATGGGGTTCGCTCGCAACCGGAACGAGGGGAATTATCGCATGCAGCGTCGCATGGAAGGCCTGGTTTGGTATGGTTTAGTGACCGCGTTGGCGATCATCGGACTGACGCACACGGTCTCGGCGCAGGACAAAAACGATCTCGAGCGCATCACCAGCACGAAGGTCGTGCGGGTCGGCGCGATCGAAGCCTTCCCCTACTATCGTAAGGATCTCGCAAGCGGGGAATGGGAAGGCATTATCCCTGATCTCACGCGTCTGATGTTCGGCAGCATCGGCGTCAAAGTGGAGTTTGTGCCCACCGAATGGGGCACCGCGGCCGCGGGACTGCAGTCTGACAAATTCGACTTGGTCGGTGGTTTCAACGCGACGCCTCAGCGCGCTCTGGCCGTGGGCTTCTCGGGCATCGTTGCCGATAGCAAGATCTCCATCGTCGGCCTTACCGACAAGGTGAAGGGGCTGACGACCTGGGATGCGGTCAACACGCCGACCGTCAAGATTGCCGCAGTTGATGGGGCGTCGACGACGCGTGCGGCTCAAGCCTTCCTTCCCAAGGCGACATGGACGCTCGTGAAGTCTACCGATGCCATGGTGCTGGAGATGGAGAGCGGCCGCGTCGACGTCATTCTCTCCAACGAGCCGACGCTTGCACTCTTCCTCAAAGCGAAGAAGAAGGGCGAGCTGGTCATTCCGACGCCAGTCCGAGCCCAGCCGATCAATTTCGGCATGCGCAAGAACTCCAAAGAGCTGCAGGAGTGGGTGAACATCGCGCTCGAGTACTACAAGATCTCCGGCGACGTGACGGCAATCTGGAACAAGTATCTCGGCACGAATTGATGGCCGCCTCGATGCACGGCACCCAAACCACTGCGAATGCGCTGCTGAGCATTCGCAAGCTCCGCAAGAGCTTCGCCGCGATCGAAGTTCTCAAGGGGATCGATCTCGATATTGGTCGCAACCAGGTTGTCGGCTTTATCGGGGCAAGCGGTTCGGGCAAGTCGACTCTGCTGAGGTGCATCAACTTTCTCGAAGAGCCCACAGCCGGAGAAATCCGGCTGGAGGGTGAGCTCATCGGCTTTTCCGATCGCGGCGGCAAGCACACCAAGCTCAGCTCCGGCGAGATCAGCCGGCAGCGTCGTCAGATGGCGATGGTGTTCCAGCAGTTCAATCTCTGGCCTCACAAGACGGCCCTGGAGAACGTGATGGAAGGCCCTCTGATCGTGCAGAAGGCGCCCAAAGCGGAGGTCGAGGAACGCGCCGTCGGCCTTCTCAAGAAGGTCGGGCTGGAGGACCGCCTCCACAGCTACCCAAGCCGATTGTCAGGCGGCCAGCAGCAGCGCGTAGCCATCGCTCGCGCGCTGGCGCTGCAACCCAAGGTCATGCTGTTCGACGAACCGACGTCGGCGCTGGATCCCGAGCTCGTCGGCGATGTGCTGAAGGTCATCAGCCAGCTCGCCGAAGAGGGGATGAGCATGGTGATCGTCACCCACGAGATGCACTTCGCCCATCAGATCTGCGACACGGTCGTTTTTCTGGATCAGGGCGTCATCGCCGACATCGGCCCGGCGGACCATATCTTCGGCGGCACGACCAACAAGCGGACGCTGGAATTTTTGAGCCGCTACCTCGAACGCAACGGCTGAACTCTGGAACTCCGCCCCCATGCAATCTGGCTATGAATGGGACTTTGGCGTCGTCCTGCAGTATCGCGAGGTCTTCCTCCGCGCCATCGGCACGACGCTCGCCCTTGCAGTCACGATCATTATCTGCGGGATGATCCTCGGGCTCGTGCTCTACCTGCTGCGAGCCAACACATGGCGCCCGGTCTATCTGTTGATCACCGCCATCGTCGAGGTTTTGCGCGCCGTCCCGCCGCTCGTTCTGCTGGTCTGGATCTACTACTGCATGCCCATTCTCACGGGCCTTTCTCTGAACGGATTCCAGACCGGCGTGCTGGCGCTGTCGCTGTACAGCGCGGCCTTCTACTCGGAGATTTTCCGCGCCGGCTTCCAGTCGATCGAGAAGGGGCAGATCGAGGCGGCCTTCTCGGTTGGCATGACGCGCACGCAGATCCTGCGCCGGATCACCGGTCCGCTCGCCTTCCAACGCATCTTCCCCCCGCTCGTCAGCCAGTGCGTGCTGGTGATCAAGAACACCTCGCTTGCCGGCTACATCGCGGTGGCTGAAATCCTCTATCAGGGGCAGCAGATCAGCATCAGGACCTTTCGTCCGCTGGAAGTTCTGACGATCGTCGCGCTGATCTTCCTCGCCATCATCCTGCCGCTCACGTTCCTCGCGAACGTGCTGGAGGCCAAATACCGCAAGAAGTACTTCGGATAGCATCGGAGAGTCGTATGCCTTACGTCCGCGTCGAACTCATTGAAGGCCGGGCTGAAGAGAAGAAAGCAGAGCTTGCGCGGCGCATCACTCAGGCCATGGTCGAATGCGCGGGCGCAACGCCGGAGAGCGTGTTCGTCGTGTTCGAGGACGTGAAACCCCAAAATTGGGCGGTCGGCGGCGAGCTGATCTCCGAGCGCAGGCGCAAGCAAGGCGGCAACAGATGAGCTCGAATGCTGCGACAAGCAATCGTGATGCGGCGGCGGCCGAGGTTCTGATCGTCGGCGCAGGAATCGTCGGCGTTTGCAGCGCGGCGTATCTTCAGCGCGCCGGCTTCCGCGTCACGCTGATCGATCGCCTGGCACCTGGAAATGGCTGCTCGTTCGGGAATGCTGGCAACGTCAGTCCAGGCGCGGTCGTGCCCTATTCGATGCCCGGCACGCTTTGGAATGTCCCGCGCTGGCTGCTTGATCCTCTGGGGCCGCTGGCCGTGCGCCCGGCCCATCTGCCCAAGCTGATCCCCTGGCTGCTGCGCTGGATGCGGGCAAGCCGGCCGGACAATGTGCGCGCCATTTCGCGTGCCATGCTCGCCCTGCACCAGCCTGTCTTCGAGGGCTATCTGCCTCTCCTCAAGGAAGCTGGCGCACCGGAGCTCATCGAGATGAGCGGGCAGCTCTATGTCTCCGCCAAATCCGGGCCGATGGATAGCGAGCTGGCGCGTGAATTGCGCAAAACTGCTGGGATCCGCGCGGAAGCCATCACGGGCGGCGCTCTTCGCGAGCTCGAGCCGACGCTGTCGGGCGAATATCAAACCGGCCTGCTGCTGCCCGACAACGGAACCTGCCTCAATCCGCAACGCCTCGTTCAGGCGATTGCCGATCACGTCCGACGCAACGGGGCAGAGATTCTCGAGGGTGAGGTTCATTCGTTCAGGTTCGGTCCGGACGGCCCGGTCGCAGCGCTGACGTCGCTTGGGGAAGTCCGCTTCAAGAATCTCGTCCTGGCCGCCGGCGCATGGTCGAACCGGCTGTCGAAGCAGCTCGGCCTCGACGTGCCTCTCGAAGCGGAGCGCGGCTATCACATCACGCTCACCGAGCCCGGATTGATGCCGCGCCTTCCCGTCACCAATCGCGACTTCAGCTTCGCCACCGCGCCAATGGAAATGGGGCTGCGTCTCGCGGGCACCGCAGAATATGGTGGGCTCGACGCGGCGCCGAACTGGGGCCGTGCTCGTGTTCTTCTGAAGCACGCAACCCGCATGTATCCGGGCGTCGCGACTTCCAGCTTCACCGAGTGGATGGGGCATCGGCCGACATTGCCCGATGGATTGCCGATCATCAGCCGGTCGTCGCAGCATCGCAACATCGTGTTTGCCTTCGGCCACTCTCACTTCGGTGTCACCGGCGCGCCGACGACCGGACGCCTCGTTGCCGAGCTGGTCGCCAACAAGCCATCCAACTCCATCGATCTCACGCCCTATTCCGCCAGCCGGTTTTCTGCCTGACACGGGAACGAAATGACGGTTGTCACCTCCCGGGATGCGGAGACCATCATTATTGGCGGCGGTCTGGTCGGAACCGCGATCGCCTACGGACTGGCACGACAAGGATGCAAGCCTCTCGTGCTCGACGGCGGCGATCGCGACATCCGTGCGGCGCGTGCCAACTTCGGCATCATCTGGGTCCAGGGCAAAGGTCCCGGGATGCCGGCCTACCAAAGACTGACGCGACGCAGCTCCGATCTATGGCCGGACTTCGCCAGAGACCTGAGTGAGTTCACCGGCATTGGGCTGGACTATCGCCGCACGGGGGGCCTCTCCTTCTGCCTGGGGGCAGACGAATTCTCGGCGCGCTCAACAGTCGTTCGGCGGATGAGCGAGGAGTTCGGCGAGGCAACCTACGACACCGAGATGATCGAGCGCAGCGCCGTCGAGCGACTGCTGCCGGATCTCCGTCTCGGCCAGGATGTGGTGGGCGCCGTACACTGCGGGCGCGATGGCGAGGTCAATCCACTTCGGTTGCTGTACGCCTTGCAGACGGCCATCACAACACTCGGCGGCTCAGTCCTTGGCGATGAGAACGTGACGTCGATCGTGCCCCGCGCGGGCACGTTCAACGTGACGACCGCCACTTGCACGTATCACACACCGAAACTCATCCTGGCCGCCGGCAATGGGACGCGCGAGCTTGCCCAGCAGGTCGAATTGGATATCCCGATCCGGCCGCAGCGCGGGCAATTGCTGGTCACAGAGCGGTTGGCGCCGATATTTCCGCTGCCGACCGTTCCTCTCCGGCAAACCGCCGAGGGCAGCATCCTGATCGGCTCGACGCAGGAAGAAGTCGGTTTCGATACAGGAACCAACATTGCTGGCGCCGGACGGATGGCCGAGCGCGCGTGCCGTATCCTCCCGGCACTCGAAAACGTCAACATCGTCCGGCATTGGGCCGGCTTGCGCGTGATGACGCCGGATGGTCACCCGATTTATGCCCAATCGCCGGCTTTTCCCGGCGCCTTCTGCACCATCTGCCATTCCGGCGTGACCCTGGCTGCTGCGCACGCCCTGGAGATCGCGGCGGCGCTGATGGGTGATGTCCTCCCCGATCATCTCAAATCGTTTCACCCGGATCGCTTCCATGTTTCGGCTGCTAACTGATCCAACAGATGAGTTCGTGCGCATCACGATTGACGGCGTGGATGTGAGCGCGCGCAAGGGCGAGCCGGTCGCTGCCGTACTGCTGCGCACCGCGCCATTCACCGCGCGCACGACCACAGTGACTGGTGCACCGAGAGCGCCCTATTGCCTGATGGGAGCCTGCTTCGACTGCATGGCCATCGTCGATGGTGTTGCTTCCCAACGAACCTGCATGATCGCAGTCTGCGACGGCATGCGTGTGGTACGACAGCAGGGAAAACGGACGCAGACACCATGACGACATGTGATGTCCTCATCGTCGGTGCCGGCCCGGCCGGCATGGCCACGGCGATGCGTCTACGCAAAGCCCAGATTGACGTCATTGTCGTGGACGATGCGCGAGCACCTGGCGGGCAGGTCTGGCGCGCCGCCGAGCAAAGTGCTGACGGCATGGCCTCGGTTCTTGGTGCTGATTACCGCGCTGGACGAGAGGCCATTGCCCGTTTCCGTGCGTCCGGCGCCAGGTACCTCGCCGAAACCGAAGTCTGGCGGCTTGACGACGGCTGGCGCGCATTCACCAAGCATCGCGGCACCATCGATCGCATCGACGCCAAATCCGTCGTGCTCGCGACCGGCGCCTTGGAACGCCCGGTCCCTTTTCCGGGCTGGACGCTCCCCGGCGTGATGACCGTCGGCGGGGCACAAACGTTGCTCAAGGGCGCGCGGCAAATACCTCAGGACGGGGTCTGGATTGCA
>ERZ778025.2046-NODE-2046-length-12187-cov-3.257089_pt1 | contig 12187 bp, 12 predicted proteins | sample MGYA00375755_ERZ778025 | MGnify/ENA primary metagenome ERZ778025 (study PRJEB29350, sample SAMN05389825) | bioreactor metagenome | isolation source: Thiocyanate bioreactor | place: South Africa: University of Cape Town | collected 2014-03-17 ... | reverse complement strand
GTCGTCGCGGTGATCGCCGACTATCGGCTGTGGCCGGAGGTCAAGTACCCGGATTTCCTCGAGGACTGTGCGCAGGCGATGCGCTGGATCCAGGACAATATCGCGCTCTATGACGGCGATCCGGACCGCTTCTTCGTCGCCGGGCACTCGGCGGGCGCCTATAACGCGGTGATGCTGGGGCTCGATGGCTCGTTCCGGCGCGACTACGGCGTCACCATGCCGATCCGCGCGATTGCCGGTATTTCCGGGCCGTATAATTTCTACCCCTTCGAGTATGATCAGGTGCGCGATACCTTCGGCCCGGCGCCGAGCCCGGAAGGCACGCAGCCGGTCAACCTCGTGACCAGCGACGCGCCGCCGATCTTTCTCGCCAGCGGCACCTCCGATCCGATCGTGCGCGTGCAGAACTCCGAGGCCCTGGCCAAGAAGCTGCGCGAGCAGGGCATCTGGGTCACCGAGAAGTACTATCCCGGTTTCGGCCACCTCGAGCCGGTGATCGCGCTCGGCGCGATGATGCGGTTCCGCATGCCGATCCTCAGCGACATGGTGGAGTTCTTCCAGACGTTCGGGGCTTTCCCCTCCGGCACGCCGCGGCCGGTGTTCACTCCCGATCCGCCCGAAAGCAACATGACGGCGGTGATCAAGAAGATGGACGACGTGCTGGCGCCGATCGACGGCGGCCGGCGGAATGAATGAGCGCGTAGCGAGCAGGGACGTGAGTGTCCCTACTCGCTTCTCTCACACGTTGACGCTCTGCATGCGCGCGGCGAACGCCTCGCCGAAAGCCGACATGCCATCGGCGACGATGCGGCCGACGGCGTAGGCGGCGACGGCGTAGAACTTCTGCGCCGCCGGGGTGCGCAGGAACGTCTTGTCGTCGCCGGGGGCGGCCTGGAGCACGGTCGGGGCAGGCGCCGCGGGCGCCGGCATTGCTGAGGTCGCGGTAGACATAAGCCATCATGGCGCGTTGCGTGCGCGAGACATCGGCGAGCAGGCCGGGCATCATCGCCTCGACCTGGGTATCGATCTCCTGCCAGGGGACGGTCACTTCGCCCTGCTGGTGCGACACCGAAAGTCCGAGCAGCAGCGCCCGCACCGACTGGCCGACCATGGCGGCCGAGATTTCGGCCGAAACCAGTTCCATCAGGGCATCGATCTGGGTCTGGCGGATCACCGAGGCGTGGGTGACGAGACGCTGCCCTTCGGCGATCGCGGCGACCTGGGCGGCGGGCTCCAGCCGTGCCGCATCACGCTCGAGCACGGTCATGCGCTTGCCGAACTCGGAGTGAAAGAAGGCCCCCAGCACCGCCTGCTCGTCGGCGGAGAACTTGCCTTCGAGCGCCTGGCGCAGCCGGCGATGCAGGTCGCCGGCGTTGAACACCGCCTTGGCGGTCGCTTCCCAATGCTTCAGGAAGATCTCGTCGCTGGAGATTTCCTCGGTCCGCGCCGAGGCAGCAATGGTGGCGCCGAACTGGCTGAACACCTCGTCGAGCGCAGTGGCGCGCATCAGTTCGGCGATGGCGATCTGCTGGCTCTGCGCCTTGGCCGGAGAAACGACATGGAGCGGCGATCCGACGGGCGTCAGCAGCAGCGCAAGCAACGCGAGCGATCGGATCAGCATCTGATGCGTCCTCCCCAGCATTTTCGAGACTAGCGCAGCCGGGCCGTCGCCGCCAACACGGCGCCCTGTTTCACACAGGACTTGGTGTCGGGCAGGAATCCGATTGTGCACGGGACTTGCCCCCGCTCCGCTCCAGCCTGTTAAACTCGCGCGTACGAACACCGGGAGTGCCTCTCATGCAGTATACGCGCCTGGGCCATAGCGGCCTCGAAGTCAGCCGGATCTGCCTCGGCTGCATGTCGTTCGGCGAGCCGGGGCGCGGCTCGCACGAGTGGACGCTGGACGAAGCCGCCAGCCGGCCGATCCTCACCGCGGCTTGGGAAGCGGGGATCAATTTCTATGACACCGCCAACGTCTACTCGCTCGGCTCGAGCGAGGAGATCGTGGGCAAGGTGCTCAAGGAGCTGGCGCCGCGCGACGAGCTGGTGATCGCCACCAAGGTCAATGGCGAGATGCGCAAGGGACCGAATGGCGCAGGGCTGAGCCGCAAGGCGATCCTGAGCGAAATCGACAACTCGCTGCGCCGGCTCGGCACCGACTACGTCGACCTCTACCAGATCCACCGTTTCGACCCGGCGACCCCGATCGAGGAGACGCTGGAGGCGCTCAACGATGTCGTGCGGGCGGGCAAGGCGCGCTATATCGGAGCGTCGTCGATGGCGGCGTGGCAGTTCCTGAAGCTGCTGATGACCTCCGACAAGCATGGCTGGGCCCGCTTCGTTTCGATGCAGGACCAGCTCAACCTGATCGAGCGGGAAGAGGAGCGTGAGATGCTGCCGCTCTGCATCGACCAGGGGATCGGGGTCATTCCGTGGTCGCCGCTGGCGCGCGGCCGGCTGGCCCGGCCATGGGGCGAAAGCACCGAGCGGATGCAAACCGAGCTCGCCGCGGCGCGTGGGGTGAAGATGGCGCAGGTGGCGCTCGCCTGGGTGCTGCAGAAGCAGCCGGTGACCGCGCCGATCGTCGGGGTCACCAAGCTCGGGCAGCTCGAAGATGCCATCGGGGCGCTCGAGGTGACGCTGAGCGCCGAGGAGGTGGCCCGGCTCGAAGCGCCGTATCGCTCGACGAGCGCAGCGAGCTTCCGCTAGGGCACGCAGGCAGAGGATGCGAGGGCAGGGGATGGTCGTGGTTTCGCGCAGCAAGGGGACATTCTGGGGGTACGGGGTTCTGCCGGTGCTGGCGGTCATGGCGCTGCCGACGGGCGGCCTGGCCGAGGAGGCGCCGACGCCGACTGCGTCGATCTGCGCGATGGCCGCGGCCTCGCAGTACGAACCCGGTTATGCGGGGTTTGGCCGCGCGTTCGGACGAATCGACGCGGCGATCGCCATCCCGGCCTGCGAGGAAGCCGTGCAGGCGGCGCCCGACCTGGTCGCCAACCAGGCGTGGCTGGCGCGGGCGCTGCTGGCCGACGGGCAGACCGAGGCGGCGTTGCCGCTGTTGGAGACGGCGTCCAAGGCTGGCAGCGCGTTGGCGCAGCAACTGCTCGGCGACATCTATATGGGGGATCTGGGCGACGGTTCGTTGACCGATTACGACGCCGGGCTCGAGCAGTTGCGGCCGGCCGCCGATGCCGGGTTTGCACCGGCGCAGCTCAGCGTCGGCTTTGCCTACGACACCGGACGCGGCGTGGCGGAGGACAAGACGATCGCCGCCTCCTGGTACATGCGCGCCGCCCAGCAGGGCGAGCCACGGGCTGCCAGCAACCTCGGCTATCTCTACCATGGTGGCGGCGGGGTCGAGCTCGACTATGCGCAGGCGATGTTCTGGTACCAGAAGGGCGCCGACCAGGGGGACGTCGTCGGCATTTACGGTGTCGGCCAGCTCTACGAGTTCGGGCAGGGCGTCGAAGTGGATTTCGTCAAGGCGGCGGAGCAGTTCCAGCGTGGCGCCGAGATGGGCGACAGCTACTCGCAGAACGATCTCGGCTATCTCTACGAGACGGGGCAGGGCGTCACCGCCGACATGGCGGAAGCGGCTCGCTACTACCAGATGGCCTCGGACCGCGGTTATGCGCTGGCGAGCGCCAACCTCGCGCAGCTCTACAGCACCGGTCGCGGCGTGGAGCGGGATTTCGACCGCGCGCTCGCGCTCTATTCCTACGCGCATGATCAGGGCGAAATCGGCGGGACGGTCGGGCTGGCACAGGCCTATCTCTACGGCGAGGGCGTGGCCACCGACTACGAGATGGCGCGCAGCCTCGCGCAGCAGGCCACCGATGCCGGCGCCAGCTATGGGCAATCGACGCTTGGCGCCATCTACGCCGACGGCATGGGCGTGCCGCGGGACTTCGCCCGCGCCATCGAGCTGTTCGACCTGGCGGCGGCGCAGGGCAATGACTACGCCGCCGGCCGGCTGGCGGAGGTTCGGGCCGAGCAGACCTGCGGGCTGATCGCGGCGACCCGTTACGAGACCGGCTTCGAGGTCTCGGGAGTGGAGCTCGAGCAGATCGACGCCGACACTGCCATCCCGGTCTGCGAGAAGGCCGCGGCGCTCGACAGCAATTCGCTCGAGAACAAGGCCTGGTACGCGCGCACTCTGATGGCGGGGGGACGGCAGGCCGAGGCGGTGCCGTTGCTTGAGACTGCCGCCGCCGGGGCTTTCGCGCCGGCCGAAGTGCTGCTCGCCGACCTGCTGCTGTGGGGCCATGGCATCGACGAGGACCCGGCCCGCGCCGTGGCGCTCTACAAGGCTGCGGCGGCCAGCGACTTTCCGCCCGCCGAGTTCGGGCTCGGAGTGGCTTACCAGAACGGCCGCGGCGTGCCGGCCGACCCGGCCCTCGCGGCCAAGTGGTATCGGATGGCCGCCGAACACGACATGCCGGCGGCAACGGACAGATTGGCCGATCTGGAACGCGGCGACCTCGACCCGCAGACTGGGGCGCAGCGGGCGGCGCCGCGGAGCTGACGGAACCGCTAGGCTGCCGGCTCGCGGATCACCGACGGGGCGGAGCGGGTTTCCTTGCCGTGGGTGACGGCTTCGATGTTGTTGCCGTCGGGGTCGAAGACGAAGGCCGCGTAGTAGCCCGGGTGGTAGGAGCGCTCGCCGGGGCCGCCATTGTCGGTGCCGCCGGCCCGCAGCGCGGCCTGGTAGAAGCGCTGCACCATGGCCTCGTCACGCGCCTGGAAGGCCAGGAGCACTTTCGAGATGTGCTGGCCGGGCCCGGGGCGGCTGATATAGAGCTCGTCGGCCTGAAAGGCGTGGTCGGAGCGGTTGCCGGGGGGAAGGTCCAGCGCTTCCAGCACAGCCGAGTAGAACGTGGCGGCTTTATCGAGGTCGGCGACGTTGAGGTGCACGTGATCGATCAGGCGTCCGGCATGAAACTGCATGGGCTGTCTCCTCGAGCAAAAGGTGGACCGGTTGCCGGCCAACGAAAAAGCCGGCCGCCACAGGCAGCCGGCTCGAACGTCTCGGCGACAGAGGCTTATTCGGCCTTGTCGGCGCTGTCGGAATTGAGCTGGCCGTACTTCTCAACGCCGATCGAATTGAGCAGTTGCAGCTGGCTCTCGAGGAAATCGATGTGGCCTTCTTCGTCGGCCAGCAGTTCCTCGAACAGATTCTTGCTGACGTAGTCGCCCAGCGATTCGCAGAGCTCGCGCGAGGCCTTGTAGGCCTTGCGGGCGTCATACTCGCCGGCGAGGTCGCACTCGAGCACTTCCTTGATGGTCTGGCCGATGCGCAGCGGCGCCACGCGCTGCAGGTTCGGATGGCCTTCGAGGAAAATGATGCGCTCGATCAGCTTGTCGGCGTGGTGCATCTCTTCGATGGATTCGGCACGTTCCTTGGCCGCCAGCTTGGTGTAGCCCCAGTCGGAGAGGATGCGAAAATGCACCCAGTACTGGTTCACGGCCCCGAGTTCGAGGAACAAGGCCTCGTTAAGCCGCTCGATGACCTGTGCTTCGCCTTTCATTACGACCTCCTTGGCGCTTACGACGCATGGCCGAAAGCCGCGCGTGCACCACAGGTGCATCGGCGGGTTTCTCGGCCAGTTGGAGGTGGTACTCTTCCGTCACAGTGATGATAATGTCCACCACATTCGGCACGCAGCCGGCGCATTTGCAGCGCTTCTGCAGCTCCCGGTAAACCATCGCAGGCACGATGATCTGCCAGGGATCCTCACGCAAAAGCCCAACGACGATCTGCTTGATCTCCCTGTCGGTGATCACATTGCACTGGCAGACAAGCATGGGCAGAGAAACGGCGTCGGCTGTGAGGTTCTGCTGGCATAGAGCGCCCAAGAAACCTGATTGTCAATGTCAGATAATGGCGCACACCGAATCGCGAAACCATTGCCGACCCCGACCGTATCTGTTCGGGCACTCCTCAAAGGTCTTTCCGTCATGTCGTTTTCGCTCGTCGGCCTGCTCAACTTCGCCAGCCCGAAGGCGCCTCGATCGCGCCGGCTCGCCTCGGGCCTCAGCTACGGCGAGGGGCCGCGGCGGAAGCTCGACCTCTACGGCCCGCGCGCCGCGGCAGCTTCGGCGCCGGTGGTGATCTACATCTATGGCGGGGCCTGGAACGAGGGCGACCGGCGCGATTTCGCCTTCGTCGCGCGCTGGCTCGCCGCACTCGGCTATCTCGTCGTGGTACCGGATTACCGGGTGTTGCCCGAGGTCGAGTATCCGGTGTTTCTCGAGGACTGTGCCGAGGCGGTGCGCTGGACGCTGCGGCACGCCGCCGAGAATGGCGGCGACGCCTCGCGGCTGGCGCTGGTCGGGCACTCTGCCGGCGCCTATAACGCGGGGATGCTGGCGCTGCAGCCGGCCTATGGAGTGGCCGACGCCATCGACGCGGTGGTCGGGCTGTCGGGGCACTACAATTTCTATCCGTTCGATGTGCCGATCAGCATCCGCACCTTCAGCGGCGCTGCCGACCCGTTGGCGACGCAGCCGGTGAACCTCGTCAGCAGCGCCGCGCCGCCGATGTTCCTCGCCAGCGCCGATGACGACACGGTGGTGGGCCCGCAGAACACCGTGGCGCTGGCCCGCCGGCTGCGCGAGCAGGGCGTTGCGGTCACCGAGCGGCATTTCCCGCGCTTCACCCATCCCTCGACGCTGCTCGAGCTCGGCAGCCTGCTCAGCCGCCACTCCAGCCTTGCCGGTGAGGTTGCGGCGTTCCTCGCCCGCACATTGCGGCTGGCGCCCTCGAACGGCAACGCTATGATCGGGCCGGGCGAACAGGGAGCAGGGCGATGAGTGTGCGACAGAGGCTGGCGGCGAGCGCCGTGCTGGCGCTTGGTCTGGGCGCCGTTCCGGTCTCGGCCAGCGAATTGTTCGACGCCTGCGCCGCCAAGGCGGCGAGCTCCTATGAGCAGGGCTATGCCGCAACCGGCCTCGACAGCGGCGCCATCGATACGGCGGCGGCGATCGAGGCGTGCACTGCGGCGCTGGCGGAAGCCCCCGACTCGCCGGCGCTCAAGGCCTGGCTTGGCCGGGCCTATGACGTTTCGGGGGATTCGGCGCAGGCGGCGAGCTATCTGGAGCCCGCCGCGAGCGCCGGTAACGTCCTGGCGCAGACGGTGCTCGGCGATATCCTGATCGTCGGCCAGGACGTGCCGCAGGACATGACGCGCGGCGCGGAACTGCTGAAGCTCGCCGCCGATGCCGGGTTCGCTCCGGCCGAGGACAGCCTCGGGCTCTCCTACGATTATGGCGAGGGTGTTGCGCAGGACTATGTCGAGGCGGCGCGCTGGTATCGGCGGGCGGCCGAACAGGGGCTGCCGCGGGCCATGGCCAATCTGGGCTCGATGTATGCCGAAGGCCTGGGGCTCGATCGCGACCTGGTGGCCGCAGCTGCCTGGTACCAGCGCGCGGCGGATCGCGGCGACAGCCGGGCGCAGTTCAACCTGGGCAAGCTGTACGAGACCGGCGCCCTGGGCGAGGCCGATTATGCCAAGGCGGCCGAACTCTACCAGGCTTCAGCCGACCAGAACTATGGGCTGGCGCTGAATGCCCTGGGCTATCTGAAGCAGTATGGCTATGGGGTCGCCCCCAGTCCGGAAGGCGCCGCAGCGCTTTATCAGCAGGCGGCCGACCAGGGGGTTGCCCAGGCGCAGGGGAACCTGGCGCTGCTCTACGAGGACGGGATCGGCGTAACGCAGGATTTCGCGATGGCGCGCCAGCTTTACCGGCAGGCGCTGCAAAGCGGCAACGGCGACGCGGCGGTCAATCTGGGGCTGATGTATCTCAACGGCGCCGGCGGGGTGCGCGACCTCGACAAGGCGTTGAACTTCACCCAGCAGGCGGCCGACCAGAGCAACCCGATCGGCCTCAACAATCTGGGCCATCTCTACGAGAACGGCCTGGCGGTGACGCTCGACACAGACAGGGCGCTGGAGCTGTACGCCGAAGCCGCCGGCCTCGGCTACCAACCGGCCGCCGACAACCGCAAGCGGCTGCAAGCGGCGCTGCAGGCGCCCACCGAAACGCCCAGGGTGAAGACCTACCCGAGGAGCAAGATCGACAACTGAGACCGCGGCTCGACCGGTCCCCGCGAGGCGGTGTGCGCCGTCAGGTCCGCGCGGGTTCACCTATGGCACTGTTGGCCGGGCGGCGTTCGGATCTGGCCGTGACCAGGGTGTCCCAGGCAGCCATGGCGCAGGTGATCACCACCTCCAACTCGGCGCGGCTGGCGCCGTCCCGCGCCTCGATCGACAGGCCATGCATGACGGTGGTGTAGTAGCGGGCGATGCCGGTCAGCTGAACGTTGTCGATGGCAAGATCGCCGTCGCTGACCCCGCGGACCAGCCGATCGCGGATCTCGTTGTACTGGGCCTGGCGGACGCCGGCGAGGAACTCGCGAACGGGGTGGTTCTCCACGGCACCGGTGGGCGCGGCGAGCACCAGCATGCAGCCGCGCGGCGAATCCGGGATGGTGATGGTGTCAGCCACCGCGCTCAGCATGGCCTCGATGGCTTTCCGGGCGGTTGGTTGCTGGCGCAGCGCCAGCCTCGGCGGCTGTCCCTGCGTCGCGGCGTTCAGCGCCACGGCCTCGCGAAACAGCGCCTCCTTGCTGCCGAAGGAGGCGTAGATGCTGGCCGACGCGATGCCCATGGCCCCGGTCAGATCCTGCATCGAGGTTCCCTCGTAGCCGCGCTCCCAGAACAGATCCATCGCGCTGCGGAGCGCGACGTCCCGGTCGAAGGTGCGCGGCCTGCCGCGAGCTGCCATGTCGTTCCCATTTCTTGGTCGATTGACAAATTATAGCTTGACGAAGCGTCGAGCGCCATGCAGTTATTTGTTTGTCGATCAACAAACAAATGGTCGTCGTTCCAGCAAGGACCAGTACCATGAGCATTCCCGTCATCATGCGCGCCCTGCAGCAGGCATCTCTGAACGGTCCGCAGGACCTCAGCATGATCACCGACGCGACGGTGCCGACTCCGGGGCCCGGGCAGGTTCTGGTCAAGGTTACCGCAGCCGGGGTCAATATCGCCGACCTTTCCCAGGCGCGTGGTACGTTTCGCGGCGGCCCCCAGCCGCCATATCTGGCCGGGTTCGAAGCGACGGGCGAGGTGGTCGCGCTAGGCGAGGGGGTGACCAATATTGGCCTTGGCGCCGAGGTCATCGGCGTAGGATATGGCGCCTTTGCCGAGTATATGGTGCTTGCTGCGGCTGCCGCGATGCCGATCCCCTCGGGGTGGACGGGCGAACAGGCGCTGGGACTGCCGGTCAACCTGCCGACGGCGGTGGCAGTACTCAAGCCGCTGGGGCAACTCGCGGCCGGCCAGGCGGTGCTGATCCACGCCGCTGCCGGCGCGACCGGCCAGGCCGCGGTGAAGATCGCCAAGCACTACGGCGCCGTGGTGATTGGCACAGCCTCGCCGGAAAAGCACGAGGTGGTGCGATCACTGGGCGCCGACCATGTGCTCGATTCCCGCAGCGACGATCTCGCCACTCAGGTGCTGGCGCTGACCGGGGGCGAAGGCGCCGACCTGGTGATCGAGTCGGTTGGGGGCGATACCTTTGGCGCCAGCCTCGCAGCCACGCGTCGGGTCACTGGCCGGGTGGTAGTGACCGGGCTTCCCGCTGGCATGGCCTCGCTCAGCAACTGGGATCTCGTCTACGAGCACCAGGTGCAGATCATCGGCTTCAACATGGGCAAGCTCATTCAGGTCGCGCCGCGGATCTTTGGCGACGTCATGAGCGAGCTGTTCAAGCTCATTGGCGCCGGTGTCCTCACCCCGGTGCAGCCGACAATCTACGAACTGGCCGATGGACCACGAGCCCTCGCCATCCTCGAGGGTCGCGCCAGCATCGGCAAGCTGGCGCTGCGGGTCTGATGCTGCCTGCTCAGCCGTGCTCCTTCTCGCGCCGGCTGGCGAGCACGGCGATCGAGGCCGCGACGCGGTGGGCGGTGGAGAAGAACTCGCGATGGATCATGAAGCCAACGGTGACGAGGCTGGCGGCGACGGCCAGCCACTCATTGGCGAACCAGGCGACCATCGGCACGGCGAAGTAGTAGGCGCGGATACCGTTGTTGAAGTTCTTGGCAGCCAGCGTGTTGAGCTGGGCGATGCCGTCGATCTCGTCGCGGGCGACATGCTCGGAGTGCTCGATGGCGCCAAGCAGGATGCAGAAGTGGTTGAACTGGCGCAGCGCCAGGGTGAATGAGAAGAAGCTCAGAACAAAGATCGCCAGGGTCGCGAACAGATGGATCTGCACGTCCTGGGCCGTGTAGCTGGCCTTCAGCCCGACAGTGGTGAGCGTATCGGTCAAGGCGGTGAGGTTGCCGAAGGCGGTGAACACCGCCAGCACCAGCAGCACCGAGGTCGAGGCGAGAAAGCTCACCGAGCCCATCAGGTTGCCGGCGAGGATGGCGTCGAGCGGAGTGTCGCGCTTCACCGCGTTCGCCACCCAGCGGCGGCGCTGCATCGACATGATCACCGACAGCGATGGCCGGTGCCGCTCCAGCAGCGGCACACCGTAATTGTAGGCGAACCAGCAGATCAGCGGGAAAAGTGTCGCGAACAGCGTCATGGCGCCGGAGCCCTCGAGGGGAATCGATGCTCCTTTATAGCGCGCCTGGCGATGCCCGGAATCGGGAGCGTAGTGCTTCCGAACGAAACCGTTCAGATGAACGGCGGTGACAGCAGGGAAACGAAGCGCATGCCTTCAGCGGGATCGCGCGGTTCTTCGGCCGGCGCCGGCCACTTGCCGTCCAGCACCGCCGCATCGCGTTCGGTGCGGGTCAGCCGCCACTCGGGTCCGAAGAACGGCTTCTGCCGGTCGTCGCCCGGCGGCAGGTCGTCACGCGGGGTCAGGATTCCAACAAAGTGCAGCACGGCAAACTCCTCGGTTGGGTCGGCCCCGCCACCTACAGGGGGAAGCAGCGGGGCCGCATTGCCGCCGGGAAGGGAGGAGGGAACCCGGCGTATGAGGAGTACAATGACAAAGACTATCGGATTGGTCGAGAATTGAGATGCCAAATCGCGCCCGGCAGGGGGAAGCGATTTGCGCTGGCGATCAGCGTGGTGAAACAGGGCAAGCGCCGGGGGCTATGGAGCCCGCCGGCCTTGCCACTCCTGGGCCCTACAGGGTGCGCGCGTAGCGCATGAAGATCTGCTGGATCTCATCCAGCACCACCTGCGAGAGCTGGATGTCGGCAGCGGCGATGTTGGTCTTGAGCTGCTCCATCGTCGTCGCGCCGATGATCACCGAGGTCATGAACGGCTTGGTGAGGCAGAAGGCGATGGCCATCTGGCAGACGTCGAGGCCATGTTTGTCGGCCAGCGCCATATAGGCGCGGATCGCCGGCTCGGTGTACTGGTTGTTGCGGTAGGCGGAGCCGGCCACGGCGCCGCGCGTCCCCTCGGGCAGCGCCCCGCCCAGATATTTCCCCGAGATGGCGCCGGCGGCCAGCGGCGAATAGGCGAGCAGCCCGACATCCTCGTGGAAGGCCAGCTCGGCCAGGTCCATGTCGTAATAGCGGCGCAGGAAATTGTACTCGTTCTGGATGGTCTGCACCCTGGGCAGGCCGAGCTCCATGGAGAGCTTGAGATACTGCATGGTGCCCCAGGCGCTCTCGTTGGAGAGCCCGAAATGGAGGATCTTGCCCTCCCGCACCAGCTCGCCCATCACCTGCAGCACCTCGAGCATGTTGGGCAGCACGCTCTGCTTGTCCTGCAGATACGGGTTGTAGTCCCACGAGCCTTCGAAGTGGTAGTGGCCGCGGCGCGGCCAGTGGATCTGGTAGAGGTCGATGCGGTCGGTCTGGAGGCGACGCAGGCTGCCTTCCACCGCTTCGCGGACGCTCGGGCCGTCGATGCCGCGACCGCCCCGTACCCAGGGCCGGCCACCACCGGCGACCTTGGAGGCCAACACAATGTCGTTACGGCGACCGGTGTTCTTGAACCAGGTGCCGATGATTTCCTCGGTCTTGCCATAGGTCGAGGCGTCGGGCGGCACCGCGTACATTTCGGCGGTATCGAAGAAATTGACGCCCTGCGCGACCGCGTAGTCCATCTGCTGATGGCCCTCGGCTTCGGTGTTCTGCTTGCCCCAGGTCATGGTGCCCAGGCAGATTTCGGAGACCGAGATATCGGTGCGGCCAAGCGTCTTCATCTTCATA
>ERZ778025.2045-NODE-2045-length-12188-cov-3.675101_pt1 | contig 12188 bp, 12 predicted proteins | sample MGYA00375755_ERZ778025 | MGnify/ENA primary metagenome ERZ778025 (study PRJEB29350, sample SAMN05389825) | bioreactor metagenome | isolation source: Thiocyanate bioreactor | place: South Africa: University of Cape Town | collected 2014-03-17 ... | reverse complement strand
CGTCCTCGGGAAGGCGCCGGCCGTTGTACGTCAACGGAACGATGCGGTTGGGGCTGATGAGGTGCTGAAGGTGGCTGCGCGTCAGCAGTGAGGCGACCTGCAGGCGGTAGATCTTGATGCCGCCCGACGGCGATCCCGAGCAGCCGCCGATGAACAGCAGCAGAAAGAAAACCCCCACTGCGAACGGTCCCCAGGCGGCGAAGTCTCCCGCGGTGAAGCCCGTGGTCGTGATGACGGAAACGACATTGAAGGCCGCGAGGTGGAGGGCGTCGCTGAACTCCACGCCGCGGGCGATGGTCAGCCATGCGGTCATGACCGCCGAGGCGACCAATATGAGCATCAGGAAGCCGCGCACCTGCACATCGCGCCAGAGCACCTGCGTGTCGCCGCGCATGGCCCTGATATACAGGACGAACGGCAGCGCACCGCAGATCATGAAGAAGATTGCGGCCCAGTGCAGGGCGGGCGATTTGAAGTAACCGAAGCTCTGATCGTGCGTGGAGAGCCCGCCCGTCGAGACCGTTGCCAGCGCGTGGCAGATCGCGTCGAACGGCGTCATGCCGAGCAGCATGAAAACGATCATGCACGCGAGCAGCAGCGCAACGAACACGCCGCAGATGGCGGCAACGAGCTGGCTGGCGCGCGGTACGATCTTCTCTGAGCGATCCGAGCTCTCCGTCTGGCAGAGCTGCATCCGCCGATGCGCAGGAACGGGAGGACGAGGATGGCGACGACGATGATCCCGAGGCCGCCGACCCCCTGCAGCAAAGCCCGCCAAAGCAGAATGCCGCGGGGCTGGCCGCTCAGATTGGTGATCACCGTGGCGCCGGTGGTCGTCAGCGCCGATACTGCCTCGAAGAATGCATCTGCGATTGGCAGACCAAGGCCTGCAAAAGGGATCGCCGCGAAGACGCACACCAATACCCAGCAGAGCGTGGTCAGCAGAAATGCTTCGCGCAGCCCAGTCTTCACCGGGCGGTTGTCATAGGCGAACAGAACCATGAGCACGCCGACGAACAGCGTGACCATGGCCGAGACGGCGAATGTGCGCCAGCTCGAGTGGCTGTCGGCATAGTCGACAGCCATGGGGACCAGCATCGCCACGCCCATAAGGCAGGCCATCAGGCCGAGAGCCAGCAGGATCGGGCGGAACTGGATCACGAGGGTCCCCGTCGCCGAACGACGTCAGGGCCGCGCCTGCAACTCAGCGCTTCTCACCCTTGGCCGCCTTTGAGCTCTTTGCCGTCTTTGCCGTCTTTCTCGCGACCTTGCTAATGCACGGACGGCTGGACACTTGGCAACTGAACTCGGACGTCGTCTTCCGATCGCAGTTAATGGTCTTCGTCTCGGACAGGTTCCAGCGGCCCCAGGACGGGCCGTACTCCCAGATCGTGAACGACTCCCAGCTCTGAATGGCGGCGCGCTCGGCGTCCTTCTTCGTCTTGCCGGAGCCGGAGCCATCGTGGAAGTGGGTCGCCAGGCAGGTCTTGGCCCGGCCGGCCGGAACCCAGGCGTGGATTGATGCGAGCCCGGTCTCCTGCGCGTGAACCAGCGCTGGAGTGAGCCCAAGACCTATCAGCAGCGCCGCTCCAGCGGCCACCAAGCATGTGCGCTTCATCGTGGTTCCCAGCCCCTTTGGAGCGGTCCGCGAATAGCCCCATGCGTGCGGACTCACTCAAGTATGTCCGCCGAGACCATGCCTGATTTGGTTGGGCGCCCGCTATGGCCCGAAAGCTACAGTGCGCGGCATTCAGCCGGAAATCTCTACCGTACTAGTCGACAATTAGCCGTTCGAGGGCTGCGCGAATGCCGGCCGGGATGGGCACCGGCTTGTTGGTCGCGCGTTCGACGAACACGTGCACGAGATGGCCCTCAACGCGAGCCAGATCCTCGCCTTCGCCGAAAAGACCAACCTCGTAGCGAACGGACGACGTGCCGAGCCGGCCGACTCTGAGACCCGCGTCGATCGCTTCCGGATAGGCGAACGAGCGATGGAAGCGGCACATGGTCTCAGCCATGATGCCGACGATCGGCGCGTTGTGGAAGTCGAGGCCGCCGGGATCGATCAGGTAGCGGTTCACGACAGTGTCGAAGTACGAGTAGTAGACCACGTTGTTCACGTGGCCATAGACGTCGTTGTCCATCCAGCGCGTCTGCACCGGCATGAACTGGGCATACTGGCTGCGGCGGCCGGGCTCGGGACGGCCCTCGGGGCGGGCGTTGCTCATGATCCGGCCTTCTGTTTCCCACCGGCAGCAGGTTTGACCGCAATCGCCATGATCTCGACGAGGCAGCCGGGCGTCGCCATGCGCGCTTCGATGCAGGCGCGCGCGGGGAGATTGGCCGGATCGACCCACTCGAGCCACACCGCGTTCATGGCATCGCGAAAGCGGATGTCCGAGAGCCAGATCACGACCTGCAGGACGTGCGAGCGGTCGCTGCCGCACATGGCGAGCCAGCGGTCGAGATCGCCGAGCGCCTGCCGCGTCTGCCCGCCGACGTCGAGGCTCTCGTCGTCGGCGATGCAGCCGGCCGTGAAGATCATGTCCCCTGCCTCGACCACGTTGGCGAGGAGGGGCTCGAGCTCGCGGCGGATGATCATCGATTACTTCGTCGCGATGACAGCGATCTCGACGAGCAGCTTCGGGTCGGCGAGGCGGGCCTCGATGCACGCGCGGCCGGGAAGGTTCTTGCCGCCCGTCCACTCGTTCCAATGGACGTTCATGGCATCGCGATTGCGGATGTCGGTGACCCAGATCGTCGCCGAGACGACCTTCGACTTGTCGGAGCCGGCGAGCGCGAGAATCCGATCGATCTCGTCCAGGATTTCCTTCGTCTGACCGCCGACGTCCTTGTTGCGATCGTTCGCCGTGATGCCGGCGGTGAAGACAAACCCGTTCGCCTCGACGGCCTTGGAAAGAATGCCGGCGGACTCGTGTCTGACAATGGCCATGGTAACTGGCTTCCTCACGCTGAAGTTGATGATGGCGGGTGCCTTCTTAGCACGAGCGTGCGCCGGTGCCAGCCAAAGAACACGCGCGTCAGAAAACGCTCACGTTCTGGAGCGAGCCGACCATCAGGACGAGGCCGAGCCCGAGGACGAGGCCGGCGCCGCCGATGCCGGCAGCCGTGCGCACGCGCGCCCCCCACACGCTCTCCGCGCCGCCGCCGAGCCGCATGGCGAGCTCGCGCGAGCCGACGGCCAGCGCGGCCAGCGCCGAGACGGTGATCGCGGTGCCGATCGCCATGGCGAAGGTGGCAAACACGCCGGCCCACATCAGGCCCTGGCTGATCGCGAAGACGAGCACGAGAATGGCGCCCGTGCAGGGGCGAATGCCGACGGCGAAGGCGATCGCGAAGGCCTGCCGCCACGACCAGGGGCCCTGGAGCTGGCTCGGGTCGGGCATGTGGGCGTGATTGCAGCAGCTTCCGTCGGCGGCGTGCTCGTGCGCGTGGTCGTGATGGTGATGGACGTGAGCGTGGGCGTGCCCATGGCCGTGGTCATGGTGCCCGTGATCATGGTCATGATGGTGGTGACCGTGATCGTGCCCGCGGTGATGCTGATGCCCATCGTGGTGATGATGGTCGTGCGCATGGTGCGCGTGATCATGATCGTGCGCGTGGGACGCAGCGGCTGCCGGCTTTGCCCGCGCGGCCTTGATCTGCGTGTAGAGCAGCCAGGCACCGACCACGGCGACGAGCCCCCAGCTCAAGGTTTCGAGCCAGGCCTCGGTCGATTTCATGGTCATGCCGGTGGCACTGAGCAGCACGATCAAGATGCCGACGATCACCAGCGCGGAGAGACCCTGGAAGGCGGCCGCAAGGAACGAGAGTGCGATGCCGCGGCGGACTGTCTGCTCATTGGCGAGCACATAGGATGAGATGACAGCCTTGCCGTGCCCGGGCCCCGCCGCATGGAGCACGCCATAGGCAAAGCTGAGACCGGCGAGAACGAGCGTCGCGAACCACGGGTCGCCGGTGCGGATCTCGCGCACGGCGGCCGCGAGCCGGCGGTTGACCTCCGACTGCTTGCTCATGAGCCAGGCATAGGCGCGGGCGGCGATGCCTTGAGGGGGCTCGGCGGCCTTGGCAGGTGGAAGAAAGCTCTTCGGCGCTGCTGGCGGCGCGCTTGGCGCTTGCGCGAGCGCGGCTGTGGCCGGTGCCAGGAACATGGCAACAAGGAGGGCGCAGGCGAGGGTGCGCCAGGTCGCGGCGAGATGCCTGAAACGGGCTGAGATCATGAGGGTGGACCGCACGAGATCGTGGCCGGCCTGACAAAGCCGAAGCCGACTGATTGACCGCCGAACTGCTGGGTGAAGGCATCGCCGAGCCGGCTCGCATCAGCGGCGGGATCGGGCTCCTTGAGGGCCTTCGCAACGTCTTCGGCCGATGGAGATCCGGCAGCCTTGCGGCGCGCCCTGACCAAGCGCCACGGGGTCTTTCTCCGCCGGCTGGAAGGCGATGAAGAAGCTCGGGTCGGCGATCGTGAAGGAGAAGCCCGGCGCTTCGGCCAGCACCGGCTGGGCGAGCGGCAGCGTAAAGTGGAGGCTCAGCACCTTCGGCCGCTCGGGGGGCGCCGCCGCCTCCGTCTTCGGCTGGCTCGCCGAGCTGCCGAACAGCCAGGCCCACAGGCGCGCGAACATGCCCTTGGGCGGCTCCGGCGGCTTGACGATCTCGGCGCCGGTTCCCTCGAAGGCGGCATCGCCGGTCTTCATCGTGACTTCCACCGCGCCTTCGGGCGCCTCGGCGTGCTCGAGCCAGAAGTCCTTCGGCGCGTCGAACTTAAGCTTCTCGGATCCGAGCTTGGCGGCGGTGAAGTACTCGAACTCCTTGAGGCCATCCATGTTGACCTTGGCCAGCTCCGCGAGCTCGCTGCGGTCATAGGTGCCGTCGTTGTTCGTATCGAGGCCCTGGATGGCCATGGACGTATAGAAGTCGTCGAACGACCACTTCTGGCGCAGGCCGACGATCGTGCCGTTCTCGTAGAGCACGGTCGTCTCGGTCGTCACCCAGACGTGCGGGTGCGCGCGTGCGGGGCCGGATCCCATGCAGGCCGCGGCACCGGCAAGCACAGCAGCGGCTAAACGCGCCCGTGCGGCTCGCATGTGGACCATAAGATCTCCTGCCTCTCGGGCGCACGCACCGTCCGGCTGCTCCTCAAGATAGCCGCTTCGCGCCCCCGTGCAAAATGCGTGCAGAACTCGGCTGTTAGGGTGCGCCCCGCCGATGACGGGCCACTGGTATCGAGAATTCCGACGAGAATGTGGTCGTGGCGCAGATCTCAGCTCGCGGCGCGGGCCACGTCGGTGTCCACAATGGGGTCGCTGACCGTATCGAGGGCCCCGTCCGGCTGGCGCGGATGGGCATTGCCGCACCAGTTGCTGAGAACGAGCTCGAGATCGTCGGGCTCGAAGGGCTTGGCCAGATAATCGTCCATGCCACCGTCGAGGCAGCGCTGGCGATCCTCGCTGAACGCATTGGCCGTGAGCGCCACGATCGGGGGGCGGCGCCCGCCCGCCGTCTCGAACATGTCCTTGATCTGGCGTGTCGCTTCGAGGCCGTCGACCTCGGGCATGAGCATGTCCATGAACACGAGATCGTAGCGTGCCGCCGTGCCGTCGAGGGTCGCGCGGAGAGCCTCCACGGCCTCGCGGCCATTGGTCACGCGCTCGACCTTGCAGCCTGAACGCTCGATCATGCGCGTGGCGAGCAGCGCATTGATATCGTTGTCCTCGGCGAGCAGGACGCGGATGCCGCTGTGTCCCGGATCGGCACTCTCGGCGGCCGGCACGCGATGCGGCGCTATTGCCGATGCCGGCGGCTGCGCGCCGCCGCGCGAGACGACCTGCGTCACAATGGATGACGGCCGCACGGGGCGCACGAGGTAGGCATCGAAGCCGCTCGCCTTGAAGGCGGGGAGCGACGGGCGGCTCGACGGTTCGATCAGGACGACGCCGCGTACGGCGCTCTTGTCGCCACGGCGCATGGCCTCGAGCAGGTGACGCGCCCCGTCCACGCCGCTCTCGCCGCCGACCAGCAGCGTGCTGAAGGGTCGGCTCGGCGCACGGGGGCCGCGCACCAGGCGATGGGCATCCGCGACGTTGCTCTCGATGGCGTCGAAGCCGAGCGAGCGTAGGATTTCCGCGACGATGCGACGCTCCACAGGGCCGTCGAGGGCGACGAGGATGAGCTGCGGCTCGCCGATGCGCGACGGCACTTCGAGCACAGGGCGGTTCTGCGGCTTGATGCCGACCGAAAGGCTGAGGGAGAACGTCGAGCCGATGCCGAGCGCGCTCGTGACGACGATGTCGCCGCCCATGCCCCGCGCGAGCCGGCGCGAGATCGCGAGCCCGAGGCCGGTGCCGCCGCGCTGACGCCGCACAGCTTCGTCGGTCTGCTCGAACTCGCTGAAGAGCGCCGGCAGCGTGCTTTCGGCCATGCCGATGCCGGTGTCCGTCACGCGGATGCGCAGACGCACGGCCGAGCCCGAGGACTCGAGATCGCCGTCGACCCGGACGGCGATGCCGCCGCGGTCGGTGAACTTGATCGCGTTGCCGATGAGGTTCAGCAGGATCTGCCGCAAGCGCATGGCATCGCCGATGACGAGCTTCGGCAGCGAGGGCTCGATCCACCAAGCGAGATCGAGCTTCTTCTCGCTCGCTTTGGGCTGAAGGAGCTCGACGGCGGATTCCACGCACTGATCGAGCTCGAAGGGATCGGCTGCGATCTCGAGCCTGCCGGCCTCGATGCGCGAGAAGTCGAGGATTTCGTCGATCAGCGCGAGCAGCGTGCGCGCCGATTCCTCGATGGCGTGCGTGTAGGTCCGCTGCTCGGCGTCGAGCGCGGTTTCTGCGAGGAGTGCCGACATGCCGAGGATGCCGTTCATCGGCGTGCGGATCTCGTGGCTCATGGTCGCGAGGAAGCGCGACTTCGCCCGGTTGGCCGTTTCGGCTGCATCACGGGCCGTGGCCAGCTCCTGCTCGATGCGGCGCTGATCCGTGATGTCGCGGCCGACGCGCTGGATCTCCGTGCCGACGCCGTCGATGGTGGCAGCCGTTTGCTGCTCGAAGGCGAACCACCGCGGGCCGTGCGCCGTCAGCAGGCGAAGCTCGAAGGGCGCAGCAGGTGCGTTCGATGCGGGAGGCCAGCTATGGCCATCGACGACGACAGGCGCGAAGTTCGTGCCGAGCACGATCTCTGCATCGACACCGAATGTCCGGCAGAACGAGCGGTTCACGAACGTGAGCCGGCCGTCCATGTCCGTACGGCTGATGACGTGGCTCTGGCGGTCGAGAAGATCGCGATAGCGCGCTTCGTTGTCGCGCAGCTCCCACTCGAGGTCCTTGAGCTGCTCGAGCCCTGGATGCGCGATTGCGTGATGATCCGGCTCTTGCCGGCGGCGACGTCTCTGGTCGCGCAAGGCGCGCTCCGCGATGCGCTCGGCGACACCCGGACGCTGCAAGAGGCGCGCGAGCCGGCGCAACACGATCGAGCCATCGTGAACGGAGAAGGGGCCCCTCCCGTCGTGTGTTCGGCCGCGCGCAGGGCGTTCGCCGGGCACGCCTTCGGCGCCGGACGACGGCACTGCCTCGTCGTTTTTATCGTTGCGGTCGGGCACCGGACGCTTACTCCGCGGATGTCCCTCTTGTTGAACGCCATCCAACCACAAGGCCCCTTGCTGAATGATTACGCTCTTGGGCTACAGTGAATGACACGTTAAGAAGCGTCCGCGGGAACTGAACATCCCGGGGCCGATCGCTCGAATAAGCCGGCCAGAACAATCATCAAGAGGAGACGCAGATGGGGCCGCTGAAGGGTGTCCGCATCATCGAGATGGCCGGCATCGGGCCGGCTCCGTTCTGCGGCATGATGCTGTCCGACATGGGCGCGGAGGTCATCCGTGTCGACCGCTCGGACGGCGCCGATCTGGGCCTGCCGGGGCGCGAGCCGCGCTTCGAGGTGCTGCATCGCGGGCGGCAGTCGGTTGCGGTGGATGTGAAGACGGAGGCTGGCCGCGACATCGTCCGCCGGCTCGTGAAGGGCGCCGATGCGCTGATCGAGGGTTTCCGGCCGGGCGTCATGGAGCGGTTGGGCCTCGGGCCGGAGGGGCTCTGGGAGGTCAATCCGAAGCTCGTGTTCGGCCGCATGACGGGCTTTGGCCAGGACGGCCCGATGGCGCCCCGTGCGGGACACGACATCAACTACATTGCGCTGTCCGGCGCGCTCCACGCCATTGGCGAGAAGAATGGTCCGCCGATCCCGCCGCTCAATCTGGTGGGCGACTTCGGCGGCGGGGGAATGCTGCTCGCGTTCGGCGTGCTGTGCGGCATCCTCGAAGCGCGGACCTCGGGCAAGGGGCAGGTCGTGGATGCGGCCATGGTCGATGGTGCCTCGCTGCTCATGGCGGGCATCTACGGTTTTCTCGCCGGCGGCATGTGGAAGGACGAGCGCGGCGAGAATATCCTCGATACCGGCGCGCCCTGGTACGGCGTCTACGAGACCAAGGATGGCAAGTGGGTCTCGATCGGCTCGATCGAAAAGCGCTTCTATGCCGATCTGCTGGAACGGCTCGGCATCGCGGGTGAGAATTTGCCGAAGCAGCATGATCGCGCCGGCTGGCCGACACTCGCCAAGCGCTATGCCGAGGTCTTCAGGACGCGCACGCGCGATGAGTGGACGGCGATCTTCGCTGACAGCGACGCCTGCTTCGCGCCCGTGCTCGCCATGAAGGAAGTCGGCGCGCATCCCCACAATGTGGCGCGCGCAACTTTCGTCGAGCGCGATGGCGTCGTGCAGCCGGCACCGGGCCCGCGCTTCAGCCGCACGCCGCCCGAGATCGCGGGGCCGTCGAAGGCTGCAGGCACCGACAGCGAAGCCGTGCTGAAGGCAGCAGGATACTCACCGAGCGAGATCGCATCGTTCATCGAACGCGGTATCGTCAGCAAGCCGCGCTGAAACAAAGAGCAGGAAACACCCGCATGGATTTCTCCTTCACCGAGGAGCAGCAGGGCATCCGCGATGCGATCTTCAAGGTCTGCGCGCGGTTCGGCGACAGCTACTGGCTCGAGAAAGACCGTCACGGCGGCTTTCCCGTGGAGCTGCATCAGGCATTGGCTGCTGACGGCTGGCTCGGCATTGCCATGCCGGAGCAGTACGGCGGCGCCGGCCTCGGCATTACCGAAGCTGCGATCATGATGCAGGCCATTGCGGAGTCGGGCGCCGGCATGCAGGGCGCCTCCGCGATCCACATGAACATTTTCGGCCTGAACCCGGTCGTGGTGTTCGGCAATGATGAGCAGAAGCAGCGGATGCTGCCGCCGCTCATCGGGGGCAAGGAGAAGAGCTGTTTTGCCGTCACCGAGCCGAACGTCGGCCTCGATACGACGCGCCTCAAGACGCGCGCGGTGCGCGACGGCAATTCCGGCTACAAGGTCCACGGCGCTAAGATCTGGATCTCGACGGCGCAGGTCGCCGAGAAGATGCTGCTGCTCGCGCGCACGACGCCGCTCGAGGAGGTGAAGAAGCCGACGGAAGGCCTCTCGCTCTTCTACACGACGATCGACCGCAAGACTGTCGAGGTGCGCGAGATCGAGAAGATGGGCCGCAAGGCCGTCGATTCAAATCAGGTGTTCTTCGACGGCTTCCACATCCCGATCGAGGATCGCATCGGCGAGGAAGGCAAGGGCTTCCAGTACATCCTGCACGGCATGAACCCCGAGCGTATCCTGATCGCCTCGGAGGCCGTGGGGCTCGGTCGCGCGGCGATCGAGCGCGCGACGCAGTACGCCAAGGACCGCGTCGTGTTCGGCCGCCCCATTGGCCAGAACCAGGCCATTCAGCATCCGCTTGCGCGCTGCTGGATGAACCTCGAGGCGGCAAACCTCATGGTGTTCAAGGCGGCCTCGCTCTACGACCGCGGCCTGCCGTGCGGGATCGAGTCGAATTCGGCGAAGTATCTCGCGGGCGAAGCGGGCTTCGAAGCTTGCGAGACCGCGATCATGACGCACGGCGGCATGGGCTACGCGAAGGAGTTCCACGTCGAGCGCTATCTGCGCGAGATCCTCATCGCGCGCATCGCACCGGTCTCGCGCGAGCTCGTTCTCTCGCACGTGGCCGAGCGGCAGTTGGGGTTGCCGAAGTCTTATTGATTGTGCCGCGGGCTGCTTGATTGTGCCGCGGGCTGCTGGGAAGAGGTGCTTCGCCTTCGTTGGCGGTGCCATGCCCGCGGCGGCCATGCGGAGAGCGCGAAATCGAGGCGGCCGAGCAGCGGTGTCCCTCTAGTCCCCTCTCCCCGTGCTTACGGGGAGAGGGTTAGGGTGAGGGGCGGCGGCATACGCAAACGTCAGCACAAGTTCCCGCCCCTCATCCCGACCTTCTCCCCGTAAACACGGGGAGAAGGGGAAGGGAGCGCGCAGTCCGCGCGTCGGCTTCAATTCTCGCGGTGGTCCGTGACTGCCACGCGCTCCGGATCGTTCTGGGCGCGGCGTTCGAAGCTCAGGAAGTCGTAGTAGCCGCAGCGGCCCGGTCCCGGATAGGAGCGGCACGTCGACGGCCGCGCCTTGTAGATCGTGCAGCGGCGCGCCTCGGTGTCGAAGAAGCGGCAGATCTTGCCGAAATGCGGATCGGCCTTGCGCCGCAGCAGGTACTTGTGCCCATGCGCGCGCTTGGTGAAGCGCTTCACGGCCGTGTCGAAGGAGACCTCGTGATAGCGCGCGAGCCGCTCGACATCCCGCTTGTTGATGGCGATCACCGGATATGAGCAGCAGAATCCGGGACACTTCGAGCAATTGTACACTTGGTCAGCGTCCTCGTGGCCTGAGAGAGCTGGGCTGCATTACAGCCCCGATGCGCGACGTGCAAGCGCAACCCTCGCGATGATCTTGCGCCCGATCTCTTGAGACGCCAAGCGCATAGCGCTGCCGCCTCCCTCCATATGTCTGATTGACGCCGGAGATCGCCGGGTCTAGGTGCTTCCCGGCGCGCCTTGGCCGACTGCCGGCCGGGGCGCGCTTTATCATCTGAGTGGCGTGGCGCCAGGATACATCGGGGCCTTTTGTCTGATGACCAGTGATGTGCTTGCCGTCGAGACACGGCCTGCCGTGCCAGAGGATCTGCCAGCGATCGTGGCCCTGCAGGCACTCGCGTTCAGTCCCGGCCGCTTTGCGCGGACGGCCTATCGCGTACGCGAGGGGGCGCCGGATCTGTCACCCTACTGTCGCGTCGCTGTGCAGGCTGATCGGCTCATCGCTGCCGTCCGCATGACTGAAGTCACGATCGGTGGCCGTCCGGGTGCGCTCCTGCTCGGGCCGCTGGCCGTCACCCCCGAGTTGGCAGGCCGGGGCTATGCGCGCCGCCTCGTTGCTGAAGTTCTCGATGCTGCGCGTGCTAGGGGTGAGGCGCTCGTCCTGCTCGTTGGCGACATGGCTTATTACGGGCGGCTCGGGTTTATTCGGGTCCCGCCGGGCCAGATCAGGCTGCCCGGGCCGGTGGATCCTGCCCGCCTGCTGGCCGTCGAGATCGAGGCGGGAGCACTCGAAAAATTCCGCGGCATGGTTGCCGCACGCTCATAGCGGCCATTCCGAGGGTGGCCGGGACCCTACGCCTTTCCTATTGCGGCAGGCGTCGGATCGGTGGTGAAAAGGCAGATCATACTGCAGGAATCTACGGAGGGCCGTACAGTGAGCCGCTACGCCGAGGTCTATGCTGACTGGAAACGTTGCCCGGAAAACTTCTGGGCGAGAGCGGCGGCAGAGATAGACTGGGTGAAGCCGGCGACCAAGGTCTTCAATCCGCATCTCGGCGAGTACGGACGGTGGTTCGTCGGCGCCGAGTGCAACACCGCCTACAACTGCCTCGACCGCCACGTCGCCGCCGGCCGCGGCAAGCAGAAGGCCCTGATCTACGACAGCCCGGTAACGAAGACGGTCAAGTCGTACACCTACGCCGAGCTGACCGACGAAGTCGCGACGCTCGGTGCGGTGCTCCAGGATCTCGGCGTCCAGAAAGGCGATCGCGTCATCATCTACATGCCGATGGTGCCCGAAGCCGCGATCGCCATGCTCGCGTGCGCCCGCATCGGCGCCATCCACTCCGTAGTCTTCGGCGGCTTCGCGGCGAGCGAGCTCGCGACGCGTTTCGATGACTGCCAGCCCGTCGCCGTGCTCACCGCGAGCTGCGGCATCGAGACG
>ERZ778025.2041-NODE-2041-length-12213-cov-3.853265_pt1 | contig 12213 bp, 5 predicted proteins | sample MGYA00375755_ERZ778025 | MGnify/ENA primary metagenome ERZ778025 (study PRJEB29350, sample SAMN05389825) | bioreactor metagenome | isolation source: Thiocyanate bioreactor | place: South Africa: University of Cape Town | collected 2014-03-17 ... | reverse complement strand
CGCCGCGAAATTGCCTGTGCTCAGCAGCCCGGCCTAGTATTGCGCGCTGCACGTCCTCAGCGTCGCGGCGGCGACATTCATGAGCAGGCGATGCTCGATTGATGTGAAGCCCAGAGCCGAGCCTTTTCGTTGAGCGAGATCCAATGCCGCCAGCGCATCGTGCATCGTTGGCTTATAACGCCCCGCCTCAACTCTCCTGAGAACCTCCAGCAGGCGCTCACGAGCCACCTCGAGCGGCATGGCACTGTTGGAACGCCGCGTGCGCCCCGATGCAGCCGCTTCCACAGCGATGACGGCCATGGCCACCTTTGAGTGCTGCAGTACCGTCGATACCGTCATGTCAGAGCGACCTCTTCCGCTGTTGAGCTGCACGCGCTGCGAGTGGAACTCCGTCAGCTTTGGCTTGTCGCTCTGCAAGGCGACGGTACATCCCAAATGCCACGAGCACTTGCCGGGAATCAAACGAGGGAGTGTTCAAGAATTTATGACAATCGCCCGCAAACTTGCGCGCGAGTGGCGAAGGCTCGAGCGTGTTCGGGCAACAATGGGCGGCCTCCTGCGGACATGATCCATGCGCTCTTCCAGACGGCGAAAGTCGTAGGATCTTTCAAGCGATCATGCCCGCGAGAGGAGGCGGATATGCTGATCGGCCAGAGGGTTGGCTGCATCTGACGAAGCGCGGTGCTTGCTCGCACCTCGGAGCCGGCAACGCATTTGGTGGTGGTTCAATTTCGCCGGTTGCTCCCGGCAGCACCTACCAACTATCCCCGGGAGAGCCTAGCGAAAACCCTGATATTCCGCCGTCCGCCGGTTCTACGCTCTCGCAGGAGTGAACGACCGTGATGCTTCATTCCTTCCGAGAGTGATCAAGAACCCCGATGTCGTGTCCGCCGGGATACGAGGCAGAGGAGATGTTGCAGCCCGCGGATCGAGTGCCGGCGCCAAGCCTTGATCCAATCGGCCGAATCTGTCGGTGATCGTGAGACTGACCGTCCGTCAAGCCACGGCCATCCGGGGGCGACCATCAAATTGCGCGGCGCAGGTCTTTCGGGAGCGTGCTCGGGAGAACGACCGCTTCCGAGCCAGCCGGGGATTGTGCGCAGGTGCCGCTTCGCTATCGCGGGCTTCGGACTTCTGGCCTTGCTCGGAATGCCTGGCTGCGCCGTTGGTCCCGACTACTTTCCGCCACCCGCGCCGGTCCCTCCCAAGTACAAAGAGATTTCCGGTTGGAAGCCGGCCAAGCCGCGCGACCTCTACGATCGCGGAGATTGGTGGCGGATCTATCGCGATCCCATGTTGGACCGCCTCATTCGTCAGGTCGAGATCAGCAACCAGAGCGTCGCGGTAGCGGAGGCGGCGTTCCGCCAGTCGGTCGCGCTCGTCAAGGAGGCCCGCGCGGCGCTCTTTCCCGTCATAGGACTCACCTATAACCCCCTGCGCTCACACCAAGGGCCGAAGGCGACGGCGACTGGTGTCGGCGTCACGCGCACGATCGTGACACTCGAGACGACCGGCACCTGGGATATCGACGTGTGGGGCAAAGTCCGGCGCATGATCGAGAGCAATGCCTCGAACGCGCAGGGGAGCGCCGGCGACGTCGCAAACATCAAGCTGATGATGCAGGCGCAGCTCGCGACGGCTTACTTCAATCTGCGCGCAGCCGACTCGCTGAAGCGTCTTCTCGATCGATCGGTCACGAACTTCAAGCGCACCCAAACCATCACGGAGAATCAATACAAGCTGGGGACCGTCGGCCGGTCGGATGTCCTCACGGCTCAGACGCAGGTCAGGACGACCGAGGCCCAGGCCATCGCCGTCGGCGTGCAGCGCGCCCAGTTCGCCCATGCGATCGCCGTTCTCATGGGCGTGCCGCCGTCCGCGCTCGACATTCCGGAGCGCGAGCTCGCGAGCACCGTTCCGTCCGTTCCGGCGGACATTCCCGCTCACCTGCTCGAGCGCAGACCGGATATTGCCGCCGCCGAACGGCGCATTCAGGGGCAGAGCGCGCTGATTGGCGTCGCCGTCGCCGCGTATTTTCCCGACGTCACGCTCAACGGATTGTTTGGATGGGTAGGCTCGCGCGCATTCCCGATCTCTGTCGCCAACGAGGTCTGGCAGGTGGGAGCGACCATCACCGAGACGGTTTTTGAAGGTGGTCTGCGCCGCGCCCAGCTCACCGCGGCCGAAGCCACGTACTACCAGGCGATCGCGACGTACCGCCAGACCGTGCTCACGGCTCTGCAGCAGGTGGAGGACGGTTACTCCTCCCAGCGAATTCTGGCGCGCCAGCAGACGGTCCAGGACGATGCCGCAGAGCTCTCGCGGCAAGCCGTCACGATCGCACTCAACGAGTATCGCGCGGGGACGGTGTCCTTCACCACGGTCGTGACGGCCCAAGCCACGCAGCTCACCAACGAGCAGGCGGCGCTCGCCGTGCGCCAGAGCCGCTTCCTTGCCACCGTCAGCCTCGTCCAGGCGCTCGGCGGCGGATGGAGCGTCGAACTGCTGCCCACCCACGACGAGCTTCGTCACTGGCGCTCCTGCGTCAGTGTCCGCGATGCGATCCGCGGCAATATCAGTCCGGAAATGCCGGCGTGCCTCTGATCTGCGGCGCCTCCCGCTTGCGCGCGAGCCAGAGCTGGAAGCGGTCGAGATAGATGTAGACGACCGGCGTCGTGTAGAGCGTGAGCAGTTGGCTGGCGAGGAGGCCGCCGACGATCGAGATGCCGAGTGGCTGGCGCAGCTCCGCACCTTCGCCGAAACTGAGCGCGAGCGGCAGCGCGCCAAGTGCCGCGGCGAACGTCGTCATTAGGATGGGGCGGAGGCGCAGCAGGCAGGCCTGTCGTATGGCTTCGCGCGTCTCCATGCCTTGCCGCTCGGCCTGTATGGCAAAATCCACCATCAGGATGGCGTTCTTCTTCACGATGCCGATCAGGAGCATGACGCCGATCAGCGCGATGACCGTGAATTGCGTGCCCGTCAGCATCAGCGCCGTCACCGCACCGACGCCGGCCGACGGCAATGTCGAGAGAATGGTGAGAGGATGGATCGTGCTTTCGTACAGAATGCCGAGCACGATGTAGACGGCAATGAGCGCAAAGAGAATGAGCACCGGCTGCGTCCTCAGCGATTGGACGAACGTGGCGGCCGTGCCGGCGAACGTGCCCTGAACCGTCGCCGGCATCCCGATGCGCTGTATGGCCCGATCCATGATCACCGTGGCATCGCTCAAGGCCTGTCCCGGCTTCAGGTTGAATGAGATGGTTGTCGACGGCAGCACGCCGTGGTGATTGATCGAGAGGGCGGTCTTGCCCGGCTCGTAGCGGGTGATCGCCGTGAGCGGGACCATGGCCTCCGGGCTCGTGCTCACTGCAGCGCCGCTCGACACGGATCCGTGTCCGGTGTTGGCAATGGCATTGCTCGCCTGATTGCGCGCCACGTTGGCTGCAGCCGCTGCCGCGGTGCTCTGGCCGGGCGGCAATGGAGCCGTGACCGATCCGAATGGTGCATTCGTCTGCTGGGTTCCTGACGCGCCCGACGGCTGGGTGCTGACATAGACGTTGTCGAGAGCGCTCGGCCCCTGGCCGTACTCGGGGGCAACCTCCATCACGACATGATATTGGTTGAGCGGATTGTAGATGGTGGAGACCTGGCGCTGGCCGAACGCATCGTAGAGCGTGTTGTCGATCGCGCTCGGCGTGATGCCGAACCGTGCAATCGTCTGACGATCGATGGCCACGTTGAGCGAGAGGCCGGCGATCTGCTGATCGGAATTGATATCGGCAAGCTCGTTGGTGCGCTGCAGCTCATCGACGAGACGCGCCGCCCACGTCTGCAGCTCCTGTGCATCCCAGCTCTGAAGCGTGAACTGATACAGCGCGCCGGATTGGCGACCGCCGACCGTGAGGTCCTGCACGGCCTGCAGGTACAGGCGGGCGCCCGCGATCTGCGATGTCTTCGCGCGCAGGCGCTGAATGACCTGGTCGACGGAGGCCCGGCGCTCGTTGAGCGGCTTCAGGGCGATGAACATGAAGCCGCCATTGGTCTGGCGGCCGCCCGTAAAGCCGGCGACATGGGCGACTGCGGGATCCGCCTGCACGATGTCCGCAAACTGGCGGAGCTTCTGGGACATGAGCTGGAAGGAGATGGACTGATCGCCCTGGATGGTTCCATTGATGCGCCCGGTATCGGTCAGCGGAAAGAGCCCCTTCGGGATGGTAATGTACAAGTAGGCATTGAGCCCGATGACCGCTGCGAGCGACAGCATGACGAGGGCAGGATGGCGCAGCGCAACGTCGAGCGTACGGGCATAGCCGGAGCGTATCCTCTCGAATACCGCATCCGAGAGGGCCGCCAGACGACCAGGCTTGCGGTCGGTGCGGCTGGTGAGAAGGCGCGAGCACATCATGGGCGTCGTCGTGAGAGATATGACGAGCGAGATCAGGATGGTGATCGCGAGGACGACGGCGAACTCGCGGAAAATGCGTCCGACAATGCCGCCCATGAAAAGTATGGGCACAAAAACGGCAATCAGCGACAAGCTGATCGAGACGACCGTGAAGCCGACCTCGCCCGCGCCCTTGATTGCGGCTTCGAGGCGCGGCACGCCCTTCTCGATGTGCCGCGAGACGTTCTCGACGACGACAATGGCATCGTCCACGACGAAGCCGGTGGCGATGATGAGCGCCATGAACGAGAGATTGTCGAGGCTGTAGCCGAAGATATACATCGCGCCGACGGCGCCGAGCAGCGAGATGGGAACGACCGTGGCCGGGATCATGGCGGCGCGCGGCTCGCGCAGAAACACGAGCACGACGAGCACGACGAGGAGGATCGAGAGGAGAAGCGCCTTCTCGGTTTCGGCCAGCGATGCCTTTATCGTGGCGGTGCGGTCGATCATCGGCGTGAGATCGACGTCTCCGGGCAAGGAGGCCTGGATGCTCGGCAACTCTTCGCGCACACGGGCGACGGTCTCAATGATGTTCGCGTTGGGCTGTCGGTAGAGAAGCACGATGACGGCGGGCCTGCCGTCGGCGATCCCGAGATTGCGGATGTCCTCGACCGAGTCCGTCACGCGCGCGACGTCGGAGAGGCGCACAGCCGCATTGTTGCGATAGGCGATGATCAGGTTCCGGTAGTCGTGAGACGTACTCGCCCGATCGTTGGCTTCGATCTGATAGCGCCGGCTTCCCTCCTCGATCACGCCTTTCGGACTGCGGGCATTGGCGGCGGCAACGGCCGCGCGCACATCCTCGAAGCCGATGCCGTACTTGTAGAGCGAGGATGGCTGCAGCTCGATGCGCACGGCAGGGAGCGCGCTTCCGCCGAGATCCACATTGCCGATGCCCTGGATCTGGGAGAGGCGCTGCTGAACGATATTTGCTGCCGAGTCGTAGAGCTGGCCCTGGGTGAGCGTCGAGGATGTCAGCGAAAGAACCATGATCGGAAAGTCGGCCGGATTGACCTTCCGGTACGTCGGGTTCGATCGGAGGCTGGCGGGCAGATCCGCGCGCGCGGCATTGATCGCAGCCTGGACGTCCCGCGCCGCGCCATCGATATCGCGGTCGATGTTGAACTGCAGCGTGATGCGGGAATTGCCGAGCGTGCTCTGCGAGGTCATCTCGGAGACGGCTGCAATCTTGCCGAGGCGGTTCTCGAGGGGGCCCGCGACGCTGCTCGCCATCGTCTCGGGGCTTGCGCCAGGCATCTGCGCCTGGACGAGGATCGTCGGAAAATCGACCTGCGGCAGGGGCGCGACCGGCAGTCTCGGAAAGGCGAGAATGCCCGCGATCGCGATGCCGATCGAGATCAGCGTCGTGGCCACAGGCCGTCTCACGAAGGGTGTCGAGAGGTTCATGAGCCTCCTCGATCTCCCGCGGGTGCCGGCCGCTCATCCGGCTCGGTCTTCCAGTCGATCTTCCGCGCCAGGCGGTCGAAGGCGAGATAGATGACCGGCGTCGTGTAGAGCGTCAGGACCTGGCTGACGACGAGGCCGCCGAAGATGGCTATGCCGAGAGGCTGGCGGAGCTCCGCACCGGACCCGCCCGCAAGCATCAGCGGCAGGGCTGCGAACATCGCTGCCATCGTGGTCATGAGGATAGGTCGGAAGCGCAGGAGGCACGCCGTATGGATCGCGGCGCGTGGGCCGAGACCGTCGTCGCGCTCGGCCTTGAGCGCGAAGTCGATCATCATGATCGCGTTCTTCTTGACGATGCCGATCAGCAGAATGATGCCGATGAGCGCGATGATGTCGAACTCGGTCCCCGAGATGATGAGCGCGATCAGCGCGCCGACGCCCGCCGATGGCAAGGTCGAAAGGATCGTGATCGGGTGGACGAAGCTCTCGTAGAGCACGCCGAGCACGATATACATCGTGACGATCGCCGCCAGGATGAGAAGCAGCTCGTTGCCGAGCGCGCCTTCGAAGGCAAGCGCCGTACCCTGGAAGCGCGTGATGAAGCTCCGCGGAAGCGCAAGGTCATGCTCTGCCGCTCGGATGGCACTCACTGCCGCGCCGAGCGAGACCCTCGGCGCAAGGTCGAACGAGATCGTTGCGGCTGGAAACTGGGCCAGATGGTTGATCAGCAGTGGGGCCCGTCGCGTGCTGACGGTGGCGATTGCCGAGAGCGGTACTTGCCCTGTGCTGCTGGTCGCGGAGGGGAGATAGAGCGAGTTGAGCGCGTCGAGGCTCTTCTGAAGGGTCGGCGTCGTCTCGAGGATGACGCGGTACTGGTTCGATTGCGTGAATATGGTCGATACGATGCGCTGGCCGAATGCATCGTAGAGCGCATTGTCGATCGTGGCGGCGGTGATGCCGAAGCGCGCCGCGGAATCCCGGTCGATGTTGATGTCGACCGAGGCGCCGTCACTCAGGAGATCGCTTGATACGTTGCGGATCTCGGGCAGATCGGAAAGCCGCGCGACCACGCGCGGAACCCACGTATCGAGCAGCTTCGAGTCCGTATTCTGAAGGACGAAGCGGTAGGGCGTCGGGCTCGTCGTCGCATCGATGGTCAGATCCTGGACGGGCTGCAGGAAGAGCTCGATCCCGGGCACTGCGCTGGCAGCGGTGCGAATATCCTCGAGGATCTGCGCGCCCGATTTCGCCCGCTCGTCGACCGGCCTCAAGCTGATCAGGAAGCGCCCCTGATTGAGCGTGGCATTAGAGCCGTCGATGCCGATGTAGGACGAGAGGCCTGTGACGTCCGGATGCTTGAGAATGATCGCGGCCAAGGCCTGCTGCTTTTCCGCCATCGCCTGATAGGAGATGTTCTGCTCGGCGCGGGAAATGCCCTGAACGAGGCCAGTATCCTGCACCGGGAAGAAGCCCTTGGGCACGATGATGTAGAGATAGACGGTGAGCGCCAATGTCAGAACGGCGACGATGAGGGTCGGGCCCTGGCGGTCGAGCACCCAATTCAGCGAGCGGCCGTAGCCGCGAATGACGGCATCGAAGGCTTGCGTCGCGCGGGAGGCGCGTTCGTGCTCGCGATCTATCGGCTTGAGGATCCGAGCGCACATCATGGGGACGAGCGTCAGCGCGACGATGGCCGATACGACAATGGAGACCGCAAGGGTTATCGCGAACTCGTGGAAGAGGCGGCCGACGACATCGCCCATGAACAGCAGCGGTATGAGAACAGCGATCAGCGAAACGGTGAGCGAGATGATCGTGAAGCCGATCTGCTGGGATCCCTTGAGGGAGGCTTCGAGCGGGCTGTCGCCGTCCTCGATATAGCGTGAGATGTTCTCGATCACGACAATGGCGTCATCGACGACGAAACCGGTCGCGATGGTCAGCGCCATGATCGACAGATTGTCGAGGCTGAAGCCGAGCAGGTACATGACGCCGAACGTGCCGACGATCGACAGGGGCACGGAAAGACTGGGAATGATGGTGGCCGGCACGCTGCGCAGGAACAGGAATATGACCATCACGACGAGCGCGACGGCGAGGGCGAACTCGAACTTCGCATCGGCGACCGAGGCGCGGATGGTCGTCGTGCGGTCGCTGATCACCGAGAGCTGGACGTCGGCGGGGAGCGCCGCTTCGAGGGTCGGCAGCAGTTGCTTGATCCGGTCGACGACCTCGATGACGTTCGCACCCGGCTGGCGCTGAATGTTGATGATGATGGCCGGGACGTCATTGGCCCAGGCGGCGAGAAAAGTGTTCTCGGGGCCTTCGACAACCGTTGCGACATCGGACAGGCGGACGGGAGCGCCGTTGCGGTAAGCGATGATCGTATTGGCGAGCGTTTCGATCTTGTCGATCTGATCGTTGGCGTTGATCGTGAAGGCCCGGAAGGGCCCGTCGAAGCTGCCTTTCGGCGCATTGACGTTGACGTTGCCGAGAACCGTGCGGAGGTCGTCGATCAGCAGGCCGTAGGCAGAAAGCGCCCTGAGATCGGCTTGGACACGCACCGAAGGCCGATGGCCTCCCGTGAGCGTCACGAGGCCCACGCCCGCGATCTGGGAAATTTTCTGGGCGAGCGTCGTCTGGGCGAGATCCTGGATCTTGGTCAGCGGCCGCGTCTTGGAGGTCAGGGCGAGCGTCAGCACGGCAGCGTCGGCCGGATTGACCTTGGCATAGACGGGCGGCGCCGGCAGATCCGCAGGCAGGAGGTTGGACGCAGCGTTGATGGCGGCCTGGACCTGCTGCTCGGCCACGTCGAGCGAGAGGCTGAGGGCGAACTGCAGGGTGATGACGGACGCGCCACCCGAGCTCGACGACGTCATCTGGTTCAGGCCCGGCATCTGCCCGAACTGGCGCTCGAGCGGCGCCGTGATGGACGTCGACATCACCTCGGGGCTGGCGCCGGGATAGAAAGTCTGGACCTGGATTGTCGGATAGTCGACCTGGGGGAGCGCGGATACCGGGAGCTGCGTGTAGGCAATCATGCCCGATAGCAGCACCGCGAGCATGAGCAGCGTGGTGGCAACCGGTCGAAAGATGAAAATTCGAGAGGGGTTCATTGGGTGCGCATCTGCCTCCCGCCCTCGCGTCTACTTTGTCTGCTTGCTACGAGGTGGCTGATTGCCGCCGCTCTCGCTCGCTTTCGCGCCGCTCGCCTCGCCAGCGATCCTGACCGCCGTGCCCTCTCGGAGCCGGTCGGTGCCGTCGATCACGACCCGCTCGCCGGGCTCCAAGCCGGACAAGATGGCGGTATGGGAATCATTGCCGGGCCCGACTTTGACGGGACGCACGGTCACGGTGTTGTCGCTCTTCACCACATAGGCATACGTGCCGGGCGCGCCGAGCAGCACGGCAGCCGAAGGCACGATGGTCGTGTCGCGCAGCGTGTCGACGATAAGCTTCACGTTGACGAACTGATTGGGAAAGAGCTGCTCGTCCTCGTTTGCGAACATGGCGCGAAGCTTCACCGTGCCCGTCGTGGTGTCGATCTGATTGTCCACGGTATCGAGTGCGCCGGTCGCGAGCTTTTTGCTGCCATCACGGCTGTAGACTTCGACGGTCAGCTTCTCGCCGCTGCGGAGCTTGGGCAGGAATTGGGGGATCGTGTCCTGCGGAAGGGAGAAGATGACCGAAATCGGTTCCGTCTGTGTCACGACGACCAAGCCCCCCTGGTCGCTCGGCTGGACGTAGTTCCCGATATCGACAAGCCGCAAGCCGACGCGACCGGTGATCGGAGAGACGATGCGGGCGTAGTCGAGATTGATCTTTGCCATTGCCACGGCGGCTTCGTCGGCGCGCACCGTTCCTTCGTTCTGCTTGACGAGCGCGCGCTGCGTATCGACCTGCTGGCGTGCGATCGAGTCCTGCTTCATGAGCCCTTCATAGCGCGTGAGGTCGACCCTCGACGCTTCGAGCTGGGCCTGATCGCGGGCGAGCTGGCCTTGGGCCTGATTGAGAGCGGTCTGATAGGGACTGGGATCGATCTGGATCAGGAAATCGCCCGCCTTGACCATCTGGCCTTCCTTGAAGGCAATCTCGGTGATCTTGCCGCTGATCTGGGTCTTGACGGTCGTCGTGGCGAGCGAGGTCACGGTGCCGAGGGCATTGAGGTAGACCGGCATGTCGCCCCGGGTCACGAGGCCCGTTCGCACGGTGATTGCGGGACCTGCCGCGCTGGAGGGCCGGCTCTGCTGCTGGGGAGAAAGCGTCCAGTAGCGCCATGCGCCAATAGCGAGCAGCACGACGAGTAGGCCGATCAAATAGCGGGGCCAGGCAGCACGCTTCACAGGAGCAGGAGGCGGCTCCGTTGCGGGCTGCTTTCTCGGGTCGAGAAGTATTTGCTCCATCGTGGCTTCCTCGAGCACACCAGGGCGCTGCTGTCCAATTTACGCGGGACGATCAATAAACGCAGCACCCTCTTGCTCTTGAAACAGCCATGCTGGCCCGCGGCGTGAGCGCGCAAGGCCGCGCGGGCTCCCCGGGCGGGCAGCTCCGACTGGGCCCGATCAGGCCCAATGCATATGGAAGAAGCGTCCCAGGCCGGGCTGAGAGGGGCGAAGGAAGCTTAAAATTTTAATCGTGCCGTGCCAGCCTCACTGCCCCGCGGCGTAGGGGAAGGCCCTGAGGCTCTGTGACACGAGCCGGACGCGTTGGCCGACGGAAAGCTCGAGCTGGGCCAGCTCCTCCCGCGTGAGCTCGACCTCCAGCTCCGGCGGGCGGCCGGAGCCGTTCAGTACCGTCTCGCCGACAAGCTCGATGCGCGCGATTGCGCCGTTCAGCAGGACCCGGTTCACGCGCGCGGCAAGCCCGGTCGTGCTCGTGCTGTCCGTCGATATCTTCAGCTCGTAGGGGCGCGCGAAGGCGATCGCGGCATCGCCGAGGGCGAGGCTGTTCGTATTCGCCGGGATGAGGTCGTCGCCGACCTTGATGCCCTGGCCCTGCACGGAGCCCGGAAGCTGGTTGACCGCACCGAGGAAGCTGTAGGCGAAGGCCGTCGCCGGTCGCTCATAAACCTCGTTGGTCGCCCCTTCCTGCTCGACGCGCCCCTTGTTCATCAGCACGATGCGATCGGCGACTTCGAGCGCCTCATCCTGGTCGTGCGTGACGAAGATCGACGTGATGTGCAGCTCTTCATGCAGCCGGCGCAGCCAGCGCCGCAGCTCCTTGCGGACTTTGGCATCGAGCGCGCCGAAGGGCTCGTCGAGGAGCAGCACCTTCGGTTCGACGGCGAGCGCGCGCGCAAGGGCAATGCGCTGTCGCTGGCCGCCGGAGAGCTGAGCGGGATAGCGGTCGGCGAGCCAGCCGAGCTGGACGAGGTCCAGGAGCTCGTGCACGCGCTTGCGGATGGCCGCTTCCGAAGGACGCTCGGCGCGACGCTTGACGCGAAGGCCGAACGCGACGTTCTCGAAGACGGTGAGATGCCTGAACAGCGCATAGTGCTGGAAGACGAAACCGACCTGCCGCTCGCGGACATGCCGGTGAGAAGCATCCTGGCCGTCGAGAAGAACCCGGCCCGCATCAGGCCACTCGAGGCCTGCGATGATGCGCAGCAACGTGGTCTTGCCACAGCCCGAGGGACCAAGAAGCGCGATCAGCTCGCCGGTCGGAAAATCCAGGGAAACATCGTCCAGGGCCGTGAAGGTCCCGAACTTCTTGCGAATGTTACGGACAGCGATGCTCAAGGGTGCTCTCCCTCTCTTCTGGAGGTCTGACGGGTCACCTGCCATTCGATGTAGGTTTTGAGCGCAAGCGTTACCAGGGCGAGCAGCGCAAGCAGCGACGCAACTGCGAAGGCGGCGGCAAACTGATATTCGTTGTAAAGAATCTCCACATGCAGAGGCATCGTGTTCGTCAGGCCGCGAATGTGGCCGGAGACAACGGACACCGCGCCGAACTCACCCATGGCGCGTGCATTGCAGAGAATGACGCCGTAAAGCAGCGCCCACTTGATGTTCGGCAGCGTGACGCGCCAGAACATCTGCCAGCCGCTCGCGCCGAGCGTAAGCGCCGCCTCCTCCTCCTCCGTTCCCTGGGCCTGCATGAGCGGGATCAGCTCGCGCGCGACGAAGGGGAACGTGACGAAGATGGTCGCGAGAATGATGCCTGGGACAGCGAAGATGATCTTGATGCCGTGCTCGGAAAGCCAGGGGCCGAACCAACCCTGTGCGCCGAAGACGAGCACGTAGATGAGACCCGCAATGACCGGCGAGACCGAGAACGGCAGGTCGATGAGCGTGGTGAGGAACTGCTTGCCGCGAAATTCGAACTTCGCGATCGCCCAGGCAGCGGCGAGGCCGAAG
>ERZ778025.2037-NODE-2037-length-12240-cov-3.553057_pt1 | contig 12240 bp, 12 predicted proteins | sample MGYA00375755_ERZ778025 | MGnify/ENA primary metagenome ERZ778025 (study PRJEB29350, sample SAMN05389825) | bioreactor metagenome | isolation source: Thiocyanate bioreactor | place: South Africa: University of Cape Town | collected 2014-03-17 ... | reverse complement strand
CACTGGGACATCGAGGCGCTGTGGGGGCACGTGCGCGCGGGGCTCGCCGAAGCCCTCCGCCGCGAGCCGTCGATCGAGAGCGTCGGCATCGACTCCTGGGCCGTCGACTACGGCCTGCTGCGCGGTGGAGAGCTGCTCGCCGAGCCGTTCCACTACCGCGACGCCCGCACCGCGCGCGGGGTCGACGCGGTCCACGCGACGGTGCCGTTCGAAGAGTTGTACCGCCGCAACGGCCTGCAGTTCCTGCCGTTCACCACGCTGTACCAGTACGCGGCCGATCCGCGCCTGGCGGAGGCGGAGACGAGCGCGCTCATCCCCGACCTCATCGCGTACCGCCTCACCGGGCGCACGGTCGCCGAACGCACCAACGCCTCGACGACCGGCCTGCTCGACGTGCGCACAGGCGAGTGGGACACGGCTCTGGCCGAGGCGCTCGGCATCCCGGTGTCCGTCCTGCCCCCGCGAGACGATCGGGGCGACCCCCGCCGACCTGGGCGCGGTGCCCGTCGTCGCGGTCGGGTCGCACGACACGGCGTCCGCGATCGTCGCCGTGCCGCTGTCGACGCCGAACGCCTTGTACATCTCCTGCGGCACGTGGGGGCTCGTGGGGCTCGAGCTCCCGGAGCCGATCGTGACGGATGCCGCCCGCGCGGCGAACTTCACGAACGAGGGCGGCGTCGATGGGCGTGTGCGCTTCCTCCACAACGTCACCGGGTTGTGGCTGCTCAGTGAGACGGTGCGCGCGTGGGAGGAGGAGGACGGTTCCGCGATCGACCTCCCGCTGCTCCTCGCCTCGGCCGGCGCGGTGTCGCCGCCGGCGCGCCTGTTCGACGCCAACGCCCCCGAGCTCGCTGCCCCCGGCGACATGCCCGGGCGCATCGCCGCGCTGCTCGGCGCCGACCGTCCGGGCCGGGCCGGGCGCCCGATGTTCGCGCGGATCATCGTCGAGAGCATCGCCGCCGCGTTCGCTCGGGCCGTCCGCAGCGCCGGTGAGCTGGCGGGCCGCGAGGTCGACGTCATCCACCTCGTGGGCGGTGGTGCCCGCAACGCCCTGCTGTGCCAGGCGACCGCGGACCGGACCGGCGTGCCCGTGCTCGCGGGGCCCGTCGAGGCCACCGCGCTCGGCAACGTCCTCGTCCAGGCCCGCGCCCTCGGCTCCTTCGGCGCCGACGCGAGCCTGGAGGACCTGCGTGCCCGCGTCGGGCACGCCTTCCCGCCCCGCCGTTACGACCCCCGTTCCTGAACACCGCGCCCGAATCGGGCGTAGTCTGTGGTCAGACCACACGAAAGCGAGACTCCATGGTTCAGCGCCAGCTGCCCAAGGTCGGCGAGCTCCTCGAGCTCATGCAGTTCAAGAAGCCCGAGCTCGACGCCCGCAAGCGCCGCCTCGACGCCGCGCTCACGATCGATGATCTGCGCACGATCGCGAAGCGCCGCACCCCGAAGGCCGCGTTCGACTACACCGACGGCGCCGCCGAGGGCGAGCTCTCGCTCGACCGTGCCCGCCGCGCGTTCGAGGACGTCGAGTTCCACCCCGACATCCTGCGGCCGGCCGCGAACGTCGACACGTCGTGCGAGATCCTCGGCGGCCCCTCGGCGTTGCCGTTCGGCATCGCGCCCACCGGCTTCACCCGCCTGATGCAGACCGAGGGCGAGACCGCCGGTGCGTCCGCGGCGGCGGCCGCCGGCATCCCGTTCACGCTCTCCACGCTCGGCACGACCTCGATCGAGGGCGTGAAGGCCGCGAACCCGGTCGGGCGCAACTGGTTCCAGCTGTACGTCATGAAGCAGCGCGAGATCTCGTACGGCCTCGTCGAGCGGGCGGCGGCGGCCGGGTTCGACACCCTGCAGTTCACCGTCGACACCCCCATCGCCGGCGCGCGCCTGCGCGACAAGCGCAACGGCTTCTCGATCCCGCCGCAGCTGACGCTCGGCACGATCGTCAACGCCATCCCGCGGCCGTGGTGGTGGTTCGACTTCCTCACCACGCCCAAGCTCGAGTTCGCCTCGCTCAGCACCACCGGCGGCACCGTCGGTGAACTGCTCAACGCCGCGATGGACCCGACCATCAGCTACGACGACCTCGACATCATCCGCGGCATGTGGCCGGGCAAGCTCGTCGTGAAGGGCGTGCAGAACGTTCAGGACGCCGCGCGCCTGGTCGATCTCGGCGTCGACGGCCTCGTCCTGTCGAACCACGGCGGTCGCCAGCTCGACCGGGCGCCGATCCCGTTCCGCCTCCTGCCGCAGGTCGTGCGCGAGGTCGGCAAGGACGCCACGATCATGGTCGACACCGGCATCATGAACGGCGCCGACATCGTGGCATCCGCGAAGTTCACGCTCATCGGCCGCGCCTACCTCTACGGCCTCATGGCGGGCGGACGCCAGGGCGTCGACCGCACGATCGCGATCCTCCGCAGCGAGATCGAGCGCACGATGACCCTGCTCGGCGTCGCGTCTCTCGCCGAACTCGAGCCCCGCCACGTCACGCAGCTCACGCGTCTCGTGCCGGTCGCCGACGCGGCGGTCGACGCGCGCGTCTGACCCCGGTTGTGCACAACCTCAGCAATTCGCGCTGACTCAGTCCGGAGTCGGTGGATGCCACCGTCCCGGCGCGGATCGCTGAGGTTGTGTCGTGTCGGTAGAGGCCGGGCATTGCAGGCCTGAATCGCTCACGTGGCTCGCGGCATCCTCCGTCGACATGCGTTGCGTCAGCGATTCGCGCTGACTCAGTCCGAAGTGGGCGGATGCCACTGACCCGGCGCGGATCGCTGAGGTCGTGTCGCGGCGACCGCCGTCACGACGCCTCCTCCTCCCGCGTACGGCGCCCGCTTGCGGCGGCGCCCAGCGTCAGCGTCGACACGAGTCCCAGCGTCAGGAAGCCGGCCGCGGTGAACGCCGCCGCGCGCGTGCCGTCGCTGAACGCGGCCTTCGCGTCCGACGCCAGGTCCTGGGTCTGGGGGGACTGCTCGAGACCGACGATCGCGGCCCCCGCGCTGTCGACCACCTGCGACACGACCTGGTCCCGCTGTGCGGCGGGCAGTCCCCGGTCGTCGAGCGCCGACGTCAGCACGCTCGACGTGGTCGAGAACAGCACGGTCCCGAGGATCGCGACGCCCAGCGCCGCGCCGAGCTGCCGCGAGGTGGACTGCGTGCCGGAGGCCGCGCCGCTCTCCGCGGGCGGCACTTCGGCCAGCACGACCCCGGTGAGCTGCGCGGTGGCGAGGCCGACGCCGACGCCGTAGACGAACAGGAACGGGATCAGGGGTCCCCACGTGGCATCCGGTCCGATGGTGAACGCGACACCGGCGACGCCGATGATCTCGGCCAGCAGGCCCGCACGGACGATCCACACGGGCGCGACCCGGCCGCTCAGGGCGCCCGCGATCCCGCTCGCGACGAACGAGCCGATCGCCAGCGAGAGCAGCAGCAGTCCCGTCTGCAGGGCGTCGAAGCCGACGACGAACTGCAGCCACAGGGGGAGGGCGAGGATGATTCCGAACTCGCCGAGGGAGACCACCGCCGCGGCGATGTTGCCGTTGCGGAACGAGGTGATGCGGAACAGTCCGAGCGCCAGCAGCGTGGAGCGTCCGATGCGCTGGCGGTGGACTCCCCATGCGACGAAGGCCACCAGTGCCACCAGCGCGACCGCGAACGCGATCGGGACGGGCGACAGCGTCCACGGCCACTGCCAGTCGCCGATCTGGAGGGGCTGGTCGACGGTCCACCAGCCGTAGGTGCGGCCCTCGATCAGGCCGAAGACCAGGGGCGCCATGGTGAGCACGGACAGCAGGGCCCCCACGCCGTCGATCCCCTCGCGCCGGTCGCTGCGCGATTCGGCCACCGTGAAGAGCACGCCGATGACGATCAGGATGCCGAGGGGGATGTTGATCCCGAACGCCCAGCGCCACGAGAACGCGGTGGTCAACCAGCCACCGAGCAGCGGTCCGACGGCGGCCATTCCGCCGATGGTCGAGCCCCAGACGGCGAAGGCGATGCCGCGTTCGCGTCCGCGGAATGTCGCATTGATGAGCGACAGCGTCGTGGGGAGGATCATCGAGCCACCGATGCCCTGGACGAGCCGCGCCAGGATGAGCAGTCCGCCGCTGGGGGCGACGGCCGCCGCGATCGAGGCGAGCACGAAGATCGCGACACCGAGCAGCATGAGCCGGCGTCGTCCGAAGCGGTCGGCGAGGCTGCCGAACACCAGCAGAAGCGACGCGAACACGAGGGTGTAGGCCTCCTGCACCCATTGCACCTCCGTGGAGGAGATGCCGAGGTCCTCGACGATCGAGGGCACGGCGACGTTCACGATCGTCGAGTCCACGATGATCAGCGAGACGGCGATGCTGATGAAGACGAGTCCCGCCCATCGGCGGCCGGCCATGCGTTCGTTCATGTCGCTAGCTTATCTAGCAAAATCGTGCACCGGAAGAGATTTATTCGTGACGCGATTCGGCCGGTGCGCGCAGTGCCGTGACTTAGCATCGGTGGATGGGGAGCAGGTCGTGATCGCGTCGTCCTCTCTGATGAACGTGAAGTCCGTGGCGGAGCGGGTGGTCCGGGGCGTCCTCCCCATCGCGGCGGCACCCGACATCGCCGACCTGCGTTTCCTGGCCGACATCGAGGCCGGGCCGGCTCCCCGGATCTGGGTGGATGCCAGCGCGCAGACGCTCGAAGGTCTGCTGATCGCGCGTTCCCGACTCGACCGCATCGATGACGGGCTCCGCCTCGTCGACCGGCACTTCGCGGACGGCCGGATGCGGGCGCCGGGGCGGCTCGAGGCCGCGACCCGCTCGCGCCTCTTCTCCGCCGTCGCCGAGATCTACGCGGCCGCGGGGTGGCCGCGCCGGGCCGGTGAGTACGCCGCCTCGGCGCTCGCGTACGCCGACGACGACGTGAGCGCCTTCCGGGCCCACGCCGTGCGCAGCCTCGCCGCGGCCGTGAACGGCGAGTACATCCTCGCGAGCGAGGGACTGCGCACGTGCGACGAGCTGGCATCCGCGTCCGAGTGGGAGGGCGGCCACCCCGACTACGACCTGCTGCTCGCGCGCCTCCTCGTCGCCTCGGCGGCCCTCGACGCCGAGACCATGGACCGCACGGCCGAGGAGCTGCGCGACGGCGCCCCGAACGACCCGTACTGGCAGTACTCGTCACGGACCGCACGAGCGATGAGCGCCCTGATCCGCCGCGACTACGCCGAGGGCACGGTGCTGGTGGCCGCGTTGGCCGGGGGGACCGAGTCCCACTCGGGCCACAGCATGGTGCGGGGCTTCGCGCAGGGGGTGTACGCCGATCTGCTGCTGGCGCGCGGCGAGCCCCGGCGCGCCCTCGCCGTGCTCGAGGGACGCGTCTCGCCCCCCGGGCACGCGCTGTGCTTCGACATGCAGCGCGCCGCGGCTCTCATCGCGCTCGGTCGCGAGCGGGAGGTGCTGGAGTCCACGGATCCGTGCATCCGCATGGGGACGCAGCACTGCGTCCGGACGCTGACGCCGCTGCTACTGCGCCGCGCCGTCGCGCACGCGCGCCTCGGCAACGAAGCCGCGGCCGATGCGGCCTTCTCCGAGGGCTTCCACCTCTCCGAGACCCTGGGAGCGTCGCTCACCCCCTACCTCACGCTGCCCCAGCCCGACCTGCTCGTCCTGCTGGATCGTCTGGCGGCGCGGCATCCGGGTTCCGAGGCGGCGGTCGCCCGTGTGGCGGGAATGCTCGCCCTCGTCCCGACCCACGACCACCGCCCCCCTCTGCCGAACCTGAGTCCGCGCGAGGAGCGACTGGCGCTCGCGCTGCGCGGGCCGCGCAGCCTGCCGCAGATCGCCGAAGACCTCGAGGTGTCGCTGAACACCGTCAAGTCGCAGCTCCGCTCGATCTACGCGAAGCTGCAGGTGTCGGGACGCGAGGCGGCGGTCGCCGTCCTCGAGGCGCACGGCTTCTACGTCTGACGCGCGCCGTCGGTGCGGTCGGGCGCGCGACCGGCGTGACCCGGGGCGCGAGCGCGCTCAGGCCGAGGGGCGGGCGTGCGGAGCGGGCCCCACCGGACGTGCCGGCGCCGAGGGGCGCGGCGAACGCTCCGCGGGAAGCGGGATCGGCGTCGTTCCGGCGATCTCGTCGCTGAAGTCCTCGGGCTCGGGGGCGATCGTGGTGATCGGGCGCGTCTCGTCGAGTGTCAGACGGAACCGCTTCGTCTCGTGCTTGTGCACCCGGCCCGACGCCAGAGTCCAGGCGACGCCGATGCCGCACGCGAGGAACGCGACGATCGCGGCGAGGGCGATCGCGAAGCGCGGACCGAACGCTTCGGCGACCCACCCCACGATGGGAGCGCCCACCGGGGTCCCGCCGAGCAGGATCGCCATGTACAGCGCGAGCACCCGGCCGCGCAGCGCCGGATCGGTCGTGGTCTGCACGTACCCGTTGGCCGTGGTGAGCATGGTCACGACGCAGAACCCGGTGAGGACGAGGGTCACGGCGTACGTCTCGTAGCTCGGTGCGAGGACGGAGAGCGTGGATGCCACGGCGAAGCCGCCCGCGCCGACGATGACGACGCGCAGGCGGGCGCGCTCGCGACGGGCGGCGAGGAGCGCGCCGGCGAGCGAGCCGATCGCGACGAAAGAGCTGAGGACGCCGAAGCCGTCGGCCCCGCGTCCGAACTCCAGGGCCATGGTCGAGGCGAAGATCGGGAAGTTCATGCCGAAGGCGCCGAGGAGGAACACCATCGCGAAGGTCACCACGAGGTCGGGCCGCTTCGCGACGTAGCGGAACCCGTCGGCGAGCCGTGCCGGGCCGCCGCCGCGGTGGTGGGTGACCAGCTCGTGCGGACGCATGAGCAGCAGGGCCGCGATCATGCCGAGGAACGTCACGGCGTTGGCGAGGAACACCCAGCCCGTTCCGACCGCGACGATCATCAGGCCCGCGACGGCCGGGCCGATCAGTCGGGCGGTGTTGAACGACGCGGCGTTCAGAGCCACCGCGTTCGAGGCGTTCTCGCGGGCGACGAGGTCGGAGACGAAGGCCTGGCGCGCGGGGTTGTCGAACGCGGTGATGAGGCCGAGGGCCAGGGCGAACACGAACATCAGCGGCAGCGTCATGACGCCGGTGAGCAGCAGGATGCCGAGGGTCACGGCCATCAGCAGCATCGCGCTCTGCGTGCACATGATGAGCTTGCGGCGGTCGAAGCGGTCGGCGACCCACCCCGTGACGCCGACCAGCAGCAGGGGAGGCGCGAACTGCAGCGCCATGGTCACGCCCATCGCGGCGGCGTCGTTCGGGGTGAGCTCGGTCAGGACGACCCAGTTCTGGGCGGTCGACTGCATCCACGCGCCGATGTTCGACACCAGCGCCCCGATGAACCAGACGCGATAGTTGTAGACCGACATCGAGCGGAACATCGCACTCATGTGTCTGCCACCTTTCGCATGATCTCGGCCGCGGCCGCCAGGGTTCGTCGTTCCTCCTCGCCGAGAGCGGCCAGGGCCGCCTCGAGCCAGGCGTCGCGTCGTCGCACGGTCTCTGCGACGACGAGGCGGCCGGCATCCGTCAGTGCGATCGTGACCTTGCGGCGGTCGTCGTCGTGGGGGGGGGGGTGAGGTAGCCCGCCTCTTCGAGGAGGGTCACCGTCCGGTTCATCGAGGGGGCGGTCACGCGCTCGCGGTCGGCGAGCTGGCCGAGCGTGTGCTCGCCGTGGATCGAGAGCGCGGCGAGCACCGCGAACTGGCCGTCGCTCATCGTGTCGACCGCGCGCTCCGCACGGAGGCGGCGGGCGAGCCGGAAGGTCGCCATGCGCAGCTCGGAAGCGGCGGCGCTCAGCGCGTCATGAGAGTCGGAGTGGGGGGATTCGTCGACGCGTTCGTTCATGTGTGCTCGTTATTTAGCATAGCTCATTAGTTTTGCTAAAGGTCCGGTGTCGAGGGAATTCCCGGGGGCGACCCTAGACTCGGCGCATGCCCGAGTTCGTCGACGCGTACGGCGTCCCGATCGTCTACGACGTGTACGAGGCCGAATCCCCGCGGGGCGTCGTGCAGCTGCTCCACGGGGTCGGTGAGCACACCGGACGGTACGGTGCGCTGATCGAGGCCCTCGTCGCCGACGGGTACACCGTCTACGCCGACGACCACCGCGGGCACGGCCGCACCGGCCTCCGGCAGTGGAACGGCGACCACGGCAAGCTCGGACGCCTCGGTCCCGGCGGACTCGGCGCGGCCCGCGAGGCGGTGTGGACCCTCACTCAGATCATCCGCGAGGCCCACCCCGACCTTCCCCTGATCCTCCTCGGCCACTCGTGGGGGTCGTTCCTCGCACAGATGCTGGTGGACCGGCATCCGGATGCCTACGACGCCCTCGTCCTGAGCGGCTCGGCGCTGCGCTGGCCCGGTGCGCTGAACTCCGGCGACCTCAACGCCCCGTGGAAGCACCTGAAGGGCACGGGGATGGAGTGGCTGTCGAGCGTCGAGCAGGTCGGTCGCGACTTCCTCGCCGACCCCCTCACGACCTCCACGCCGCTGCCGCGACTGTTCGGACCGGTCGAGACCGCGAAGCTCATCGGTCGGCCGCGGCGCGACCTCGGGCGCGACATCCCGACGCTCCTCATGGTCGGGCGCGACGACACCGTCGGCGGCCCGCGCAGCGTGCATCTCCTGGCGGACGCCTACCGCAAGCGCTCCGGCTTCACCGACGTGACCACCCTCGTCTACCCGGGCGCGCGGCACGAGATCTTCGCCGAGGCGCAGCAGGCGGACGTGCGCGCCGATCTCGCCGCCTGGCTCGACCGGCGGTTCCCCGCCCGGGGCTGATGCGGGGGCTCTCGGCATCCATTCCCTGAGAACAGGGGATGCCACCGGAACAGGGCGTTTCCACGCAGGCTGCTCCTGTTGCGGGCCGATCTCCTGTTCTCGCGCCGCGCGGATCGACGCGCACGCGCGCGCCGTAGGCTGGAGGCATGCACGGCGAGTACAAGGTCCCCGGGGGAAAACTGGTCGTGGTCGACCTCGAGGAGCGCGACGGTCGCATCGCCGGCTTCCATCTCGCGGGAGACTTCTTCCTCGAACCCGACGACGCGCTGGACGACATCGACGCGGCCGTGAACGGCCTGCCGGTCGAGTCCGACGTCCCCACGATCGCCGCGGCGATCCGTGCGGCGCTCCCCGAGGGCGCGCAGCTGCTCGGCTTCACGCCCGAGTCGGTGGCCACCGCGATCCGCCGCGCACTCGTCACCGCGCCCGGCTGGGGCGACTTCGAGTGGGAGGTCGTCCACGACGCCCCCGTGTCGCCGCGCATGAACCTCGCGCTCGACGAGGTGCTGACCGCACGCGTGGGCGCGGGGCTCCGCAAGCCCACGCTGCGTCTGTGGGAGTGGAACGAGAACGCCGTCGTGATCGGCTCGTTCCAGTCGCTGCGCAACGAGGTCGACGCTGAGGGCGCGGCGAAGCACGGTTTCGACGTCGTGCGCCGCATCTCGGGCGGTGGGGCGATGCTCATGGCCGCGAACTCGATCGTGACCTACTCGCTGTACGTCCCGGCATCGCTCGTCGCCGGCATGACCTTCGCCGACTCCTACGCCTTCCTCGACGACTGGGTGCTGCAGGCGCTGCGTTCGCTCGGCATCGACGCGGTGTACCAGCCGCTCAACGACATCGCCGGCCCCCACGGCAAGATCGGCGGCGCCGCGCAGAAGCGGCTCGCCAACGGCGGCGTGCTCCATCACGCGACCCTCAGCTACGACATGGACGGTCAGGTGCTCACCGAGGTCCTGCGCATCGGTCGAGAGAAGCTCAGCGACAAGGGCACGGTGTCGGCGGCCAAGCGCGTCGACCCGCTGCGCAGCCAGACCGGCCTCGCTCGGGATGCCGTGATCCAGCGCTTCATCGACACGTTCACGACGCTCTACGGCGCCACCACCGGACATATCACCGAAGAGGAATATGCCGAGGCCGAGGCCCTCGTGACGTCGAAGTTCGCCACCGACGCGTGGCTGCAGCGCGTCCCGTGAGCGCCCCGATCCTGGACGGCGTGCTCGATCACGGCAGCGTCGAGATCCACCACGCCGACAATCTCGCCGTGACCCCGCGCCTCGCGGACGGGTCGTTCACGCTCGTCTACCTCAACCCGCCGTTCAACACGGGGCGTACCCGGTCCAAGGCGGTGGAGTCGGCGCTGCGGGCTCCCGCGGCGGAGGCGACCCCGGATGCCCGGACGAGGAGGAGGAGGAGTCCGCACCCGTGCCGGTGGTCCAGCGCGGGTTCCACGGCCGCGAGTACGCGCGGCTGCGCGGCGATCTCCGGACCTACGACGACCGGTTCGATGACTACTGGGCGTTCCTGGAGCCGCGGCTCGAGGAGGCCTGGCGGCTGCTCGCCGACGACGGCACCCTCTATCTGCACCTGGACTACCGCGAGGTGCACTACGCCAAGGTCATGTGCGATGCGCTGTTCGGCCGCGAGCGGTTCCTCAACGAGCTCATCTGGGCGTACGACTACGGCGCGAAGACCCGGCGCCGCTGGCCGACCAAGCACGAGACGATCCTCGTGTACGTGAAGAACCCGGCCGCGTACTTCTTCGACTCGGATGCGGTCGACCGCGAGCCGTACATGGCGCCCGGCCTCGTGACCCCCGAGAAGGCGGCGCGCGGCAAGCTCCCCACCGACGTCTGGTGGCACACGATCGTGCCGACCACGGGCCGGGAGAAGACGGGATACCCGACGCAGAAGCCCGAGGGTGTGCTGCGGCGCATGGTCCAGGCATCCAGTCGCCCCGGTGACCGGGTGCTCGACATGTTCGCCGGCAGCGGCACCCTCGGCGCCGTCGCCGCCCCGCTCGGCCGTCACTCGGTGCTGATCGACGACAACGCCGACGCGGTGGCCGTGATGCGCCAGCGGCTGGCGGCGTTCGCCGGCTGAGCGGCCGGCCGGCGTCCTCGGGTCTCGTGCCGTGGTGCCGTCGTGCCGTCGTGCCGTCGTGCCGTCGTGCCGTCGTGCCGTCGTGCGGAGTCGAGGGGCGACACGCCGGCGGCGGCGGCGTCTGGACGGGGTGTCGTCGGCAGACTCCGCGGGACGGCACGGCGAGTGGATGCCGGATCGGAACGATCGGCAGGAGGGGGCGGCCCGCGAAGTTAGGCTTGCCTAATGACGTATGCGTTCGACCCCGAGATCCAGCGGGCCGTGCTCGCCCATATGAACGACGATCACCGCGACGACAACGTGCTCATCGCGCGGGCGTTCGGTGACGGGGCGCCGGTCGCGTCCGCGCGGATGACGGGCTTCGACGGCGACGGGGGCGACTGGACGGTCGCCCACGAGGGCGGAGCGACCGTCGGACTGCGGGTGCCGTGGCCCGGCGGGTCCATCGCGGAGCGGCGCGAGGTGCGTCGCGAGATCGTCGCGCTGTACGACGAGGCGTGCCGGCGGCTCGGGATCGAGCCGCGACCGCACGGAGAAATCTAAGGTTAGGAGAGCCTAACCTTCCCGTATGATGGCGCCATGAGTGCTGTCATCCCGTTCTCCACCGCCCTGCGCGAGCGCTCGCGCACCGCCCATTCGTCGAGCGAGGGCGCGGATTTCATGACGGACCTCATGAACGGGTCGGGCACGCGCGAAGACTATGTCGCGCTCGTGGTCCAGCACTGGTTCATCTACGAGGCGCTCGAGGCGGCCACCGAGCGCATGCGGGTCGACCCGGTGGCATCCGTGTTCCTGAGCGACAAGCTCACGCGCCTGCCCGCGCTCGAAGCCGACCTCGCGTTCCTCATCGTCGACGACTGGCGCGAACGCATCTCGCCGCTGCCGACGACGCAGGCGTACGTCGCCCGGATCCGGCGGGTCGCGGCGACCTGGCCGGGCGGATTCGTCGCGCACCACTACACCCGCTACCTCGGCGACCTGTCCGGCGGGCAGTTCATCGGCCGGCTCATGCAGCGCCGTTTCGGTTTCGACACCAACGGCATCGGGTTCTACCTCTTCGGCGACATCGCCGACCCCGAGGCGTTCAAGAACGTCTATCGGGAGCAGTTGGATGCCGCTGCGTGGGACGAGCACGAAAAGGAACGCGTCATCGAGGAGGTGCTCGTGGCCTACCGGTTCAACACCGAGCTCTTCGTCGACCTCGCCCGCGCGAAGGCGGCTCAGTCCGCCTGAGCCGCCGCGGCCGCGCGCCGACGGCGGACGAGCAGCACGGCGGTCAGCACGGCGGCCAGGATCAGCGCGAGCAGTGCATACAGGCTCCACGGGACGGCCACGACCGAGAACCCGTTCT
>ERZ778025.2034-NODE-2034-length-12256-cov-4.701746_pt1 | contig 12256 bp, 11 predicted proteins | sample MGYA00375755_ERZ778025 | MGnify/ENA primary metagenome ERZ778025 (study PRJEB29350, sample SAMN05389825) | bioreactor metagenome | isolation source: Thiocyanate bioreactor | place: South Africa: University of Cape Town | collected 2014-03-17 ... | reverse complement strand
CAACCGGCGCGACCCCAACCAGGGCACCTGCACCAACGCCTGCCGCTGGAACTACAAGACCCACGCCGCCGACGAAGACCCCAACACAGGCGAGGCGCTGGCCAGCGGCGGCGGGCTGCAGGGCTTCAGCTTCGCCGACGAGCAGCAGCGCGCCGAGCAGGACGGCGCCAGCGGCCGGCAGATCACGCGCCACCCGGCCGCCGACAAGGTCTGGCTGATCGAGGAAGAAGGCCGCCCCGGCCAGCTGATGCCCGTCATGGAGGACGAGCACGGCACCTACATCATGAACAGCAAGGACCTGCGCGCGGTCGAGCTGGTCGAGAAGCTGGCCCGGATCGGCGTCGATTCACTCAAGATCGAGGGCCGCACCAAGAGCCTGTACTACGTCGCACGCACCGCGCAGGTGTACCGCCGCGCCATCGACGACGCGGTGGCCGGGCGGCCCTTCAACCCGCGGTTGATCACCGAGCTGGAAGGCCTGGCCAACCGCGGCTACACCAGCGGCTTCCTGGAGCGCCGCCCGGCGCAGGACTACCAGAACTACGAGACCGGCCATTCGGTGGCCCAGCGCAGCCAGTTCGTCGGCGAAGTGAAGGCCGTGCAGGACGGCTGGGCCGAGGTGGAGACCAAGAACCGCTTTGCCGTCGGCGACTGGATCGAGATCATCCACCCGCGGGGCAACCGCACGGTTCGGCTGGAAGTGATGAAGAACGCCGACGGCGCGCCAATCCAGGTGGCCGCCGGCAACCCGCTGCGGGTATGGATACCCGTGGATGGCCCGGCCGAGCAGGCGCTGATCGCGCGCCTGATCGAGGCGCCGGCGACGCCCTGACCGCGGCGCCGGCCCCAGCCGGCAGCCGCCACCGCATCGCCCCGTGACCCGAGACCTGCAACAGCGACTCCGGCACGCGTGGCGCACCCTGCTGGGCGCCGACGTCCTGAGCGGTCTGTCCGTGGCCATCGGCATGAGCCTGACCGCGCTGCTGGGCTACGCCGCCTTTGGCACGACCGCCGCCATCAACATCAGCGTCGGCGCCATCATCGCCCTGATCCCCGACACACCGCGGCCGAAGCGGGGCAAGCTGGCCCATCTGATCGCCGCGCCGCTGCTGGGCGTGCCGCTGTTCCTGGCGGTGCAACTGCTGCGCGGGCACCCGGTCGAACTGGGGCTGCTGCTGGTGTGCGGCACCTTCCTGGCGTTTCTCTCCACCGCCTGGGGTGGACGGGGCATGCCGGTGGCCGCCGCGGTCATGTTCGCCAGCGTGCACGAGGCGCTGCTGCGCACCGCCTGGTGCGCCGGTGGTGCCCTGCTGTACGTGCTGTACGGCACGGCCAGCAACGCCCTGCTGAACGGCCGTTACCGCACCCAGTCCATGGCCGCCCTGCTGCTGAGCGTGGCCGCGCTGCAGCGCACCCACGCCGAGCGCGTCGTCCCGTCGCCCGATCACCCGGCCGATCTGCGCGCCCCGGGCGGGGTGTTGCAGCGCCAGGCGGCCCTGGCCGACCAGCTGCAGGTCGCGCGCGACCTGATCCTGGAGTCGCCCGGCACGCCGCATCGCCAGCGCCTGGCCGGCATGCTGATGGTGGTGCTGGAGTTGCGCGACCGGCTGATCGCCGGCGAGCTCGACATCGCACCCCTGCAATCGGTGCAGCCGGCGGCCCTGCGGCCGCTGGCCGACATCCTGCACGCCATGGCCGAGGACCTGCAGGCGCTGGCCGACGCCCTGCTGCTGGGCCGTTCACCGGCGCCCGTGCGCGACGACCGCGCCGCCCTGCAGGCGCTGCGCGAGCAGGCCACCGCCCAGGCGGCCGCCAGCACGCCAGCACCGGCGGCGATCACGCAGGCGGCGCTGGTGCGCAGCGTCAGCGTGCGCGTGGGCGACGAGGACGCCGCCGTGCGCCAGCTGGCCGCGCTGGCACGCGGCGACGCCGCGCCCCGGCTGTCGGCGGTGCGCAGCGGCTGGCAGCTGTTCGTCAGTCCGGCGTACTGGTCCAGCCAGCCGCTGCTGGGCGTCTGGCACTGGCGCCAGCCGGCACTGCGCCATGCGCTGCGCGCCGCGCTGGCCATGGGGGCCGGTTTCACGCTGGCGCAGTGGCTGCCCTGGGGCTCGCGCGACTACTGGATCCTGCTGACCATCGTCGTGGTGCTGCGCGGCAGCCTGGCGCAGACGCTGGAGCGGCGCAATGCGCGCGTGCTGGGCACACTGCTGGGCAGCGGCCTGGCGGTCGGGCTGCTGGCCCTGCATCCTCCCGCCGCCGTGCTGCTGCTCGCCGTCGTCGCCGCACAAGGCGTGGCACACGCCTTCGTGGTGCGGCACTACACCACCACGGCCGTCGCGGGGTCGGTGCTGGGCCTGGTGCTGGCCCACCTGCTGCACAGCGGCGGCCACCCGGCGTTCGACTTCATCGAGCGCGTCGGCGACACGCTGCTGGGTGCCGGCATCGCGTGGGCCTTCTCCTACGTCCTGCCGTCCTGGGAGCGCCATCAGATCGCCGGCACCGTGCGCCGCGTGTGCCGCGCCATGGCCCGCCACGCCCAGCAGTCGCTGGCCCTGGCGACCCTGGCCGAGGTCACCGGCCAGCCTGAGCTGACCTGGCGCCTGGCGCGGCGCGAAACCTATGACGCGCTGTCTGCACTGGTGCAGGCCAGCAACCGCGCCCTGGTCGAACCACGGGCCGTGCGCCCGCCCCTTGCCGCACTGGAACAGTTGCAGGGCCACGGCTACCAGCTGCTGGGGCAGCTCAGCGCCATCCAGTCGATCCTGCTGCTGCGCCGCCCGCAGCTGCAACTGGAGGCGGTGCAACCGGCACTGAACGACACGGCGCGCGCGATCGAAGCCACCCTGGACTTGAGCCGGCCCTGGCAGCCGGTGGCGACCGCGCCCGACGAGGCCGAAGACGAGTCGCCGCGCCTGTCCGCCGTGCCCGAGGACCTGCCCGACCCCTTCGAACCCCACTCGAACGCCTGGCTGCTGCGGCGCCTGGCCCTGGCCCGCCGCCAGGCGGGCGACCTGCGTGCCGCGACCGACCACGTGCTGGCCGAACTCGATGGCGGCCCGCCCAGCCGGGCCTGATGTACCTGGCCGCCCCAAGACGGCCCACCCTCAAGCCCGGGCGGCGGCCGGTGCCGGCGCCGCAATGAAGCGCCACGCAATCGCCCAGCCCAGCGCCTGCGTCGCCAGCAGCAGCGCCACCGTGCCCGGCCAGCCCGCGTGCGCATAGGCGATGCCGCCCAGCCACGCGCCGCAAAAGCCACCGCTGTAGTAGCCGGTGTAGTACAGCCCGCTGGCCAGTGAACGCCCGTGCTGGATGCGGTGGGCAATGAAGCTGAGCGCGGCCGACTGCGTGATGAAGGTGCCGCACGACGCCAGCGTCAGCCCGGCCACGATGGCGAGCACCGGCGCCAGCAGCGTCAGCAGCACCCCCAGCGCCGACAGCGCCACCGACAGCAGGATGGTGCGCCGTGCGCTCAGACGCGGAATCCAGCGCCCGGCCAGCGGCGTCACCACCACGCCCACCAGGTAGACCGTGAACACGTTGGCCAGCGCGGCCGGCGTGAAGTGGTAGGGCGCGGCCGCCAGGTGAAAGTTGACGAAGGTGAACATGCCCACCAGCGCCGCCAGCGCGGTAAAACCCAGCGCGCCCGCCGCCTGCACGCCGGATGGCGCAGCAGCGTGGCCAGCGTGGCCAGGGCGCTGGCCACCTGCCGGTCGGGCACGAAGTGGCGCGAGGGCGGCAGCACGCGCCACACCAGCACGGCGCCGGCGACGTTGAGCAGGGCCAGCACGCCAAAGCCGGCGCGCCAGGACATGAAATCGGTCAGATGCCCCAGCAAGAAGCGCCCCAGGAAGCCCCCCAGCACACTGCCGGTGATGTACCAGCTCATCATCCGCACCATGGCGGCGCCGCGAAACTCCTCGCCGATGTAGGCGATGGCCACCACCGTCACGCCCGGCACCGCCAGCCCCTGCACGAAGCGCCACGCGGTGAACTGCTGCACGGTCTGCACGCCGATCATGGCCGCCGTCGGCAGCGCCAGCGCCAGCACCGAGACCACCACCAGCGCCTTGCGTCCCAGCGCATCCGACACCATGCCCATCAGCGGCGACACCAGCGCCACCGCCAGCACCGTGGCGCCCACCGCGCGGCCGATCTCGATCACGCTGGCATGCAGATCGCGTTGCAGCTCGGGAACGATCGACTGCACCGAATACACCTGCAGGAAGGCAAACACCCCGACCAGCGCGATGGTCAGCAGCAACAACGGGGTGGGTTGGCCGTCGTGTTCGGGCAGGTGAGCGGGCGGCGGGACGGCGGACATGGGCGCGGCGTGCGGCGGTCGAGGGGCCCGCTGGCCGGAGAAAGCAAAGCGTTCGAGTCTACGTCAGGGGCCACGGCGCCGACATTGCGCACAATCGGGGCCCACGCGCCTGCCGCGCCCCCGCCTTATGTCTGCTGCCGACTTCTCCGCTCACACCCCCATGATGGCGCAATACCTGCGCCTGAAGGCCGACTTCCCCGACACCCTGCTGTTCTATCGCATGGGGGATTTCTACGAGATGTTCTACGCCGACGCCGAGCGCGCCGCCGGCCTGCTGGACATCACGCTCACCACGCGCGGGCAGTCGGCCGGCGCGCCGATTCCGATGGCGGGCGTGCCCTTTCATTCGGTGGACGGGTACCTGGCGCGGCTGATCAAGCTGGGCGAATCGGTGGCGATTTGCGAGCAGGTGGGCGACGTGGCCACGGCCAAGGGGCCGGTCGAGCGCAAGGTGGTGCGCGTGGTCACGCCCGGCACGCTGACCGATACCGAGCTGCTGGCCGACAAGAGCGAGTCGCTGCTGCTGGCCGTGCAACCCGGCGCGCGCGGGCGCACGGGTCTGGCCTGGCTGGCGGTGACGCAGGGGCAGGTGCACCTGGCCGAATGCGGCGCGGATGAGCTGACGGGCTGGATCGACCGCATTGCACCAAGTGAGCTGCTGCTGTCGCAGGATGCGCCGCCGGCGCTGGAAAAGGCGCTGGCCCAGGGCACACGCGCCGCCCTCACCCGCCGCCCCGCCTTCCAGTTCGACGCGCCGCTGGGCCGGCGCAAGCTGCTGGAGCAGCTGCAGGCCGCCAGCCTGGCCGCCTGGAACGCCGAGGAGCTGCCGCACGCCCACGCCGCCGCCGCCGCGCTGCTGGCCTACGCCGAACACACGCAGGGCCGGGCGCTGACGCACGTGCGCGCCCTGGTGGTGGAGCGCGCGGGCGAGCTGATCGAGCTGCCCGCCAGCACGCGCCGCAACCTGGAGCTGGTGCAGACCCTGCGCGGCGAGGACGCGCCCACGCTGCTGTCGCTGCTGGACACCTGCATGACCGGCATGGGCAGCCGCCGGCTGAAAAGCTGGCTGCTCGCGCCCGCGCGCGATCGCGCGCAGGCCAGCGCGCGCCTGGCCGCCATCGGCGCGCTGCGCGAGGGCGGCCTGTGGCAGAAGCTGCGCGCCGAGCTCAAGGGCACCAGCGACATTGAGCGCATCACGGCGCGCATCGCGCTCATGCAGGCGCGCCCGCGCGAGCTGGTGGCGCTGCGCCATGCGCTACAAAAACAAGAGCTGCTGGCGCTTGTCCAGCAAGCGCCAGAGGCTTATTTGACTCAAATCGCGGCGGACCTGGCGCCGCCCGCCGAAGCGCTCGATCTGCTGTGCGCGGCGTTGCTGGAAGAGCCCGCCGCGCTGATCCGCGACGGCGGCGTGATCGCCCCCGGCCTGGACGCCGAACTGGACGAGCTGCGCGCCATCCAGGACAACTGCGACGCCTTCCTGCTCGAACTGGAAGCGCGCGAACGCGCGCGCACCGGCATCAATAACCTGCGCGTGCAGTTCAACAAGGTGCACGGCTTCTACATCGAGGTCACGCAGGGCCAGGCGGCCAAGGTGCCCGATGACTACCGGCGCCGCCAGACGCTGAAGAACGCCGAGCGCTTCATCACGCCCGAACTCAAGGCCTTCGAGGACAAGGCCCTGTCGGCCCAGGAGCGGGCGCTGGCGCGCGAGAAGTGGCTGTACGAGCATCTGCTGAACCAGTTGCAGCCGCACGTGCCGCAGCTCACGCGCTTTGGCCGCGCGATTGCCGCGCTGGACGCGCTGGCGGCGCTGGCCGAGCGCTCGCTGACGCTGGGCTGGTGCGCGCCCGAGTTCGTCGCCCACCCCTGCATCGAGATCCGCGCCGGCCGCCACCCGGTGGTCGAAGCGCGCCTGGCCGAGACCAGCGGCGCGCCCTTCATCGCCAACGACACGCTGCTCGGCCCCAAGGCACGCATGCAGATCATCACCGGCCCCAACATGGGCGGCAAGAGCACCTACATGCGCCAGGTGGCGCTGATCGTGCTGCTGGCTTCCATCGGCAGCTACGTGCCGGCGCAGGCCTGTCGCCTCGGCCCCATCGACGCCATCCACACCCGCATCGGCGCCGCGGATGATTTGGCCAACGCGCAGTCCACCTTCATGCTGGAGATGACCGAGGCGGCGCAGATCCTGCACACCGCGACGCGCGAGTCGCTGGTGCTGATGGACGAAATCGGCCGCGGCACCAGCACCTTCGACGGCCTGGCGCTGGCCAGCGGCATCGCCGCGCACCTGCACGACAAGGTTGGCGCGTTCACGCTGTTTGCCACGCACTACTTCGAGTTGACCGAGTTTCCGGCCACGCACCACGGCGCCGTCAACATGCACGTGAGCGCGGCCGAAAGCGGCCACGACATCGTGTTCCTGCACGAGCTGCAACCCGGCCCCGCCAGCCGCAGCTACGGCGTGCAGGTGGCGCGCCTGGCGGGCGTGCCGGCGGCCGTGGTCAACCATGCGCGCCACGCGCTGGCGCAGCTGGAACAAGGCGCCAGCGCGGCGCAGGCGCAGGTCGATCTGTTCGCGCCGCCGCCCGCTGCTGCCGAACCGGTACCCTCGCCGCTCGATGCGGCCCTGGCCGCGCTCGACCCCGACAGCCTCAGTCCGCGCGAGGCACTGGAGGCTCTGTACCAACTAAAGAGGCTCGGCATCGGCCGCTCGTCATGACGCGCCAGTTCAGCCCGCGCCAGACGGTGGCCGGCCAGCGTGTTCCTGCGCCTGGACGCTTTCCGCCAGCTGCTTGAGCTGGTGCAGTGTCACCGGCAAGCCGCGCTTGAGCTGCTGACCGACGATCAGAACCAGCAACGGCTTGAGCATGCCGGCGAAACGAACCCAGTGCGCAATGCGCGTGCCGTCGCCGAAGGGCTCCAGTTCGTGCTCGAAGTCCATGCGGAACAACGCGGTGCGGCTGGTCACCGTGAAGCTGCGGTTGTCCACCACGGCAGTGACCTGCATGGGGACGGTGCGGCCCCTGGCCGGCGTCAGATGGCCGTTGGCCCCCAGCGTCAGGCCACCGGACAGGTGGGATGACCGGGTGTCGGGGTCCCAGCGGTTCCAGTGTTCGACATCGCGGTAGATGCGAAACACGGTCTCGGGCGAGGCCTTGGTGAGGATGCTTCTTTCGATCTGGGCCATGGGCGTTGCTACCTCAGCCCCCCCAGAGGCGATACACCAGATAGCCCAGCAGCAACGCCATCAGCCAGCCAGCAAACGCCGATCTGGTGCGTGGCACTTCGCCGGGCGACAGGCCTTCGGCCTCCACGCGCGGAAAGCTCGGATCGGATTCTCGCTGCCGGCCAGCGGTGGGCGCGCGCGGCGTCGACGGCGCCGCCTTGCCAGGCGTCTCGGCCGCGGTGGGGCGCGCGCTCAGCAGCGCCTTCAGCAATCCGGGCAGGTCGCGCTGCCGCAACGCCTCGATCAGCTCGGGCGGCAACTGGGGTGGCGTCTGGGTAGCCATGGCATGAACGGGATGAACGGACCGGCCGCAGATTGTGCAACCGGCGCGCCGCCTTGGCCAGCCCCTGGCGGGCACAATCACGCGCCATGACGACGTTGATCTTCTCCCACGGCAACAGCTTTCCCGCCAGCACCTACCGCGTGATGCTCGACAGCCTGCGCGCGCGGGGCTTTCAGGTGCACGCGATCGAGAAATACGGCCACGACCCCAAATACCCCGTCACCGACAACTGGCCCCACCTGGTGCGCCAGCTGGCGCAGTTCGCCACGCAGCGGCGCAAGGAATCCGGCGGCGAGGCCGTCTGGCTGGTCGGCCATTCGCTGGGTGGCATCCTGAGCCTGATGTGCGCCGCCCGCCATCCCGAGTTGGCGCGCGGCGTGGTGATGCTGGACTCGCCGGTGCTGAGCGGCTGGCGCGCCGGCGCCGTGCGCATGGTCAAGCGCACGCCGCTGATGCGGCGCCTGTCGCCCAGCGCGGTGGCGCGCCGGCGCCGCAATGAGTGGGACGACCGGCAGGCCGTGTACCAGCACTTTCGCGGCAAGAAGGTGTTTGCCGCCTGGGACCTCCAGGTGCTGCGCGACTACGTGGACCACGGCACCATCGACGCCGAAGGCACCTGGCAACTGGCCTTCGACCCCGAAGTCGAGTCGCGCATCTACGAGACCCTGCCGCACAACCTGGGGCCGCTGCTGCGCAAGCACCCGCTACAGTGCCCGGTGGCCTTCGTGGGCGGCATCGAATCGGTGGAAATGCGCCAGGTCGGCGGGCTGGACGCCACCGCCGAAGTGGCGCAGGGCCGCGTGACCATGATCGAGGGCACGCACCTGATCCCGATGGAGCGCCCGCTGGCCACCGCCGCCGCCATCGAGGCGCACATCCGCGCCATGGCTACGGCGTCGACCGCCTCGCCCGGAACGCCAGGCTGATGCGCGGCCCGGCGGCGCGCGCGCTCTTGGGAATGCCGTGCTCGTGCGTGCGCTGGCTGGCGTGGCTCATCACCAGCACGCTGCCCGGCTCCAGCGTGACACGCCGCGCGCTGCCGCCGGCATGGGCGCGCACCAGCATGTCGCGCGGCGCGCCCAGCGAGACGATGGCGATCGGCCAGCCCGGCACCAGCTCGGCCTGGCGGTCGCCGTGCGGCGCCACGCTGTCGCGCCCGTCGCGGTACAGGTTCAGGCCCACGTGCGTGTAGGGCGCCGGCGCGACGGCCTGTACCAGCGCCAGCGCGGCGTCGATGCAGGCTGGCCGCCCGGGATCGCGCAGCGCCACGCTGGCCACCAGGCGCGGCACGTCCACCACGCGCTCGTACATCGGTCGGCGCAGGCTGCGCCAGGACACCAGCGCCCGCAGCGTGGCCAGCCACTGGTCGGCCGTCGCCGGCGGCAGGCGCGCCGGGTGATAGACGATGCCGCCTTCGGCGTCGTGCACCAGCGTGATCGCGTCGTCGATGAACCACAAAGACTGTTGATTCATACAGTCATGTTAGCGCCCTCGGGTGCCGGCGGCAAGACGGTGGCGGTGGCTGCATAAGATAAATGCCGTTTTCGCCGGCCGCCGCATGCGGCGGCGCCCCCTCTGCCCGATCGATCACTCCATGAATTCAACACCCCGCACCTTCTCGCAAGCGGCCTGGCAGCGCAACCTGGCGCTCTACCAGGACACCCTGGCCCTGCCCTTCAACCAGGAGCTGGCCGCCGGCACGCTGTCGACCGGGCGCTTTCACCACTACATCATCCAGGACGCGCACTACCTGGTGGCCTACGGGCGCGCACTGGCCATCGCCGGCGCCAAGGCCGACCACGCCGACGGGCTGATGCAGTTCACCGCGGCGGCCCGCGAGGCGGTGGTGGTCGAGCGCCAGATGCACGGCGGCTTCATGCAGCAGTTCGGCGTGAGCAGCGCGCAGTTCGCCGCCACGCCACTGTCGCCCGCCTGCCACCACTACACCCAGTTCCTGCTGGCCACCGCCTGGGCCGAGCCCTACCCCGTGGTGCTGGCCAGCCTGCTGCCCTGCTTCTGGATCTATGCCGAGGTGGGCCGCGACATCCACGCGCGCGCGGCCCGGCCCAACCCCTACGGCGCCTGGATCGACACCTATGCGGGCGAGGACTTCCACACCGTGGTGCGCGGCGTGCTGGCCACCATCGACCGCGTGGCCGCGGGCGTCGATGCGGGCACGCTGGACGCCATGCACGCCGCCTACACCACGAGCGCCAGGCTGGAATGGATGTTCTGGGATTCGGCGTACCGGCTCGGGCGCTGGCCGGTGTAGGCGCGCCGGCCTGGCCTACGGCAACGGCTCGGCCCGCAGCACCATCGCGGCGCCAAACGCCAGCCCTTCGGCCGGCCAGTCCGCCGCCGAGCGCAGCGGCCGCCGCCCATCGGCCAGCAGGCGCGCGGCGCGGATCACGCCGGCGTGGGTGACCCACACCGCGTCGCGGCCGCGGGCGCGCCAGTCGCCCCAGGCCTCGGCCACGCGCGCCATCAGCTCGGCGACGTTCTCGCCACCGCCCGGCCGCCCCTGCGCAAAATCGGCCAGCCAGGCGTCGAACTCGGCGCGCCCGATGTCGGCCCAGCGCCGCCGCTCCCAGCGGCCGAAGTCGAATTCGCGCAGCCGCGCATCGGTTTCCAGCATCAAATCGGGCCGCAGCGCTTTCAGGGACAGCGCCAGCAGCTCACATCTTTGTAGCGGCGAAACATGCATCGACAGGCCCTGCGGCAGCTGCCCGGCCAGCACCTGCGCGGCATCGCGCGTGGCGGCGGCGTCGGCTGGCAGGTCGCTGGCGCCATAGCACAGGCCTTCGGCCGCCACCACCTCGGCATGGCGCACCAGCCACAGCTTCATGGCAGCCTCAGCGCCAGGCCCAGATACAGCGCCAGCTCGCACAGCTGCTGCGTGGCCCCCAGCGTGTCGCCGGTGAAACCCTGCAGGCGCCGGCGCAGGGTGCGCCGCATGGCGCCCAGCGCCAGCATCCAGCCCAGCACGGCCAGCCCCAGCGACAGCGGGCCGTGCACCCAGCCCAGCAGCAGCAGCGCCGGCAGGCTCCAGGCCAGGCCAGTGAGCACGGTGGCCGGCCCGGCGCTTTCGGCCAGCGGCTTGGATTTGGCGCCCGAGGAGTCGCTCACATAGGGCAGCGCGTACATCACATCCAGCGGCGCCGCGCGCGACAGCACGTGCGCGCCCAGCAGCGCCGCCGCCGCGGGCGCTGCGCCGCGCTGGGCGATCAGTGCCAGCAGCGCCACCTTGAGCCCCAGCACCAGCCCCAGCGCCAGCGTGCCGTAGCTGCCGATGCGCGAGTCCTTCATGATCTCCAGCGCGCGCTCGCGGCTGGCGCTGCCGCCCAGGCCGTCGAAGGTGTCGGCCAGGCCGTCCTCATGGAAGGCGCCGGTCAGCCAGGCGGTGGCCGCCGTCGACAGCCCAGCCGCCACCAGCGCGCCCAGCGGCCCGGCCGGCAGCAGCACCAGGGCGGCCCACAGCACGGCCGCGCCCCAGGCCCCCACCACCCAGCCCACGCCCGGAAAGTGCCCGGCGCTGGCGTTCAGCATCCGCGGGCTGTAGCCCACCCACCCGGCCAGCCGCCCGGTGACCGGGATGCGGGTGAAGAACTGCAGCGCAAGCAGGAAGTGGCGCAGCGCGGCCATGCGTGGGCGGCTGGTCAGCGGCTGCCCGCCTCGGCGTCGATGGCCTGGCGCACGCTCTGGTAGAAGGTTTCGCGCGCGGCGTACTGCGGGTTGTTGGCGCTCCCGGCCTTGGCCCAGTCGGAGTTGGTGACGATCACCAGCTCGCGCGCCGGGTCGATGAAGATGCCCTGGCCGAAGATGCCGCGCGCGGCGAAGCTGCCGTCGTCGTAGGTCCACCACTGGTAGCCGTAGCCGCGCCCGGGCTGGCCGATGTCGGCCTGCTTGTGCGTGGCGTCGTGCAGGTAGTGGTCGGGCAGCAGCGCCTGGCCGTTGACCTTGGCGCCTTCCAGGATGAACAGGCCGAAGCGCGCGTAGTCACGCGGCGACGCCTGGATGCAGCAGCCGCTGATCTCCTGCCCGGTCTTGGACAGCAGCCAGGTGGCCTGCTGCTCGCTGCCGATGCGCGACCAGATCTTTTCCTGCATGTACTCGGTCAGCGGCTTGCCGACGGCGCGGGTGATCAGGATGCCCACCAGGTTGGTTTCGCCGGTGCTGTAGTTCCAGCGCTCCCCGGCGGGCGCGGCGCGTGGCAGCTGGCGCAGGTAGCTCACCAGCGCGTCGACGCCCGGCTCGGGCTTGTGGTTGTTGAAGCGCGCGACGTCGGAATGGGGGTCGCCGTAGTCCTCGTTCCAGCGCACGCCCGAGGTCATGGTGAGCAGCTGGCGGATGCTCACATCGTCGTAGGCCGAGCCCTTCATGCTGGTGATGTAGTCGCTCACTTTGTCGTCCATGCTCTTGA
>ERZ778025.2032-NODE-2032-length-12258-cov-3.791527_pt1 | contig 12258 bp, 16 predicted proteins | sample MGYA00375755_ERZ778025 | MGnify/ENA primary metagenome ERZ778025 (study PRJEB29350, sample SAMN05389825) | bioreactor metagenome | isolation source: Thiocyanate bioreactor | place: South Africa: University of Cape Town | collected 2014-03-17 ... | reverse complement strand
CGGCATCACGCTGCTGGTGGTCGAGCATCACATGCGCGCCATCATGACCATCTGCGACCGCATCCTGGTGCTGAACTTCGGCCGCCTGCTGGCCGACGGCACGCCACAGCAGATCGCCAACGATCCGCAGGTGGTGGAAGCCTATCTCGGCCGCTCGATGGAGAAACATCAATGAGCGCCGCTCCGCTGCTCGAAATTCGCGGCCTGAAGGCCGGCTACACCGAGGTCGAAGTTCTGCACGGCGTCGACCTCACCGTCTGCGAAGGCGAGTTCGTCTGCATCATCGGCGCCAACACCGCGGGCAAGAGCACCATCCTGCGCTCCATCTCGCGGCTGGTGCCGCGGGTGAGCGGCACGCTGCGCTTTGCCGGCACCGACCTGATGACACGCTCGTCGTTCGAGACGCCGTCGCTTGGCATCGCGCATGTGCCGGAAGGCCGCCAGATTTTCCCGGACATGACCGTGGAGGAAAACCTGCTGCTCGGCGCCTTCACCGCACGCACGGCATCCGATCTTCCGGCGCGCATGCAGGACGTCTTCACGCTGTTCCCGCGTCTCCTTGAACGTCGCGAGCAGCTGGCCGGAACGCTTTCGGGCGGCGAGCAGCAGATGGTCGCGGTCGGCCGCGCGCTGATGCTGAAGCCGAAACTGCTGCTGCTGGACGAGCCGAGCCATGGCCTCGCGCCGAAAGTGGTGGAGGAAATGCACGACGCCTTCGTGCAGATTCACAGCCGTGGCACATCCATCCTGCTGGTCGAACAGAATGTCGGACTGGCGCTCGACGTCGCGACACGCGGCTATGTGCTGGAAAGCGGCCGCATCACGCTGGAAGGTTCCGCCGCCGATCTCAACGAAAATCCCGCTGTCAGGGCCGCCTATCTCGGCATATGACCGTCCTCGGATAACCTGTCACACTCAACCATCACACCATCAACGGAGCGTCCATGAGCTACGATCAGAAAATCACCCTCGGCGGTATGTTCGACCTCGGTCTGTCCTCGCGGCGCGAAGTGCTCGGCTCGGAATATGTCGACAAGTCGCTGCAGTCGGCCAACGAGTTCACCATGGCGTTCCAGCACATCACCACCGAATGGTGCTGGGGCTACGCCTGGGGCCGTCCGGGCCTCGACCGCAAGACCCGCAGCATGCTCAATCTCGCCATGCTGACGGCGCTGAACCGCTCGCCGGAAATCAAGCTGCACACGCGCGGCGCGATCAACAACGGCGTGACCGTGGACGAGATCAAGGAAGTGCTGCTTCACGCCACCGTCTATTGCGGCATTCCGGCGGGCCTCGATGCCTTCAAGGCGGCCAATGAAGTGCTCAAGGACATGGGCAAGGTCAAGTAAGCGCCATTTTTTCACGCGATGGCGGCGGCGTTGCATGACGACCGCCGCCGTCGTCGCACCAATCTTACGATCGGCTTGCGCGCCTGGTGCGGCCGAGCTTCGCGGCGAGATAATCCGCCAGCGCCTCGACACGCGCGGGCCGGGGGCCACCGGGCGGCATCACCAGATGTACCGCGCCTTCCGGCTGCTTCCAGTCTTTCAGAATGACTTCGAGCTGTCTTGACGCGATCGCCTCGTCGACGATGAAATCCGGCAGATCGGCGATGCCGAGTCCGGCCAGCAGCGCCGGCATGGTGGCTTCGCCATTGTTGACGCGCAGTTGCCCTGACGGCCGCACCGTCGCCTGCTCGCCCGCCGCATTGACGTAGTGCCAGACACCGGGCGTCGAGAGATAGGCGTAGCCGAAACACTTGTGCTGGGCGAGATGCATCGGATGCGTGGGCCGTCCATATGCCTTCAGGTAGGACGGCGCCGCGACGGTGTAACGCCGCACGCCGCACAGCCTGCGCGCCACCAGCGATGAATCCGGCAGACGCGCGATGCGCACGCCGGCATCGAAACCGTCGCCGATCAGATCGACCGTCGCATCGCTGAGATGAAGATCGATGGAGACTTCCGGATAGGTGCGCAGGAATTCCGGCAACAGCGGGCCGATGACTTTCACTCCGAAGGTCATCGGCACCGCAAGCCGCACCAGGCCACGCGGCGTCGCCGACTGCGCCAGTGCCTCGTTCTCCGCGGCCTCACCGTCCATCAAAAGCCGCGTGGCGCGCTCCGCCAGTTTCTGCCCCGCATCGGTGAGCGCCAGTTGCCGCGAGGTGCGATTGAACAGCCGCGCCCCCAGCCGCTCTTCCAGCCGGCTGACGGCTTTTGAAACAGTGGCTTTCGACAGCGCCAATTCGCTCGCCGCTCCGGCAAAGGAGCGCATCTCCACCACCTTGGCGAAGATCGCCAGCGCCTCGAAGTCCGGAAGTTTCGACATCGGCCATCTCCCCATGAGGGCAAAATAAGAAACAATGAGTTTCGATAGTTTCTATTTATGCATCATCCGGCAGCGCTTATCCATAGCCCATCCAATGTTCACCAAGGAGCATCATCATGATCGAGCTTCGCCCCTTCAATCATCTCGGCAGCGCCGACCACGGCTGGCTCAAGGCCAGGCACCACTTCTCGTTCGGCAGCTATCACAACCCCGCCAACATCAGTCACGGCAACCTGCGTGTCTGGAACGACGACGAAATCGCGCCGAACACCGGCTTCCCGGCTCATCCGCACGCCAACATGGAGATCATCACCTTCGTCCGCGAAGGCGCGATCACCCATCAGGATTCGCTCGGCAACACCGGACGGACCGAAGCCGGTGACGTGCAGGTGATGAGCGCGGGTTCGGGCATCCGTCACTCCGAGTACAACCTCGAGCCGGTGACGACCAAGATCTTCCAGATCTGGATCGTGCCGACACAGGCTGGCGGACAGCCGACCTGGGGCGCCAAGCCGTTTCCGAAGGCGGACCGCTCCGGCAAGTTCGTCACCATCGCCAGCGGCTTTGCGGCCGATAATGACGCGCTGCCGATCCGCGCCGACGCGCGTGTGCTCGCCACCACGCTGAAGGCGGGCGAGAGCGCCGAATATGCGATCGACGCGAAGCGTTACGGCTATCTCGTGCCCGCGACAGGCGCCATCGAGGTCAACGGCGTCCGCGCCAATGCGCGGGACGGCGTCGCCGTGGAGCAGGAATCCGCGGTGAAGGTCACCGCGCTGGAAGACACCGAAATCGTGCTGGTGGATGCGGCGTAAGCCGCACCCACTCCCTCTTGTCCCAATCCGATCCTACAAACTCAAAGGAGGCCGTCATGGCCAAGGTTCTCGTTCTTTACTACTCCACTTACGGGCACATCGAGGCGATGGCGAACGCCGTCGCGGAAGGTGCGCGCGAAACCGGAGCCACCGTCGACATCAAGCGCGTGCCTGAACTGGTGCCGGCAGAGGTCGCGAAGAACGCACACTTCAAGCTCGATCAGGCCGCGCCCGTCGCCAAGGTCGAGGACCTCGACAACTATGATGCGATCATTGTCGGTACCGGTACGCGGTTCGGCCGCATGTCGTCGCAGATGGCGAACTTCCTCGATCAGGCCGGTGGCCTGTGGGCCAAGGGCGCGCTGCACGGCAAGGTCGGTGGTGCATTCACATCGACCGCTACGCAACATGGCGGGCAGGAAACCACGCTGTTCTCGATCATCACCAACCTGCTGCACTTCGGCATGGTCGTGGTCGGCCTTAACTACGGCTTCGCCGGACAGATGGGCGGCAACGAACTCGCCGGCGCACGCTATCAAGGCAGGACCATCGCAGAGACAGCGAAGAAGCTGCACGGCTGACGCAGCCTCAAGCGGCGGCGCTGGCAACAGCGCCGTCGTTTTCTTTGCGCACGAATGATTACGATGCGATCAGGATCGGTACGATACATGCGCAGGCTGTAGACCAATGGCGGTCGCGCAAATGCCACGAGAACCAACTAAGGTTACGCGCCGGGATTGCTGAAGTCTTTCACACAGGGAGCGTTTCAGATGCCATCCATTAAAGTCAAAGACGGCACCGAGATTTTTTACAAGGATTGGGGCGCCGGACAGCCCATCGTCTTCAGTCACGGATGGCCGCTTTCCGCCGACGACTGGGATACGCAGATGCTTTTCTTTCTCGGAAAAGGCTTTCGCGTCATCGCTCATGACCGCCGCGGCCATGGCCGCTCGAGCCAGGGCGCCGAGGGTCACGACATGGATCACTATGCCGACGACCTCGCCGCATTGACGGCGCATCTCGACCTGAAGAATGCGGTCCATATCGGCCACTCCACCGGAGGCGGCGAAGTCGTGCATTACATCGCGCGCCATGGCGAAAGCCGGGTCGCAAAGGCGGCCATCCTTGCCGCTGTTCCGCCTCTGATGGTTAAAACGGAATCCAATCCCGGCGGCCTGCCGAAAGACGTGTTCGATGGACTGCAGGTGCAGACGGCGACCAACCGCGCGCAATTTTACCGCGATCTGCCGGCCGGCCCGTTCTACGGCTACAACCGGCCCGGCGCGAAGCCGTCCGAAGGCATCATTCAGAACTGGTGGCGTCAGGGCATGATGGGCGGCGCGAAAGCCCACTATGACGGCATCGTCGCTTTCTCGCAGACCGATTTTACCGAGGACCTGAAGAAGATCACGGTGCCAGTCCTCGTGATGCACGGCGACGACGATCAGATCGTGCCTTACGCGGATTCAGGGCCGCTGAGCGCCAAGCTGCTGAAGAACGGCACGCTCAAAACCTACAAAGGCTTTCCGCACGGCATGCCCACCACGGAAGCCGAAACCATCAACGCCGATCTACTCGCCTTCATCAAGAGCTGACCCACCGCATGCATTTTCCAAACGAAAAGGCCCGCACGATGCGCGGGCCTTTTTGCATTCACGCCGATCTTACGACGCAGCCTGCAATGCGCTGATGTCGTTGACCGGTTTCTTCAGGTGGACATGGGTATCGACGTGATCGATCCACGCCACCGGAACGAAGTGATGCTTCCCATCGGGCGAACTGCTCTTGGTGAGCTTGATCTTGTCGCTGCCATCCATGTGATCGACCTGGCCGATGTTCTTGCCGGTGGAATCGATCACATCCATATGTTCCTTGATTTTCGATACGTCTGTCATGCGAGCCTCCTTTTGGATGCGTGTTAACGGCCCAGCGCGCGGATCGTTCGCCACTCCCGGCATTTTCACTCCTGCGGCGGAACCCCAGAGCGGTCAGGCGGTTGTAGCTCCGTCATTTCTGGAGAACACGACGATGGACAAGGATCGGATCACAGGCGCCGCCAAGGATGCCGCGGGCAAGGTGGAAGGCGCATTCGGCCGCGCGACGGGCGATGCGTCGACGGAAGCCTCGGGGCGCGCGCGCGAAGCCGCCGGAACAGTGCAGAACCTTTACGGGCAGGCCAAGGATGCGGTGCGTGACATCAGCGATTCCGCAGGCGATTACGCCAAGGATGCGATGGACAAGGGCACCGAGATTTATCGCGACGGCAGCCGGGCTGTTGCATCGTCCGTCCGCGAACAGCCGATCGGCGCGCTGCTGGTGGCTGGTGCTGTCGGGTTTGCGCTGGCGCTGATGCTCAATCGTCAGCCGCGCCGCCGCAATCTGCGCGACTATTATTATCGGTAACGGCATCCGGCGACGCCGAAATCGAAAGGGGCGCGATCATCGCGCCCTTTTCATTGGCTCGGATCAAGTCCTGCTATTTGCCGAGATGACGCCGCACGGCGGCGACGGACGGACCCACTTCTTGAATCGCAGCGGCGAGATCGTCCGGCGAAATATTGAGCTTCGTCGCCCAGTAACTCGTCGCGGAATCGTCCGTTGTATCGATCACCGATGGCGCGCGCACACCGGTATTCGACGCCAGCACGGATGCGACTGTGACCAGATGGATCATGGCTGAAAACTACCATGAGAAGCGCCGTTCGGGACGCGATAGGCTGCTTCAGCGTTAACGAAAAGAAAACAGCCAAAGGGCCGGTTCAAATCCGGAAAGAACCGGTGCCGATTTGCTATAGTTCACATTGGCTCCGCGGCGGCGGCATCATTCGGGACAAGACAGTGGCGCAACCCTTCATCGTTTCTATCCCGCACAAGCTCGGCAAGGATGAAGCCGTCCGCCGGCTGAAGGCTGGCCTCGGCAACATCCGCTCCGAATACGGGAACATCTTCCAGGTTAACGAGGAGATCTGGAGTGGCGACCGGCTGGCCTTTCAGGTGACCGCGTTGAAGCAGCGGGTCAGCGGGTCCATCGATGTCGCAGAAGATCATGTCCGGCTGGAAGTCCTGCTGCCATGGCTGCTCGCGGGACTGGCTCATGGCATCCAGGCCACGATCCGGGCTCGGGCAGGCCGGATGCTCGAAAAGAAGACGACGGACGTCTAGTTTTCTTTCCGAGTCACCAAAAAGCCCGGCATTCCTGCCGGGCTTTTTTTTATCAAAGCTTTTCAACTGCTCAGCCGTTGTTGGCCGTCAGCTTCAGCCACGCCGTGTGGACATTGTCCTTGACCTGTCCCCACTCGCTGGCGGCAACATCCCAGTTCACGATCTGACGCGACGAGCCGGCCGACGCGCCGCTGGCCACAGTCGATGTCGCCATGGAGTCGTGAATGTAAACAAAACCGATGGTCAGCAGGCAGCCGAGCACCATTCCGAGAAAAGTCCGCATGTGATCGTCCTCCGGCAGAAGCAACGCCGCAGGCCACCAGGAGTTCCGAACCGATGATGGATGAAGGAGGAAATGGTGGGCGCGACAGGGATCGAACCTGTGACCCCCTCGATGTCAACGAGGTGCTCTCCCGCTGAGCTACGCGCCCTGAACGACCATTGATGCCGGGATGCGTCCCTATATCGGCTTGGACTGCCCCAGGCAAGTTCAGGAAGGGGTGTTTTTGGGACTATTTGTCTCCGGGACAGCCTTTTTCAGGCCGCCAGCATCTTGTTCACTTCGCTGACCAATTCACGCAGATGAACCGGCTTGGACAGCACCTTGGCGTTTTTCGGCGCTTCGGAGTCCGAATTCAGCGCGACGGCGGCAAACCCGGTGATGAACATGATCTTGATGTCCGGATCCAGCTCCGAAGCGCGCCGCGCCAGCTCGATTCCGTCCATTTCCGGCATCACGATATCGGTTAGAAGCATTTCAAAAGGCTCTTCGCGCAGCCTCTGATAAGCTGACAGGCCATTGTCGTAGGACGAGACCTGAAAGCCGGCATTCTCCAGCGCTTTCACCAGAAAGCGGCGCATGTCGTTATCGTCTTCGGCAAGGAGAATTTTGTGCTGCATGGCCCTGGTCGTCTGATCGCGTGAATGGAGAAGTCCCCTGCCTTCTATTTGCCCGATGGGTAGTAAATTTCGGGTGAAGGTGAACTTCCTCTTGGCAGGACAGTTGGGTTTGCGGACAATGACGTTGAGAAAAACACCCGTTTTTCCGGCAAAAATATGTTGCCGGGAGGCGCAAAGCAGACGCGGCGCAGATAACGCCGCCATCGAACCGGGCGAGGACAAGGGACGGGCATGACGCGGTTCGAGGACGAGTTGTCGCCGCCGTTCGAGATCATCGAACCGCCGGTCTGGCGCGCGCCGATCATTTTCAATTCACCCCATTCCGGGTCGGTTTATCCGCGCGAGTTTCTTGCGGCCTCCCGGATCGATCAGGCCGCGCTTCAGCGCTCGGAAGATTCGTTCATGGACGAAATGATCGCGGATCTTACCGGCCGCGGCTTTCCCATCGTCCGGGTCAATTTTCCGCGCTCCTATGTGGACGTCAACCGCGAGCCTTATGAACTCGATCCGCGCATGTTCGCGGGCCGCCTGCCCAGCTTTGCCAATACGCGCTCCATGCGTGTCGCCGGTGGGCTCGGCACGATTCCCCGCGTGGTCGGCGACGGCCAGGAAATCTACTTCGAGCGGCTGGATGTCGAGGATGCGCTGAACCGCATCGAAGCGCTCTACAAGCCCTATCATCGCGCGCTGCGCCGCCTCATCAACAAGGCGCATCAGGCTTTCGGCACCGTGATTCTGGTGGATTGCCATTCCATGCCGTCGGTGGGCGTGACACGCGACGAGCCCAAGCGACCCGATGTCGTGATCGGCGACCGTTACGGCACGAGTTGCTCCGCCATTCTCCCCGACGTGGTCGAGGAAACGCTGACCGCGCTCGGATATTCTATCGGCCGCAACAAGCCGTATGCCGGGGGATTCATCACCGAGCACTACGGCAATCCGGCCAGCGGACTGCACACGATCCAGCTCGAACTCAACCGCGCGATCTATATGGACGAGCGGCGGCGCGAACGCGGACCGCAATTCCGCAAGGTGGCCGACGATTTTATCTTGCTGGCCGACGCGCTGGCCGCCGTTCCCCTCGATAGCCTCGGTCCATTTCAGGCGGCAGCGGAATAATCAATCTCGCACGGAGATAATGCGCGTCCTCCAGTCCGGACGCACCCGCTCATCGCGAAACATGCAGGCAAGAAAAAAGGGCCACTCGCAAATGATGCAAGTGGCCCAAGTCTAGGGAGGAAACGCCCAAGGAGGGCAGCGACAGCGCGAAGCGCTATCGCACCGCAACAATATGCAACCGCAGCGCACCGAGCGCAAGTATTTTTAAAGATTTAGCCCTGCATTGAACGCATGACAGACTTGCGACGTCCGAAAAGTCAAAATCATAGAAAAGCTTTATATTTCAATCTATTAGGCAGGAAACGAGACTCTTCGAACTATCAAAAAAGCCCAAAACCGCGCCCAAGATATGAATATTAAATCCTATTTTTGACTTAGAGACTTTCATTTTGACCTTCATTTCGGAATCGCCGACTAAGAAATGAACAATTAAGACGATCGTCTTGATGGGCCGTTTTTCTCCCTGAGGATGCCAGTCAGGACGGACTAGGGCCGAAGCCGGATCGCATTTACACTGCTCAACTCTGCTCCGACTTCATAAGGACTTCCCGTGACGGTCATCGACTTCACTGCTTTCATTGGACGATTGGCCACGGCGTCCGGCGATACCATCCTCCCCTTTTTCCGCACATCGCTCGGCATCGAGAACAAGAACAAGGGCCGCGATCTCGATCCCGTCACCGAGGCTGACCGCGCAGCCGAAGCGGTGATGCGCCGGATGATCAAGGACAGCTTTCCGCTTCACGGCATTGTCGGCGAAGAGTTCGGATCGGAACGGGCGGACGCGGAATATGTCTGGGTTCTCGATCCGATCGACGGTACCAAGTCTTTCATTTCCGGCATGCCGATCTGGGGCACGCTGATCGCGCTGATGCACCGCGGCGCACCGGTGTTCGGCATGATGCACCAGCCCTATATCGGCGAACGCTTCAGCGGCGACGGCGGCTCGGCACGCTATGAAGGCCCGTCCGGAAAACGCAAGCTTTCGACACGGCGCTGCGCAGCGCTCGCCGACGCTTCGCTGTTCACCACAAGCCCGCGCCTCATGAACGAGGCCGATCGCGCGACCTTCGCGCAAGTCGAAAGCCACGTGCGGCTGTCGCGTTACGGCGGCGACTGCTACGCCTACTGCATGCTGGCCGCCGGGCATCTCGATGTCATCATCGAAACCGAACTGAAGCCCTATGATGTCGCGGCACTGATCCCGATCGTCAACGGCGCGGGTGGTATCATCACCACCTGGGAGGGTGAGCCTGCGCAATCCGGCGGACGCATCATCGCGGCAGGTGACCGGCGCGTGCACGAGGAAGCGCTGAAACTGCTGAATACCTGACGCTGACTGCGGGAAAAGTTTCTCCGCTGGTCACGGCTTCGCGAACAGCTTCAAATGATCCGCCAGTTGCTGCACGGGCTTCGGCAGCGACGGCTTGCTACGCATGCAGATGGCGAGCCTGCGGCTGGCCCATGCATCGGCCATCCGCACCACCTTGATTTGCATGGACCGGCGATAGCGCCGCGCCGCCGCCTCCGGAATCACCGCGACGCCGACACCGGCCTCCGCCATCTGGCAGATCGCATCGAAACTTTTCATCCGCGCCCGCATGCGAAGGCGGACGCCGAGTTTTGCCGCCTGCCCCGCCAGATGCGCCTGCAGCGCGCTGCCCTCCGCAAGACCGATGAAATCCCGTTCGGCAACATTCGCAAATCGGATCTGGCGACGCCCGGCGATCTCGTCATGCATGGACGTCACCAGCACAAGGCGGTCGTCGCAGAAGGAAAAACGTTCGAGCCCTTCCGGCAACATGGCTTCGACGGCGATGCCGATATCGGCCGCGCCGGAGGCCAGCGCCACCGCGATCTCGGCGCTTTCGCGCTCCTCCACATCGAGGCTGATGGAGGGATGCTTCGCCAGAAATGACGCCAGCACTTTCGGAAGATGCTCGGTCGCGCCCGACGTGTTTGCCAGCATGTGGATGCGCGCCTTCAGGCCGCGTGCATAGGCCGTGAGTTCGCCCTGCATGGCCGCCACCTGATGCAGCACGATGCGAGCATGATCGAGCAGGCTTTCTCCCGCCGCCGTGAGGCGCACGCCCCGCCGCTGCCGCTCCAGCAGCGCCACGCCCAACGCCGCCTCCATGCCCTTGATTCGCTCGCTGGCCGACGCCAGCGCCAGTGCGGATCGTTCCGCGCCGCGGGTGATGCTCCGCGTTTCGGCGACCGCCACGAACAGACGCATATCCACCAGATCGAAATGCATGGCCCGCGCTCTTTACAGAGCCATCGGCAAATCCGAAGGCTAACTTCACATTCTTCAGATTGTGCAGTCTCTCGCCTCCGGTCAATGTCGCTCCATGCCCAGTTCGCTCTCCGATCCGCTTCTCCTCATCATTGCCGCTGTCTTCATGCTGGCCGGGTTCGTCAAGGGCACCATCGGCATGGGCCTGCCGACGGTCGCCATGGGCCTTCTGGCGACACGGATGTCGCCAGCACACGCGCTCGCCATCGTCATCGTGCCTGCCATCGTCACCAACATCTGGCAGACCTTCGTCGGACCGTATCTGCGCGACATCGTGCGCCGGCTCTGGCCGCTGCTGATCGGCACGGTGCTCGGCGTATGGGCCGGGGGAGGATTGCTGACGGGTCCTTATGCGAGCTACGGCACCATCGTGCTGGGCGTGCTGCTGGTGATCTACGCGATCGTCGGCCTCTCCAAGGTGCGCTTCAGCGTACCGCGCGAGAAAGAAGGATGGGTCGGTGGCATCATCGGCCTGATCACCGGCGTGATCTCCGCGGCGACCGGCGTTCAGGTCATTCCCTCGATGCCCTTCATGCAGGCCATCGGCATGGAGAAGGACGAACTGATCCAGGCGCTCGGCGTGTTCTTCACCACGGCGACGGTGGCGCAGGCCTATAACCTCACCGGCGCGGGGCTGCTGAACACTTCGACCCTCGTTCCGGGCACTATCGGAATGATCGCAGCCTTCACAGGCATGTATATCGGCCAGCTGGTGCGTTCGCGCATGGATGCGGAGACCTTCCGGCGCTGGTTCCTGATCGCGATGCTGCTGCTGGGAATCTATCTGTCCGGCGAGATGCTGCTCCGCATTCACGGCTGAGCCGGATCATGCTACGCGTCAGGCATGATCCGGGTGACGCGCGACATTGCCATCGATGAAAAGGACCTGGACGTGACATTCGTCCGTGCCTCCGGGCCGGGCGGACAGAACGTCAACAAGCTTTCGACCGCCGCACAGCTGCGTTTCGACATCAACCGTCTCTCGCTGCCGCCGGATGTGCTGGCACGCCTGACCGGACTTGCCGGCCAGCGCATGACCAAAGACGGCGTTATCGTTATTCACGCCCAGCGCTTTCGCACCCAGGAGCGCAACCGTGCCGACGCCATCGACAGGCTGCTGGATCTGTTGCGCGAAGCCTCCATTCGTCCGAAACCGCGCCGCGCCACCAGACCCACGCTGGGCTCCAAGGTGCGCCGCCTCGAAGGCAAGAAGCGGCGCGGCGACATCAAGGCCGGGCGCAATGCGCGGCGCGTTGACGACTAGACGTCAAGTCCGTGGGTAGCAGGTAAAACACCTGCTTTTTCGTCGTATGCGGGGCCGTCAGGCTCTAAACTGGCCGCCATCCCGAATCGAACCTGAAGCCCATGCCCGTCCGCCAACTGCCCATCCAGATCGTCAACCGCATCGCCGCCGGCGAGGTGGTGGAACGGCCCGCGAGCGCGGTGAAGGAACTGGTTGAGAACGCCATCGACGCGGGCGCGTCCCGTATCGACATCTTCACGGAAGGCGGCGGGCGCAGGCGTATCGCGATCACCGACGACGGCGCGGGCATGACACGCGACGATCTTGGACTATCGGTCGACCGCCACGCCACATCGAAGCTCGACGACGAAGACCTGCTGCGCATCCATACG
>ERZ778025.2025-NODE-2025-length-12289-cov-4.162416_pt1 | contig 12289 bp, 10 predicted proteins | sample MGYA00375755_ERZ778025 | MGnify/ENA primary metagenome ERZ778025 (study PRJEB29350, sample SAMN05389825) | bioreactor metagenome | isolation source: Thiocyanate bioreactor | place: South Africa: University of Cape Town | collected 2014-03-17 ... | reverse complement strand
GGCCTGGTGGGCGGCGCGGGGACCATCATTTCCTATGGCCTCGCGCTCTGGGCGATGACGCTTGCGCCCGTCGCCGTCATTGCCGCTTTGCGCGAGACCTCGATCCTGTTCGGAACGGCCATCTCGGCGCTCGTTCTCAAGGAGCGGGTCAGTGCGGCCCGGGTGATCGCGGTGTGCATCATCGCGATCGGCGCGGGAATCCTGCGGTTCGCTTGAGCGGCTTGGCGTGGCGCATCGGCGATGGGCAATGGTCCTGCCGCATGCAAGCACCCGCCATCCTTGAGCAAAGTGCCTCGTGAGCACGATGCCCGTACTCCAAAAAAGAAGCCGGGGCGCATGGCGCGCCCCGGCTGATGGCATGTCGAAATGACCGCGGACTATGCCGTCGCCACCGCGGCGGCTCCGGCGTTGCGCTGACGATGAGCGGCGCGCATCGGCTTGAGCACAGCAATCGCCAGGAACGCCGTCAGGAAGTTCATCGCGATCACGACGCCGAACACCACATTCCATGACGCGGTGATCTCGTGCAGCTCGGCCGCGAGCGGACCGCCGAGCACCGAGCCGACGCCCTGCGCCATATACAGGAAGCCGTAATTGGTGGTGGCGTTCTTGGTGCCGAACGTATCGGTGAGAGTCGAGGGGAACAGCGAGAAGATCTCGCCCCAGCCGAAGAACACCACGCCCGACAGCAGCACAAAGGTCAGCGGGTGATGGGCGAAGAGCAGCCAGATCGTCATGGCGATGCCTTCGATGCCGAACGCGATCAGCATGGTGTTCTCACGGCCGATCCTGTCCGAAACCCAGCCGAAGAACGGACGGGTCAGACCGTTGGTGAAGCGGTCGATGGTCAGCGCCAGCGGCAGCGCCGCAAGGCCGAACACTAGAGCATCCTTGACGCCGAAATCCTTGGCGAAGGCGCCCATCTGCGAGATCACCATGAGGCCCGAGGTGGACATCATCGTCATCATCACGAACATCAGCCAGAAGATCGGGCTGCGCAGCATTTCGCGCGGCGCATAGTCGCGGGTTTCCTGCACGAGACCGTGGGCCTGCGCATCGACCGCGACGTGCGGCGTGCTCTTGTCGGGACGACGCATGCCGAGCGCGGCGAGAATGCCGACGATGCCGAAGATGATGCCGTAGATGGTCAGCGACAGGCCGCTCGCATTGAGGCTGTTGGAGATCGGGAAAGTGGTGAGAATGGCGCCGAAGCCGTAACCGGCCGCGACAAGACCCACGGCAAGACCACGATTGTCGGGAAACCACTGCACCATCATGCCGACCACGCCGACATAGATGATGCCGGTGCCGATGCCGCCGAGCACGCCGTAAGTGATGTAAAGCCCGAACACGCTGGTGACATGGGCGGCTAGAACCCAGCTCAGGCCCGTGAGGGCCGCGCCGAGCGACAGCAGCACGCGCGGACCGAAGCGATCGACCAGATAGCCCTGCGCCGGCGACAGGAAGGTCTGCAGCATGATGAGCAGCGAGAAGGTGACCTGGATTTCCGCAAGAGGAGCGTTGAATTGTTCGCGAAGCGGTCCGGTGAACAGAGCCCAGACATATTGCGGGCTCGAGATCGCCATCATCGCGATCATGCCCAGAAAAAGTTGAAACCAGCGTGATGATGGTTGCGCAGACGTCGTCTGCCCGGTTTGGGTGGTCATGTCGTTTCACTCCCTATGTTGTGATTATCGGCCAGTTATCCGGCTCTATATTGTTCGTAATATACTGGTAACATGTCAGACCTGTCGGGCCGCTGCAAGTTTATTGCAACCCGGCCACGATCCGGCTCTGATCTTGTGGAGTTGTTCGCAAGGGCAATATGAGACGACGAGTAGCGTCTATTTGACACTCGCCAAACGCCCGACCGCGTGGGAAGGATGGCGACCCCGATCACTAAGACGATTGTAGGCTAGGAACTCTGTGATTAGGGCGGGATAACGTGCTCTGAATTCAGCCCTTTTCTTATCTGTCATCAATCATGCAGTTTTTGTGATGCAATCCATGAGCCTTCCCGAAGTTGCCGACAATGATGACGAACTGCAGTCCCGTACCGCTTATCGCCTGATCGAGGAGATGATCGTGACGCACGAGCTGCCCCCCGGCTCGCGCATTTCCGAAGTCTCTCTCAGCAGCAAGCTCGGCATCGGACGCACCCCCATCCGCGAGGCGCTGCAGCGACTGTCGTTCGAGGGCACCGTAAGAATCGTGCCGCGTTCTGGCGCCTTCGTCTCGGAGATCGATCTGGTCGATCAGCTCGCCATGATCGAAAGAGTGCTGGCCGGCCGCGCGGCCCGCTTCGCAAGCGACAAGGAGCGCGCCCGTTTTCGTCAGCTCGCTTTGATGTTCGAGAACGCCGCCGCGACGCATAGCGGCCTTGCCTTTGTCGAAGCCGACCGCGAATTCAATTCGCTGATTATCGCGACCGCGCGCAACAAATACGCCGCGCAGGCGATTTCCCCGATCGAGGTGCAGACCCGACGCTTCTGGTATCTGCACTTCAAGCAGTTCGGGGATTTGCAGCGGGTCTGCGCCCTCCACGCTCACGTGGCCCGGCGCATCGCGGAAAACGACGAGGCGGGCGCGCGGGACGGCTCCGACCAGATCGTCGACTACGCCGAGGAATACACCCGGAAAACGCTGATGTTCTTCGGCATGGGCGGCGGCTGATCAGCCGTCCTGCGACGCCGCGTCGCGGCCGTACGGCGACGCCCGACCCTTCCCTCACACCATTGCGTGGCAGCGATTGTAGCCCTGCGGCTGTGAGCGCTCATAGGCCGCGCCGAGGCGCACCACGTCATATTCGCCCAGCGCTCGCCCGACAATGTGCAAGCCGACCGGCATACCGTCTGTCGCGATGCCGGCACAGACCGAGCCCGCCGGCTGGCCAGTGAGGTTGAATGGATAGGTGTAATAGACCCACGACACCAGATTGCGATCGGACAGGTGCGCGGGAATGTTCACGCCGACATCGAGCGACGTGACCGGCACCACTGGCGAGACGACGACGTCATAGGTCTCGAACAGCGCCCGCACTTCGTCGCGGAAGGCGTAGCGCTCGAACACCTTGGTGTAATAGCTGCGCATGTCCTGCGACAGCGCGCCTTCCAGCACATCCGCGACCGCCGGATCGAGCATCTCGCGCTTGTTCTCGACGAAATCGCGCAGCCGGATGCCGACGCCGGCATAGAACTCGGCGGTCCACAGATCGATCGGATCTTTCGCGAACGGACGGTCGATCTGCTCGACCTCGCAACCGAGCGTCTCCAGCGTCCGCACCGCCTTCTCCACCACCTCGAGCACGGCGGGATCGGGCTTGGCGTAACCGAAGGTCGGGCTGTAGGCGACCCGCATTCCCTTCACGCTCGCCTGCGCCGCGCCGAGCACGTCCGGCACCGGCCCCGCGACGCTGAACGGATCGCGCGCGTCATAGCCCGCGATGGCGGAAAACAGCAGCGCCGCGTCCTGCATCGAGCGCGCCAGCGGGCCGACATGCGCCAGCGTCGGCGTCGCGGACGCCGGCCACACCGGCACGCGGCCGAAATGCCCCTTGATGCCGGCCAGCCCGGACAGGCTGCACGGAATGCGGATCGAGCCGCCGCCGTCAGTGCCAAGCCCGAACGGCGTGATGCCGGCGGCAACCGATGCCGCCGCGCCGGCGCTGGAGCCGCCCGGCGTCTTGTCAAGATTCCATGGATTGCGTGTGATGCCGGTGAGCAGATTGTCGCCGACCGGTTTGCAGCCGAATTCGCTGGTCGTGGTTTTGCCGATAATAATAGCTCCGGCCTGGCGCACCCGCTCCACCGCCGGCGCATCGGCCGCGGCAATGTTCTGTGCCATCGCCTTCGAGCCGGACGCATAGGTGACGCCGCCGACCGCGATCAGATCCTTGACGCTGACCGGAATGCCGTGAAGGAAGCCGAGCGGCTGGCCGCGCATCACCGCCTCCTCCGCCGCCACCGCCGACGCGAGCGCCGCTTCCGGCATCAGCGTGCTGAAGGCGTTGAGAGTCGATCGCGTTGCCTCGGCGGCTGCAAGCGCGCGCCGCGTGACTTCGACCGGCGAGACATCCTTGCGCGCGATCAGGCGCTTCAGCTCCACGGCGGACAGGGTATCGAATTCAGCCGACATCACTTAACCTCCGGGAGCGATCACGAAAAAAGCGGGCGGCGATCTCCGCCGCCCCAGGCCATGACATTGCTATCGGAGCGGCGATGCACTGTGCCGCCGCTCCGTTTGTTCGCATCAGCCGACAATGGCGAAAGCGCGCACCGGCGAGCCGGAACCGCCCTTGAACTTCAGCGGCACGCCGAAGAACTGCACCTCACCCTTGCCAAGCAGCTCCTCGAGATTGACCAGCCATTCCCAGTGGCTGATGCCGAGGTCGCGGCACAGGCGGTGCTGGGAGAAGATGTTGTCGGACGGGCGGTGCAGCCACTTGGTGGCTTCAACGGTGAGCTGCGGATTCTTGAACACCGACTCAAGGTTCGGGTAGTTGCGCTTGTGGAAGCCGGTGCACAGCAGCACGATGTGGCCGTCCACCTTCACGCCCGACTTCTTCTCCGCTTCGGCCATGTGCTCGGCGGTGATGTCCTCGAGGTCGCCGACATGGCGCAGGTCGAACGCCACCGCCTTGCCCATGAACAGCTCGAGCGGCATCTCATCCACCGACTTGCCTTCCGGATTGACATGGCGGAACGCGTCGACGTGCGTGCCGACATGGTCGAGCATGGCGATGAAATTGGTCTGGAACGTCATTGCATCGCCCGGCACGCCGAGATTGAAGGCCTTCGCCGATTCATGAGACATGTGGGTCGTGATCACCGGCCGCTGGAACAGCTTGTGCGCCGGCATGTTGTCTTCGATCAGCAGACTGAGATCGACGATACGTTTACTCATTCACTTTCTCCTTCGGCTTATTTGCCCGGTTGATGCTTCTTTCCGAGAAATGCTTCCATCACCGCCGGTGAGCCGGCCAGTTCGTCCGCACGCCCTTCAAGTTCGATTTTTCCATGACCCACGACATAGGCGCGATGCGAGATCGCCAGCGCCTGCGCTGCCAGCTGTTCCACCAGCAGGACGGTCTGCCCGGCCGAATTGAGATCGCGCAACACGCCCATCATCTGCTCGACGATCTTCGGCGCGAGGCCGAGCGACATCTCGTCGATCATCAGGAGGTCCGGCTTGGACACGAGACCGCGCGCCACCGCGAGCATCTGCTGCTCGCCGCCGGACAGGCTGCCGGCGCGCTGGTGCAGCCGCTCCTTGAGCCGCGGGAACAGATCGAACATGGTGTCGAAATCGCGCAGCACCGCTTCGCGATCGCGCTTCCAGCGGCCGTAGGCGCCGAGGATCAGATTGTCCTCGACGGTCTGGTCCGCGAAGATCAGCCGCCCTTCCGGCACCAGCGCGAGACCGCGATTGACCTTGCGGTGCGCGGGGAAATTCACCGTCTCCTCGCCCTTGAACCGGACGCTGCCGGCGCGCGGCCGCACCAGGCCGCTGACGCCGCGCAGGATCGAGGTCTTGCCGGCGCCGTTGTTGCCGATCACCGAGACGAATTCGCCACGCCGCACCACGAGATCGACGCCGCGCACGGCGATCGCCGCACCGTACTGGATTTCAAGGCCGCGGACCTCGAGCAGCACATCGTTTGCGCTTGTGCTCATGCTCAAGCCCCCTCCGCCGCATGGGCCGCCGGAGCGACGCCGAAATACGCCTCGATCACGCGCGGATCGTTCTGAATGATGGACGGCTTGTCGCTGGCGATCACCACGCCGTAGTCGAGCACGGTGACGCGATCCGCCACCGACATGATGAGATCGACGTGATGTTCGATCAGCAGCACGGAAATGCCGAGCGAGGCGGTGCGGCGGATCATGCGGTCGAGCTCGTCGATTTCCTGCGTGGTCAGGCCGGCCGCCGGCTCGTCGAGCAGCAGCAGGCGCGGAGCGGTGGCGAGCGCGCGGGCGATCTCCAGTCGCCGCTGCATGCCGAACGGCAGGAACCGTGCTTTCTCGTTGGTGAAGTCGGTCAGGCCGACAAAGGCCAGCAGCGCTTCGGCCGCGTGACGGCATTCGGCCTCCTCCTTGTGGAAACGCCCGACGCGGAAAGCCGCCTCGAACAGACCGTAGGAGAGCCGCTTCTGGTAACCGACCATCACGTTCTCGATCACCGTCAGATCGCCGAACAGTTCGGTGTTCTGGAAGGTGCGCGCGACGCCGCTGCGGGCCACCAGATGCGGCGGCGATCCGGCGAGGTTAACGCCGTCGAGCGTGACGACCCCTTCGTTCGGCCGGTAGAAGCCGGTGACGATGTTGACCATGGTCGACTTGCCGGCCCCGTTCGGGCCGATCAGGGCGTGAATCTCGCCCGGCGCGACCTGCATCGACGCCTTGTTCAGCGCGGTGAGACCGCCGAAGCGGATGGTCAGACCTTCGGCGGAGAACGACGCCGGCGCCCATCCCGCCTTCGCATCCTTCAGCACCTGTGCGATCTCGCTCTCCGTCACCCGCGGCGGAGCGGAAGCCCGCCTGAAGAAACGCGCCACGAGACTTGTCAGCGTGCCGAAAATGCCGAGCGGCAGCACGAACATCACCAGCGCCAGCAACAGGCCGTAGGCGAACTGCTGCCAGTACTGAAGCTGCTGCAGATATTCCGGCAAATAGGTCAGGATCAACGCGCCAAGCAGCGCGCCGACGGTGGTCCCCGCCCCGCCCAGCACCACCATCAGCAAAAAGCGGATGGAGTCGTTGAAGGTGAAGCTGTCCGGCGAGATGTAGAGATTGAGAAAGGCGTAGAGCACGCCGGCCAGACCCGCCGTCGCGGCGGCGATGACGAAAGCGAGCGTGCGCACGCCGGCGGCGTTGAGTCCGACGCCGCGCGCCGCGGTTTCGCTCTGCGCCACCGCCAGCATGGCGCGGCCATAGCGCGACTGCTTGATATTGTGGGTCACGACCACGACAAGGAACAGCAGCGCGGCGAGCACGGCATAATAACGGAAGCCGTCGAGCGGCCAGCCGAACAACGTCGGTTTGGGAATGCTGCTGATACCGGTGGTGCCGCCGGTGAGGTGATCCCACTCGATGATGACGTTTTCGACGATCAGGCCGAAGGCGATGGTGATGACGGCGAGATAAACGCCGCGCACCCGCACCGTGGGATAGGCCAGCAAAGCGCCGAACGCTCCGGCCACCACCGTTCCGGCGATCGCCGCGAAGACGAAATCGAGCCCGAGGCGGCTGGCCAGAATCGCGCCGGTATAGGCGCCGAGCGCGAACAGACCGGCCTGCCCCAGCGAGATCAGGCCCGCGAGACCGACCAGCACGTTGAGGCCGAGCGCCACGATCGCGTAGATCGTGAACAGCATGAACAGCCGCAGCGAATATTCGTTCTCCGCCGTGAACGGCAGAACCACGAGGAAGATCGCCAGCGCCGCGAAGGCGAGAGGTGTGAGCAGACGCCGGGTCATACCTTGAACACCTCGCGCTTGCCGAACAGCCCCTGCGGGAACACGAGAAGGACGAGAATGGTGAGACCGAAGCCGACGATCTCGCGCGCCGCGGTGGAGATATAGCCCTCGACGAATTTCTCGACGACGCCGAAACCGAGACCGGCGATCACCACGCCGGGCGCGCTGGTGATGCCGCCGATGATGGCGACGGCGAAGCCCTTGAGGCCCAGCGTCAGGCCCATCGATGCGGAGGCCTGCGTGATCGGCGCGATCAGGATGCCGGCGGCGCCGCCGAGCGCGGCGGCGAGACCGAAGGAGAATCCGAACATCCAGTTGACGTTGATGCCCATCAGCGCAGCGGCGTTGCGGTCGAACGACACCGCCTGCATCGCGCGGCCGATCAGCGTATGGCGCTGCATCCAGCCGAGGCCGAGCATCGCAAGCAATGCAACGACGGGAATGACGAGCTCCTGCGGATAGACGCCAGCGCCCATCACCGAGATCGCCTTCTCCACGCCTGGAGAAGGCAGCGCGCGCGAGAAACCGCCGAACTCCATCGTCACCAGCGCCTGCAGCATGATGCCGATGGCGATGGTGGTGAGCATCCAGCCGATCGAGCTCGTGGTCTTGGCGAAGGGCCGCACAGCGAAACGCTCGAGCAGAATGCCGAACACGCATGATACCGCGATGGCGCCTGCGATGGCGAGCGGCAGCGGGATGCCCTGATCGATCGCCATGATGGTCAGCACCGCGCCGAGCATGAGCGTATCGCCATGGGCGAAGTTCACGGCCTTCGCCGCCGACCACATGATGTGGAAGCCGAGCGCGACGAGGGCATAGCAGCCTCCGATCGCAAGTCCCGACAGAATGTACTGGATGATCGATTGCATCAGATCCACCGTGCGCACGGCCGTACCCGCGGGAAGCCGCCACGGCTCTCACGGAAACGCCCGGAGTGGGAGACCGCCCGCAACGCGGCGGGCGGCCAGTTTCTGGATTAGTTGGTCTTGCCGTAGCTGGTCTGATCGATCGGCAGCAGCTTGCCGTCGGACCACACCGTCAGCTTGTAGTACTGCGGCAGGATGGCGTCCTGGCGCTCCGGATTCGAGGCGTCGAACGCCGGATCGTACTTCGCGACCAGACCGTCATGCTTCACGGTGTAGAGCGCGTCGTGCACCTTCTTCCAGTCGTAGGAGCCGGCCTTCTCGATCGCCTTGGCGAGGATATAGACCGCGTCATAGGAGTTCGCGGTCGCCGAGCCCATCTTCAGCTCGGACGGATCCTTGAGGCCGAATTTCTTCTGGATCTTCTCCCACACCGCCTTGGTGCGCGGATTCATCTCGCCCATCCAGGTGAAGGTCTGCATCACCCGCACGCCGTTGGCGAGCGGACCGGCGAGATCGCCGAGATTGCCGGCAATGCCCCAGGCGCCGAAGATCGTCGGCTTGTAGCCGATCTTGTCGAAGCTGCGGACGATCTGGTTGCCTTCGCGGTCAAGCGCGAAGGTGACGACCGCATCGGCGCCGGAATCGCGAATGCGGATCGCCTGGGCCGTCATGTCCTGATCGTTCCAGTTGAAGGTTTCGATCGCCGCAACTGTTTTACCCTTGGCTTCCATGGCCGCCTTGAAGTCGGGCAGCGCGCCGTTACCCCATCCGGTATTTTCATACATGATGGCGACCTTGCCGTTCTTGGAGACCTTGAGCGCCTCGGTGGCGAGGAACTGCGCGACCCACTTATCCTTGGCCGACACACGGAACATGTAATTCGGCGAAGCGCCGTTCTCGACGATCTTGGTGCCGGCGCCGGTGGTGCCGATCCACGGAATGCCGATCTCGTTCACCGGCCCGACCTGGGCCAGACCGACGGTCGAGTGATAGCCGCCGAAGATGGCGATGCACTTGTCCGACAGCGCGATACGCCGGACGTTGTCCACGCCGCGCGGCGGAGCGCCGGCATCGTCATACTGAATGAGCTTGAGCTTCTGGCCGAGCACGCCGCCGGCCTCGTTGATTTCATCGATCGCGACTTCCGCGCCGTATTTCACCGCCGTGCCGCCGAAAGAGGCCGGGCCGGTCAGCGGCGCGCTGTTGCCGATGCAGGGCTTCAGATCAGCAGCAATCGCGGGAGCGGCCATGAGGGTGACGGCACCCGCAACGAAAAGCGATGTCGACCATTTCAAGTGGGTCATTGATGTCTCCTCTATCGGCTCGTTCGTGACATAGGCCATCGAACCGTTGCGACGGATAGAAGACCAAGGCAGCGACCAGCACAAAGATGAAATCATTATCCTAGCTATAGGCAACACCTATAGTATTGTGCATCTGCTCAATGAATAAGCCAAAAGCCCGCAAAATCAGCAGCTCAACTGGTATACTCAAAGGCTTGAGGTGTGACGTTTTGGGGTTCGTGACGTTGCTGCACTGCGTGATATAGCCGCGACCGCGAGCCGCCGGACAACAGCGGCCGCGAAAAAAGCCCCGCTCTTGGAGCATCGGAGCGGAAGTCGAAGTCAGGGAGTCCGGCATGGACCTGAGACAATTGCGATCGCTGGTCTACATCGCCGATTCCGGCAGCCTGTCGCGCGCCGCCGAGATCCTGCGCACCTCGCAGCCCTCGCTCAGTCAGCAGATCAAGGATCTCGAAGCCGAACTCGGCATCGAACTGTTCCATCGCCATGCGCGCGGCGTCATTCTCACGGAGACCGGGCACACGCTCTACGCGCACGCCCGCTCGATCCTCAAGGATGTCGCGTTCGCCAAGGAGACGGTGATCACGCAGTCGCGCAATCCGAGCGGCAAAGTCTCGGTCGGCTTTCCCACCTCGGCCTGCCGCGGCCTGTCGGCGGCGCTGATCGCCAAGGTGAAGGAAAAATACCCCAGCATCTCGATCCATCTGATCGAGGCGATGACCGGCACGCTCGACGAGTGGATGCAGACCGCGCGGCTCGATATCGCGTTGCTGTACGATCCGCGGGTGTTCGCCAACATCTCGCTGTATCCGGTCGGGATCGAGGAGCTGATGCTGGTGGCCGACAGCAAGAACCAGATCCTGCATCGCAACTCGATCGGCTTCGTCGAACTGGAGAGCATTCCGGTCGTGCTGCCCGGCAAGCAGCACGTCCTGCGCAACTACATCGAACACCTCGCCACCCGCAACGGCATCACGCCCCGCGTCATCATCGAAAGCGATTCCTTCAACGCGATCGTCGAGCTGGTGAAGGCCGGCTACATGACGATCATGCCGCACTTTGCCATGCTGCAGGAGATCAATGCCGGCCTGTTCGGCGCTGTGCCGATCATGGATCCGACTCCGAACTGGCGCTTCTCGGTCGTGGTATCGCAGCGGACCATCAACATGATGTCCACCAACGCGGTGGCGGCGATCCTGATCGAACTGATGCGCGACATGATCGACAACGGGACGTGGAGAGCGCGCGCGCTCTCCGACTGAGACGGATCAACGAGAGCCGAGCGAGCCGCCGGCCTCATGGTCGATGAGAATCCGCGCGCCCGCGCCATCCAGATCGTCGTACTGGCCGTTTCTCAATGCCCAGAGGAAAGCGGCAAGGCTGCCGATACCGAAAAGCAGCGCCACCGGGATCAGGTAGACAAGAGCGGTCAAGAGACGCGCCCTATTTCGGCGCCCTAAAGCGCCGGCTCATTGGATGGCTCCGTCGCGAAGGGTAAGCCGCCGCGTGTCGCGATAGGGATGCTGGAGGCCGGCCTCGGCATGGACCTCGACGATCCACATGCCGTCACGCAATTCGACCGGCGCGGCAAGCGAGCCGTCCGGCTGGGCGACCAAAGCCACCTCCTGATCTTCCGACGCATAGGCCGGCCGACGGAAGCTCGCGGTCGCGCGCTTCGCGGCGACGACGTTGCCGACCTTGTCGGTCAGCCGGTAGCTGACCTTGCCGCCGGCGATACCGAGCTCGGATTTCCAGCCAAGCGCGGCCTGGGCCCGGCCTTCCGCCGCCTTCTCATTGAAGTGCTGGCTCGCCACATAAATGTTTTCGACGACAAAACCGGTCCAGCTCGAACGAGCCAAAAAGGCCATTGTCAGGTTCACGGCAATGACCACCGAGAAGAAGCTCACCATGATGATGAGGACATGCCGGCCCGTCAGTTCGCGATTGCGTTCCGTTGCATTCATTTTTTCTCTCCCGGCGCGTCGAAGATGGCCTCGTAACGGTCGCTTTCAAAGCTCGATTTGTCCTCGACCACGAACCTGAAATGCTGTGTGGGACCGGCGACATTCTCGCGCGGCTGGCGCACGTAGACCTTGAGTGTCTTCAGCCGGTCCGGCTCGACCTCGACGGCGAAGCTGCGGGCCGCGGCGTGCTCCATGCCGACGACACTCATCTCCCCACCTTCCAATCCTTGCATGGTCACGACGATGGTGCGCGGCTCGGGGATCATGTTGAGAAGCTTGATCGTATAGCCGTTGCGGATCGAGCCGTCCGACAGGACGACGAATTGCGGATTGCGGTCCGCCAGCACGTTCACCTGAAGGCGGTCGCGCGTGAGCAGTGCGAAAAGCAGCCCAAGCCCCACCAGCGACCAAGCCGCGAAATAGATCAGGGTGCGCGGCCGCAGCAGCTTTCGCAAATGGAACGTGGCGACCTTGTCGGACAGCTTGCCGCTCGCGTCATGCACCCTGCGCGGATCGATGGCGGATGTACCGCCGGCGCTCGCCAGCGCCATGTTGGAATCGTATTCCGCCAGCGTCGCGTAGGCGATCAGCCCCTGCGGCTTGCCGATCTTGTCCATGACGTTGTCGCACGCATCGATGCACAGCGCGCAGGTGATGCATTCGAGCTGCTGGCCGTCG
>ERZ778025.2019-NODE-2019-length-12333-cov-3.825786_pt1 | contig 12333 bp, 12 predicted proteins | sample MGYA00375755_ERZ778025 | MGnify/ENA primary metagenome ERZ778025 (study PRJEB29350, sample SAMN05389825) | bioreactor metagenome | isolation source: Thiocyanate bioreactor | place: South Africa: University of Cape Town | collected 2014-03-17 ... | reverse complement strand
CTCAACCGCCAGCGCATCGTGCTGCTGCTGCTCGGGGCGCTGCTGCTGACCTACATCATCTCGGCGATGCTGGGCGGGCTCGGCAACTACCAGCAGCTCAAGGAATCGGCGACGCAACCTGCGACTGGCGCGGCGGCGAACACTCCATAAGTTACTGACCTTCCCCCACGCCCGCGAATCGCTACACGGTAAGCACCGAGCAGAAGGGGGAACGCATGCCTAGCAAGATAGACTTACAGCAGTGGGTGCTGGCAGCCGTCAAATCCAATGGAGGCAAGGCCACCATTGTTGAGGTCAGCAAATACATATGGGACACCCATGAAGGAGAGTTACGCTCGTCGGGTGATTTATTCTACACTTGGCAGTATGATATGCGCTGGGCGGCTCAAGAGCTCAGGCGCGCTGGCACGTTTGCATCGATCCCGGCTTCGGACAAGCGACATTGGCAGCTTAAGTAGCTAAGCCACCAGCGCCGTCGGCACTGCCTCGGCGATGAAGCCGCCGCCCAGCACTTCGCTGGTCTCGCTCTCATCGGCGTAGAACACGCAGGCCTGCCCCGGCGAAATGCCGTACTCGCCGGCGAACAGCGTGACGAACACTTCGCCATCGGCCATGTGCACGGCGCCCGACTGCGGCGGCCGCGTCGAGCGCACCTTCACCTCGATCGGCATGCCGTTGCCGGCCGCCAGCGAGGCGAGCTCCCGCTCACCCAGCCAGTTCACGTCCCTGAGCTTCACCGTCTTGGTCATCAGCGCTTCGCGCGGGCCGACGATCACCCGTCCGGTGCGATGCTCGAGCTTGACCACATAGAGCGGCTCGCCCGCCGCAACCCCGAGGCCCTTGCGTTGCCCGATGGTGTAATTGACGATCCCCTCGTGCTTGCCCAGCACCCGCCCATCGAGATGGACGATCTCCCCCTCGGCCAGCGCTTCGGGGTGCATCTTGCGGATCACGTCGGCATATTTGCCCTGCGGCACGAAACAGATGTCCTGGCTGTCGTGCTTTTCGGCGATCTCCAGCCCGAACTCGCGCGCCAGTTCGCGCACTGCGGGCTTGGTCATGCCGCCGAGCGGGAAGCGCAGGAAATCCAGCTGCTCTTCGGTGGTGGCGAACAGGAAGTAGCTCTGGTCGCGCGAGTCATCGACCGGCCGATAGAGCCGGCGCTTGCCGTCGACGAGCCTCGACTGCACGTAGTGCCCGGTCGCCAGCACGTCGGCGCCGAGGTCCCTCGCCACTTCCATCAGGTCGACGAACTTGACGCTCTGGTTGCAGGCGATGCACGGCACCGGTGTCTCGCCCTGCCGATAGGCATTGGCGAACGGCTCCATCACCGCATTCTTGAAGCGCTCTTCATAGTCGAGCACGTAATGCGGGATATTGAGCGCCTGCGCCACGCGCCGCGCATCATGGATATCCTGTCCCGCGCAGCAGGCGCCCTTGCGATGCGTCGCTTCGCCATGGTCGTAAAGCTGGAGGGTTACCCCCACCACATCATAGCCCTGGCGGGCCAGCAGCCCGGCAACGACCGAACTATCGACGCCCCCCGACATCGCGACCACGACGCGCGTGTCTTGGGGACGCTTGGGCAGATCAAGCGAATTCAGGTCCATATCTCTCATCCAGAAGGGGTCAAGGTCCGACGGATGCGGCGCGGTATAATCGTTCTGTCCGCCGGTGTCACCTGCCCGAGGAACGCCTGTGCGCCATGCCGGAGGCCCGGGCGCACCCGGCAAATTCTGCCGCAGGCGGCGCGAATCTGCCGCCGCCTTCGCCCCCTCCGCATGGGCAACCCCTTGAAAATGCTCGCCCGCCGATCCGGCACGGCCCTTGCATTGCTCTCACCGGAGCAGTGTGTCTCGCGAGGCGTTCGTGACGGTTACGGTTGGATTTGCACCATCGGCAACGCCCGGCTTGATCAGCGGGACGCCCGGTGCTGCGCAGCAGGAACAGGCGCCGGAAGGCCTGTTCGCCGCCCTGCTGGCCCGCCTCGACGTCAATGCGGCCGCCGCACCGGGCGATGAAATCTCTGCCGGTGAGTTCGGCGCGCTGATCCAGACCCTGCTCGAACAGGCGACCTCGCCGGCCCCCGAACCGCAGACCGAGCTCGAGGACGAGACGGTTGCCAAAGCCGACGAAACTTCCGAGACCGCCTCGATCGACGGCAAGCTCGACCCGCAGGAGACCCAAGGCAAGTCGCTGCTCAAGACGCTCGGCGACGCGCTCATTGCGCTCAGCGATGCACAGCAGGCCGGCAAGCCCGTCGATCCGGCGCTGGAAAAGAAGCTGAGCGAAGCGCTCGACGCGGTCGCGGTCTATCTTGGCGTGTTCACTCCGCCGGCGGCTGTCGATCCCCGCCTCACCGCACTGGCCAACGGCGAGCACGTGCTGCCGACCGCGGCGCCGACGACGCCGCTGCCTGCCGCGCCGGCGCCCGTCGCTGCCCCGATCGCAACGCCACCGGCAACCGGCGCTCAGCCGGCGCCCGAGGGCGAGCCCGCCATCACCGCACCTGCGGCACCCGAAGCGGCGATCCCCGCACCGCAGGTGGCCGCCAACGCCGAGATCGCGCCCGCGGCGACCTTGCCTGCAGCGACATCCGACGCGGCCCCGCCACAGCCGGCGCCCGATGCCCTGCGCCAGCTGGGTCTCGCAATCGGCAAGCTGGTCGACAAGCTCGCCGCCGAGAACCCTGAACTCGCCGGCAAGCTCGCAACACTCGCCGAGAGCTTGAAATCGGGCGCCGGCGAAACCGCCAGAGCCGCTCTGGGGCTCGACGATGCAGCGGCCGAACCCGAGCTCGAACGCATCCTCGCGGCCCTCGGCGCGGCAAGGCCGATCTCGCGGGCCGCCGAAGCCAAACCCTTCACGGCCCCGGCGCTGGCGCTGCCGGAGAGCGTGACCGCGCCCGCGGCCAAAGCCGATCCCGCCGGTGCCGGCCCGGCGCCTGCGCCGCCGCCGGCCTCGGCGCCAGCGCCGAAGCTCGAAGCCGCGGCGCCCGAGATCGCCAAACCGACCGCCGGCTCCGCTGCGGTGCGCCTCGAAAAGCCCGAACCGGCGGAGACGCGGCCCGCCCCGGCCCAGGCCACCCCGCCAGTTGCCGGCGCGACCGACGCCGCCGCTGCCGCCAATACACCGCCCCCGCCGGCCGCGCCGCTGGTCGCCGCCGCCCGCACCATCCATGCCGCCTACCAGGCGCCGCTGCAGCAGGTGAACGTCCCGCAGGTGGCCTTCGAGGTGGTGCGCCAGTTCGAGGCCGGCAACAGCCGGTTCCAGATCCGCCTCGATCCGCCCGAGCTAGGCCGCATCGATGTGAAGCTCGATGTCGACAAATCCGGCACGGTCAATGCGCGCCTGACCGTCGAGCGCCCCGAAACGCTCGACCTGATGCAGCGCGACCAGCGCGCCCTGCAGCAGGCGCTGCAGCAGGCCGGGCTCGATGGCACCAAGCCCAACCTCGAATTCTCGCTGCGTCAGAACCCGTTCGCCCAGCAGGGTGGCGCCGGTGACGGCCGCGGCGATCAATCGGCTTTCGGCGGCCGCGGCGATGGCTTTGCCGGCGGCGAAGATGCGGCGGCCGAAACCGCCGCCACCACCTATCGCGGCTCGGCTTCGGCCAGTGGCCTCAACCTGTTCGTCTAGGGCGTCGCCGCCCTGGTCAGTCGTGTCGCGGGACCGAACGAGGAAAGCTCAGAGGGCTTTTCCGGTCCCACCCAAAGGAGGCCCAGATGGCCGTTTCCGGTGTGAATTCCAGCGCGAGCAATGCGCTCAACAACAGCCGGCAGTCGATCGCGCAGAACTTCGACACGTTCCTGCAGTTGCTGACCACCCAGTTGCGGAACCAGAACCCGCTCGATCCGCTCGACACCAACCAGTTCACCCAGCAGCTGGTGCAGTTCACCGGGGTCGAGCAGCAGCTCAAGACCAATGAATTCCTCCAGGCCATGATGACCTCGACGCAGACCGCCAACAACTCGCAGGCGGTGAGCTATGTCGGCAAGGTGGTCACTGCCTCCGGCTCCAAGGCCGAGCTGGTCGATGGCTCCGCTCGCTGGAACTTCGCCGTCGCGGCCAAGGCCAACATCACCGCCACGGTGAAGGATGCCAACGGCAATGTCGTCTACACCAAGTCCGGCACCGTCGATAAAGGCGAAAGCGTCTTCACCTGGGACGGCATCGGCAATGACGGCACCAAGAAGGCCAACGGCACCTACTCGGTCAGCATCGAGGCCCGCGACGTCGCCACCGGCAAGCTGGTCGGCGTCGCCACCGAAATGACCGGTGAGGTGACCGGCGTCGACTTCTCCGGCTCCGAACCGGTGCTGATCGTCGGCACCGCCCGCGTCAACCTCTCGGCCATCCTCTCGGTCAGGGCCAAGACGGCAGCGGATACGCCGCCGGCCGAGGAAAGCGCGACGTAAGCCAGACGGCAGTTCCCGCGAACGCGGAGCATCGGTGAGGTGGAGCGTGGAGGCCCACCCCCACCCAGCTTCACTACGGCTGCGCCTAGCTACGCTACCCTCCCCACAAGGGGGAGGGAGACGAAAGAACCGAAGCATGCAGTCAAGTCTCCCTCCCCTCGATGGGGAGGGTAGCGAAGCTTGCTCGCGTAGCGGGCTTAGCGCAGCTGGGTGGGGTGGAGCTGCACGCTCCATTTCGCGGTGCCCGCCCAACAAACAGACATATTTCTGCAACTTGCGCCGAAGCCTTGCGGGCGGAATCGATCGCGCCCACCTGTGGAAATGTTAATGGCGAGACATCCTGAAAGCCCCGGCTTTTAACGCATTTTAAGTAATGCCTTAGCCGAATTTTAAGTGCGATGAGGCTAGGGTTCGGGATGTGGTCAGGTTGAGTAAGTGAGTACAATGACCGTACAAATGCGTCCGCGTGTAAAGTACGTGATCGGCCCGGATGGAAGTCCGCTGACGATCGCCGATCTACCTCCCAAAGACACTCGTCGTTGGGTTATCCGCCGCAAGGCCGAGGTGGTTGCCGCCGTGCGCGGTGGACTGTTGAGCCTCGAGGAAGCCTGCCAGCGTTACACGCTTTCCGTCGATGAATTCCTCAACTGGCAGGCCGCCATCGACAAGCATGGCCTTGCCGGTCTGCGCACGACCTGGATCCAGCACTACCGCGAAGGCTGAGGCCATCCGGTGCTGACGACCGACCCGCCCGGGACACCCGCGGCGGGTTTTGTCGTTTGTGGCGCCACTCGATTTGCCTCCAACTCCGGCGCAGCGCGCCCTCAGGGCGTCCCCTCGCCCAGATATTTCTGCCCCTCAGGCGTCGCCTTCAGCCGCTCGTAGTGTTCGCTCACCGCGGGCAGTTCCGGCCTGTCGAACGGCGTCGAGAACCAGCGGTGCGAAGAGACGGCGAGGCCGATATCGGCGATCGACAGCCGGCCATTGGCGGCAAAGCCGCCGCCGGCCTGCAATTGCGCCTCGAGGATCCGCATACGCGCCGTCCAGTTGCGGATCGAGTCGGCGATGCGCGTCTCGTCGGTAAAGGCCGGGTGCTTGCGCATCAGCGCATAGACTGCGTAGCCCCATTGGGCGTTGAGCTCTGCCACCTGCCAGGTCAGCCACTGGTCGACCAGCGCCCGCTCCCTGACCGCCACCGGCCACAATCCGCTGCGCCGCGACTCCGACAGGTAGCGCATGATGGCGTTGCTCTCCCACAGGACGAAGCCGTCATCGATGATGACCGGCACCTGCGCATTGGGGTTGAGCTTGAGGAATTCCGGCACTTTGGGGTCCCGATTGGGCATGCCCCACACCTCGAGCGCGTAGCCGATGCCGATCAGGTCGCAGGTCCACATGACCTTGCGCACATTGATCGAGGTCACTCGACCGAGGATTTCCAGCGTCGCCATACCAACCACTCCTTAACCTCACCCGGCAAACGTTGCCGCCTTTTTGCATTCTGCAACGGCCGGTTAATCACTTGTTTACCATCCACTGGGTAATTTTTGCCTATGGGCTCGGTGCGTTTGCGCGCACCCAAGAATAACAAGGGTACGGTCCGCGTGGACGGGTTGCTGCAGTTCTTCAACCGCCTCGGTCTGGCGCGCGTCGCCGCCATGGCCGTTATCGCTGTGCTGATGCTGGGGTTCTTCGGCTTCCTCATCATGCGCGCTTCGACGCCGCCATTGGCGCCGCTCTATTCGGGCCTGTCGCTCGAGGATTCGGCGGCCATCGTCTCCGAACTCCAGACTCAGAACGTCAATTACGAGCTGCGCGGCGAAGGCGATACCATACTGGTGCCGCGCGATCAGATCACGCAAATCCGCATGTCGCTGGCGCAGAACGGCCTGCCCAACAAGGGCCAGGTCGGCTACGAGATTTTCGACCAGCAATCGACCCTGGGCGCCACCAGCTTCGTCCAGAACATCAACAATGTCCGGGCGCTCGAAGGCGAACTGGCCCGCACCATCTCGTCGCTGGCCCGCATCAAGAGCGCCCGTGTCCATCTCGTGCTGCCCGAACGCGCCCTGTTCAGCCGCGAGCAGAAGGACCCCACCGCTTCGATCGTTCTGTCGGTACGCGGTGAACTGTCGGCTGGAGAGATCCGCGCCATCCAGCACCTCGCCGCCTCGGCCATCGAGGGCCTGACCCCGGCCCGCGTTTCGGTGGTCGATGATACCGGGCGCCTGCTCGCCTCCGGCGCCGGCAACGGCCCCGAGGATGTCATTGCCGGCGAGACCGAGGAGCGCACCCTCAACGTCGAGAATCGCCTGCGCGCCCGCGTCGAGGACCTGCTCGCCAATATCGTCGGCTCCGGTCGCGCCCGGGTGCAGGTCTCGGCCGAGCTCGACATGAACCGGCTGAGCAAGACCTCCGAGACCTTCGATCCGAACGGCCAGGTGATCCGCTCGACCCAGACCCGCGACCTCTCCAACTCCGCCCAGAACGGCAATAGCGGTCAGGTCAGCGTCTCCAACGAACTGCCCGGCGCTTCGGCCAGTTCCGGCAGTGGGGCCGCCACCGTCGAGCAGGGCTCGACCACGGAAGAGACCACCAATTTCGAGATTTCCAAGGTCACCGAAACGGCGCTGACCGAGGCCGGCGGCATCAAGCGGCTGTCGATCGCCGTGGTGGTCGACGGCACCTATGTCACCGATGCCAACGGCAACTCGGTCTATACCCCGCGCGCCCAGCCCGAGATCGACCAGATCACCGCACTGGTGAAGTCCGCCATCGGCTTTTCCGACGCGCGCGGCGACCAGGTGCAGGTCGCCAACCTGCAATTCGCCGACCGGCCGGAACTGGCCGCGCAGGGCACCAGCGAGCCTGGTCTGTTCGACTTCACACGCGACGACCTGATGAACGCCGCCGAGATGGCGGTGACGCTGCTGATCCCCCTGGCGCTGGTGTTCTTCCCGCTACTCAAGCGCGTGCTCGCCCCCGAAGCCAAGCCGCTGGCCCTGCCCGCCAGCGCCGAACTGGGCGCCGCCCCCGCCCATCACGGCCCGGGCGAGTTCGGCTCCAACGCCATGGTTTCCTCGCTCCCCAACCTCAATGGCGGTTACGTCGATGAGGACGAGCAGCCGCGCAAGGCGCGGGTTCCCGCCTGGATGAACAGCGCCAAGGCGATGGGCGAGACCCAGGCCAATACCTTGAAGACTGTCGGCGAACTGGTCGACGAGAACCCCAAGCAGGCCGCGCTGATCGTGCGCGACTGGCTGGCGAGCGCCACGTGAGGATGAACTAGATGGCCGCCGCAGCCGCCGCACTCGAGCAGACCACCGACCAGGTGCTGAGTAAGCAACTGGTCGTCGGCGCCAATGCCAGCCAGCGAGCCCTTTCGGGCGACGAAAAGGCCGCCGTGCTGCTCCTGGCGCTCGGGCCGGATTTCGGCAAGCCGATCCTCGAAGAGCTGGACGAGATGGAAATCCGCCAGCTGTCGCGCGCCATGGTGAAGCTCGGGCCGATCACCCCCGACATGCTGGATTCGCTGCTGATCGAGTTCGTCACCCGCGTCTCCTCCAACGGCACCATCGCCGGCAACTCCGACACCACCGAACGCCTGCTGCTGAGCTTCCTGCCGCAGGAGCGCGTCGATTCGATCATGGAAGAGATCCGCGGCCCCGCCGGCCGCAACATGTGGGAGAAGCTCTCGAACGTTCAGGAAGACATTCTCGCCAGCTACCTGAAGAACGAGTACCCGCAAACCATCGCCGTGGTGCTCAGTAAGATCGCCACCGACCATTCGGGCAAGGTGCTGGCCGCCCTGCCCGAGGAGCTGGCGATGGAAGTGGTGCAGCGCATGCTGGCGCTCGATCCGGTGCAGAAGGAAATCCTCGAAAAGATCGAGACCACGCTGCGCACCGAGTTCATGTCGACCCTCAGCCACACCAAGCGCCGCGACAGCCACGAGCAGATGGCCGAGATCTTCAACTCGTTCGACCGCCAGACCGAAGCGCGCTTCATCACCACGCTCGAGGAACGCGATCGCGACGGCGCCGACCGCATCAAGGCGCTGATGTTCACCTTCGAGGACCTGGCGCGGCTGGAAGCCTCGGCGATCCAGACGCTGGTGCAGAAGATGGACAAGAAGGAACTGGCGCTGGCGCTGAAGGGCGCCAACGACACGGTGAAGGAGGTGTTCTTCGCCAACATGTCCGCCCGCGCCGGCAAGATGCTGAAGGACGACATGGAAGCCATGGGTCCGGTGCGCCTCAAGGACGTGGACGAGGCGCAGGGCCGCATGGTCGCCACCGCCAAGGACCTCGCCGCCAAGGGCGAGATCGTCATCACCAAGGGCAAGGCCGATGAGGAGATGATCGGCTGATGAGCGCCGCGCCCGCCAAATTCACCTTCGACCTCGACCTCGGCCGCCGCCAGGAGCGCAACTCGCTGGTCACCGAGACCGCTATGGCCGCGCTGATCGAAGAAGCCCGCCGCGAAGGCCGCGAGGCCGGCCTCGCCGAAGGCGAGCGCACGGCCGTCGCGAGGGCCGCCAAGGCCGAGGCCGCCGCCGCCGAGGCGCTGGCAGTGCGGGTGGCCGCCATGGCCGCCGGCATGGATGATGCGAGAAAGCAGACCATGGCCGAGGCGATCGAACTGTCACTGTCGATCGCGAGGAAACTCGCCGGCGGCCTGATCGCTCGCCAGCCGACGGTGGAGATCGAGCAATTGGTGGCCGAGTGCATGGCGACGCTCGACGGCGTGCCGCACCTCGTCATCCGCTGCGATCCTGCCCTCGCCGACGCCGTCCGCGACATCGCGACATCAAGGATGACCACCTCGGGCTTTACCGGCCGGCTGGTCGTTCTCGGCGACCCCGACATCGCCGTCGGCGACGCTCGGATCGAGTGGGCCGATGGCGGCGTGGTCCGCGACATCCGGAAGCTCAGCGCCGAGATCGACGCCCGCATCGCCGACTATTTCGCCGCACGCGGCATCCGACTTAACGAGGAGACCGAGCAATGAGCACCGGCGATACCGGGGTCACCTTCGAGGAAATGGCGGCCCCCGGCCGCGACGGCTACACCCCGCCCGGCGAGAAGACCGCTGCCGACCTCGAGGCCGTATTCGACGTTCCCGTCCGCATCTCGGTAGTGCTGGGCCGCGCCAAGGTGCCGGTGGCGAACCTGCTCAAGATGGATGTCGGCACCGTCGTCGAGCTCGACCGCCAGGTCGGCGAAGCCGTCGAAATCTACGTCAATGACCGCCTCGTGGCGCGTGGCGAAATCGTCCTCGTCGAGAACCGTCTCGGCGTCACCATGACCGAAATCATCAAGGCAGCCTGACCATGCGGCTTCTTATCGTCGGTGCCCTCGAAGGCCAGCTCACCACCGCCACCAAGCTCGCCATGGATGGCGGCGCCAAGGTGGCCCATGCCCCCTCGATCGAGATCGCGCTCGCCTCGCTGCGCGCCGGCCGCGGCGCCGACCTGCTGCTGGTCGACGTGATGATGGATATTGCCGGGCTGATCGCCGGGCTGGATGGCGAGCGCATCGTCATCCCGGTGGTCGCCTGCGGCACCGAGAGCAACGCCGCCGCCGCGGTGAACGCCATCCGCGCCGGCGCCAAGGAATATATCCCGTTGCCGCCCGACGCCGAGCTGATCGCCGCAGTCATCGCCGCGGTCGCCCGCGAATCCTCCGATTTCCTCTATCGCGACCCGGTGATGGCCCGCGTGGTCAAGCTCGCCGAGCAGGTCGCCCCGTCCGAGGCCTCGGTGCTGATCACCGGCGAGAGCGGCACCGGCAAGGAGGTGATGGCCAAGTACCTCCACTCCCGTTCGAAGCGTGCCTCCCGTGCCTTCATCTCGATCAACTGCGCCGCCATCCCCGAGGCGCTGCTCGAGAGCGAACTGTTCGGCCATGAGAAGGGCGCCTTCACCGGTGCCATCGCGCGCCGCATCGGCAAGTTCGAAGAGGCCAATGGCGGCACGCTGCTGCTCGACGAAATCTCGGAGATGGATGTCCGCCTGCAGGCCAAGCTCCTGCGCGCGCTGCAGGAGCGCATGATCGACCGGGTCGGCGGCACGCAGCCGGTCAAGGTCGATATCCGGATCATCGCGACCTCGAACCGCAACCTGGCCGATGCCGTGCGCGAGGGCTCATTCCGCGAGGACCTGCTCTATCGCCTCAATGTCGTGCATCTGCGCCTGCCGGCGCTGCGCGAGCGGCCGGGGGACATCCTGGTGCTGGCCGAGCATTTCGCCAGGAAATATGCGGATCTGAACGGGCTGCCAGCGCGGCCGATCGCGACCGACGCACGCAAGTTGCTTTTGGCCAGCGCGTGGCGCGGCAATGTCCGCGAACTGGAAAACACGATGCACCGGGCGGTGCTGCTGGCGAGCGGGCCGGAGATCGCCGCTTCCGCCGTGCTCAGCCCGGAAGGCGAGGCGCTTTCACCGGCTCCGTCGCGCGATCCGGCCGCACGGGCGGCCCAGACGGCGGAGGCCATGACGCGTTCGCTGGTGGGCCACACGGTCGCCGATGTCGAGCGCGAGCTCATCCTCGATACGCTCGATCACTGCCTCGGCAACCGGACGCATGCGGCCAAGATTCTGGGAATCTCGATCCGCACGCTGCGCAACAAGCTCAGCGAGTACACCTCGTCCGGCATTACCGTGGCCGAGCCGGGTCAGACGCGCATCAGCGCCGCCTGACCCGCGGATCCGTCAGTAGTAGCGCCGCCGATAATAATAGCGCGGGCGGGCGTAATAGCGCGGCCGGTAATAGTAGCGCGGGCGCGCATAATAGCGGGGGCGCGCGTAGTAGCGCGGCCGGCGGTAATAGTAATACTGGCTGAATTCGGCGTCGCTCTTGTCGAGCGCCTCCTTCATCTCGGCGGTCACGGCCTCGTCGCCCTTGGTGGGCTCTGCGTCCGGCACCGGTACCAGCTTGGGCTGGGCCGCTTCGGCGGCGGCGATGCCGCCCATGCCGGCTGCGGCAAAGCCGCCGACCAGTGTCATCAGGAATGAGCGTCTGTCCACGACGGCCTCCAGGCTGTTGTCACCACATCTCCCGCGGCATTCTTAGGCAAGGAATGCCAGCATGGAATAATGCATTTAAATGACGCTTTGTTCCATCGGGCCGGTTTTTGCGGGGCACGGTTGCGGATGCAGCCTCGTCACTCGACAGCGTTGAGTGGTCGCGCCATGCTTTCGAGCGGCTTGCGCGCGGCCGGACGTGCGAAGCGCACGGCGATGGCGACACAGCCGCCATGCGCATGGCGTCGGGAAGCAACGGTGCCCGGCCGAAAAGGTTCCGGTGGAGCATTCGGGGACAGGCTCCCGAGAGCCGGTTTAACCAATCATTCACCATACGCCCGGCAAGAATTGCCGAGCTGCGCCCTGCTTCGGGGCGCGCAGGCGTGGGGCGGTGCGGTCGATGACCGATATGACGGCAGGGCAGGGCAGAGGCTTTACCGTTCCCGATCGCGGGGCGCTCGGCAAACTGTTCAACCGTCCCGACCTCTTCCTCGCCATCGGCGTCATGGGCATCCTGGTGGTGCTCATCTTCCCGATGCCGGCGGTGCTGCTCGATCTCTTGCTGGCGCTGTCGATCATCGTCTCGGTGCTCGTGCTGATGACCGCGCTCTTCATCGAGGAGCCGCTGGAGTTTTCGGCCTTCCCGACGGTGTTGCTGATCGTCACCATGTTCCGGCTGGCGCTGAACCTCGCCTCGACGCGCCTGATCCTGGCCCATGGCCATGAGGGCACGGCGGCCGCCGGCCATGTCATCGAGGCCTTCGCCGGCTTCGTGATGAGCGGCAATTTCGTGATCGGCGTGATCGTCTTCACGATCCTGATCATCGTGAACTTCGTCGTCATCACCAAGGGCTCGGGCCGCATCGCCGAAGTCGCGGCGCGCTTCAACCT
>ERZ778025.2016-NODE-2016-length-12337-cov-3.547468_pt1 | contig 12337 bp, 8 predicted proteins | sample MGYA00375755_ERZ778025 | MGnify/ENA primary metagenome ERZ778025 (study PRJEB29350, sample SAMN05389825) | bioreactor metagenome | isolation source: Thiocyanate bioreactor | place: South Africa: University of Cape Town | collected 2014-03-17 ... | reverse complement strand
GCCGGAACATCATGGACCAGCTCGACGGCTTCAAGATGTACATGAACACGGCCGAGAAGAACCGGCTGAACATGAACAACGAGCCGCCGATGACGGTGGAGCGCTTTGAGCGCATCCTGCCTATGCCATCGCGCTGGGGGTGGAGAAGCCGTGGTCGGAACACTTCGAAGCTGAACTCGCCCGCAATGCCGTCGCCGACGCGCAGGGCAGCAGCTACGCGCCGGGCTTCTATAGCGGGCGCAGTTGGTCGAGTGGTTCGGGCAGCTTTGCCAATACCGTCTCGTCCGTCGCAACCGGGATGAGCGCCGCCATGGTCGCGGCGCAACCGAGTTCGTCGTCGGGCTCGGGGTTCTCCAGCGGCGGCGGTGGTGGCGGCGGCTCCGGTGGTGGCGGAGGTGGCGGCGGCGGAGGCGGGTGGTAGAACAACCTTCCATATCGTGCTCCCACCGGCGTCATCCCCGCGAAGGCGGGGACCCAGTGGGATGCCTCAGCACTGGCGGGGGCGGTTAGCTCCCACTAGGTTCCCGCCTTCGCGGGAATGACGCCGGAGCTGGGTGCCGGCACACGGCTCCTGCTGCCGACGAACCCTACTTCCTGCGGCATCCGCCAACCCGCAATGGACAATCTCCCCTGCCCTTGCTAGGCAAACCGCGCTTTCAAACGCCCGGTTAAGAGATGCCCGAACTCCTCGTCGAACTGTTCTCGGAAGAAATCCCTGCGCGCATGCAGCGCAAGGCCGGCGAGGACCTGAAGAAGGCCGTGACCAATGCGCTGGTCGATGCGGGCCTCGTCTACGAGGGCGCCAAGGCATTCGTCACGCCGCGCCGGCTGGCGTTGACGGTCACCGGGCTGCCCGCCCGTTCGCCGGACACGCACGAAGAACGCAAGGGGCCGCGGGTCGGCTCGCCGCAGCAGGCGATCGACGGCTTCCTCAAGGCGGCAGGGCTCGGCTCGATCGACGAGGCCAAGATCGAGGCCGATCCCAAGAAGGGCGAGTTCTATGTCGCGCATATCGACAAGAAGGGGGCCGAAGCCACCGACATCCTGGCGACGCTCCTGCCCAAGGTGATCACCGGGTTCGACTGGCCGAAATCCATGCAATGGGGCAATGGCGGGCTGACCTGGGTGCGGCCGCTACGCGCCATCACCGCAACGTTCGGCACCGACAATGACGAGCCGGTGGTCATCCCGTTCAAGTCGAACACCGTCGCTTCCGGCCAGACCACGTTCGGCCACCGCTTCCTTGCCCCCGAGGCGATCCGGGTGAAGCGCTTCGACGATTACGTGCAGGCGCTGGAGAAGGCCAAGGTCGTCCTCGACATCGACCGGCGCAAGGAGATCATCAAGGCCGACGCCGACAATCTCGCTTTCGCGCAGGGCCTGAGCGTCATTCATGACGAGGGTCTGCTCGAAGAAGTGGCCGGACTCGTCGAATGGCCGGTGGTGATGATGGGCTCGTTCGACCCGGCCTTCCTCGAAGTGCCCGAGGAAGTGATCATTGCCACGATCCGCGCCAACCAGAAGTGCTTCTGCCTGCGCGACAGCGCGGGCAAGCTGGCGCCGTTCTTCATCATCACCTCGAACCAGATCGCCGCCGACGGCGGCAAGACCATCGTCGCCGGCAACGAACGCGTCATCCGCGCCCGCCTGTCGGACGCCCGGTTCTTCTATCAGACGGACCTCTCGCTGCCGCTCGAGCATGGCCTGCCCAAGCTCGAGGAGAGCGTGTTCCACGCCAAGCTGGGCACGCAGTTCCAGCGTGTCGAACGACTGGTGAAGCTTTCGGGCGAGATCGCCCTCAAGGTCGGGGCCAACCCCGAGCTGGCCAAGCGCGCCGCGATGCTGGCCAAGGCCGACCTCACCACCGGCATGGTCGGCGAGTTTCCCGAGTTGCAGGGCATCATGGGCCGCTACTATGCCCTGGCGCAGGGCGAGCCGCTGGCGATCGCCAACGCCATCGCCGACCACTACAAGCCGCTGGGCCCCACCGACCTCGTGCCGGGCGAGCCGGTCGCCATCGCCGTGGCGCTGGCCGACAAGCTCGATACGCTCAAAGGCTTCTGGTCGATCGACGAGAAGCCCACCGGCTCGCGTGACCCGTTCGCACTGCGCCGCGCTGCGCTCGGCGTCATCCGCATCGTTACCGACAACAACCTGCGCTTCCCGCTCGAGGTCGAGCCCGACCTGCTGAGCTTCTTCCACGACCGCCTGAAAGTGACGCTGCGCGATGCCGGCGCCCGCCATGACCTGGTCGATGCGGTGATCGGCAAGGACAGCAACGACATGCTGGAGATCACCGAACGGGTCGAGGCGCTGTCGAAACTGCTCGGCTCCGAGGACGGCAGGAACCTGCTTGCCGGCTACAAGCGCGCCGCCAACATCCTCAGCGCCGAGGAAAAGAAGGACGGCAAGAGCTTTGCCGCGCCGGTCGATCCGGCGCTGCTGTCGCTCAGCGAGGAAGCGACGCTGGCCGAGGCGATCGCCTCGGTGGATACGGCGGTGGCGGCCAAGGTCGCCGCCAATGATTACCAGGGCGCGATCACTGCGCTGGCGACCTTGCGCCAGCCGGTCGACAAGTTCTTCGAAGCGGTGCTGGTCAACGACCCGGATGTGGCCATCCGCGCCAACCGCCTGAGCCTCCTCACCAAGCTGCGCGATACGATGCGCCTCGTGGCGGATTTCTCGAAGGTCGCCGGCTAGGTCCCGACCGCCGCGGAGCGGGATGGGCCAAGCCCACCCCGCCCTCGCCGTTACAGCCCGAACGTCACGTTGCCCGCGTCGTCCATGGCGAAGCCTGGGTTCCAGGCGATTTCCCAGGCATGGTCATCAGGGTCGGTGACATAGCCGCGCAACCCGCCATGCGGCGGGGCGTCGGCCGGCCGGATGATGCGGCCGCCGGCGGCTGCAAGAGCCTCGATCAACGGGGCCACCTCCCGCTCCGTGGCGACATTGTGGGCCAGCGCGAACGCCCCGGGCGTCCGCAGCCCGGTACGGTTCATGTCCGTCTCCAGTTCAGCGGTCAGGAAAGTGCCGAGCACGATGCCGTTGAGCTGGTAGAAGATGATCACGTCACTCTCATAGACGGGCGTCCACCCGAACCCCTCTCGGTAGAAGCGCCGCGACCGGGCGAGGTCGGTGGTACCGAGGGTGATGACGGAAACTGCAGGCTTCATCTGGCCAAGACCTTTCAATGCACCGCTCCCCGATGGAGCGGCGTTCAAGGTCATGGGACTCAGTCGCCGAAGCGAAGGCCAGGACCGCCGCAGCGGGACAGGGCTAACCGCACCTGCCTCTCCTTTTCTGACGCAGATATCCTAGCAGGCAGCGCATCGGGGTCAAACGCGGAGGCAGGTGTTCTCCCCGGCTTTGTTCTTGTTATGTTCTCACTCGAGTGCTAATCCTAATGGAACGTTACCCGTGGCGAGTCGCTTAAGGGTGTGGAGAACGGACATGCGGGTCAGCGCCCCCAATTTCGAGCAACTGGAGCGATTGAACGGCACACGCGATGCAGACCTGATCGCGCGGCGTTACGTCGACCCGACGCTCAACCGCGGGCGAGGCGCGCAGACCAACAAGGGCAGCCGCTTCGATCGCCAGAGCCGCGAAGAGTTCGACGACGGCTGGGGACAGGTCGAGGATTTGAAGCCGTTCGAAACAATCGAGCATGTCGAGCGCGCCAAGTCGATCATCACCCGCAACGAAAGCCCCGATATCGGCTTCGACCGCTCGATCAACGCCTATCGCGGCTGCGAGCACGGGTGCTCGTATTGCTTCGCCCGCCCGACGCATGCCTATCTGGGGCACTCGGCCGGGCTGGAGTTCGAGCGCGACATCTATGTGAAGGCCAATGCGGTCGACCTGCTGCGGCGCGAACTGGCCGACAAGCGCTACAAGCCCAAGCCAATCGCCATGGGCACCAATACCGACCCGTACCAGCCGGCCGAGCGGCAGCACAAGCTGACGCGCGGCATTCTCGAGTTGCTGCTCGAGACCAGGCACCCGGTGACCATCACCACCAAGTCGGCACTGGTGGTGCGCGACCTCGACATCCTGAAGCCGCTGGCCGAGCAGAACCTGGTGCGGGTGGCGCTGTCGATTACCAGCATGGATCATATCCTGTCGCGCAAGATGGAGCCGCGGGCTTCGACGCCGGAAAAGCGCCTCGAAGCAGTGCGACTGCTGTCGGAGGCGGGTATCCCGACCACGGTGATGGCGGCGCCGATGATCCCGGCGATCAACGACATGGAGCTCGAGCGGATTCTCGATGCGGCAGCAGCGCAGGGCGCGGTGGGGGCCAATGCCATCCTGCTGCGGCTGCCGGGTGAGGTACGTGACATTTTCCGCGAGTGGCTGCTGCGGCATTTCCCCGACCGGGTGAGCCACGTGATGAGCCTTGTTCGCGACACCCGCGGGGGCAAGGACAACGATCCGAATTTCGGCACCCGTTTCGTCGGCGAAGGTCCATACGCCACGCTGCTGCGTCAGCGCGTCGATCTGGCCAAGGCACGCTACAAGCTCGACCGGCCGATCGCACCGCTGCGCACGGATTTGTTCACCCCGCCGGCGGTCGACGATGGGCAGATGAGCCTGTTCTGAGGCGAAACCTCAGCGGCGCCGGCGGCGTTATCCGGCAATGAGCGCATCGGACGATCCAGCAGATGTGACGCTGCTATCGCTTGCGTCGCCGGCCCAACTGGCGATGCTTGAGGACATGCCGTCCGATTCGCCTGTCATCATCAGCAAGCCGACGCTCAAGTTCGAGCGTGCCGCCATCAAGCGCGGGGCGAAATTCGTCTGCGGCGTCGATGAGGTCGGGCGTGGCCCACTGGCCGGGCCGGTGGTGGTTTCGGCGGTGATCCTCAACCATCGCCAGGTGCCGGAAGGGCTGAACGATTCCAAGGTGCTGACGGCAGCGCAGCGCGAAGCGCTGTATGAAAAGATCATGGCCACGGCCATCGTCTCGATCGCCGTGGCGCCGCCGGCCATCATCGCCGAGCTCAATATCCTGCAGGCGTCGTTGTGGGCCATGCGCAAGGCCGTGCTGGGTCTGCAGGTCAAGGCCGATCACATCCTCATCGACGGCAACAAGCTGCCCAAGGACCTGCCCTGCCCCGGCGAAGCGATCGTGGGCGGCGATGGGCGGTCGGTGTCGATCGCCGCGGCCTCGATCGTCGCCAAGGTGACGCGCGACCGGATGTGCCTGATCATGGATTGCGAGGAACCGCAGTTCGGTTTTTCGAGCCACAAGGGCTATGCCGCGCCACAGCACCTCGAAGCGCTGACCACGCACGGCCCGGGCCGCCATCACCGGATGGATTTCGCCCCGTGCATCCAGGCGCAGCGGATGAAGACGATCGCTGCCTGAGGCGGGCGACACCCTTACTTCCGCCGACTGCGGAACGACGCCAATCAAAGAGTTCGCCACCCGGCAGCGCCCCAAACTCGGTATCATCCCTGCGAAGGCAGGGACCCAACTCAACGCCCGCGCCAGCCGATAATTGGGTCCCTGCTTGCGCAGGGATGACAGCGGTGGATGGGGACGATCGCAGCTTGCAGCAGATTCCCGCCCTCGGCGGGAACGAGATCGGTGACACGCGCTTACGCATCAGCGAGACCTGCACGTATCCGCGCCTTAACTACTCGCTAACCTCGAGGCTTAAATCCCCTTTAACCCTAACGCCTTACAACCGATCCCGTTAGTACTGCGTCAGGGTTCGAGTTATGTTGCGTACCGCGCGTATGGCGGCTTCCGCCAATGCGGAGGGGAGCCTGCTCCCCATCGACACCATCCTTGTGGGCGATTGCATCAAGCACATGAATGCCTTGCCGGCCGGCTCGGTTGACCTCGTATTCGCAGACCCGCCTTACAACCTGCAACTGGACCAAGGCCTGACCCGGCCGGACCAGTCGCGCGTTGCCGGCGTCGATGACGATTGGGACAAGTTCGACAGCTTCGCCCATTACGACATTTTCACCCGCGCCTGGCTCAAGGCGGCGCGGCGGATCCTGAAACCGGATGGCGCCATCTGGGTGATCGGCTCCTATCACAACATCTTCCGCGTCGGGGCGGCGCTGCAGGATCTCGACTACTGGCTGCTCAACGACGTGATCTGGCGCAAGGCCAACCCGATGCCGAACTTCCGCGGCACCCGGTTCACCAATGCGCACGAGACACTGATCTGGGCGGCGAAAGATCGCGAGAGCCGCGTCACCTTCAACTATGAGCAGATGAAGCAGGCCAATGACGACGTGCAGATGCGCTCCGACTGGCTGTTCCCGATCTGCACCGGCGCCGAACGCCTGAAGGACGACGACGACGAAAAACTCCACCCGACGCAGAAGCCCGAAGCCCTGCTCTATCGGGTGATCAGCGCGACGACCAAGCCCGGCGACGTGGTGCTCGACCCGTTCTTCGGCACCGGCACGACGGGTGCAGTGGCCAAGAAACTGGGCCGGCATTTCATCGGCATCGAGCGCGAAGATACCTACATTGCCGGCGCCCTGAAGCGCATCGCTTCGATCCGCCCGCTCAGCGCCGCGACCATCGAGACCGCGGTGCCCAAGCGTGCGGCGCCCCGTGTCGCCTTCGGCTCACTGGTCGAGATGGGGCTGATCGCCCCCGGCACCGAACTCTACGACGATCGGCAGCGCTGGAGTGCCCTGGTGCGGGCCGATGGCTCGCTGGTTTCCGGTGGCCACATGGGTTCGATCCACCGGGTTGGCGCCCTGGTGCAAGGCGCCGAGGCCTGCAACGGCTGGACATTCTGGCATGCCCGGCAGGGCAGCCGCCTCGCTCCCATCGACGATCTGCGCAGCCAGGTGCGCGCCCAGATGGAACGACTTTCGGCCTGAATCTGACCTCCAATTCAACTCAGGCTGCGCTCGCCGCCGGCTCTCAGGAGCCGGCGGCTTTCATTTTTCTGCCCATTGCAGTCCCGCAGCAGCCAGCACCTTGCGGAAGACGCTCGGCAGGGCCTCGGCGTCGAGCTCGCGCGGATCAGCCCACCAGCCGGCCCTAAGCTGCTCGGGCTCCGCCACCACGGCCGACCACACGTCGAGCTCGAGGCGGAAATGCGTGAAGACATGGACGACCTGCCCGTCGTAGCGCCAGTCGGACGCCAAGGGGTGCACCACAGCGCGCTTGTCCGGCGTCCAGTCGGAGACCGGCGTCTCGGTCATCTGTGCCAGCAGGCCCTTGTCGGCCCGGGTCTGCAGGTAAACGTCGCCGTCGGCGTCGCGCATGACGAAGGCGTGGCCGTAGCGAGTCGGGCGCTCGGCCTTTTCCGGCTTCACCGGATAGAGCAGCGGTTCGAGCTTCGCGCCACGGCAGCCGGGCTCGAGCGGGCAGAGGATGCAGGCAGCGTTGCGCGGCGCGCAGATGGTCGCGCCAAGGTCCATCAGCGCCTGGGCAAAATCCCCCGCCCGCGCCGGCACCGCTTGTTGCACCGACTCGCGCACCAGGTCCTTGGCCTCGCGCACCGGGACCTCGAGCGCCAGATAGCGCGCCACCACGCGATCGACATTGCCGTCGACCACGGCGACCTGCTCGTCGCCGGTGATCGCGGCGATGGCCGCAGCGGTGTAGGGGCCGATGCCGGGCAGGGTCAGCAGTGCCGCCGAGCTGGTCGGAAACCGGCCATCAAAGCGCTCGACCACGGCCCTGGCGCAGGCATGAAGGTTGCGGGCCCGGGCGTAGTAGCCGAGCCCAGCCCACTCGACGAGCACGGCCTCGAGCGGTGATGCGGCAAGATCGGCGACCGTCGGCCACAGGTGCAGGAAACGCGCGTAGTAGCGGCCGACGGCCGCGACGGTTGTCTGCTGCAGCATGATCTCGCTGAGCCAGACGCGATAAGGGTCGGCCGCGACGCCGGCGGCGCGATCGGCCGGGCTCACGCGCCATGGCAGGGTGCGGGCATGCCGGTCGTACCAGGCAAGCACAGCCGCCGCATCGAGCGGCACGGGGTTTTGCTGGGGCTCGGCTTTTGACATGATAGCGGCCACAGATGGCGCGCCGCAGCGGCGGGCGCAAGCGGCGGCAGGAAGTTGTTACCAGTGGCGGACAAGCCCAGATCGAAATCCAAGGACGATGCGCCGCCCAAGCGGCTCAACCGCGCCGTCGCGGTGGCCGAAGCACTGGGCGGCGTGCTCGATCCGGCGCTGAAGAAGCGCGGCTTCGCCAGCCGCGACATTCTCTCGCACTGGCCGACCATAGCGCCGGCCCCGTACCTGCGTTGCCACCCTGGCCATGCCCTGGCGCTGTCGCATGAGGGCCAACGGGTGGCCGCGTCGATCAACCGCTACTACGGCTATTTTCTCATCGGGCAGGTGCGGCTCAGCGCCGAGCCGTTCGTGATCGAGGATGCCGTTCCCGAGACGGTTCCGGCGCTGCCGGAAGTCACCCGGGCCCGCATCAGTCGGACCGTCGAGCGGGTGAGCGACCCCGGGGTGCGCGATGCCCTGCGACAACTGGGCCAGGCGATTGCCCGCAGAAAGCCGCGGTAGCTCGCAAAATGTTCATCGCCGGTTGAACTTGCCCGGCCTAGTGTGCCCCGATATTAGGGCGAGCAACGAAAAAACGGAGTGAAACTCGTGGCCAACCGTCGCAACATTCTCATCGGGTCCGGCGCAGCTGTCGTCGCGGCAGCGACGGGAACCAGCGCATCGTTCCTGTTTGGCGCCAGCGGCGCCATTGCCCAGCAGTTCGACCAGGCCAAGCTGATGGCTCCGGCCGGCGGCGTTGCGGACCACCCGCTCGGGCCGTCCGACGCCAAGGTGACGCTGATCGAGTATCTGTCGCCGACCTGCCCGCACTGCGCGGCCTTCACCAACACGGTCTATCCGCAGCTCAAGGCCGAGTATATCGACACCAACAAGATCCAGTTCATCCCGCGCCCGTTCATGCGCAACGTGCTGGATGCGGTGGTGTTCATGCTCGCCGAGGCCGCCGGCGCCGACAAGTACCACGAGGTGATCGACACCTTCTTCAAGACCCAGGACACCTGGGCCGCCTCGAACACGCCGAACGACGCCATCTTCGCCATCGCGCAGCAGCTCGGTTTTACCAAGGAAACCTACGACGCCGCCTTGACGAATCAGGACCTGTTCAAGGGACTGGAAGCGGTGCGGGACCAGGCGCTTGACGAGTTCAAGCTCCAGGGCACGCCGACGTTCTACATCAACGGCAAGATGCTGACTGGAGAAAACTCGTTTGAGGCTCTCAAGGCCGAAATCGATCCGCTGCTCTCCTAACGCGCTACCCTATCGGGGCGCGCGATGAAATTCACGCGCCTCAAGCTGCACGGCTTCAAATCCTTCTGCGATCAGACCGAGCTCTATCTGGAGCCCGGTCTGTCCGGCGTGGTGGGACCGAACGGCTGCGGCAAATCCAACCTCGTCGAAGCGCTGCGCTGGGTGATGGGCGAAAGCTCGTACAAGGCAATGCGCGCCTCGGGCATGGATGACGTGATCTTTTCGGGTTCGGGCAGCCGGCCCGGCCGCAACACCGCGGAAGTCACCCTCGTCCTCGACAATTCCGACCGCACCGCCCCTGCTCCGCTCAACAATGCCGATGTGCTGGAAGTCACGCGGCGGATCGAGCGCGAGGAGGGTTCGGTCTATCGGGTCAACGGCAAGGAAGTGCGGGCGCGCGATGTGCAGCTGCTGTTCGCCGATGCCTCGACCGGCGCCCATTCCCCGGCCCTCGTGCGACAGGGCCAGATCGGCGAGCTGATCGCCGCCAAACCGCAGCAGCGCCGCGCCCTGCTCGAGGAAGCCGCCGGCATCTCAGGCCTGCATTCGCGCCGGCATGAGGCCGAGCTTCGGCTGCGGGCGGCGGAGCAGAACCTCGAACGTGTCGACGACGTCATCGCGCAGGTCGAGCAGCAGCTCGAAACGCTGAAGCGGCAGGCCCGGCTGGCGGTGCGCTACCGGGCGCTGAGCGGCGACATCCGCAAGGCCGAAGCGACGCTGTTCCACATCCGCTGGATCGCCGCGCGGTTCAACGAGAAGGATGCCGAGGCGGCGCAAGCCAAGCTGGTGCGCGAACTGGCTGAAGCCCAGCATGTCGAACTCGAAGCCCAGAAGGTGGTGTTCCTCGCCGACAAGGCGCTGGCGCCGCTGCGCGAGAAGGAAGCGGCTGCCGGCGCGGTGCTGCAGCGCCTGACCATTCTCGCCGAGCAGCTCGACGGCGAGGCGCGGCGGGCCGAGGCGCGGCTCAACGAGCTGGGCGAGCGGCTGAAGCAGATCGAACAGGACGCCGTGCGCGAACGCACGCTGGTGGGCGAAAGCGACGAGGCGTTGAGCACGGCCGGCGAAGAGCGCGGTCGTCTCGAGGCAGAGGTGGCGGGCGAACAGCAGGCGCTGGAGACAGCGCGCCGGGCGGCCGAAGCGGCGCAGAACGAGGTGGCAAAGGCCGAAGGCGAGGCCCGTTCCGCCGCCGATGCGCTGGCGCAGTTGCGGGCGCGGCGCGGCGCGGCCGAGCGTGGTGTCGTCGAGGCCCGCACGCGGGTGATGCGGCTCGAAACGCAGATCGCCGACGTGGCGCGCGAGGCCGAGCAACTGGCGCGGACGCTGGGCGCCGACGCCACGCTCAATGCCAGGCGCGAGGCGCTCGAAGAGGCGCAGGGCGCGGCAAAGGCGGCCGAGACCGCCGCGGTGACCGCCGAGGCCGCCGCTGTCGCAGCGCAGGCTGCCGCGGACGCGGTGCGCCCGGAACTGCAGCAGATCGAGGCCGCGCTGAACCGGCTCGAAGCCGAGGCGCAGACGCTCGGCCGCATCCTCAACCATGGCGTTGCCAGCAAATGGCCGGCAGTGGTCGATCAGCTCAAGGTCGCCCCAGGCTATGAGACGGCGCTCGGCGCCGCGCTGGGCGACGACCTCGATGCCTCGTCCGATGCCGATGCTCCGCTGCATTGGGCCGGCGCCGTCGCGGGCACGGACGCCGCGCTGCCGGCGGGCGCGACGCCGCTGTCGCACTATGTTTCGGGCAGCCCGCTGCTGAAGCGGCGGCTCGACCAGGTCGGGCTGGTCGCGGCGGCCGATGCGGCGCGCCTGATGGCGGAGCTGCAGCCCGGACAGCGGCTGACCACCAAGGCCGGCGGGGTGTGGCGCTGGGATGGTTTTGTCGCTGCTGCCGATGCCCCCACGGCGGCCGCGGAGCGACTGGCGCAGCGCAACCGGCTCGCCGAGCTCGAAGCCGAGGTCGAACAGGCGCGGGCGCATCGCAACAGCCGGCGCGCCGACGCGACGGGACTCGCCGAAGCGCTCGACACGGCCCGGGCCGACGAGCGGCAGAAGCGCGAGGCATGGCGCGATGCGCAGCGCCAGATTGCCGTGGCGCAGGGCGAACTCGACAAGGCGCAGCGCGCCATCAGCGACCTCGCGGCGCGCCAGGTGGCGCTCGACGAGACACGCACTCGCCTCGATGCCAACCTCGCCGAAGCAGTCGCGGCAGCCGATGATGCGGAGCACCTGCTGGCCGATAGCGGCGATGAAACCGAAGCCGCGGCGCTGGCGGCGTCGCGGCAATCGCTGCTCGGTGGACTGCGCGAGACGGCCGATCAGGCCCGGCTGAAGCTCGGTGGCTTCGAGACTGCAGCGCGGATGCGCAATTCGCGCCTTACCCAGATCGCCGCGGACATCGCCGCCTGGTCGCGCCGCCGCGAGGGCGCCGCGGGCCAGCTGGCGACGCTCGACGCCCGCACCGCCGAAGTGCGGGAACAGCTCGTAGCGCTGCAAGCCTCGCCGGAAAGCCTGGCCGAGCGGCGGCGCACGCTCGATGGCGAGATCGCCGTGGCGCGCGAGGCGCACAAGGCGGCAACCGATGCACTGAGCGTCGGCGACACGCGGCACCGCGAGGCCGACAAGGCGCAACGGCTGGCGCATGATGCCCTGTCCGGCTTCCGGGCCGAACTCGCGCGGGTCGAGGAGCGGATCAAGGGCCTCATCGCGCAGCGTCACCAGATCGAGCGGCAGGTGCACGAGACGCTCAACATCGAGGCCTCGCAGACGGCGCAACTGGCCGGGATCAAGCCCGAGCATGCGTTGCCGGCCGAGGCGCAGGTCGAATCGCAGGTCGACCGACTCAAGGCGGAACGCGAGCGGCTGGGCGGGGTGAACCTGGGCGCCGAAAAGGAATCCGAGGAGGTTCGCGAAAAGCTCGACCTGATGGTGACCGACCGCGACGACCTGATCGCGGCGATCGCCAAACTGCGCGCCGGCATCCAGAGCCTCAACCGCGAGGGGCGGCAACGGCTCAACGAGGCGTTCGAGAAGGTCAACGCGCACTTCCAGGAGCTGTTCACCTCGCTGTTCGGCGGGGGCACGGCGGAACTGCAAT
>ERZ778025.2007-NODE-2007-length-12404-cov-4.958296_pt1 | contig 12404 bp, 9 predicted proteins | sample MGYA00375755_ERZ778025 | MGnify/ENA primary metagenome ERZ778025 (study PRJEB29350, sample SAMN05389825) | bioreactor metagenome | isolation source: Thiocyanate bioreactor | place: South Africa: University of Cape Town | collected 2014-03-17 ... | reverse complement strand
TGTCCATGAAGCGCAGCAGCACGGCGATCATGAGCACGCCGCGCATCTTGGGCAGTTGGATGTAGCGGAACACCGCCAGCTTGCTCGCGCCGTCGATGCGCGCCGCCTGGTAGTACGCATCGGGAATGGAGCGCAGGCCCGCGTAGCACAGCAGCGCCACCAGCGGCGTCCAGTGCCACACGTCCATCACGAGCACGGTGACCCAGGCGTCGCTGGCATGGCCGGTGTAGTTGTAGTCGATGCCCATGGACTGCAGCGCCGCGCCCAGCAGGCCGATGTCGGTGCGGCCATAGATCTGCCAGATGGTTCCCACCACGTTCCACGGGATGAGCAGCGACAGCGCCACCAGCACCAGCACGGCCGAGGCCTTCCAGCCCTGCGCCGGCATGGACAGGGCCAGCAGAATGCCCAGCGGGATCTCCACCAGCAGCACGGCCAGCGAGAAGGTGAGCTGGCGCCACAGGGCCGCGTGCAGCTCTTCGTCGCGCATCACGGCGGCAAACCACTCGGTGCCCACGAACACGCGGCGCTCGGGCGAGATGATGTCCTGCACCGAGTAGTTGACCACCGTCATCAGGGGCACGATGGCCGAGAACGCCACGCACAGCAGCACGGGCAGGATGAGGAACCAGGCCTTCTGGTTCACCGGTTTGGTCGTTGCACTCATGGCAACAGCTCCTCGTTCTGGTAGTAGCAGGTGTGCGCGCCCAGCACCTGCAGCCAGGCCGTCTCGCCCGGCGCGGGCAGGCGCTGCTCGGGAGCAAAGCGCGCACGCAGCAGGTGTTCGCCCACCTGCGCGGTGAGCATCTGGTAGGTGCCGATGTCCTGCACGCGCTGCACGGTGCACGGCAGGGCGCCCGCCGCCCCGGGCTGGGCCAGCGCCAGGTACTCGGGGCGCACGCCCACCTGCAGCGCGCCTTCGGGCAGGCCGCGCCCCGCGGGCTGCTCCAGCGCGTGGCCCGCCACCTGCAGGCGGCCGGCCGCGCTCTGCGCGGGCAGGAAGTTCATGCCCGGCGAGCCGATGAAGTGCCCGACGAACTGGTGCTGCGGGCGCTCGAACAGCGCATCGGGCGTGCCCAGCTGCATGACCTTGCCGCGGCTCATGACCACCACCTGGTCGGCGAAGGTGAGCGCCTCGACCTGGTCGTGCGTGACGTAGATCAGCGTGAGCTTGAGTTCGTGGTGGATCTGCTTGAGCTTGCGCCGCAGCTGCCACTTGAGGTGTGGGTCGATCACCGTGAGCGGCTCGTCGAACAGCACGGCCGCCACGTCCGCGCGCACCAGGCCACGGCCCAGCGAGATCTTCTGCTTGGCATCGGCCGCCAGGCCTGCTGCGCGCTGGTTGAGCTGGCCGCTCATCTCCAGCATCTCGGCGATCACACCCACACGCTGCTTGATCTGGTCCTCGGGCACCTTGCGGTTGCGCAGCGGAAAAGCCAGGTTCTCGGCCACCGTCATGGTGTCGTAGATCACGGGAAACTGGAACACCTGCGCAATGTTGCGCTCCTGCGGGCTGGCGCGCGTCACGTCGCGGCCGTCGAACAGCACCTTGCCATGCGAGGGCACAAGCAGGCCCGACATGATGTTGAGCATGGTCGTCTTGCCGCAGCCCGAGGGCCCCAGCAGCGCGTAGGCGCCGCCGTCCTGGAACTCCATCGCCAGGGGCAGCAGGGCGTAGTCGCTGTCCTGCTGCGGGCGCGGCTTGTACGAGTGCGCCAGATCCAGCGTGATATGCGCCATGTCAGTGCCCTCCCATGCGCGCCGGCGCCAGCAGCAGGGCGCCATGGCCGGCGAACACGTAGACCTGCGCCGGGTCGAAATACAGGCTGAGCGTGCTGCCCAGGGCAAAGTAGTGCACGCCGGTGAGCTGCGCCACCACCTCGCCCATGGGCGTGGCCACGTGCACGAAGGTGTCGGAGCCGGAGATCTCTGCCAGCTCCACCTGGCCCTGCACCGCCACATCCCCCGGCCGCGCCTGCACGCGCAGCGCGCTGGCGCGCAGACCCACGGTCAGGTCGGCGGCGCTGGCCGCGGCCAGCGGCAGGCGCGGCGCCAGCTCCAGGCCGCCCTGCAGGCGCAGGCCCGCGGCGGTGGCCACGGCCGGCACCAGGTTGATGGGCGGGTCGCTGAAGGCGCGCGCCACGCGCAGCGAGCACGGTGCGTGGAACACCTCGGCCGTGGGGCCGTACTGCAGCAGGCGCCCCTCGTCGAGCACGGCGGTGTAGCCGCCCAGCAGCAGCGCCTCGCCCGGCTCGGTGGTGGCGTAGACCACGGTGGACTGGCCCGCGGCGAACAGTTGCGCGAGCTCCTCGCGCAGCTCCTCGCGCAGCTTGTAGTCCAGGTTCACCAGCGGCTCGTCGAGCAGCATCAGCGGCGCGCCCTTGGCCAGCGCACGCGCCAGCGCCACGCGCTGCTGCTGGCCGCCCGAGAGCTCGGCCGGCAGGCGGTCGAGGAACATGTCGATGTGCAGGCGCTCGGCGAGTTCGCGCACGCGCGCCGCCACGTTCTTCTCGCCGCGCAGCTTGAGCGGCGAGGCGATGTTGTCGGCCACACTCATCGAGGGGTAGTTGATGAACTGCTGGTACACCATGGCCACGTTGCGCTCGCGCACCGGCATGCCGGTGACGTCGCGCCCGTCCACGCGCACCCGGCCGCCCGTGGGCGCATCCAGCCCGGCCATGATGCGCATCAGACTGGTCTTGCCGGCCTGCGTGGCGCCCAGCAGCACGGTCACGGCATTGCTCTGCAAGGCCATGTCCAGCTCGTACAACCAGGTCTGCGCACCCACCTTCTTGTGGATGCGCTCCAATGCCAAATCCATGTGCTTACCCCAGGCGGCGGGCCGCCGCGGCCCCGTCCTGGGCCATGGGCAGACCTGGGACAGTGCGTTGATGTTCGTATTTTTTCATTCTTGTTCTTTTTTGCGCGTATTGCCCTATGGTTTTCCCTTAATTTTTTCTTTTTTTTTCGTTTTACAGTAGCAGGATCACCACCCCCTCCCTCCCCAGCGTGAACACCAATCCCCGCCAGATCCAGTTGCTGGAAGAGCTGCGCGAGCGCAAGTCGGCCACGGTCGAGCAATTGGCCGAGACCCTGGGCGTGACCCTGCAGACCGTGCGGCGCGACGTGCAGCGCCTGGCCGAGCAGGGCCTGCTCTCGCGCTTTCATGGCGGCGTGCGCCTGCCCAGCTCCACCGTGGAGAACATCGCCCACAACCAGCGCGAGACGCTCAACTCCGAGGGCAAGGCGCGCATCGCGCGCGCCGTGGCCGCGCAGGTGCCGCACCACTGCTCGCTGATCCTGAACATCGGCACCACGACCGAGGCCATCGCCAAGGCGCTGCTGCGCCACCAGGGCCTGCGCGTGATCACCAACAACCTCAACGTGGCAGCCATCCTGTGCGGCAACCCGGACTGCGAGGTCATCGTCGCCGGCGGCGTGGTGCGCACGCGCGACGGCGGCATCGTGGGCGAGGCGGCGGTGGACTTCATCCGCCAGTTCCGCGTGGACATCGCCATCATCGGCATCTCGGGCATCGAGGACGACGGCACGCTGCGCGACTTCGACTACCGCGAGGTGAAGGTGGCGCAGACCATCGTGGAGCATGCGCGCGAGGTCTGGCTCGCCGCCGACCACAGCAAGTTCAACCGTCCGGCCATGGTGCAATTGGCCACGCTCGACCAGATCGACCGGCTGTTCACCGACGCGCCGCCGCCCGAGCCCTTCCCCGCCCTGCTCGGAAACGCCGACGTGCAACTGGTCGTGGCCACCGACTGACCCTTTTCCCCACGCACTCCCATGACCTACCTGCTTGCACTCGACCAGGGCACCTCCAGCTCGCGCAGCATCGTGTTCGACGAGCGCGGGCGCATCGTCGCGCAGGCCCAGCGCGAGCTGCCCCAGATCTACCCGCAGCCCGGCTGGGTGGAGCACGACCCCCTGGAGATCTGGCGCACGCAGCTCGCCACGGCGCGCGAGGCCCTGGCGCAGGCCGGCATAGGCGCCAGCAGCGTGCGCGCCCTGGGCATCACCAACCAGCGCGAAACCACCGTGCTGTGGAACCGCAAGACCGGCCAGCCCGTGCACCACGCCATCGTCTGGCAGGACCGGCGCGCCGAGCCCGCCTGCGCGCAGTTGCGCGCCCAGGGCCATGCCGCCGCCATCCAGGCCAAGACCGGGCTGCTGGTGGACGCCTACTTCTCCGGCACCAAGCTGCAGTGGCTGCTGGACCACGTGAGCGGCGCGCGCGCGGCGGCCGAGCGCGGCGAGCTGGCCTTCGGCACGGTCGACAGCTGGCTCATCTGGCAGCTCACGGGCGGCCAGCGCCATGTGACGGACGTGAGCAACGCCAGCCGCACCATGCTGCTGAACGTGCACACCAACCAGTGGGACGAGGAGCTGCTGGACCTGCTGCGCATTCCGCGTTCGCTGCTGCCCGAGGTGCTGCCCTCGGCCAGCGACTTCGGCCGCACCCAGGCCGACCTGCTGGGCGGCCCCATTGCCATCGGCGGCGTGGCGGGCGACCAGCAAAGCGCCCTGTTCGGCCAGGCGTGCTTTTCCGCCGGCATGGCCAAGAACACCTACGGCACCGGCTGCTTCATGCTCATGCACACGGGCGGCCAGTTCCAGAGCAGCCACAACGGCCTGATCACCACCAGCGCCGCCCAGCCCACGGCCCAGCCGGCCTTTGCGCTGGAGGGCAGCGTGTTCGTCGGCGGCGCCGTGGTGCAGTGGCTGCGCGACGGGCTGCGCGCCATCTCGGCCAGCTCCGAGGTGCAGGCGCTGGCCGAGAGCGTGCCCGACTCGGGCGGCGTCATGATGGTGCCCGCCTTCACCGGCCTGGGCGCCCCCTACTGGAAGCCCGAGGCGCGCGGCACCATCACGGGCCTGACGCGCGGCACCACGATTGCGCACATCGCGCGCGCCGCGCTCGAATCCATCGCCTACCAGAGCGCCGCCCTGCTCGCCGCCATGGGCCGCGACGCCGTGGCCGCGGGCGGCAGCCCGGTCTCCGAGCTGCGCGTGGACGGCGGCGCCTGCGTCAACGACCTGCTCATGCAGTTCCAGGCCGACCTGCTGGGCATCCCCGTGGTGCGCCCGGCCGTGGTGGAGACCACGGCCCTGGGCGCGGCCTACCTCGCGGGCCTGGCCAGCGGCGTGTACGCCAGCACGGCCGAGCTGTCGGACCTGTGGCGCGCCGAGCGCCGCTTCGTGCCCACCCTGCCCCGCGCGCAGGCCCAGACGCTCATGGCGCGCTGGGAACATGCCGTGGCGCAGGCCACGCTGCCCGACTCCTGAAAATCGATAGCTGCCGGCGCAGCCTGCAAGCGGTTTTCAGGCTATTTATTATCTGAATCCATTGAATAGCCTGCGCAAGCAGCTATTGTTTCAAGAGCGCCACCCCCGGCCTGCGCCCCGGCGCCCACGTGGCGCACAATGCCCGCCATGACGCAAGACACCTTTCCCCCCATTGCCTTCATCGGCGGCGGCAACATGGCCGGCGCCATCATCGGCGGCCTGCTCCAGCGCGGCCTGCCTGCCAGCCAGATCGATGTGGTCGAGCCCCTGGAGTCCACCCGCGCCGCGCTCGTGCAGCGCTGGGGCATTGCCGCGCACAGCGCGCCCACGGCGGCGCTGGCGCGCGCAGGCCTGGTGGTGTGGGCCGTCAAGCCGCAAACCTTCCACGCGGCCGCCCAGGCCGCGGCGCCGCACACCGCGCAGGCCCTGCACCTGAGCGTGGCCGCGGGCATCCCCAGCGACAGCATCGCGCGCTGGCTGGGCAGCGAGCGCATCGTGCGCAGCATGCCCAACACCCCCGCCCTGGTGGGCATGGGCATGACGGCGCTGTTCGCGCGCCCGCAGGTGGACGCCGCCGGCCGGCGCCTGGCCGAGCAGGTGGCGCAGAGCACGGGCCAGACGCTGTGGGTCGAGCGCGAGGCGCAGCTCGACGCCGTGACCGCGCTCTCGGGCTCGGGGCCCGCCTATGTGTTCCTGTTCCTGGAGGCCATGACCCAGGCCGGCGTGGACATGGGCCTGCCCGCCGACCAGGCCTACCGGCTGGCCGTGGCCACCTTCCAGGGCGCGGCCGAGCTGGCGGCGCGCTCGGACGAAGGCCCCGAGGTGCTGCGCCAGCGCGTGACCAGCAAGGGCGGCACCACGCACGCGGCCATCAGCCACCTGCAGGCGCAGCAGGTGCCCGAGCACTTCATTGCGGCCATCCGCGCGGCAGAACAGCGCGCGCAGGAGCTGGCGGCCGAGTTCGGCCGCTAGCCCGCGTTACTTCAGCGCCCAGCCCAGCGCCGCCCCGGCGAACAGGGCGGCGCCTATCCAGTGGCTTTGGCTGAAGGCGGTAAAGCACCCCTGCCGCGTGCGCTGGCGGATGAGCGTGTAATGCCACACCACCTGCGCCGCCGCCGCGCCCAGGCCCAGCGCCAGCGGCCAGCCCGGCACCAGCGGCCACAGCGCCCAGGCCGTGAGCGCCAGGCACAGGGCGAAGAACACCATGATGCCGGCCACGTCGAAGCGCCCGAGCGTGATGGCCGAGGTCTTGATGCCGATCTTCAGGTCGTCGTCGCGGTCCACCATGGCGTACTCGGTGTCGTAGGCCAGCACCAGGAACATGTTGGCCAGCCACAGCACCCAGCCCGTGGCCGGCACGCGGCCCTGCACGGCGGCGAAGGCGATGACGATGCCGAAGTTGAACGCGATGCCCAGGAACGCCTGCGGCATGGCGAAGAAGCGCTTGGTGAACGGGTAGAGGATGGTGAACGCCACGGCCGGCACCGACCAGGCCACGGCCTCCCAGCGCGTGCTGAGCACCAGCGCAAGGGACACCAGCGCCAGCGCAGCGCCCACCAGGGCCGCTTCCCGCACGGAGATGCGCCCCGTGGTGATGGGGCGCGCCTGGGTGCGCTGGACGTGGCGGTCGAACGCGCGGTCGGCGATGTCGTTGATGCAGCAGCCGGCGCTGCGCATGAGCACCGTGCCCGCCACGAACACCGCCAGCAGATGCCCGCCCGGAAAGCCCCCGGCCGCCGCCCACAGCGCCACCAGCGTGGGCCACACGAGCACCAGCCAGCCGGCGGGGCGGTCGAAGCGGATCAGGTTCAGGTACAGCGCCAGGCGCTCACGCAGGGGCATCGCGGGGTATCCGGAAAATCAAAGAAAAAAGGGCCGAAGCCCTTGTGCAGCAAGCGCCACAAGCTATCAATCTTCTAGCATGGAGCGCAGCATCCAGGCGGTCTGCTCGTGCACCGCGAGGCGCTGGGTGAGCAGGTCGGCGGTGGGCTCGTCGCTGGCCTTGTCCACCAGCGGGAACAGGCTGCGCGCGGTGCGCGCCACGGCCTCGTGGCCCGCGACCAGCACGCGCACCATCTCCAGCGCCTTGGGCGGCTTGGCCGGCGCGTCGGGCACGCTGGCGAGCTTGCCGAACTCGGCATACGAGCCCGGCGCCACATGGCCCAGCGAGCGGATGCGCTCGGCGATGGGGTCCACCGCGTTCCACAGCTCGGTGTACTGCGCCATGAACATGGTGTGCAGGGTGTTGAACATGGGCCCGGTCACGTTCCAGTGGAAGTTGTGCGTGGTCAGGTACAGGGTGTAGGTGTCGGCCAGCAGGCGCGAGAGGCCCTGGGCGATGGCGGCGCGGTCTTTGTCGCCGATGCCGATGTGGATGGCGGGTGCGGCAGTCTTGGGGGCTTTGGCCATGGTTCACTCCTTTCAGGCGATGGGTTTACTGTAGCGCATGCGCACTCAGCTCAGGCGCGTGACGCCGGGCAGCTCGCAGGCGTAGATGGCGTTGCGCAGCGCCGCGATGGCCTCGTAGCGCGTGAAGCTGCGCCGCCAGGCGAGCACCACGCGGCGCTTGGGCGGGGCGCTGCCGTCGGACTCCTGGATGGGCCGGTAGCAGATGTGCGGCTCGTCGCTCTTGCGCCGGCGCGCCGTGGTCTGCAGCGCGTCGCGCGGCACGGCCAGGCGCGGCACCAGCGTCACGCCCATGCCCGCGGCGACCATGTGCTTGATGGTCTCCAGCGAGGAGCCCTCGAAGGTCTTGCGTATGCCCTCGGCGTTGCTGGCGAAGCGCGCGAACTCGGGGCAGACCTCCAGCACATGGTCGCGGAAGCAGTGCCCCGCGCCCAGCAGCAGCATGTTCTCGCCCTTGAGCTCGTGCGCCGACACGCTCTGGTGCTGCGCCAGCGGGTGGTGGCTGGGCAGCGCGGCCATGAAGGGCTCGTCGTACAGCGGCGCGATGGCCAGGCCCGTGTCGGGAAAGGGCTCGGCCAGGATGGCGCAGTCGATCTCGCCCGTGCGCAGCATCTCCAGCAGCTTGACGGTGAAGTTCTCCTGCAGCATCAGCGGCATCTGCGGCGTGCGCTTGATGGCCTGGCGCACCAGGTCGGGCAGCAGGTAGGGGCCGATGGTGTAGATCACCCCCAGCGTCAGCGCGCCGGCCAGCGGGTCCTTGCCGCGCTTGGCGATTTCCTTGATGGCGGCGGCCTGCTCCAGCACGCTTTGCGCCTGGCGCACGATCTCCTCGCCCAGCGGCGTGACGCTGACCTCGCTCGCGCTGCGCTCGAAGAGCTTGACGTCGAGCTCCTCCTCCAGCTTCTTGACGGCGACCGACAAGGTGGGCTGCGAGACGTAGCAGGCCTCGGCCGCACGGCCAAAGTGCTTCTCGCGTGCCACGGCCACGATGTATTTGAGTTCGGTGAGGGTCATGAGGATGGCAGTGTAAAGATTCCGGCGCGCCAGAGGCCGGCTCCCCTCCCCTGGGTGCAGGCGTCCCGCATGCCTCTTATGATGCACCCACCATGGCTTTGCGTACACCCCGCTCCCTGCACCTGCGCTTGTGGGTGGTCATCGGCATGGCCTGCCTTCCGGTTTTCCTGATGGCCTTCTTCGACTACCGGGAGCGGCGCCAGGACGCCATCGCGGCGCTGGAGAACGAGGTCTCGCGCATGCTCGCGGCCGCGCGCCTGACCGAGGACGCCGCCCTGCGCAGCATGCGCCAGACCTTCCAGATCATGGCGCGCGCCGACAACCTGCAGTCGCTCGACCCCCAGGACTGCTCGGGCCTGGCGCAGCGCCTGCTGCAGTCCATGGAGGACTTCGCCAACCTCGGGGCGGCCCTGCCCGACGGCACGGTGTTCTGCAGCGCCAGTCCTGGGCAAACGCGGGTGTCGGTGACGGACCGCAACTGGTTCCAGGAAGCCCAGAGCGGCGAGGGCATCACTTCGGGCGAATTCGTCACAGGGCGCATTTCTGGCAAACCGGGCATGGTGTTCGGCTACCCGGTGCGCGATGCCGACGGCACACTCAAGGCCGTGCTGTTTGCATCCATCCAGTTGGACTGGTTCGACAAGCTGATCGCCGAATTCAAGCTGCCGCAGGGCTGGAACGCCTTCTTGCTGAGTGACACCGGCACGGTGCTCTCCTACCACCCCGCGGCCAGCCGCCCACCCCAGACGGCGCAGGCGCCCGCAGGCGCGGCCCCGTTCCTCCGGGCACTGCAGGAGGGGCGCCGCATCAGCGAGATCGAGGGCCTGGATGGCAACCGCCGCATGTACGGCGTCGGGTCGCCGCGCTTTTCCCGCACGCCCCTGCTGGTGGCCATCGGCGCGCCGCTGGACCGTACGGTGGCGCGCATCGACCAGGGTTTCTGGTGGCGCATCCTGCTGCTGGCAGGCATTGCTCTGGTGTCGGTGCTGACGGCGCGCTTTTACATCTACGGCCTGATCGAGGCCTGGACCGGCAAGATCACGGCCGCCATCGACAGCGTGGCCGCAGGCCGACTGCAGACCCGCATCCGGCGCCTCTCGCACGTGAGCGAGCTGCGGGCAGTGGAACAGGGCATCAACCACATGGCCAGCGAACTGGAAAAACGCGAGGTCGATCTGCGCCGCCTGTCCACCGCCGTGGAGCAAAGCCCCGAGGCCATCGTCATTACCGACACGCTGGCCAATATCCAGTATGTGAACGACGCCTTTCTGCGCTCCACCGGCTACACGCGCGAGGAGGTACTGGGCCGCAACCCGCGCATCCTCAACCGGGGGCTCACCCCGCCGGCCACCTACACCGCCATGTGGGATGCCCTCAAGGCGGGCAAGGTCTGGAGCGGAGAGCTCATCAACACCCGCAAGGATGGCAGCACCTATGTGGAGATGGCCACCATCTCACCCATCTTCGACGAGGAAGGTCAGGTCACACACTACGTCTCCACCAAGGTGGACATCACACAGCGCAAGCAATCGGAGGCGCTGGTCCACCAGTTGGCCTACTACGACGCGCTGACCGGCCTGCCCAATCGCACGCTGCTGCACGAGCATCTTCAGCAGGCGGTTGAGGCCAGCGCGCAGGGCGCGGCCCAGGGCCTGCTGCTGCTGATCGACATTGACCGCTTCAAGCAGATCAACGACACACGCGGGCATGCCACGGGCGACTGGCTGCTGCGCGAGATGGCGCGGCGCATCCAGGGCGGCACCGGCGCCGCCGACACCGTGGCGCGCCTGGGCAGCAACACCTTCGGCATCATCGTGCCCGACATCGGCGGCCCCGCGGACCGGGCCCAGGCCATCGCCCGGAACGTGCACCAGGCGCTCGCCGCCCCCTACGACCTGGGGGATGCCAGGCGCCTCTACGCCACCACCAGCATGGGCATGGCCTTCTTCGGCGCCGGTCTGCCCGCGCCCGACACCCTGCTCAAGCAGGCCGAGGTGGCGCTCTACCGCGCCAAGGACGAGGGCGGCAACGCCATGCTGTTCTTCGATGCGCCCATGCAGGCCGCCGTCGATGCGCGCGCCGCCCTGGAGATGGCGCTGCGCGACGCCATCGAGATCCAGGCCTTCCAGATGTTCTACCAGGTGCAGGTGGACCAGCGCGGCACCGTGGTGGGCGCCGAGGCACTGATCCGCTGGATCGGCGCCGACGGCAGGCCCATCTCGCCGGCCGAGTTCATCCCGCTGGCCGAGGAGACCGGCCTGATCGTGCCCATGGGCCAGTGGGTGCTCGACACCGCGTGCCGGCAGCTCGGCCGCTGGCAGGGCCAGAGCGCCACGCGCCATCTGTCGCTGGCCATCAACGTCAGCGCACGGCAGTTCCACCAGGCCGATTTCGCGGCCCAGGTGCGCGCCGCGATCGAGCGCCACCGCATCGACGCCGGCGGGCTCAAGCTGGAGCTGACCGAGAGCGCCATCCTGGGCGACATCGAGACCACCATCGAGCGCATGCACCAGTTGCGCGGGCTGGGCATCCGCTTCGCGCTGGACGACTTCGGCACCGGCTACTCCTCGCTGTCCTACCTCAAGCGCTTGCCCTTCGACCAGATCAAGATCGACCAGTCCTTCGTCCACGACATGCTGAGCGACAACTCCAGCAACGCCATCGTGCGCGCCATCCTGGTGATGAGCGACGCCCTGGGACTGGAGATCGTCGCCGAAGGCGTGGAGACCGCGGAGCACCGCGCCTTCCTCGTCCAGCACGGCTGCCAGGTCTGCCAGGGCTACCTGCTGGGCCGGCCCATGCCCATCGAGGCCTGGGAGGCCGCCCACCTGGCCGCCCCCCCGCCTGCCGGCGACGCCCCTCCTACGCCTTGAGGTAGTCGGCCTTGCCGCCGAGCCAGCGCGCCACATGGCGCGCGGCCAGCTCCGGGTGCTGCGCGAGCATCTGCGGCGCCAGGGCGCGTGCCCATTCGAGCAGCGGCGTGTCCGTGGCCAGGTCGGCAAAGCGCAAGAGCGCGTCGCCCGACTGGCGCGCGCCCAGGAACTCGCCCGGCCCGCGGATCTCCAGGTCGCGCCGCGCGATCTCGAAGCCGTCGTTCGTCTCCAGCATGGCGCGCAGGCGCTCGCGCGCGGTCTCGCCCAGGCGGCCGCTGTCGTTCGTGGCGTAGAGCAGCACGCAGGCCGAGGCCGCCGCGCCGCGCCCCACACGCCCGCGCAACTGGTGCAGTTGCGACAGGCCGAAGCGCTCTGCATGCTCGATGACCATGAGCGAGGCGTTGGGCACGTCCACGCCCACCTCGATCACCGTGGTGCTCACCAGCACACCCATCTGCCCGCCGCTGAACTGCGCCATCACGGCCTTCTTCTCGGCCGCGGGCATGCGCGAATGCAGCAGGCCCACGGCCACGCCGGGCAGGGCCGCGCTGAGCTCGGCGTGCGTGGCCGTGGCGTTGGACAGGTCCAGCGCCTCGCTCTCCTCGATCAGCGGGCACACCCAGTACACCTGCCGTCCGGCGGCCACCTGGGCGCCGATGCGCGCGATCACCTCGTCCCGGCGGCTGTCGGCGATGAGCTTGGTGACGATGGGCGTGCGCCCCGGCGGCAGCTCGTCGATCACCGACACGTCCAGGTCGGCGTAGTAGCTCATGGCCAGGGTGCGCGGGATGGGCGTGGCGCTCATCATCAGCA
>ERZ778025.2005-NODE-2005-length-12414-cov-3.241039_pt1 | contig 12414 bp, 14 predicted proteins | sample MGYA00375755_ERZ778025 | MGnify/ENA primary metagenome ERZ778025 (study PRJEB29350, sample SAMN05389825) | bioreactor metagenome | isolation source: Thiocyanate bioreactor | place: South Africa: University of Cape Town | collected 2014-03-17 ... | reverse complement strand
CCAGATCACGGTGGCGGAGAGCGTCGTCGGGCAGACATCGGGGCAGTTGGTGTAGCCGAAGAAGACGAGGCTCGGCTTGCCCTGCAGGTCCTTTTCCGTGAACGAACCTCCGGCCGTCGACTGCATGGTGAACGGCGTGATGGCGGCCGCGAGCGGCGCCGCGGGCGGTCGCAGCAGGAACAGCAGGGTCGCGCCGATCGCCGCGACGACCACGAGACCCCATAGAATCATACGGAACCGGGCGAGCCCGGACTGTGCAGTTGCGGCCATGATACCCGTTTCAGGCGTCGAGCGGCTCGGTGCCGGTCGGAGCGCCGTTCCTCAGCGTGATCTTTTCGATCCTCGCTTCTGCCTGCTTGAGCAGCGTCTCGCAATGCGACTTAAGCGCCTCGCCCCGTTCATAGATGGCGATCGATTCGGCGAGCGGCGCCTTGCCGCCTTCCAGCGTGCCGACGATCTGCTCCAGCTCGCCCAGCGCCGTTTCGAAGGTCATCGCCTTGATGTCGTCGTTGCTGCGCTCGGCCAAGGAAATGCTCCGTTTGTTCGCGTCCGGGTCTAGCGGCTCGCGGCAGCCAGTGCAACCGACCGAGCGGTTAGGACCCCATAAGCGTCAGCACGTGGGCGGCGACGCCGGTGGCAAGCCCGGCACGGTCGTAGCCGCCCTCCAGCATGGAGACGATCCGCCCTTCGCAGCGGCGGTCGGCCACTTCCATCAGCCGGGCGGTCAGCCAGGCGAAGTCCTCGGGATGCCAGTTCAGCCCGGCCAGCGGATCGCGGTGATCGGCATCGAACCCGGCGGAGATCAGCAGCAGGTCCGGAGCGAAGGCATCGAGCGCTGGCAGGATGGTCGAATTGTAGGCTGTCTGCATCGCCTCGGTCCCGCTGCCCGCCGGGAGCGCCACGTTGACGATGTTGCCGACCCCCGTTTCGTCGGGGCTGCCCGTGCCGGGAAACAGCGGCATCTGGTGGCTCGAGGCATAGAACACCGAGCCGTCGGCCTGAAAAATGTCCTGCGTGCCGTTGCCATGGTGGACGTCGAAATCGACGATGGCGACGCGGTCGGCGCCATAGCGCCGCTGCGCCTCGCGCGCGACGATGGCGATGGTGTTGATGAGGCAGAAGCCCAGCGGTCGTTCGGCCTCGGCATGGTGGCCTGGCGGGCGGACGGCACAGAAGGCGTTGCGGACCTCGCCCATGGCGACGGCGTCGAGAGCCGCCAGCCCGGCGCCGAGCGCCGTTGCCGCGGCGTCCATAGAGCCGGAGGAGATGAATGTGTCCTCGTCGATGCGCGCGATGCCTTCGGCGGGACGATGGTGGCGCATCGCCTCCAGATAGCCGGGCGCATGCACGAGCTCGGCCAGCCGCAGGTCCGCAGACGGCGCATCGCGGCGCGACAGGCCGGCGAAGCTCGGGTGCCCCAGCGCCTCGTCGACGGCGCGCAGGCGATCAGGTCGTTCCGGATGGCCCGCGGGAGTGACGTGACTCTCGAAATTCCGCTGGCTGACGAGCAGGGTGGTCATCGGCGCCCTTGCCTTGCCGCTTTTCGGGTTTCTTGACGGACCGACCCTCCCTTGTCAAACAGCCGCCATGCCGGACGCCGCCGCCATCCACAGCGCCGAGATCATGCGCCTCGCCGATTTGCTGCGGCAGGGCGAGGTGGTCGCCTTCCCGACCGAGACCGTCTACGGGCTCGGCGCCGATGCGGGCAATCCGGACGCGGTGCTCAAGATCTACGAGACCAAGGGGCGTCCGCGCTTCAATCCGCTGATCGTCCATTGCGCCGACATGACGATGGCGGAGAGCTTCGCCGAGTTTTCGCCGCTGGCGAGAAAACTCGCGCAATTCTGGCCGGGGCCGCTGACGCTGGTGCTGCCGCGGCGCGCCGGGGCGCGGCTGTCCGATATCGTCACCGCCGGCCTCGATACGGTGGGTATCCGCATCCCCGACCATCCGTCGGCCCAGGCCCTGATCTGCGCCGCGGGTGTGCCGGTGGCCGCGCCGTCGGCCAATCCGTCGGGCCGGCTGTCACCGACGACGGCGGATCAGGTCAAAAAGGCCTTTGCCGGGCGCGTTCCGGTGCTGGACGGCGGCCCGGCAAAGGCGGGCGTCGAGTCGACCATTCTGGCGGTCACCGACACGGTGACTCAACTGAGGGCTGGCGCCTTGTCGCGCGAGGAGATCGAAGCGGCGGTGGGCATGGCCGTGGGACGCGCAGCCTCGAACTCTGTGCTGCTGGCGCCGGGGATGATGGCGAGCCACTACGCCCCGAATGCCGCGCTTCGCCTTGATGCCGCAGCGCCTGAGCCGGGCGAGGCCTATCTCGGCTTCGGGCCGGGCCCGGCAGGAGCGGCCAACCTCTCGCCGACCGGCGATCTGCGCGAGGCCGCCCGCAACCTGTTCTCGATGCTGCACACGCTCGACGAGACGGCCAGCCGTATTGCGGTAGCCCCCATTCCCGAAACGGGGCTGGGCGAAGCGATCAACGATCGGCTGCGCCGCGCCGCCGCTCCACGGTCGTCCGGCTAGTTGTCGCGCACCTTGTAGGGTTTCTGGTCGCGCCAGAACCGCATCAGGCTTTCGAGATCGGGGTCGCCGTTGGGCGGCAGCACGATCTTGATGACGGCATAGAGATCGCCGTCGCCGTGCAACCCCTTGCCCTTGAGCCGCAACGCCTTGGTGGTGTCGACCCCGGCCGGCAGCGTCAGTTCCACCGAGCCATCGAGGGTGGGAACGCGGATCTTGCCGCCCAGCACCGCCTCGTAGAGCGTGATGGGCACATCGACGCGCAGGTCGCCGCCGTCGCGGCGGAACTGCTTGTGGCGCGCGAACTTCACGGTGACGAGTGCATCGCCGGGTTCGGCGCCGATGCCCGATGGCATCCCCTGGCCCTTGAGTCGGATCTGCTGGCCGTCCTCGACCTTTTCGGGCAGCTTGACGTTCAACACCTTTCCGGTGGGCATCCGCAGCGGCACGCTCGCCGCCTTGTGGGCGTCTTCGAGCGAGACTGTTGCAGTCGCGTTCACGTCCTCGCCGCGTAGGTTGGACGTCCGGGCGCCGCCCGGTCCGCCCGGCCCGAATCCGGCGCCGCTACCCGAGAAGGGGTCCCAGCCGGCACCGCCCGGTCCATTGGTGCGGCCGCCCCTCGGGGGCTGCCCGCCGAAGCCCGACATGAATTCCTTGAGGATGTCCTCGGCCGTGAAGCCGCCGGCGCTGCCAGTCCGCGGCCCGCGTGTCCCTCCGGCGAATCCGGCAAACTTCGGCTGCCCGTCGGCGTCGATCTCGCCACGGTCATAGGCGCCGCGCTTGTCGGCATCGGTCAGGAAATCGTAGGCCGAGGAAATCTCGGCGAACTTGGCCTGAGCCTTGGGATCGTCCTTGTTCTGGTCGGGATGGTGCGCCTTTGCCAGCTTGCGGTAGGCGGACTTGAGGTCTTTCTCGCTGACAGAGCGCGGCACCCCGAGCACGGTATACGGATCGCGCATGGGTTCCTTCGAATCGTGGGGCCAGTTGAACGCCGGTCCTCTCGCGTTCTATATGGCCATGCCCCGGGGCCTTGTCCAGATTGCCCCCGAACGCCTGCTCAAGAGACCCCAAATGTCGAAAACCACGCTCACCGACCGGCTTTTCGACGATTCCGATACCGGGGAGATCGAGCCGTTCTCGCTGTTCGAGGAGTGGTTCTCGGCGGCCCAGCTTTCCGAGCCCAACGATCCGCATGCCATGGCGCTGGCGACGGTCGATGCCGATGGACTGCCGGATGTGCGCATGGTGCTGCTCAATGCCCGCGACCAGCGGGGGTTCTGCTTTTTCACCAACTTCGAGTCTGACAAGGGCCAGCAACTGCAGATCCACCTGAAGGCCGCCATGGTGATGCACTGGAAGTCGCTGCGCCGGCAGGTGCGGGTGCGCGGGCCGGTGGAAGTGGTGGCCGACAGCGAGGCCGATGCCTATTTCGCGACGCGGGCCCGGGTCAGCCAGGTGGGCGCCCATGCTAGCAAGCAGTCGCGCCCCCTCGCCAACCGCTACACCCTGCTGGAGCGGGTCGAGACGCTGAACAAGAGCTTCCCCGAGCATGAACCGGTGTCGCGGCCGCGCTACTGGTCGGGGTTCCGCATCATTCCGCAGGCCATCGAATTCTGGATGGATGGGGCGAACCGCCTGCATGACCGGGTGCGCTTTACCCGGACCCTGCCGGACGGCGAGTGGTCGCGCCAGCGGCTCTATCCCTGAGCCAGATTGGCGGATAACGGGGCTTTCCCCGTGATCCGTTCACGACTTGCTAACACGCGCGCGCGAAGATCGCTGCCCTGTGCTCCGGTTGGGACGGGGCAGGGGGCAAAACTCACATGTCGTTGGCTGTCGCGTCGGTATCCGCGCCTCCGGACGACCATGGCGAAGCGGTGGATGAGCTCGTGCTCGAGCTGTCCATGGCCCGCGGGGTCGACGAGGTCATGTCCGCAGTGCGGACCAAGGCTCGTGCGCTGGTCGGCGCGGACGGGACCACCTTCGTTCTCCGCGATGGCAACAAGTGCCACTACGCCGACGAGGACGCGATCTCGCCGCTCTGGAAGGGCCAGAAATTTCCCGCCGAGACCTGCATCTCCGGCTGGGCCATGCAGCATCGCGAGATCGCAGTCATCGAGGACATCTACGCGGACGACCGGATTCCGCATGCCGCCTACCGTCCGACCTTCGTGAAAAGCCTCGCCATGGTGCCGGTCCGCATCGAGGACCCGGTGGCGGCGGTGGGGGCCTACTGGGCCCGCATCTAGCGGCCCACAGCCCGCCAGTTGTCGACGCTGAGGCGCATCGCCAACAGTGCCGCAGTCGCGATGACCAATATCGCCCTGTTCGAGCAGCTGAAGGCTGCGCGGCGCGAGGCCGACAAGGCCAAGGATGCGGTGATCTTCGCCATGGCGTCGATCGCCGAGATGCGGGATAACGAGACGGGCAACCACATTCACCGCACCCAGCACTACGTCAGGGTGCTGGCCGAGGCGGCGAGGGCGCTCTTTCCCGATCAGCTGGATGACCGGACGGTCGACCTGATCGTCAAATCTGCGCCGCTGCACGACATCGGCAAGGTCGGCATCCCCGACAATATCCTGCTGAAGCCCGGCCCGCTGACCCGCGAGGAGCGCGCATCAATGGAGGAGCATGCCGAGATCGGCCGGCACGCCATCGCCGCCGCGCAGAAATACCTCGATTGCGGCCCGTTCCTGACCCTCGCCGGCGAGATCGCCCATACCCACCATGAGCGCTGGGACGGCAGCGGCTATCCGCGCGGCCTCGCCGGCAACGCCATTCCGCTTGCCGGCCGGCTGATGGCGATTGCCGACGTCTACGATGCATTGGTCTCTCCCCGCGTCTACAAGGCTGCCATGCCGCACGATGACGCCGTGCGGCTCATTGCGGCCGAGCGGGGCCGGCACTTTGATCCGGTGCTGGTCGATCTGTTCGTGACGCTCGCCGCGGACTTCGACCTCATCAACCAGCAGTTCCGCGACATCTGACCGCCAGAGCGGATGGTGGTCGCGCTCTGGCGCGCCATGATGTCAAAAGTCTTTGACTCAATGTAAGAGATAAAATATGTGATGGCCGAAATTTCAGACATAAGGTTATCATGTCTTTCCGTGAGAAGAACGCCTGGTTCGCCGTCCTCACCACCCTTGTCGTGTGGGGCTTCTATTTCTGGACGCTGTCCGTGGGCATCGCCGAGCGGCACCTCGACGGCGGGGCATTGCTGACGCTCTTCCTCGTCTGCATGGGCATCACGCTCGTCCTGCTGCTCGGGCTCAACCTCGTGGCTGCCCGGTTGGCCAGGCAGCAGTTCGGCGCGCCGGAAGACGAGCTCGAACGCGCCGTCGATGCCCGCGCGCTGCGGTTCTCGCACGGCCTTCTCGGCTTCCTTCTGCTTGGTGTGGCGGCGGGCTGTGCCTGGCTGGCCGATTGGTGCACCACCGCTTTCCCCGATGATCCGACCGGCAGCCTCGCGATCCTCGTCGCCAATGCCATCATCTTCGTGTCGGTGCTCACCGAAGTGCTGCGCGAGATCATTCACATCGTCCACTACCGGCGGATGGCCTGAATGGCGTCCCCGCCGCCCATCTCGAACCGCATCCGTCGGCTGCGCTTCGATCGTGACGAGATGACCCAGCAGGACCTGGCCGATCGCATCGGCATGACGCGTCAGACCGTCGCCGCCATCGAGCACAACAAGTATTCGCCGTCCCTCGAAGCCGCCTTCCGCATTGCCGAAGTTTTTGGCGTGGAGATTGGCGAGGTGTTCCAGTGGAAGGCCGGCCCGAACGCGGAGACGAAGCCATGAAAGCCGCCATCTACGATCGCTACGGTCCGCCCGAAGTGGTCCGCATCGCCGAGGTGCCCACGCCATCGCCGAAGGATGGCGAGGTGCTGATCCGGGTGCACGCCTCGACGGTCAGCTCCGCCGATCACCGGGTTCGCAGCCTCAACCTGCCCGCCGGCTTCCAGTTGTTCGGTCCGCTCGCCTTCGGCATCGTCCGGCCGCGCCAGCCCATCCTCGGCACGGAGCTGTCCGGGGTCGTCGAGGCGGTGGGCAAGGATGTCACCAGCTTCCGGCCCGGCGATCATGTCTTCGCATTTCCGGGCGGCTCGTTTGGCGCGCATGCCGAATACCGCACCATGCCGGCCGATGGCCGGGTTGCCCGGGCGCCGGCTAGCATCCCGCTGGTCGAAGCGGCCGCGCTGAGCTTCGGCGGCGGCACGGCGCTGCATTTCCTTCGGAAGGGCGGCGTGCGGGCAGGCGAGCGCATTCTCGTCAATGGCGCCTCGGGCGCCGTCGGCGTGGCGCTGGTGCAGCTGGCGCATCGGCTCGGTGCTGAGGTCACCGGCGTCTGTTCGGGCGCCAACGCTGAACTCGTCCGGTCACTCGGAGCCGACCGGGTCATCGACTACACACAGGGCGATATCTTCGCCGACGGCAGCCGCTACGATGTCGTCGCCGACAGCGTGGGGACGCTTCCCATTGCCCGCGCCCGGCACGGTCTGGTGCCGGGCGGCCGGCTGCTCGGCATCCTGGGCACTCTCGGTGAACTCGTCCGGGCGCCGTTCGTGCGCGACATCAAGGTGATCGCCGGTCCCGCCGAGGAGCGCGCCGAAGATCTGGGCCTCTTCGCGCAATACGTCGAGGACGGCACGTTCCGCCCGGTCATCGACCGCACCTATCGGCTGGAAGAAATCGTCGAGGCGCACCGCTATGTCGATACCGGCCGCAAGCGCGGCAGTGTGCTCGTCACCATCGGCTGACAGACGCGGCGCTCGGGCGTCGCTTGCGAACCGCAGGGCTGCATGGAATGGTCACGCCGACTCAGGGGAGCTTTGACGCAGTGGCGATGGCCGCGGACACATCGGGAGGCACGGCGCGCGTCGAGTTTACCGGCACGCGCCGGCAACTGTTCGGCCTGCTGCTGCGCGGCTATCTGCTGATGCTGCCGACGGCGGGCATCTACCGGTTCTGGGTGACCACTTGGAAGCGCCGCTTCTACTGGCAGAACACCGTCATCGATGGCGACGCGCTGGAGTACACCGGCGAAGCGATGCAGCTGCTGATCGGCTTCCTGTTTGCCGTCGCGTTCTTCCTGCCCCTCTATCTGGTCCTGTTCTATCTCTCGACCCAGGCGCCCGAGATCATCGGTTTCGGCTATATGATCATCGGCATCGTGTTCTGGTTCATGCTCGGTTATGCGCAGTATCGGGCGCGCGATTTCCGCCTGTCGCGCACGCTGTGGCGCGGCATCCGCTTCGATCAGCGCGGCAATGCCTGGGCCTATGCGCTGCGCCGCTTCCTGTGGTCGCTGCTGGTCCTGGCGACACTGGGCCTCGCCTTTCCTCTGATGGCGACGAGCCTCTGGCGCTATCGCTACAACAACAGCTGGTACGGCGATCGCCAGTTTCGCTGGACTGGCACCTGGAAGACCATCGCCGGCCCATTCTACCTCAGCTATTTCGCGGCCGGCGCGGGCATCGTCGCCGCCCTGTTCGTTGCCGAATCGGTACCCGCGATCTCGATCGAAGGGGTGCCGCTGCCGGGGCCCGCTGCCCAGCTCGCCTTTCTCGGGGCGGCCCTTTTTGCCGGGCTGATGTGGTTCTATTTCCGGTCGCGCGAAACCAGCCGCATGTTCTCCGAGGTCTGGATCGGCGAGGCGCGTGCCACGGTAAGGGTGCGGGGCCGTTCACTGCTCGGCCAGCACCTCGCCTATGGTTTGTCAGTGCTTGTGGCGGCGATCGTCTTTGCGCTCATCGCGCTGGCCGTGGTGGCCGCGGCGGAGGGCGGCACCGCGTCCGTCGTCATCGTCGATCTCACGCGCAGCGTGCAATCGAGCTGGATCGTGCTCGTCGGGCTGATCCTGGGATATCTGGTGGTGTTCGGCACGCTCGGCCTGCTCGGCGAAGTGTTCCTCGGTTGCGGGTACTGGATGCTGGTCGCCCGTGGCGCCACCATCGCCAATGTCGAGAGCCTGCGGACGGTCCGGGCCGCTGGTGAGGATCGTGCTCTCGTGGGCGAGGGACTTGCCGATGCGCTGAACGTGGGGGCCTACTGATGCTCCACGCCCGCTATGCCGACGGGCACGTGGCCGAGGTGCACGATGTCGCGTGCCTGCTCGATGGCACGGAACTGGTGATCCGTGACGCGGCCACGTCGGCCGACCTCGACCGCTGGGCGACGACCGACGTGTTTCCTATTCCCGGCCGCCGCGACGAATTGCGGGTCGGCGTCAGCGGAAGGCCCTATGGCGCGCGGCTGGTATTTGCCGGCGGCGACGATGTCAGCGCCGCGCATCAAATGATGCCGGCGCTGGCCCACCGTCACCGCGAAAACCGCGGCCGCGAAATGCGGGCGCTGGGGCTGGCGACGATGGCGCTGGTCTCGGTGGTCGTCGCCTATATCTACGGCGTGCCGCTGCTCGCCCGGAACTTCGTCTCGCTCGTGCCGGCCGAGTGGGAAGAAAAGCTGGGCACCACCGCGGTGGCGCAGATCGAGGGGCTGCTCCGGCAGGAGGCGGGCTTCGAAGTCTGCGACCCCGACCTCGACAGCCTTGCCAACCGCGCCATCGCCCGCTTCGCCGAACGTGTGGTCGAAGGCAGCGGCTCTCCGTTCACGCCCGATATCAAGGTCATCCGCACCACCGTGCCCAATGCCTTCGCGCTGCCCGGTGGCCATTCCTTCTACTTCTCGGCGCTGCTGGACCAGACCCATTCGCCCGACGAGTTCGCGGGGGTGATGGCACACGAGCTCGGCCATGTCGTTCATCGCCACGGCATGGAGCAACTGATCTCGACGTCCGCGACCGGCCTGCTGATCGGCTTCGTCCTCGGCGACATGACCGGCCTGTCGGTGGCCGGCGGCATCGGCGCCACTCTCGTCGACAGCAGCTTTTCGCGCGATGCCGAGCGCGAGGCCGACCGCTTTGCCGCCGACGCGGCGAAGCGGCTCGGCTTCCGCTCGGCCGGTCTTGTCGATCTCCTCGAGCGCGTCGCCGGCGACAACGAGATGTCGGCGGCTCTCGCCCTGCTCAATACCCATCCGCTGACCGCCGAGCGCCGCACCAGCCTCGAGGCGCTGGCGGTTCCGGATGCCTCGGCGACCCCGCCCTTCACACCCGCCGAGTGGGCGGCCATCAAGTCCATGTGCGGCAGCACCAGCACGCCCTCGAATGCGCCAGCTGGTGGCTCCGGCACGCGGCTGGACGGCACCGCCAAGAACGGCTAGTCGGCACCCCTCATGCGGATCCTCATTCGTACGTCGAAATGGGCCATCTGGTCCCGCCGGCTCGGCAGCCTCGCCGTGCCGCTCGCCATCATTCCGGTGTTCATGCACCGCGAGCGGATGATCTCCAGCGCCGATTTCGGCGTGGTCGAGATCGTCGCGGTGTCGGTGGCAGCCCTGGCGCTGCTCCTCGCGCTCGGGGCCTTCGTGCGCCTGTGGATCACCGGCGACCAGGGTTGGGGCAAGGCCGTGCTCGGCCTGTTCTTCAGCCTCGTCTGCCTCGCGCCGCTTGGCGTCGTCGGCTGGCTCTCGGCCCGCTATCCCGCTGTCTCCGACGTGAGCACGGACTATTTGAACCCGCCCGGCATCGTGTCGCAGCTCGAGGTGCCGTTTCCCGATGCGCTGGGGCAGGCTGCCGTCGTCAGCGCCTTTCCCAATGCGCGCGACCGCAGCTACCCCATCGAGGCGGCGCAGATGTATGAACTGGTCGCGGCACTGGCCGATGCCCGGGGCTGGGAGCCGCGGGCCCGTCGCGCGCCGCAGACGCCGCTCGCGGAAGGCCAGATCAACGCCATCGCCACGACCCTGGTGGGCTGGCGCGACGAGGTGGCCATCCGCATCCAAGGGACGGCGCAGGGGGCCATCGTCTCGATGCGATCGGCGGCGCTCCATGGCTTCCACGATCTCGGCGAGAACGGACGCCGCATCGAGGAATTCCTGCTCGCGCTCGACCAGCGGGTGACCGAGGTGCTGCGCAACGTCGTGCCCTCCACGGCGCCCGTGGACGACGAGCCGGCGCCGGCGACCCAGACCGACGAGGACGAGTAGGCTCAGGCCGGCTCCAGCTGCACGCCGAAGGCGCCGAATCGGGCGGTGATCCGCCCGCGCGCCGCGAGGAACTCGATATGGGCCCGCAGCGTCATCTGCGCGGCCGGCATCAGCGTCGGCGCGAGCTTGGGGTAGATCGCGCGCTGCAGGTCACCGAGGCTCCGCGAGCCGTCGCGCACCGCGCCGACGATCTCCTCGTTTCTGAACAGCCTGTGCTGCCGGAGCGCCGCCGCGAAATCCGGCCCCTCCATGATTGGCCCCCCATGCGCCGGCAGGTAGTGCCGGTAGGGTAGGGCCGTCACGTGTTCGAGCGATGCGAGATAGGCTTCCATCGATCCATCCGGAACCGCGATCATGGTGGAGTTCCAGCCCATCACGTGGTCGCCGCTCAGCATCCACGGCGTGCCCGCCAGGCCGAAGCACAGGTGATTGGCGCAATGGCCCGGTGTGGCGATGGCCTCGAGCGGCACCCCACCGGCGCTGAACGTTTCGCCGTCGCGCAGCCGCCGATCCGGCAGTAGGCCGTAGTCGCTGTCGCCCTTCACCCAGTCGATCTCGAATGGCCGTGGCGGACGGCTCGGCCGGTGCTCGCCCTCCAACCACAGCGGTGCGCCTGTCGCCACCTTGAGTCGCGGCGCCAGCGCCGAGTGGTCCTTGTGGGTATGGGTCAGGAGAATCGCCTCGACGGGCCGGCCGGCGATGGTTGCCAGCAGCGCGGCGAAATGCGCGCCGTCGTCCGGGCCCGGATCGACCACCGCCACCGACGAGCCGCCGATGATGAAGCTGTTGGTGCCGGTGTAGGTGAACGGCCCGTCATTCGGCGCCGTGAGCCGCACGACCAGCGGCGCCACCTGCACGGGCTCGCCGGTCCGTGGGTTGAAACTCGTGTCGAAGTTGAGCAGTCGAGATGCCGAAGCCATTGCACGCCAGGGGCCGAACGCTTAGAAAGTTGTCAGTTTTTCCAATGCGCTGGAAGGTTTTGCAATGGCCGTCACGTTGACCACTCCGAACACGGTTCTGGGGGCGCTGCTGCCCCGGGACGGGGCCGCGCGCCTCGCGGCGCAGATCGGCGCCGTCATTCTCGGCACCGTGGCGTTGACCATCGCGGCCAAGGTCCAGGTTCCGGTCTGGCCGGTCCATATCACGCTCCAGAGCATGGTCGTGGCTATCATCGCCGGTTCGCTCGGTGCGAGGCTCGGCGTGGCGACCATTGCCCTGTACCTGGCCGAGGGCCTGTCCGGGCTGCCCGTCTTTTCCACCGGCGGTGGCTTCGGCTACGTCTTCAGCCCGAGCTTCGGCTTCATCGTCGGCTGGCTGCCCATGGCCTTCATCATCGGCACCTATGCCGATCGGGCCGGCAGCCGCATTCTCCCGCTGGCGCTGGTGATGCTGGTGGCCGATGCCGTCTCCTTCGCCTTCGGCTTCGCCTGGCTGATGGTCGTCGCCAACATGGTGCTGTCGTCGGGCGGCACGCTTCCTGCCTGGCTGCAGGGCGGCGATCTCGCCACCATCGCTTGGAACGGCGCGGTGCAGCCCTTCATCCTGTGGGATGTGCTGAAGATGGCCTTCGCGGCGCTGACGGTGGCCGGCGCCTGGTCGCTGCTGAAGCGCAAGGCGGCCTGAAGACTCCGGCGCAAGCCGAAACTGAAACAGCGGGCAGGGGCAAGCCGACGCTTCCCTGCCCGTTTTGCATTCTGCGGCGCCGCCGGGCGGATGGGGAAAGGCCTGACGCCATTCGCGCAAAAGACAAAGGCCGGCTCCGAGAAGCCGGCCTTTGTCAGCAATGGTCGGAGTAGAGTGATTCGAACACTCGACCCCCTGCTCCCGAAGCAGGTGCG
>ERZ778025.1999-NODE-1999-length-12469-cov-4.145803_pt1 | contig 12469 bp, 10 predicted proteins | sample MGYA00375755_ERZ778025 | MGnify/ENA primary metagenome ERZ778025 (study PRJEB29350, sample SAMN05389825) | bioreactor metagenome | isolation source: Thiocyanate bioreactor | place: South Africa: University of Cape Town | collected 2014-03-17 ... | reverse complement strand
CGCCAGGGCGTCGCGCACGCTCGCCGAGGAGCTGCTGAGGTTGTCGGTCGTCGGGGTGACGGTCACCGTGGCCGTGCGCAGGCCCCGCGACGTGGTGATGGTCGGAGGCGTCTGGCTCGTCTCGACCGTCGCGATCTCGTCGAGTCGCACGGCACCGCGCGCGGTGGGGATCTCGAGCGCCTTGAGCGTGTCGATCGTGGTGGGCGGGTCGTCCGAGGCGATGTACACGCTGAGCCCGCGCCCGTCGATCTCGACGGTGCCCGCCTGGCGCGGCTGCATCGCACCCGAGACGAGCGCCCCCACGGTGCGCTCCGAGAGTCCGCGCTCGGCGGCGGCATCCCGGTCCACGCGGACGGAGACGAACGGCAACGAGGCCGACAGGCTGCTGGACACCTGCCCGATGCCGTCGCGCCCCTGGAGCCCCGCGACCACCGCGTCGGTGGCCTGCTGGAGACCGTCGGCGTCGGCGGCGGTCACGTCGACGGTGATGTCGGTCGAGCCGAAGCCGCTGCCCTGGGCGCTGACCTCGATGTCGCCCGCGTCGGCGATGTCGGACACGGCGGTGCGGACACGCTCACGGAGGTCGACCTGGTCGACCCCGGCCTCCGACGTGATCGAGTAGGTGATGCCCGATCCGCCGCCGGAGAACGCGTCGCGCAGCGCGGAGCCGCTGGACCCGATGGAGGTCTGCACGGTCTCGACGCCGGGGATGTCGCGCAGCACGGCCTCCACCTTCTGAGCGGCGGCGTCCTCGGCGGTGAGGCTCGGCGCCGAACCGATCTTCTGGGTCACCGTGAACGTGTTCTGCCCCGGGACGCCCAGGAAGTCGGTCTTGAGGAGGGGGACGGATGCCACGGTGCCGGCGAGCACGAGGACCGCGAGCCCGAGTGTGACCCAGGAGTGCCGGAGGGTCCAGCTGAGGATCGGGACGTACGCCTTCTGCAGACGCGAGGGCGGCGCCGTCGGCGACTCGGGATCGACCGGGTTGCCCTCGGCATCCCGGATCACCTTCCCCGGCTTGAGGAACCACGAGGCGAGCACGGGCACGATCGTCAAGGACACCAGGAGCGACGCGGTCATCGCGATCGTCACGGTGAGCGCGAACGGACGGAACAGTTCGCCGGTCACGTCGCCGACGAACGCGATGGGGAGGAAGACGGCGACGGAGGTGATCGTGGACGCCGTGATGGCGGCCGCGACCTCGCGCACGGCGCGGATGATCGTGGGGATCTTCTCGGCGTCGCCGACGTAGTGCCGCTTGATGTTCTCGATGACGACGATGGAGTCGTCGACGACGCGCCCGATCGCGATCGTGAGGGCGCCGAGGGTGAGGACGTTGAGCGAATAGCCGAACGCCTGGAGCCCGACGAAGGTCACGAGGACGCTGGTGGGGATCGAGATGGCCGTGACGAGCGTCGAGCGCACCGACATCAGGAAGATGAGGATGATGATGACGGCGAAGACGAGTCCGAGCAGGCCCTCCTGCGCGAGCGCCTCGATCGACTGCTCCACGAACGGAGCCTGATCGAAGACGACCGTGAAGGTGGCGCCGTTGAGGGAGGATTCGAGGTCGGGGATCGCCGCCAGCACGGCCTTCGAGACGTCGACGGTGTTGGCGGCCGGGAGCTTCGTGACCGCGATCGTGAGCGCGGGCTCGCCGTTGACCCGCGACAGGGTCGTGACCGGGTCGGACTGCTGCGCGACGGTGGCGACGTCGCCGATCGTCGTCTGCCCGGCGGCCGCCTGGGCGGCGTCGGTGGGGACGAGCGGGAGCGCGGTGATCTCGTCGACGCTGGTGAGCTTCGCGCCGGTCTGGACCGTCAGGGTCTGGTCGCCCTCGCTCACGGATCCGCCGGGGAACAGCACTCCGTTCGCCTCGAGTGCGTCGTTGATCGCCTGCTGGCTGAACCCGCGTTCGCCCAGGCGCGTCGGGTCGGGCGTGATCGTGACGCGCTGGCCGGTGCCGCCGACCACCTGCGCGGCGTTCACGCCCTTCACGTCCTCGAGCGCCGGCACCACGACCGATTCCAGCGTCGACTGGATGGTCTGCGCGTCGGAGTAGCCGGTGACGGCGAGTTGGATGACGGGGAAGTCGTCGATGCTCGCGGATGCCACGGTCGTGTCGGCCGAGTCGGGCAGCTGGTCCTTGATCCGGGCGATCGCCGCGAGGATCTTCTGCTGCGCGGCGGCCAGATCGGTGCCGTAGGTGAAGGATGCCGAGACGATCGAGGAGTTGGTCGTGCTCGTGGCCGTCGTGGATTCCAGGCCCTCGACGCCGCGGATCGCGCCTTCGATCGGCGTCGACACGTCGGCCTCGACGACCTCGGGCGAAGCACCCGGGTAGGTCGTGACGACCGCGAGCTGCGGGAACTCGATCGAGGGGATCAGCTCCTGCTTGAGGTTCGTCAGCGCGAGCCCGCCGAACACCGCGGCGACGATCGTGATGAGCGCGATGAGCGCTCTGTTGCGGAGGCTCAGGACGGCCAGATACGACACGCGGGGCCTTTCGGGTCGACCGACTCGATACAGGACTGTATCGAGGGCCAGTATCCCACGGCATCCGGCCGCCGAAGCCCGCTCAGAGGGCGTGACCGAGGGCGAGACCCAGCGCGGCGGCGAGGACCGATCCGGCGAAGGAGGCGACCGCGTACGACGTGGCCGCGCGCGTGCGCCCCTCCTCCGCGAGGAGCGCCGTGGTCACCGCCACCGCGCTGAACGTCGTGTATCCGCCCAGGAATCCGGTGCCGACGATCCATCGCCACGCCTCGTCCACCACGAGCGGGGTGACGAGACCGAGCGCGAACGCTCCCGTGAGGTTCACCACCAGGATCCCCCAGGGGAACCGATCGCCGGTCCGGCGGCGCACGACGACATCGAGGACGAAGCGGGCGGCCGCACCGAGCCCACCGGCCACGACCACCGCCAGGAAGACCAGGGGCGTCACGCCCTCAATCTACGCGCTCCGGCCGCGTGCCGACCCGGCCTCAGGCCTCGAGCGCCTCGACACGACGGCGCAGCTCCGCGGCCGTGTCGGCCCCGAGCTGCGCCGCCGCGAGCTGCAGGGCGGCGCTCGCCGTGAGCGTCCGCGCGACGAGGTAGGTCGGACTCTTCTTCAGGTCGGGGATGACATCGAGGATGATCGCCTCGGCCTCCGGGTCGGTCATCAGTTTTCCGAGCTTGACCTTGGCGAGGTCGTAGCGTGCGGCCATTTCTCCTCCTGAGCGGGACGTCGTCGTCCCGCGGTAATTCTTGCACAAATGTACCGTTACTTCACCACGGCAACCGGGTCGCGTGAGAACGCACCGACGCGGCGGTACGCCTCCCGCGCCTCGGGGGTCCAGAACGCGCCGACGTAGACGTGGAAGCCGGCCGAGGCGGTCTGCAGACGCACCGGCGCCCCCGCCGCCCGCGCGCGGTCCGCGAAGGCCACGACGTCGTCGAAGAAGATGTCGTGCGCGCCCTGGAAGATCAGCGTCGGGGGAAGGTCGGAGACCTCGCCGGCCGCCGGGTTCACGGCGGCGTCCGTCAGGGTACGGCCCGCGGCCCACGCGTCCGCCCCGGCCCGCAGCCCCGCGGCACGCAGCGAAGGGTCACGACGCGCTCGACGGACGATCGCGGGGTTCTCCAGCGCGAGGTCGACCCACGGCGAGAACAGCACGAGCCCGTCCGGCCGCCGCCGCTCGCCGATGGCGTGGCCCGCGAGCCCGAGCGCCACGGTCCCGCCCGCCGAGTCCCCCGCCACGATCAGCCGCGACAGGCCCGGACGGGCCGCGAGACGGTCGTACTCGGCATCCACGAACGCGCTCGTCCGGGAGACGTCGCTCTCGGGTGCGAGGGGGTAGTTCACCACCGTGATCGCGGCGCCGGTCGCCCGCGCGAGCCGTTCGACGATCCACCAGTGCTCGGGCACCGCGGGGTTCACCAGCCCCCCGCCGGGCAGATACATCACCTCGAGACCGGGCGCGCGGGTCGCCGGTTCGTAGCGGATGACCGGCAGACCCTGGCGGACGGTCGTGATCACGCGCCCCGTCCGCCGAAGCCGCGCGGGCGGCGCAGCCGGGGACCGATCGGGGTCGAGGGTCTCGAGGTAGTCGGGGCGCGCCAGGTCACGACGGATGCCCGCCGAGCTGACCCACATCGCGGCCCGGGTCACCGCCATGAGGAACGACACGCCGGTCAGCCCCCGTGGGCCGCGGCGTCGTCGGCGAGCGCGTTCGTCGTCACGAGCCGCACGACAGCGGGGAGCCCCGCCGCGATCGACCGCCCGACGAGCGCCCCGAACACCCGCGCGAGCGGACCGGTGATCTCCACACCGTGGGTCACCGAGAGACCGCGCGGCGTCGGCGTCATCCGGTGCGGGAACGACAGCGTCGCCCCCGGCAACCCGATCCGGAAGTTCATCGCGACCCCCGGCTGGATGTCCGTGAAGGTGATCCTCTGCGGCGGCGTGCCGTGGTTGACCACCCGACCGACCGTGCCGACGCGGACGGGCACGGGGAACGTCGCCGCCTTCAGGTCGGGGTCGTCGACCGCCCAGTCCTCGGGCGTGGTCCAGCGCTTCCACACCGCGTCGGCGGACGCGGTGGTGAGGTGGGTGTAGGTGCGGCGCCAGGTCATGGGGTGACTCCCGTCGTCGTGTGGTCGGGCGAAGCGGTGCGGAGCAGGGTGCGGGCCTGGAGGGCGGCGCGTTCGCCGGCACGCACCGCGCCGTCCATGAAGCCGGTCCAGCGGTCGGCGGTCTCGGTCCCGGCCCAGAGGATCCGGCCCACGGGGGCGGCGAGCGCACCCGCGTACGGCACGACGACGCCGGGGCCCGGGGCGGCGGTCGGGCCGCCCCCGACCCACGTCTCGGCGCCCCAGCGCTGGTCGATGTAGCCCACGGCATCCAAGGCCTTCGGTCCGAACAGATCGGCGAACGACGACAGCACACGCGCGCGCCGTTCCGGTTCGGGCAGATCATCCCATTCGCGGGCGTACACGCCGCCGACGAACCCGAGCAGCACGCCCGGACCACCCGCGTCGGGCGGGCTCGCGTCGAAGGTGATGAACACCGGCCCGGTGTCGGAGAGTCCCTGCCCCGACAGCTGCCGATCCCGCCAGAACGGCCTCTCGTACACGGCGTAGGCCTTCGACAGGATGCCGGCGGGCCACCGCTGCGCCAGCTGCGCGTGCCGCGGGGGCAGGGCGGGGGCGAAGGCGATGCGGTCCCGGAGCGCCGGCGGCACGGCGACGATGACGGACCCCGCGGTGACCGTCTCGTCGGCGGTGCTCACGAGCACCCGGTCGCCCCGGACCTCGATCCGTCGGACCGGGGCGCCGAGGCGGACGGCATCCCCCAGCTCGCCCGCGATGCGGACGGCGATCGCGTGGGACCCCTCGACGAAGTGCTCCTCCTGCGCGCCGCCCTCCGTGTCGAGCATCGAGGAGAGTCCCCCGGCCTGGTGGATGTAGTGCAGCGCGTGCAGGAGCGAGATCTCGTCGGGCTCGCAGCCCCACGTGGTGCGCGCGGCGATCGCGATGAGGTCGCGCGATGCCGAGGTCGCGTGCGAGCGCCGCAGCCACGAGCCGAGGCTCTCGGCGTCGAGCTGAGCGGCCTGCGGCGCGGAGGCCGGGGCTCCCGGCGGGATCGTGCGGGCGAGGCGGTCGATCATGAGCTGGATGCGGCCGACGTCGACGATCCCCGCGCCGATGGAGGGGACGGTTCCGCGATAGCGCTTGTGCTGCCCGCGCCAGCGGATGACGTTCTCGCCCGCGCCGTACGTGACGTAGCGCGACACCCCCATCTCCTCGGCGAGCGCGAGGATGCGGTCCTGCCCCGGCCCGACGAACGTCCCGCCGAGGTCGACGTGGACGCCGTCGACCGACGCCGACGCGACGCGCCCTCCCACGCGGGCCGAGGCCTCGAACACGGCGACCGTCAGGCCGTACTGCCGCAGCCGACGTGCGGCGGCGAGACCGGACAGTCCGGCGCCGACGACGACGACGTCGACGTCGGTCGCGTCCGGTGGAGTCACGGGGGCGGTCATAGGCTTACTCCGTTCCTGGTGCGATGCCGACCGTGCGGGGCGGCGAGGAGGACTCTGTGAGCGAGACGGGGAATCGGTCGATGCGCGCGCGGGGCCGAGCGCGCCGCGAGCTGCTGTTGGACGCGACCCTGGCGATCATCGCCGAGCGCGGTATCGCCGGGGTGACGCACCGCTCCGTCGCCGCCGCCGCGGGCGTCCCCCACTCGTCGACGACGTACTTCTTCGACTCGCTCGACGACATGATCGGCGAGGCCGTCGCACACGCCATGGACGCCGAACTCGAGCGCCTGCAGCAGTTCCGGACACTGCTGGAGAGCGGGGCGAGCGGCCCGGGTGCGGCGATCGACGAGTTCGTCGAGATCGTCCGTCAGCAGTCGGAGGACTACACGGTCGCCCAGTTCGAGATCTACCTGTTCGCCTCGCGGCATCCGGCTCTGCGCGTTCACGTAGAGCGCATCCTCGACGAGACGCGGGCCCTGGCCGCGGGCGTGCTGCGCACCAACGGCGTGACCGATCCGCACGCCGCGTCCGCGGTCGTCGCCCTGATCGACGGCTTCGCCCTGCATCGCATCGCCCGTTCCGAAGAAGTCCAGTACCAGTCGTTGGCGCACGCGCTGCGCGCGGCCCTGGTCGGTTTCGTGACGCTCGCCGCGACGTCCTCTCTCGGCGACGCGAGCAACCCGACCAAATAATTGGCACAAATGTACAGGTATGAGTGTGCGCCGCGGCATCTTCGCGGCGGAATTCACATTCTCGACACAGAAACCTGTACTCCTGTGCAATAAAGTGACCCGATAGTCGAACGCAGCGTCGCGCTCGACAGAAGGGTTCGCTCGATGATCCATCCACGCCCCCAGGACCACCTGCTCCGCATCGGGGCACGTGCGCTCGGGTCCCTGCCGCCGCGACTCCTGCGCGCGGCGAACGGCCCGGCGGTCGTCATCGACGGCAACGTGCTGCACCCGGCCGTGCAGACCTCGCTGAAGGTGATGAACTCCTCCCCCGGCGCCCACTTCGAGGACCTGCCGCTCGACGAGGCCCGGGCACACATCGAGCTCGAGGCATGGACCTTCGCCAGTTCCACCCGCCTCGCCGAGCGCCGCGAGATCACGATCCCCACGCGGGAGGGAAGCGTCCCGGGCCGGGTGTACCGCTCCCGCACCGACCGCACGGCATCCGGTGTCCTGGTCTACTTCCACGGCGGGGGCTGGGTACTGGGATCTCTCGACAGCGGGGATGCCGCGTGCCGCACGCTCGCGAAGACCACCGGGATGACGGTCGTCTCGATCGACTACCGTCTGGCGCCCGAGGACCCGTTCCCCGCCGCCCTGCACGACAGCGTCGACGCATTCCGCTGGGTCCGGGACCACGCGGCCGAGCTCGGGGGAACCCCCGATGCCGTGGGCGTCGGCGGCGAGAGCGCGGGCGGCAACCTCGCGGCCCTCGTCGCGATCGTGGCGCGGGACGATCCCGACGGGGCGCCGGCCTTCCAGATCCTGTTCTGCCCGGTCACCGACCTGTCCCGGAAGGCCCGGTCGTACGAGTTGTTCCGCGACGGGTTCTTCCTCACGGAGGCGCAGATGGACTGGTACGCCGCGCACTACCTCCGCGGCGGGGGCAGCGCCGACGACCCCCTCGTGTCGCCGCTCCTCACCGACGACCTCGCCGGGGTGGCCCCCGCGTACGTCGCCGTGTCCGGCTTCGACGTCCTCCGCGACGAGGGCGTCGCGTACGCCCACCGGCTGGAGGACGCCGGGGTGCCCACCTCGCTCGTCGTCCACACGGGCCAGATCCACGGGTTCTTCAATGCGTGCGGCGCCCTGCGGGACGCCCGCGAGGCCGTGGCGGATGCCGGCGCCTGGGCCGTCCGCACCGTCGCCTCCCGAGTGGGGAACCGCGCGTGACCGCCGAGCCCCGCCCGCACGAGCTCAGCGCGTACGCCGAGCCGACACGGCCGGTCCGCGCCGGTTGGATCGCCGCCTTCGCCGGGGTGTGGCTGGGCCTGTGGATGGCGCAGCTCGTCCCCGTGCAGGTGCTCCTGCCGCTGCAGATCGCCGACCAGCACCGCAGCGAGGACTGGCTGGCCTCGCTCGTGGCGTACGGCGTCGTCAGTGCCGTGGCCGGCACGGTCGTGGTGGTGGCCTACCCGATCGTCGGCGCACTGAGCGACCGCACGCGCTCCCGGTTCGGGCGTCGACGCCCCTGGATCCTCGCCGGTGTGCTGTGCGTGGGGGTCGGCCTGAGCCTCCTCGGCATCCAGACCGAGACGATCGGCACCGTGGCGATGTGGACGCTCACGATGCTGGGGTTCTGCATGGCCTCCGCCGCGCTCACCGCCGTGATGGCCGACCGCGTGCCCGCCGGGCAGCGCGGACTCGTGTCCGGCTGGATCTCGGCCCCCAACGCGCTCGGCATCCTGCTCGGGATGGTGCTCGTCACGGCCGTGTTCACGACCACCGCCTCCGGCTACCTCGCCCTCGCCGTGTGCGCGGTGGTGCTCGCCGTCCCGTTCCTGCTCCGACTGCGCGACATCCCGCTCACGCCCGCCGAGGCCGCGCTGCTCGGCCCCCTCACGATCGGTGCGGTGCTGTCGTCGATCTGGGTCGACCCGCGACGTCACCCCGACTTCGCGTGGACGGTCGCCAGCCGCGTGCTGATCAACCTCAGCAACGCCATCGCGACGACGATGCTGCTGTACTTCTTCACGTTCGCGCTGCACCTGCCCGACCCGACCGAGTTCCTCGTCTTCACGACGGTGATCTACATGGTGGTCACGATCGTGGCCTCCATCGGTTTCGGGAAGCTCAGCGACGTGCTTGGACGGCGGCGGGTGTTCGTCCTGGCCTCGGGGGCGGCGCAGGCCGTCGCCGCGCTGCTCCTCGCCGTGGCACCGGCGGAGTCGACCGCGATCGTCGGCGCGGTGCTGCTCGGGCTCGGTCAGGGCTGCTTCTTCGCGGTGGATCAGGCCCTCGCCACGCAGGTGCTGCCCTCCGCGGAGACGCGCGGCAAGGACGTCGGCATCATGAACATCGCCCTCGCCGGCCCGCAGGCGTTCGGTCCGCTGCTCGGCGCCGGAGCGGTCGTGCTGTTCGGCGGCTTCGCGGGCCTGTTCCTCGCGAGCGGCGCCATCGGCCTCCTCGGCGCCGCGACGGTGATGCGGGTGCGCTCGGTCCGGTGAGCGCGCGACTCAGCCGTACAGCGCCCGGATGATCCGCTCCACGATCCGGTCGACGCCGGGCGTCCGCCGCATCGTCGTGAGGGTCAGCAACGGGAACCGTTGCCGCGTGATCGCCCGGGCGTAGGCGAACTCCCGGAGCCCGTCGGCACCGTGGATCCGCCCGAAACCGGAGTCGCCCACGCCCCCGAACGGCAGCGCCGGGACGGCGGCGAAGGCGATGACGGAGTTGATCGCGACCATCCCCCCGCGCAGTCGCGCAGCCAGTTCGCGCCCGCGGCGACGCGAGAACACCGAGCCGGACAGCCCGTAGCGCACCGCGTTGGCCCGGTCGACGGCCTCCTCCATGGATGCCACGCGGTTCACGACGAGGGTCGGCCCGAACGTCTCTTCGCGGACCGCGGTCGACTCCTCGCCGACGCCGACGAGCAGCACCGGCTGCAGCGTGGAGCCGCCGCCCGGGGCCGTGCCGACGCGGAGCGTCCCCCCGTGGGCGAGCGCATCGGCGACGTGCGCGCGGACGACGTCCCCCTGCCGCGGCATCGTCATCGGCCCGAGCCGCGCGGCGTCATCGACCCCGGCGCGCAACTCCGCCGTCCGTTCCGCGACCTTCTCGACGAAGCGGTCGTAGACGCGCGTGTGCGCGTAGACGCGCTCGATGCCGATGCACGTCTGCCCCGCGTTCGAGTACGCGCCCCAGACGGCCGCCTCGGCCGCGGCATCCAGGTCGGCGTCCTCATCGACGAGGAGCGCGTCCTTGCCGCCGGCTTCGATCACGACCGGTGTGAGCGACTCGGCGCACGCGGCCATCACGGCTTTGCCGGTCGCCGTGGATCCGGTGAACGCGACCTTGTCGACGCCCGCGCGGCACAGGGCCGCCCCGGTGGCGCCGAGCCCGGTGACCACCTCGAAGACCCCGGCGGGACCTCCCGCGCGGACGAACGAGTCCCGCAACCACGTGCCCACCGCGGGCGTGTACTCACTGGGCTTGAACACCACGGCGTTCCCCGCCGCCAGTGCGTAGGCGAGCGACCCCATCGGGGTGAACACGGGGTAGTTCCACGGGCCGATCACCCCGATGACGCCGTACGGCACGTACCCGAGGCTCGCGGACTGGTTGAGCATGAGCGGCCCGGGGAACACCGCCCGCCAGCGCAGCACCCGCCGCGCATGGGACGCCGCCCACGCCAGATGGTCGAGCGCGAGCATGATCTCGAGCCGGGCGTCGCCGGCGGGCTTCCCGGTCTCGGCGCCACGCCGCGAGCGCGCGGCGGCGTCCGGCGAATCCGAGCGACCGCCAGTCGCGCGCGGCACGGCGGGCGCGGGCGACAGACGTGGCCACGTCATCGGCGTCGTGGACGGGGAACGTGCGGACGACGGTCCCGTCGAGCGGGCTGAGCGAGTCGAACGTCGCGGTGGTCATGGCATCCATCTCACACCGTCCGCTTCTGGCCGTAGGCGGTCGCGACGGCGGTGGCCACCACGTCGGCCTGCTGCGCGGGGCTGAGCTCGGCGGGGTCGCCGGCCGCGCGCGCTCGCAGGTAGATGTCGCACGCCCACTCGAGCAGCGTGGTGTTCGAGACGGCGTCGGCCAGGTCGCGGCCGGTCGTGACGGCGCCGTGGTGGGCGAGGATCGCCGCGTTCGCACTCGCCAGCGCGTCGCCGGTGGTCTCGGCCAACTCCGCCGAACCGAAGACGGCGAAGGGGACGACCTCGATCTCGCCGCCCAGGGTCAGCTGTTGGTAGTGGATGCAGGGGAGGCGGTCGGACACGAGCGACACCGCGATGGCCCCGGGGGCGTGCGTGTGGACGACGGCTCCCACGGCCTCGTCGGCGTACGCCGCGAGGTGCAGCCCGAGCTCGGAGCTCGGTGCGAGCGAGCCGGCCACGACCCGCCCGTCGCCATCGACCACGGACACGTCGTCGGCGGTCGCCTCGGCGAACACGACGCCGGTCGCGGTGATCGCGACCCCGCCGTCGACCCGCGCGCTGACGTTGCCCGCGGTCCCCTTCACCAGCCCGTCCGCGGCGAGGGCGCGGCAGGCGTCGGCGATCGCGGCGCGGATCGCGTCGGCATCCGTCATCGGGCCGCCTGCCCCAGAACCGCGTCGATGGATGCCGCGTCGTAGGTGCCGTGGTCGGTGCCCACACCCGCCACCACCTGTGCCGCCACGGCCGAACCGAACCGCGCGGCCTCGCCCGAGGTCTGGCCGCGCAGCTTCGCGAAGACGAAGCCGGCCGAGAACGCGTCGCCGCCGCCGCTGGTGTCCACGGGTTCGGCGGGGACGATCGGGATCTCGTGCAGCTCCGCCCCCTCCACGACGACGATGTCGTCGCCGCCGTTGGTGATCGCGACGACTCCGGCGCCGGCTTCCGCCATCGCCCGGGCGGCCGCGTGCAGGTCGGCGGCGCCGGTCCAGCCCAGGGCCTGTTCGGCGTTCGGCAGCACGTAGTCGGTGTACGGCAGCAGCGGTTCGATCAGAGCGTAGAAGGCCTGCTCCCCGCCGATGAGGAAGTCGAGCGACGTCGTCGCGCCGTTCGCGCGCGCGTGGTCGAGGATCTCGATGACGTTCTCGGGCCCGAGGAGCTCGGGCGCACCGACGTGTACGTGGTCGGCGGCGGTCAGCTCGTCCCAGGGCACGACGTCGGCGGCGAGCGCGTTGGCCCCGACGACGTGCAGCGCGGGTCGCGACCCGTCGGAGCGGATGGGAAGGACGGATGCCGAGGTGGGCAGGTCGTCGGTGCGCAGGTGGGTGACATCGATCCCGGCATCACGCAGCAGGCCGCGGAGGACCCGTCCCGCGACGTCGTCGCCGACGGCGCCGCTCGTGATCACGCGAGCGCCGAGCTTGGCGAGGACGAGGGCGGTCCCGCCGGCGGGGCCGGCGGCGGACATCACGATCTCGTCCACGAGCAGGGAGCCCTGCCCCGGAGGGATCTCGTCCACGGGCTGGACGATCGTGTCGAGCACGTGTGCTCCGAGCGTGACGATTCGGGGGGCGGCGGTCATCGTTGAGCCTCCGGGTCGAGGACGTGAAGCGGCGCGCCTCACTTAATGGCACATTTGTACCAAAATCGATGAACCCCCACAAGCGCGGGCGCGATGGCGTCAGACGCGGCGGCGCCCACCCCGCCCGATCAGCACGCCGACCCACGCGGCGAACGTCCCCACCACCACGGTCACCGCCCCCCACCACAGCAGCGACAGATCGGCGGACTCCACCGCGAGCGCGCTGTACGTCGTGAAGCCGCCGAGGACACCCGTCCC
>ERZ778025.1995-NODE-1995-length-12479-cov-4.190116_pt1 | contig 12479 bp, 11 predicted proteins | sample MGYA00375755_ERZ778025 | MGnify/ENA primary metagenome ERZ778025 (study PRJEB29350, sample SAMN05389825) | bioreactor metagenome | isolation source: Thiocyanate bioreactor | place: South Africa: University of Cape Town | collected 2014-03-17 ... | reverse complement strand
TGCTGGAGAGCCTGCTGGAGATCGACAAGGCCGGCCGCCGCGCGCGCGACCTGGTGCGCCAGATCCTCACCTTCAGCCGCAACGAGCCCCCGCAGCGCTCGGCCGTGTCGCTGGCCGAGGTGGTGCACGACACCGAACGCCTGCTGCGTGTGACCCTGCCCCCGGCCATAGAGCTGCACATGCAGCTGCAAGCGGGCCTGCCGCCCGTACTGGCCGACGCCACGCAGGTCGAACAGGCCCTGCTCAACCTGTGCACCAACGCTGTCCATGCGATTGGTACCGAGCGCGGCAGCATCCATGTGGAGGCCGCCACGGTGCAACCCGACCAGCGCCTGACCGAGCGCCTGGGCCTCGCGCCCATCGACTACGTGGCCCTGACGGTGCGCGACACCGGCCCCGGCATGGACGCCGCCACGCTGGAACGCATCTTTGAGCCCTTCTTCACCACCAAGCCCGTGGGCCAGGGCACGGGCCTGGGCTTGGCGGTGGTACATGGCGTGATGCGCACACACGAAGGCGGTGTGGACGTGCAGAGCACGCCCGGCCAGGGCAGCCGGTTCACGCTGTACTTTCCGGTAGCGACCGACGCCACGGCCGGCACCCCAAGCAGCGCGGCGGCCGATGCGCCCGCCCACCCGGCGCCGCAGCCACAGCCCCCAGCCACCGAGGCTGCAGCGTCCGCACCAGTCCACACCGCATCGCCCAACGCCACACCGGCCAAGAAGCACCATGTGATGTACGTGGACGACGACCAGGCCCTGGTCTTTTTGGTCCAGCGCCTGCTGCGCCGCCGGGGCTACGAGGTGAGCGGCTATACCGACCCCCACGAGGCCACGGCCGCGCTGCGGGCCGCCCCACAGGCCTATGACCTGCTGGTCACCGACTACAACATGCCCGGCTTCTGCGGTGTGGACCTGGTGCGCGAGGCCCGCCTCATCCGCCCCGATCTGCCCGTGGCCCTGGCCTCGGGCTACGTCACGGCCGAGATCGAACAGGCCGCGCTGGCCGAAGGCGCCCAGGCACTGATCCACAAACCCAACGACGTGGAAGAACTCTGCGCCACCGTGCAACGGCTGATCGTGGGCCATGACCCTGCCTGAACCCGTGGCAGATGGCGTACAGGCGCTGTACGAAGACGACGATCTGCTGGTACTGTGCAAACCCTCCGGCCTGCTGTGTGTGCCCGGCCGGGGCCCCGACAAGCAGGACTGCTTGAGTGCCCGCGCGCAGCAGCGCTGGCCCGGCGCGCTCATCGTGCACCGGCTGGACCAGGCGACCTCGGGCCTCGTGCTCATGGCGCGACACATCGATGCGCAGCGCCGCCTGGGCCACGCGTTTGCCGAGCGCCAGGTGCACAAGCGCTACCAGGCAGTGGTGCAAGGCCTGCTGGGCACCGTGGGTGGCGACTGGAGCGAGATCGACCTGCCCATCGCCGCCGACTGGGAGCAGCGCCCGCTTCGCGTCATCGACCACACGATGGGCAAACCCAGCCTGACCCGCTGGCGCGCGCTCGCGCACGACGCGACGGCACAGACCACCCGCGTTGAACTGGAGCCCCTCACCGGCCGCACCCACCAATTGCGCGTGCACCTGGCCGCCATCGGCCACGCCATCCTGGGCGACGCGCTGTATGCCGATGCCGCCACGCAGGCACAGGCGCCGCGCCTGCTGCTGCATGCCAGCCACCTGGCCTTTGCGCACCCCGGCACGGGCGAGCCGGTAGCCCTGGAGTGGGCGGCCGATTTCTAGCCAAATTACCCGCTAGCTCTAGTGGAACATGCGCGGACCGCTATCCATTCGATAGCAAAAATATTTGCGGGTCACCGCCCTCCCGGCGGAACGGGGCGCGACATGGCCCACTGCACGGCCAGGATGCTCGCCAGCACCACCAGCATGCCCACCAGCGACACCCCCTTCATGGCCTGCCCCAGCAGCGCCCAGCCCAGCAGCACCGCCGTGACGGGGCTCAGCAGCCCCAGTGACGACACCGCCACCGACGGCAGCCGCGCAATGCCACGGAACCACAGCGCATAGGCCACCAGCGCGCCTGCCAGGCTGAGGTACAGATAACCTGCGATATTGGTGAGGGTGAGTGCAGGCAAAGGCGGGTCCACCGCCCACGCTACCGGCGCCAGCATGAGGCCGCCCGCCAGCAACTGCCAGCCGGTAAACGCCAGCACCGGCAAGTCAGACAGCCAGCGCCGCGACCAGAACGTGCCCGCCGCCATGCACAGCGTGCCCACCAGCGCGGCCGCCACGCCCACCATGTCCCAGCGCGCACCGGGCGACAACAGCAGCGCCGCCATGCCCAGCACACCGAAAGCCCCCGCAGCCAGCGCCAGTGCGGGCGGGCGCCGGTGGTCCAGCGCCCAGGTCAGGCCCATGACCACCAGCGGCCCCACGGCGCCCACCACGGCCGCCACGCCGCCGGGCAACCGGTAGGCCGCCACAAACAGCAGCGCCTGGAACACGCCAATGTTCAGCGCCGCCAGCACCAGCAGGCGCCGCCACCCCACCCAGTCGCCCAAGGCCGGCCAGCGGCGGCACCACAGCACCAGCAGCAAGCCTGCGGGCAAGGTGCGCAGCAGCGCGGCGGTAAAGGGCCGGTCGGGCGGCAGCAGCTCGGTGGTGACGATGTAGGTCGAGCCCCAAATGACGGGCCCGAGCGCCGTGGCAAGCGCATCCAGCCATACCGAGGAGCTTGCTGTGGATTGTGCAGAGGTCATGTATTTATCTTCAATTCAAGACAAAAACTCTACCATACAATCTCGAATTCAAGACAATTCAACCACCACCAACCCATGGCCACCCCACGCCCACCCGACGCCGTCGATGCCATCCTGGCCCAGTGGAAGCGCGAGCGCCCCGACCTGGACGCCAGCCCCATGGGCCCCATCGGGCGCATCAAGCGCTGCGCCGCGCTGCTGGAGCGGCGGCTGGATGAAACCTTTGCCGAGTTCGGCCTGAGCCGCTGGGAGTTCGACATGCTGGCCACGCTGCGCCGCAGCGGCGCGCCCTACTGCCTGGCGCCGACCACGCTGTTCTCCACACTCATGGTCACCTCCGGCACCATGACGCACCGCATGGCCAAGCTCGAAGCCCAGGGCTGGATCGAGCGCCTGCCCAACCCGGCCGATGCCCGCAGCTCGCTGGTGCAGCTCACGCCCCAGGGGCTGGAGCTGATCGACCGCGCGGTGGAGGCCCACGTGGCCAACGAACACCGCATCCTTTCGGCCCTCAAGGCGGCCGATATAGCGGCGCTGGACGCACGGCTGGCCTTGCTGCTGGCCTCGCTGGAGTCACGCAGAGGGCAGTGACGGCTCCCGCCCCTGTGTACTGCGCAGTAACATGGCGGGATGCCTCAAAACCACCTCTACATCCTCACCGGCGCATCGCGCGGCATGGGCCTGGCCATGGCCCAGCAGCTTTTGCGCAGCGGCAATACCCTAGTCTGCATTGCCCGCAGTGCCAACGACGACCTGGCCGCCGAGGCCCGGGCCGCAGGCGTCACCATTGAACAGTGGCAGCAAGACCTGTCGCAGGGCGAGCAAGCGGCCCACAAGCTGCAAGCCTGGCTGCAGGCCCAGGGCCCGCAGGCGTTTGCCAGCGCCACCCTCATCAACAACGCGGGCATGATCCCGCGCATTGCGCCGCTGTCGGCCAGCGACGTGGACGACCTGGCCACCGCCCTGCGTGTGGGGCTGGAAGCGCCCATGCAGCTCACCGCCGCCTTCCTGGGCGCGACGGACGCCTGGACGGTGCCGCGCAAGGTGCTCAACATCTCGTCGGGCCTGGGCCGCCGGGCCATGGCCTCGCAGGCCGCCTACTGCGCAGCCAAGGCGGGCATGGACCATTTCACGCGCTGCGTGGCGCTGGACGAGGCCCTCAAGCCCCATGGGGCCAAGGTATGCTCGCTGGCTCCCGGTGTGATCGACACCGACATGCAGGTCCAGCTGCGCGGCGCCGACCCGGCCGCCTTCCCGGACCGCCAGAATTTCGCCAACCTCAAGACGGGTGGCCAGCTCACATCGCCTTCCGATGCCGCCACCCGCGTGCTCGCCTGGCTGGAGCGCGCCGACTTCGGCACCAACCCGGTGGCCGACGTGCGCGAGGCGTGAGCCCGATTACTCCTATTTTGATAGCTGCAACCGCATGATTCACTAGCGCTTACAGCCGTTTTGACCTGAATTTCTCTGAAAGGACCTCCCCATGACCCGTGAAGTCGTCGTCGTCAGCGCAGTGCGCACCGCCATTGGCACCTTTGGTGGCAGCCTCAAGGACGTGCCCCCCACCGAGCTGGGTGCACTCGTCGTGCGCGAATCGCTCGCCCGCGCCAACGTGGAAGGCAAGGACGTGGGCCACGTGGTGTTCGGCCATGTGGTCAACACCGAGCCCAAGGACATGTACCTGTCGCGCGTGGCGGCCATCAACGGTGGCTGCGCCGAGGGCACGCCTGCGTTCAACGTCAACCGCCTGTGCGGCTCGGGCCTGCAGGCCATCGTCAGCGCCAGCCAGGCGATTTTGCTCGGCGACACCGACGTTGCCATCGGCGCCGGCGCCGAGGTCATGAGCCGCGCGCCCTATGCCAGCCTGGCCACACGCTTCGGCGCGCGCATGGGCGACACCAAGATGATCGACATGATGGTCGGCGCGCTGCACGACCCGTTCCAGAACATCCACATGGGCGTGACGGCGGAGAACATCGCCGCCAAATGGGGCATCTCGCGCGAAGACCAGGACAAGCTGGCCGTCGAGAGCCACAACCGCGCCGAGCGCGCCACGCAGAACGGCGTCTTCAAGGACCAGATCGTCCCCGTCACCCTCAAGAGCCGCAAGGGCGAAGTGCAGTACGCGACCGACGAGCACTTCCGCCCCGGCGCCACACTGGAAGACCTGGCCAAGCTGAAACCCGTGTTCCTGAAGGAGAACGGCACGGTAACGGCCGGCAACGCCTCGGGCATCAACGACGCCGCCGCTGCCGTGGTGCTGATGGAAGCGGGCGCCGCCAAGGCCCGCGGCCTGGCGCCGCTGGCCCGCCTGGTGGCCTACGCCCACGCCGGCGTGGACCCGAAGTACATGGGCATCGGCCCCGTGCCGGCGACGCAGCTGGCGCTGAAGAAGGCCGGCCTGACGGTGAACGACCTGGACGTGGTCGAGGCCAACGAGGCCTTTGCCGCGCAGGCCTGCGCCGTCTCGCGCGACCTCGGGCTGGACCCGGCCAAGGTCAACCCGAACGGCTCGGGCATTTCGCTCGGCCACCCGATCGGCGCCACCGGCGCGCTCATCACCGTGAAGGCGCTGCACGAACTGCGGCGCGTCCAGGGCCGCTACGCGCTGGTGACCATGTGCATCGGCGGCGGCCAGGGCATCGCGGCGATCTTCGAGCGCATCTGAGCACGTTCCGGCAACAAAAAACGGCGCCCGCGGGCGCCGTTTTGCTTGGGGCCGGGCGCGTCAGCTGCGCACCACCAGCACCGGGACATGCGCCACGCCCAGCACGCGCTGCGTGACGCTGCCCAGCATCAGGCGTTCGAGCCCGCGGCGGCCGTGCGAGCCCATGACGATGAGGTCGGCGCCGGTGTTCTCCAGCGCGCGCACGATGCCTTCGTGCACCGCGTGTCCTTCGCCGAGCACGGTGTCGACCGCGTAGGCGAAGTCGGCGCCCACGCCGGTGAAGGGGTACGGGTCGATCACGTAGAGGGCCGTCACCTGGCTGCCGAAGGCCTTGGCCAGATCGGCGGCCTTGGAGACCGCGAGCATCGAGGTGGGAGAGCCGTCGACCGGAACCAGAATGTGCTTGAACATGTTGTCCTCCTTGGTTGAATGCGTTGCACCGGAGTATGCGGGCCGGGCGTGCGACGCGCCCTGACCCGCATCATAGGGGACGCTTCAGAGCCCCGGCCCCTGGAAGCCGCCGCGCCGCCAGGTCAGCACCAGGGTGTCGCGCCGGGCCTGGGGATCGCCGGGGCACAGCGGCTGTATGGGCGTGGTTTCATGCACCATGCGCGCGTCGTCCAGCAGCAGCACCGACCAGGGCTCGGCCAGCGTGAAGCGCTGCCCGGCGGGCGAAGCGGCCTCGAAGACGCGCGTCTCGCCGCCCTTGATGGCGCCGCGCTCGACCAGGAACACCGCCACCAGGTCCACGCCGTCGCGGTGCGCGCCCTCGGGCGTGGGCCGGCCAATGCCGCCGGCGGCGTCGATGCGGAACTGGTGCGCCTCGACGAACCAGCGCACGCCCGGCGCCCCCGGCGCGAACACGGCATCGCACAAGGCACCGAGCGCGCCGACCAGCATCCGCCAGGCGGGTGCGGCCAGCACCTCGGGCAGGACGGGACCGAACCAGCGCTCGATGCCGCCGTGCAGCGCGTTGTACTGCACCGGCTGCCAATGGGCGCGGGGCGCCACCGGCCGGATGGCGCCCGCCTGCACCTCGAAGCTGGCATGGCGCCGGCGCCGGTAGCTGCCGCCGTCGAGCAGGTAGTCGTCGGGCGGGAGATCGTCCCAGGCGCGTGCGAGCGCTTGCAGCGCCTGCGGCGCCGCGCCCGACCAGTGCGCCGTGCCGGAGGCGTCGAGCAGCGCAAAGCCGCGCTGGCGCAGCCGCTCGGCGGCCTCCTGCGGTGCGCAGTAGGGCGGCGCGAAACGCGGCGGCGTGGCGGGCGCCTCCTGCAAAGCCTCGGAGGCCGGGAACGGGGGTGCGATTTCCATCGCCAAATTTTAGGTGAAATAGCGCCCTAGCGCTTATCCATATTGGTATGTTAGCTATTTATTCAGTAGCAACTGGGGTGCAGGCGTGGCGCCCAACGCCTCGCGCAGCATCTGTTCAGCGGGCGCGGGCCGACCGAACAGATAACCCTGCCACAACCGGCAGCCAAAGCGTTCGAGCATGGCGCGCTGCTCTTCGGTTTCCACGCCCTCGGCGATGACGGCCAGGTCCAGGCTGCGCGCCAGCGCGACGATGGTGCGGGCGATGGCGGCGTCGTTGGCGTTGGTGATCAGGTCGCGCACGAAGCTCTGGTCGATCTTGAGCTGGTCGAGCGGCAGGCGCCGCAGGTAGGACAGGCTGGAGTACCCGGTGCCGAAGTCGTCCAGCGAGAAGCCCACGCCGTGCGCGCGCACTTCGATCATGCGGGCGATGGCCACCTCGGCGCCGCCCAGCAGGAGCGCCTCGGTCAATTCGAGCTTCAGACGCGCCGGGTCGGCGCCGGTCTCGCGCAGCACATCGAGCAGTTCGGCGACAAACTGCGCATGGCGGAACTGCTGCGCGCTGACATTCACCGCCAGCGTCAGGTGCGCCGTGCGCGCATCCTGCGCCCAGGCGGCCAGCTGGCGGCAGGCGGTGCGCAGAATCCAGGCGCCCAGCGGCACAATCAGGCCGATGGCCTCGGCGATGCCGATGAACTCGTTGGGGTAGACACGGCCGCGCGCCGGGTGCTCCCAGCGCACCAGGGCCTCGGCGCCCACCAGACGGCCGCCCGCCTCCATCTGCGCCTGGTAGTGCAGCACGAACTGCTCCCGGGTCAGCGCGTGGCGCAGGTCGGCTTCCAGGGCGGTGCGCTGGGTAACCGCCAGCTGGATGCGCGGGTCGAAAAAACGCAGCGTGTTGCGCCCCTGCGCCTTGGCTTCGTACATGGCGAGGTCGCCCCGCTTGAGCAGTTCCTCGGGGCTGTTGGCGGCGTCCGTGTACAGCACCACGCCGATGCTGCACGAGGTGTGGTACGCCCGCTCGCCCAGGGTGAAGGTCTGGCCCAGCATGTGCAGCACGGTGTCGGCCACGCGCTGCGCTTCGGTCGCGGCCTTGCGCGGGTCGCTGTTCAGCCCTTCGAGCAGCAGCACGAATTCGTCGCCGCCCAGGCGCGCCACGGTGTCGCTGCGGCGCGTGCACTGCTCCAGGCGTTCGCCCACCTGGCGCAGCAGTTCGTCGCCGATCTCATGCCCCAGGGTGTCGTTGAGGTCCTTGAAGTTGTCCAGGTCGACCACCAGCAGCGCACCGCCCATGCCGCTGCGGGCGCTGTTGGCCAGGCTGCGCTGCAGGCGGTCGGACATGAGCCGGCGGTTGGGCAGTCCGGTGAGCGCGTCGTAGTAGGCCAGCGTGCGGATTTCCTCCTCGGCGGCCTTGCGCTCGGAGATGTCCATCTGCGTGCTGACGTAGTGCGTGATCTCCCCCGCCGGCGCGTGCACCGCGGCGATGTTGACCCAGGCGGGGTAGTTTTCGCCGCTCTTGCGCTGCACCCACATTTCGCCCGCCCACTGCCCGGTGGCGGCCACGGCCTCCCACACGTCCTGGTAGAACGCGGCGTCGCTGCGGCCCGACTGCAGGCGGGTGAACTCCATGCCCAGGAGTTCGCCCTCGGGGTAGCCCGTCATGCGGTGCACGGCGCGGTTGGCCTTGAGGATGCGGCGCTCCGGATCGGTGACCAGCATGCCCTCCTGCGACTCGAAAATCGTCGCCGTCAGGCGCAGCGCCTCGTCCGCACGGCGCAGCGCCGTGACGTTGGTGGAGTACCCGCACAGGCCCATGACGGCGCCTTGCCCATCGAACAGCGGCACCTTGACGGTCAGGTAGGTGGCCAGCGCCCCCGCCTCCCCAGGGAGCGCAGCGGATTCCTCGACCTCGATGCGCTCGCAGCGCGCGAACACCTCGCGGTCGCTGCGCTCGCGCGCGCTGGCGACCTCGGGGCCGAACAAATCCGTGTCGGTCTTGCCGATCACTTCGGAGGGCGCGCCACCCAGACGCTGCGCGGACTGCCGATTGGCATACTGGTAGCGCAGTTCCAGATCCTTGATGTAGACCAGCGCGCCGGCGTTGTCGAGTATGGCGGCGAGCTTTTGTTCACTGCTGGCGAGGTGGCGCGTGCGCTCAGCCACCTTGCGGCGCAGCACCAGGATGTTGAGCAGCAGCACCAGGCAGAACAGCCCGAGCAGGATCAGCCCCCAATGCAGCCAGGTCAGCTCAGGGTGCAGTTCCAGCGCCAGGCCAAGGTCCTGCGCACGTGCGCGCAGCGCCGGCGCGAGCACCGAACCGGCGCATACCGCGGCGATCCATCGTCCTGCCTTGCGCATCCCATGCAACCTCACATTGCCGCCCCGGGTAAAGTATGCAACGCATGGTAACGACATTCGTTCGAAGCGGTACAAACCCGCCCTTGCCGGGGGTCCGACCCGCTATTTGCTAGCATGGCGGGGCAGCCCGGCAACCGCCCGCGCGGCCACCCCACGGAACGCCCTGAGATGCCTTACGAACGCCGCCACTTTGTCCGGGTCGAATTTGCCGCGCCGGCGCGGCTGGTGTGCCACGACGTCACGCTCGAAGTGCGCGTGCTCGACGTGTCGCTCAAGGGCGCGCTGGTGGCCCTGCCAGCCGGTGCGCGCATCGGCCAGGACGCGCTGTGCTCGCTGGCCCTGCCCCTGGCCAGCAGCGGCGGACAAATCGAGATGGCCGTGCAGGTAGCCCACGTCGAGGGCGAACAGTTGGGCCTGCTGTGCCTGCACACGGACATCGACAGCGTCACGCATTTGCGCCGACTGATCGAACTGCACCTGGGAGACCCGAGCCTGCTGGAGCGCGACCTGCGCGAATTGGTGGCCGCGGCCGGCTAAGGGCGTGCCGCCTCGGCTTCCTGCAGCGCCCGCCACATGACCTTGCCAGTGGCGCTCTTGGGCAGGGCCGCGGCAAACTGCACCAGGCGCGGTGCCTTGTAGGCCGCCATGTTCTCGCGGCACCAGTCGATGATGTCCTGCTCGGTGGTGTGCGCGTGGGAAGCGCGCAGCACCACCACCGCCTTCACCGTCTCGCCGCGGTAGCGGTCGGGGCTGCCGATCACGCAGGCCTCGGCCACGCCGGGGTGGCGGAACATCAGCGCCTCGACCTCCGCCGGCCAGACCTTGAAGCCCGATGCATTGATCATGCGCTTGAGCCGGTCGGTCAGAAAAAAATAACCGTCCGCATCGGCATGGCCGAGGTCGCCGGTGCGGAAAAAACGCTTGCCTTGCACCTCCACGAACGCCGCCGCCGTGGCGTCGGGGCGCTGCCAATAACCGGCGAACACCTGCGGCCCGTGCACCAGGATCTCGCCCTGCTCGCCCGGGCCCAATTCCTGCAACGTATCGGGGTCCACCACGCGCGCATCGACGCCGATGAAGGGCACGCCGAGGCACTGCTGCTTGGGCGCGTCTACGGGATTGGAATGCGAAGGCGCCGCGGTCTCGGTCAGGCCATACCCCTCGGCGTAGCGCAGGCCATAGTGCTCCCACAGGCGCTGGGCCACGGCTTGCGGCATGGCGGCCCCGCCACCGCCGATGTAGCTGATGCTGGAGAGGTCGTATTCGGCAAAAGCCGGGCTGGCCATGAGGTCGATGACCATGGTGGGCATGTTGGTCCAGTTCGTGACCCGGTAGCGCGAAATCAGCCGACCCGCCAACTCGCGGTCCCAGCGGGGCATCAGGACCAGCGTGGCGCCGCAGTACAGGCTGGCGTGCATCACGCTCACCATGCCGGTGATGTGGAACATCGGCACCGCCGCCAGCGCGACGTTTTCCGAGGAACCGTTGGCCCACAGCGCGCTGGCGATGGCGTTGTGCATCAGGCTGCCGTGCGGGTGCATGCAGCCCTTGGGCAGGCCCGTGGTGCCGCTGGTGTAGGGCAGCACGGCCAGGTCATCGCTGCCCACGACGTGCTCGGGTGCGGCGCCCTCCTCTGCCAGCGCTTCGCTCCATGGGCGCACCACACCGCTCGCCAGGTGCGGCAGCGGGTGCTCCGCAGCAAGCCAGGCCCGCCAGGCGTCGGGCGGCGCGTCGGCCCCTGCCACTTCCGGATCGAACGCATCGAGGAAGCGCGCCACGACCAGGTGCCGCAAACCTTGCGCCTGCGGCAAACCGTTGCTGGCTTCTGCCAGCTCGGCCGCAAGGTCGGAGGTGGTGATGGCCACCCGCGCCTGCGCGTCGGTGATGTAGTGCTGCAGTTCCTGCGCCCGGTTCATGGGGTTGACAGGCACCACCACGGCGTTGGCACGCAGGATGGCGAAATGCGCCACCACCCATTGCGGACAGTTCTGCATGCACAGCAGCACCCGGTCGCCGCGCCGCACGCCGCTGGACCACAGATGCGCCGCCAGGCGCTCGGCAGCGTCGGCCAGCTGGCGGTAGCTGGTGGCCGTGCCAAGGAAGACCAGCGCCGCCTTGTCCGGATAACGGCGCGCGTTGACTTCGAGGTTGTGCCAGAGCGACGTGGCCGGAACGGTGATGGATTTCGGCACCCGGCGGGGCCAGAAGGCGTGGTGTGCGGGCATGGCGTTTTCCTTGTGCGCCGAAGTCTAGGCAGGCCTCCGCCACGGTCCGCGCGGGTTTGCCCGCAAGGGTTGTCGCATACGGGTCAGCCCGTCCAGAGCGCCGCATCCCCGGAACAGCGCGGGAGTTGCACCCCTTACCCGGGATTCAACAGGACCGAAACGGCCCACACTCGGCATGCGAACTTTGGATGGGGCCGCGTGGCGCAACCCCGTCCGCGGCAGCCGGCGCCACCGAAGGACCCAAGATGATCGACATTTCCCAAGTTTCCAGTCTGTTGCAGTCGCTGGGCGTTTCTGGGGCCGCGGCGTCCAAGGCCGCCGAGCGCGCTGCCGGCAGCAGCGACGCGGCCGGCTTCCTGAAGCAGTTGCAGAGCAGCCTGGCGGAGCCGGCCGGCGGGAAAAAGTCCCCGGCCGACGCGGCCAGCGCCACAAGCGCTGCCTCCAGCCACGCCACCAAGCCGGCGGTGCAGGCGCCTTTCGAGAGCTTCGAGGAATTCCGGGCCTGGGAAAAAGGCCTGGGCAATACCTTCGCAGCCGACTACCAGGCGCCCGACTACGTACGTGCCATGGGGATGTGCCGCATGGGCGGCGAGGCCGAAGCCTTCGGGCGGTACACCTTCTTCAAGAACCATCCGGAATGCGCGATCGACTACCAGGCCGTCCGCAGTGGAGCACCGTCCCAAATGCCCACCGACGGCTCGACACTGGTCAAGAGCGACCTCTCGGCCATGCCGACGGAAACCGCCAGCTACTACAGGAAGAACCCCGGCGCGCTGCTGATGGCCGAGGGATTCAACATGGATCCGACGCTGTTCAAGCAGCGCCTGGACGGCAAGGCCGATATCCCCACCGATGCCAACGCCAGCGAGTGGCTCATGCAGCACAAATGGACGGCGAACGGCGTAGTGGCCAACGACAACCGCGCCACGCTGGCGCAGGCACCTTTCCGGGGCCTGGACGGCAATGGCACCAGCACCTACCGCCTGGCGCGGATGGATCCGGGTACGGGCGCGCTCGTGGATCTGGACGGACGCCGCTACGACCCGCGCACGGGCGACGCGGCGGTGTGAACGCCGCCCCGCAACCTGCCCATGAAAAAAGGCTTCCGTTGGAAGCCTTTTTTCTGCGTGCGTGGAAACCGCTCAGACGCGCTTGCGGTATTCGCCGGTGCGCGTGTCGATTTCGATCTTGTCG
>ERZ778025.1979-NODE-1979-length-12547-cov-4.710134_pt1 | contig 12547 bp, 18 predicted proteins | sample MGYA00375755_ERZ778025 | MGnify/ENA primary metagenome ERZ778025 (study PRJEB29350, sample SAMN05389825) | bioreactor metagenome | isolation source: Thiocyanate bioreactor | place: South Africa: University of Cape Town | collected 2014-03-17 ... | reverse complement strand
GCCACCGGCTTTGTGTAAGAGTGCTGCCTACCTGACGATCAACTGCTTCAGACATCGGCACACATGACCCGCTCCCCCATCATCGCCCGCACGCTGTCCTCGCTTCATCGCGCCCGCGACGAACTTGGCAAGCGCAACGCGACTCTGGCCCTTGTCCCGACCATGGGGGCGCTCCATGACGGCCATGTGTCGCTGGTCCGGCTCGCGAAAAAGCGGGCGAAGAAGGTCGCCGTCTCGATCTTCGTAAACCCGACGCAGTTCGCGGCGCACGAGGACCTCGGCTCCTATCCGCGGACATGGAAGGAAGACATCGCGCGCCTGACGGCGGAAGGCGTCGATCTGGTCTGGAATCCGGACGTCAAGACAATGTACCCGGATGGCTTCGCGACCCGGATCGCACCGGAAGGCCCCGCCCTCGCCGGACTCGAAGATCAATTCCGCCCGCACTTCTTCGGCGGCGTCGCCACTGTCGTGACCAAGCTGTTCACGCAGGTCCGCCCAGACATGGCGTTCTTCGGCGAGAAGGATTTCCAGCAACTCAAGGTCGTCACGCGCATGGCGCGCGATCTCGATCTCGGCGTGAAGGTGATCGGCGGCGCGATCATCCGCGAGCGCGACGGCCTCGCGATGTCGTCGCGCAACGTCTATCTCTCACCGGACGAGCGACGGACAGCACCGGTGCTGTACAGGACGCTGAAGGCCACTGCGAAGCGCATGCGCGATGGCGACAGCTTCAAGACCGCACTGGATGCAGGCGCACGCGCCATCGCCGATGCCGGATTTGCACTCGACTATCTCGAGGCCCGGCATGCTGAAACGCTCGCGCCGATTTCATCGTTCAGTGAGGGACCCGTCCGGCTGCTGGTGGCCGCGAAGATTGGGACCACGCGCCTGATCGACAACATCAAGGCGTAGCGGGCAGCGGACACGATACCGTCACCCTGAGGTGCGCCGGCGGCAACGCCGCCAAGCCTCGAAGGGCGACGGCTAAGTCATCCTTCGAGGCTCGCAAGAGCTCGCACCTCAGGATGACGACTGCACTCTACAGCAATCCCAGCTCGCGCAGTTCCTTGCGCATCGGCTCCGGCATCGCCGCGACGCCCGCCGCCGCGGCCCTGCCGAGATCGGGCGGCGCGCTTTTGGGATCAAGATAACGCCAGCCCTGAAACGGCCGCATCGGACGCGGCGAGACCGAAATCAGCTTGGGCTCCATCACCAGACGGCAGCGGCCGATGCCGTCCTTGTCGCGGAACGGTTCGATGGCGACGATCTTTTCGCGCGCCGCGATCTCGCCCTTGATGACCCAGTAGATCGATCCGCCATCGAGAATTTCATCGACACGCTTCGGCGACATCCGGGTGATGTGGATATGGCGCGGCGGCAGCCCTTTGGCCTTGGCCTGCGCGACACGTTCGGCGATCCAGCCCTTCAGATCCTTGACCGAGGTCGCACCGACGCTGAGTTTGACGAGATGAAGCGGCATAATCGGTATCGCCAGCGCGACGCCGGAACATCACGCTTCAACTGGAGAATGAGCGATCAGTTATCATCGCTCTGTTTGGGCGGTGCAAGCTGCACCGGAGCTTGTGCACGCGATTTCTGCGGCGCCGGGGCCCTTTTTGCCGCAGCCGGAGGCGCAGGCTGCGGATTGATCACGGCACCGGGGACGTTGTTGTGCGAAGGAGCAGGTGGCGCGCTGCGTGGTGCGGGCGAAGCGCCCGGCTCCGCCGGTCGTTGCCCCGCCTGGGCGCCCTGAGCGGCCGGCTCAGGCGTCATGATGTTGATCGGCGGGATCGACGCGGAACTCGGGAAGTCGCCCGAAACCGGCTTTCCCGACGGCACGTTGCCGACCGGCGCTGCACCGGGAACGGCCGCAGCCACGGCAGCCACCGGTGCATTCCACGATGGCGCATAACGGCCGACGAAACCGTCATACAGATTCTCGCTCATGTTGGACGAAATCTGCGCGGAGTTGGTCAGCGACTGGAAAAATGGACAGCTCGACGTCAGCGAGCATCCCTCGCGGGTCTGCAGAACGTGAGCCACCAGCCCATAACGGTCGCGCTCGATGGTCCGGCGCAACGCACTAAGCTCCGGCGTCATGACCTTGTTGGCGGCAGCGGCATTGCCGAAGCTGGCAAGGCGCGTGATCTGCGCGGCCGTGTAGGACACACCGGCCGCGACGGAATCCGCCGACGCGAACAGCGCCTTCTCGCAGGCCGTTTCGACGCTTTCCCCAGCAAGGCCATCGAGACAGGCCAGCGCGGGAAGCGAGGCGGCAGCCTGCCCCGGCGATTTGAGGTCGCCGGATTGGCCCTCAACGCCGGAGGCCCGCATCATGCTGGTGACGGCGATGCCGATGGCGAGCAGCGTGATGACGGTCAAAGCGCCATTCGCGACTGAACGCTCGGCACCAGCAGAACGATGGCAAAGAAGCCGGCGGCAACAATCGTCAGCCACATCGGCAGGCTTTGTGATTGCCAGAGATTTTCGATCGACGCTGCCCACGCCCGGTTCATTCGCGGCCCCCTTTGAGACGAACCAGACCAAGCGCCGCAACCGCGGCAAAATTCCGTCAGGCCATACTTGTCAGAAGGTCTCAGGCGACCGCGAGCTGGCTTTCCTTCGCCACGCGCTCAAAGGCTTCGGTAGAGCTTTTGATGCGATACTGACGCTCGTCGCCGTCCGTCGGCAGCACGCGGATAACTTCATAGGTTCCGGTGGCTGCGGGACGCGCCACGTTGCTGGCGGTGAAATAGACGGTCTCTCCGACAGTAAATTTGTTCTTCAACACCCTGCTCCATTACGCGAAACACGAATTGGCCGGCCTGCCGTCCAAAGCGGCAAGCATCCGTTTGACGCCCGGCAACGGTATAGCACAGAGAGCCTTTATTTGGCCAGATAAACCAATATAAGGGTAACGCATAAATTATCTTTATATATCAATTACATAATGATGATTTTCGGCGTTGCGCGCACCTCAATGCAGGGTCCGGCTATGTGCAATGCCGCAATCGGGCCCGATAGCCGCGATTTTTTAGAAATTGCAGGCAAGATCAGACGTTTAGCCCGGGCTGCTTAAGCGGTGTGAGGGAGCGTACCTTTTGGGCTCGCCTGATCGACAGCGGTCGGCAGGACCTGGGCCAGCACCGTCGCAAGCTGGTCTACCGGGATACCGAAACGCGTGGCCAGCTGCTTGACCACGTCGCTGCCAAGGACCTCCTGAAGCTGCTGCGCGCTGATGGGGAGGTTCTGACCGGTGCCGATCCAGGACTTCACCTGACCGCCCAAACCGGCCTGCTCCAGTTTCGCGACGATGGCCGAAAGCCCGCCCTGATTGCCGTCGCCGAGCACCTCGTTCAGCACGACCGGGATAACGGCGGTTTCCAGTTCGCTCGCACCCTTCGACGCCAGCACGCTGGTCAGCATATCCAGAATACCCATGGATCAATCCTCGAATAAAAACGGCGGATCAGCCAAGCGCCGTCGCGGCTTACGCGTCAAGACGACACACAGGCACATTTTCGCGAGCGGCGACCGAGCGGTCAGTCGATCTCGAATCTGTCGATGATCAGGGTTTCAGCCAGCGCACCTCTCGTCCATTCCTCAAACGCCGCATTTGTCTGCATGGTCTCCATATAGGCGCGAGCGGGTCCGGTAACCGCGATGTCATAGGTGCGGAAACGGTGAACGACCGGCGCGAACATCGCGTCCGCGCCGCTGAAGGCGCCGAACAGGTATGGCCCCTGCCCGCCATAGCGCGCGCGGCAGTCGGTCCAGATTTCCTGAATGCGGGCGATGTTGGCCTTCGCGTCATCGGACAGCGGCTTGGCGCGGACCGGCCGATGAATGTTCATGCCGCACTCGTTGCGCAGCGGCATGAAGCCGGAATGCATCTCGGCCGAAACCGAACGCGCGTGGGCGCGGCTGGCCGTGTCCCGCGGCCAGAGCCCCGCCTCCGGAAACCGCTCGGCGGCATATTCGATGATCGCCAGCGAGTCCCAGACGGTGATATCTCCGTCGATCAGCGCAGGCACCTTGCCCGATTTGGTGACATTGAGAATGCGCTGCTTGTCGGCCGCGCCCGTATAGAGCGGGATCACGACTTCATCGAAGGCAATCCCGGTGGCTTTCAACGCCACCCACGGCCGCATCGACCACGAGGAATAGTTTTTGTTGCCGATCGCGAGCGTCAAAGCCATCGTTGAATCTCCCTGACCGCGACTTTGCCACGGCCCTCGCGCGGCAGGCAACATGTCCCCCGAATTCGGTCAAAACCGCGTCGCGCTGCCCGATCCGATGCACTATTGTGATGGCCAGCATCTGGAAGGCATTGCACCGTGGGTCTGTTTGGAACAGCCGATATCGTCGCCATCTCGTTCTTCGTTCTCTCATGGGCGGTCTACGCCATCACGCTCGAGCGCAGTTCGCATGGCCGCAACAGCCTGAGCGCGCGCATGAGCATCTATCGTGAAGTCTGGATCCGGCGCATTCTCGACCGCGAGGCGCGGATGGTCGACATGCAAGTCATGGCGTCGCTGCAGAACGGCACAGCGTTCTTCGCGTCCACCACGCTGCTGGCGATCGGCGGCGGGTTGACGCTGCTGCGGTCCACCGAAGAAGCGATGTCGGTGCTGGCGACGCTGCCGTTCGGCATACGAACCTCTCCGGTGTTGTGGGAGATCAAGTGCGTCGGCCTCGTGGTGATCTTTGTCTATGCGTTCTTCAAGTTCTCCTGGGCTTATCGCCTGTTCAACTACGTCGCCATCCTGCTCGGCGCGATGCCATTCGCGGAAAAGCGCGACACGCCGGAAGCACAATCGCATGTGATGCGGACCACCCGGCTGTTTCAGTCGGCGGGCCGGCATTTCAACCGCGGCCAGCGCGCCTTCCTGTTCGCTCTCGGCTATCTTGGCTGGTTCATCAGTCCATGGGTGCTGATCGCCTCGACGCTGGCGGTTCTGGTCGTGATCTGGCGGAGGCAGTTCGACTCCGACGCCTATCGCGCCATGACGAAATAATCGGCGGCGCTTGCTTGCCGTCCACGCGGCGATGCGTCATGGCATGGTCATGAACAATTCCGATTCGAAAACACCCCGCGTCAAGTCGCTGGATGACGCCATTCTGGCCGTGCTGGCACGCGCCGGCGAAAAGACACTCAGTGCGCCGGAGATCGCGCATGCGATCGCCGACGACGAAAGCTGGCACGGACTGCTGGTGCCGATCCGCCGCGCAGCCGTGTCTCTGGCTCAGGCCGGACGGCTCGTGATCTACCGCAAGGGCAAGCCCGCCGATCCAAACGATTTCCGCGGCGTGTACCGGCTCGGTCTGCCCCGGCATGACTAGTGATCCGGTTCTGACATTCGTATCATATTCTTCGCGGGCATTTTACGAATGTCAGAACCAAAGGATCACTAGAATTATAATTGGCTAGTGTCCCTCTGTATCCGACGTTCGTACCGTGCGTGCAGCAAAATAAAACGAACGTCGGATACAGGACACTAGCTAACTGGCCTTGCGCGGCCCCGGAAACAGTTCGCTGCTGCGTCCGGTCGCCCAGTAAGCAATCAGCCCGATCCATTCATGGATGGCTGTGTCGGTACGGGCGAGCCCGAGACTGACGGCGCCGAATGGCGAAAGAGCATCGCTCCAGCCGCGCGAGCGCCAGTCCACCGGATAGGCCTCGACCTCGAAGCCCGCTTTCCTGAACGCGCCCACCGACCGCGGCATATGGAAGGCCGACGTCACCAGAAGCCAGCGCTCGCCCGGTTTGGGCGACACCAGTTGGCGCGTGAAGGTTGCGTTCTCCGCCGTGGTGCGAGAGTCGCCTTCAAGCACGATCCGCGCACGGGCGGTTCCGAAATCTTCCAGCAGATCGCCGACGATCGGGGCTTCGGAGACAGCCTCCCCGACCAGCGCGGCGCTGCCGCCGCTGAACACAATGCGCGCGTTCGGATAACGGCGTGCAAGCTGCAGCATCGCGATCATGCGCTCACCCGACGAGTCGAGTTCCGGCGAGCCGCGCGCCTGACTGCTTTCGGGATCGATCGCGCCGCCGAGCACAATGATGCCGTCCGGCGGACGGCCTGCCGCGCTCCATGCCGGAAAGCGCTCGCTGAGCGGCAGCAGCAACAGATTACTGGCAGGCGACAGTCCGAAAATCAGCAGCAGCGCGACACCGGCCGCAATCATCCGCGCCCCGGCTTCGCGATAGCGCGACGTCAGCAGCAGAAGGCCGAGCACGCACAGCATCACCATCGCGTTCGACGGGATGGCGAAGAATCCGGCGATCTTGGACAGGTAGAAAAACATGATCGCCCTGAATGAGCGATCATCGCGGCAAGATCAATCCCCCGCTCAATCCCATTTCGGCGCGAGGCTGAAATCCGTGAGGCGGCCGTCTTGGGTGCCCATGGCGAAGATTTCGTTCATCTCCGCATCGTCCAGTTCGAAATCGAAAATCTCGATATTTTCCGACAGGCGTTCGAGCTTCGATGTTCGCGGGATCGCCGCGACGTTCTGCTGCATCAGCCAGCGCAGGCAGACCTGCGCCGCCGTCTTGCCATGGCGCGCACCGATCCGGTTCAGCGCCTCTGCCTTCTTGACGCGTCCCTTGGCGACGGGACTGTAAGCCACCAGCGCAAGACCATTCTCGCGGCAGGCCGTGAGCACCTTGGTCTGATCGAGATAGGGATGATACTCGACCTGATTGCAGGCCAGCGGCACCGGCGATTTGGCGACGGCCTCCTTGATCAGAGCTACGGTGAAGTTCGACACGCCGACATGCCGCGTCAGCCCAAGCTCCTTCGCCTGCGCGAGACCGCCCAGCGTCTCGTCCAGGGGGACGTGCGAATTAGGCCAATGGAGAAGCAGCAGATCGACTTCCGTCATCCGCAGACGCACCAGGCTCTCCTTCGCGGAGCGCAGAAGATCGTTCGGCGCGAAATGCGTGGTCCAGATTTTCGTGGTGATGAAAACATCGGAGCGCCTGACGCCCGAAGCGCGCACGCCCTCGCCCACCTCGCGCTCGTTGTCGTACATCTGCGCGGTGTCGATGTGGCGATAGCCGAGCCGCAGCGCCTGCTCGACCACACGCGCACAGGTGCGCTCGCGCAGTTCCCACGTTCCAAGACCAATCGCCGGAATGGCCGCGCCGTTCGCTTCAACCGTCAGCATGGTCTGCCTCTCTCCATCGTCCGCTCCGGACGATGATGCAGAGATCATGGACCTCTCAGTTATCGCCGTGCAAGCGCGGCAAACACCATCTCCGGATCATGCGCGATGACCGTCAGCAATGCGCGTGCAGGTCCGCGCGGCGAGCGCTTGCCCTGCTCCCAGTTCCGGATGGTTTCGATGGGAACGCCGAGACGGGAGGCGAATTCCGCCTGCGTGAGTTTCGTGCGCAGCCGCAGATCGCGCACCACCGGCGCTTCGCTGGCGGGCTTGTGTAACGTCGCAGCAGGCATGCCGGGAGCCAGCGGGATTTCCCGCCCGTCCAGCAGTTCGACAATCCGACCATCCGCCTTGAGCCGTAGCCGCTGCATGCGCGCTCCTCCGATGCCGTGAGGGTCGCGCCGGGATGGTTAATCGCGAGTTAACAAAGACGTGCAGCCGTCCGGAATGTTTCGATCCGGACGGCTGCACTGTTCGTCTTATCGCATCCGCGCGTAGGCGCTGCGCCACGAATGACGGCGGCCGCCGCCATGGGCGAAGCGAAGACCCATCTCGCGCCCGCCCGCGGCGTCATAAGAGATGTGGATATGCTGCACGCGGCCCGCATCGGTCGAATAGCCGCCGTTCCAGCCCTTGAGCTGCGCATAGATGCAGCCGTAAGGCCCGCGCACGTCCACCGCCTTGCCCTGCGCGTGAAGCGACATCCGGCGCGTGCCGGCAATGCGCGTGTGACGCACGCCCGAAATGGCATGCGTGCCGGGGCACGCGGCCTGAATGGAAGCGAGCTTGGCCTGCAGCGGGCCGACGAGGCCAGCGGAATATCCCTCCGATGCATGAGCCGTCCCAACAGCGGCGCGACGCACACGCACCGTGCGCTGCGCCGGTTCAAATGCAGCGAACGGCTGCACCTGTTCGCGTTGTTTGCGCGAACGACCATAGGATGGATTGTTCACACCGATGCACGGCATGGTGATGTTGCATTCGGTCGAAAACGCTGGCGTGCGAACGCGCGCTTCGGCCAGCGATGACAACGCACAAAGCGCCGCCACAGCGGTCATGGTTCGGATCAAAATGTAGGGCTCCGGCTTAAAATCAGACGCCGATGACGGTCAAATGGACCAACGTCACGGTCGTCGAACGTGCAAAGAAGCCGCGCGGACATCATGCGGCGCGGCCAGCGATCAGGCGGTTTCAGATCGGCGAATGGCGAAAATGAGGCATGCAGTTGAACGTGAGGGCCTGTGCGCGCAAGGAAGCTATGCCGTAGCGGGCAGCATTAACCTTTCAATCCGAACCACATCGTCGCAATTCCGAGAAACGCAAAAAACCCGACAATATCCGTCACGGTCGTGACGAACGTCCCGGACGAAACCGCGGGGTCCACACGCAGACGGTCGAGCATCATCGGAATCAGAATGCCGCCGAGCGCACCGGCAACGAGATTGCAGATCATCGCAAGAGCGATCACGACACCGAGGCCCGGCGTCTGAAACCAAGCCGCAGCGGCGGCGCCGGTGATGGCGGCAAATGCAAGTCCATTGACGAAGCCGACAAGACCTTCGCGCATCACGATGCGCCATGCATTGCTCGAATTGAGTTCGCGCGTGGCGAGCGCGCGCACCGCGACCGTCATCGTCTGCGTCGCGGCATTGCCGCCCTGACTGGCGACGATCGGCGCGAGCACGGCCAGCGCCACCATCTTCTGCAATTCGTCCTCGAACAGTCCGAGCACCGAGGATGCAAGAAATGCGGTGGCGAGATTCACCAGCAGCCAGTTGAACCGTCCCTTGGCGATGGTCCACACCGAGTCCGACAGTTCTTCGTCGCGCGCGACGCCGCCCAGCGCCTTGATCTCTTCGTCGGCGCCCTCCTCGATCACGTCCACGACGTCGTCGATGGTGATGACGCCGAGCAGATGATTGTCCGCATCGGTCACGGGTGCGGCGACAAGATTGTACTTGCCGAACATCCGCGCCACGTCCGCGATGTCCTCGTGATCGGACACCCGGCGGCGGTCCTCGTCGATCAGGTCCATGATCGGTCCCGGACGCCGCGCACGCAGCAGCGCATCGAGCGGCACCGCGCCCTTCAGCCGCCTCTCCCGGTCGACCACATAGATTTCATAGAAGCGATCCGGCAGTTCCGGGGTATCGCGCAGATACTCGATGACCTGCAGCGCGCTCCACTCGTCCGGCACCGCGATGCATTCCGTCTGCATCCGGCGACCTGCGGAGTCTTCCGGATAGTCGAGGCTGCGCTCCAGCGCGATGCGCTCGGACGGTGGCAGCCTGTCGAGAATTTCTTCCTTGTCTTCGGCGTCGAGATCCTGAAGCAGTTCGACGGCGTCGTCAGAATCCAGTTCGCGAACGCCCTCCGCGACCGTCTCCGGCTCAAGCTCTTCGAGGATTTCCTCGCGGACGTCCCCGCCAATTCGACCAGCCGCGGCCGCAGGTCCGGCTCCAGCGCGCCGATCAGATCGCCGAGGTCGGCCTCGTGGAGTTCGGCGACAATCCCGGACAGGAAGGCGGAATCGCCCCGTTGAACCGCGTCAGCGATCGCTTCGACAAACCCGGGGCGGATGTGGCCGTCCTCATCCCGCATCGGATCGCCATGCACGGAAACGTGACCTGCGACCGCCTCCGCAAGGTCTTGATCGTCGGCCATGCCGTGCCTCGCGGGTTTGATGGAGATTTTGCTGATTTGGTGTGCGTTTCAGCCATTACCCAATCGACACGACACAACGCAATGATAAATGTGCGCGACTGCTTGACCGTTCCCGGACACCCCCGATGACCCCGTTCAAAGCCGTGCTGGTGGCGCTCGCCACCGCAACGGTCACTGCCGCCCACGCCGCCGATTGTCCCCGCAAGGACGCCCTGGGCACCTCCCGCGTCTTGACCGTGGACCCGAAAGCCTATCCCCGCGTCGGCCTCAAGAGTTTCCCACAAACCCTGCCGCTGGCGGACAAGGGGGTTGTGCTGACCTTCGACGACGGCCCCTTTCCGGCCACCACAAGCAAAGTCCTTGCGGCCCTCGCCAGCGAATGCGTGAAAGCGACGTTCTTCCTGATCGGCCGGAACGCCGCGGCCAATCCGGCGATGGTGAAGAAGATCGCAGCCGAGGGCCACAGCATCGGCCACCACACATGGTCGCATCAGCCGCTCGACAGGATCGGCCAGACGCGGGCGCTGGAGGAAATCGACCGCGGCATCGCCGCCGATGAAGCGGCCCTTCGCGGCACCGAAACCCGCGTCCCCTCGACACCGTTCTTCCGCTTCCCGGGATTTGCCTCGACTCCGGCCCTGCTCGACACCCTACAGTCGCGCGGCATCGCCGTGTTCGGAACGGACCTGTGGGCCAGCGACTGGAATCCGATGACGCCAGACCAGCAATTGCAGCTCCTGACTGCGCGCCTTGAAGGGCAAGGCAAGGGCATCATCCTGCTGCACGACCCCAAGGCGCAGACGGCGCGAATGCTGCCCGCTTTCCTGCAATATCTGAAACGCAACGGCTACAAGGTCGTGCATCTCGTGGCATCACAAACAGCTCAGAATTCGTCCCATGACCGATAGGTTCCGGCTTTTCCTCTGGATTAAGCCCTCATTCACAGCGCCGACGATAGACATGGTTCGTCATTCCGATGGAGCAGCCATGCGCCGAACCGCTTCCCCTCATCGCCCCGCGCTCCTGACCGCCCTCGGGCTTGCCATCCTCACGACGTTCGCTGGACCGCCCGCACGCGCCGCCGACTGCCCGGGCAATCCCGACGCGCTCGGCACCTCCCGCACGATCGTCGTGGACCCGCAGGAACATCCGCGCATCGGGACGATGCAATATGGCGAGACCCTGCCGCTCGAAGATCACGAGGTGGTGCTGACCTTCGACGACGGGCCGCTGCCCGCCCATACCAATCCTGTCCTCGAGACTCTCGCCTCCCAATGCGTGAAGGCGACATTCTTCATGGTTGGCCGCATGGCCAAGGAATATCCGCAGGATGTTCGGCGCGTGCGCGACGCGGGTCACACCATCGGCACTCACAGCGAGAACCATCCGACATTTTTCGGCAAACTGCCGCAGGAGCGCATGGCCGCCGAAATCGATGACGGCATCGCCCACGTTTCCGCCGCGCTCGGCGATCCGTCGCAGCTTGCGCCGTTCTTCCGGATTCCCGGTCTGCGCCGGGGCGATCTTCTGGAAGCCGAACTCAGCAAACGCGGCCTGATGACATGGAGCGCAGATTTCCCGGCTGACGACTGGCGGCACATTTCCTCCAAGCAGGTGATCAATTACGCGCTCACGCGTCTCGAAGCCAAAGGCAAAGGCGTACTGTTGCTGCACGACATTCAGGCGCGCACGCAGGCCGCCCTGCCGGTCATTCTTCGTGAGCTGAAAGCGCGCGGCTATCGCATCGTCCATGTGGTGCCGGCGACACCGCAGCAGCCAAAGACGCCTACCGATCCGGCACAATGGGTGCCGCACTGGATCAAGGGGCCGGCAATCGCGGCCAAGGCCTCTCCCGGCTTTGTGTTTGGAACGGAAACACCGACGCTGCGCCGCGCGCCACGATCGGAGCGTGCCGTTTTAATGGCGCGGAATCGTCCGGCCGCTGGCGCGCATGTTCTGTTGCAGTCCCCGCAGACATTTCGCTTCAAGGCAAAATCGATGCGCGTGGATATCTCCGCCGTGAACAGGCCGCGAAGCCTGCTGCGCATGCCTGACAGATCCGCCCGGCCTGAAAACGCAACGCTCCGGAGCCTTCCGGCTCCGATCAGAACCGGAAGCCGGACCGACGCGCCGGCAGGCTCTCACCTCCGCTGACGGATACGACAAACCGCCCGGCCAAATGCCGGGCGGTTTTGAAGTTCAGGAGCAGTCAGCGCTGTCGCGCTTACTTGCCCATGCTGCTTGAACCGGGCTGCACGGTATTCGGCGAACTCGGTGACGTACCACCCGCATTGGTGGAGCCCGGCACGGTTGCCTTGTCCTGACGCGACATGCCGGTCGTCGACGACTCGTTGCGATGCATTGCACCGCCACCATGCTTCATGTCAGCACCCGGCTTGACGCCTCCGGACTTCATGCTCGGCTGACCGCCGTGACCTTCCGCGTTCTGGGCCATCGCACCGCTTGCCGACAGTGCCAGCACGCAAGCGCCGGCCAAAAGTACCTTCTTCATACGATCCTCCTGTTGCGCCCTGCCGGGTGGGCAACCGAAGAAAGATGACGTTGTTCCTGAGGAACCAGCGAGAGGCGCGCGCAGGTGCGCCGGAACAAATCACGGCGTGCGAGCAGCGTCGGCTTTAAGATTTTGATTCTGAGGTGGTGCGCTCGGAGGGACTCGAACCCCCACGATTTTACTCACTGCCACCTCAAG
>ERZ778025.1966-NODE-1966-length-12615-cov-3.298010_pt1 | contig 12615 bp, 10 predicted proteins | sample MGYA00375755_ERZ778025 | MGnify/ENA primary metagenome ERZ778025 (study PRJEB29350, sample SAMN05389825) | bioreactor metagenome | isolation source: Thiocyanate bioreactor | place: South Africa: University of Cape Town | collected 2014-03-17 ... | reverse complement strand
TCACCGCCATCTTGCAGACGAGCCTGTTTGGCATCACCGAACCGGCGCTGCTGATCCTGCTCGGCCTGCTCAATGTCGGCGCCGCGATCTATCTCTTCGCCCGCCTGCCCGGTTCCTTCGTCGGCGATGTCCTGCGGCTGCTGTTCAAACTGGTGTTCCGTATCGAAGTGCGCGGCATGGAAAATGTCGCCAAGGCTGGCGACCGTTGCGTCATCGCCGTCAACCATCTGTCCTTCCTCGACGCGCCGGTGATGATGTCGCTGCTCGATGACAAGCCGGTCTTCGCCATCGACTGGCAGATCGCCAAGGCCTGGTGGGTAAAGCCCTTCCTCGGCATCGCCCGCAGCTATCCGATGGACCCGACCAAACCATTGTCGACGCGCGGCCTGATCAACGAGGTCAAGGCTGGCCATCGGCTCGTGATTTTCCCCGAAGGCCGCCTCACCGTCACCGGCGCCTTGATGAAAATCTATGACGGCGCCGCGATGATCGCCGACAAGGCTGACGCCATGGTGGTGCCCGTGCGCCTCGAAGGCCTGGAGCGCACGCCCTTCACCCGTCTGCCGCGCGGCTTCGTGCGCCGCAGCCTGTTCCCGAAGGTGCGTGTCACCTTCCTTGAGCCACGCAAGCTGACCCTGCCGGAAGATCTGCGCGGCCGCAAACGCCGCCAGGCGGCGGGCGCTGCCCTCTATGACGTGATGTCGGATTTGATCTTCCGCACCACCGACATCGACAAAACCTTGATGCAGGGCCTCGTCGACTCCATCAAAGAGAGTGGCAAGTCGAAGGTGATGCTGGAAGACCCGCTGTCGGGCAAGCTCAACGGCCGCAATGTCCTGATCCGCACCGACATCCTGGGCCGCAAGCTGATGCCGCTGACCCAGACCGGAGAATGCGTCGGCGTGATGCTGCCCAATGCCAATGCAGTCGCCGTCACTTTCTTCGCCCTGCAATCGGCCGGCCGCGTCGCCGCCATGCTCAACTATACGGCCGGCGTCGCCAATCTGCAGGCTGCCTGCAAGGCCGCCGATGTGCGCACCATCCTCACCTCGCGCGCCTTCCTCGAAAAGGCCAATCTTGGTGCGGTTGCCGCCGAACTGGCGAAAACGACCAAGGTGATCCACCTGGAAGATATCGCAACGACGGTCGGCACTGGCGACAAATTGCGCGCGCTGTTCACGGCAGGCAAAGCGCTGGAAAAGCGCTCGCCCAACGATCCAGCCGTGGTGCTCTTCACATCAGGTTCGGAAGGCGCGCCGAAAGGCGTCGTGCTGTCGCATCGCAATTTCATGGCCAATATCGCGCAGATCGATGCACGCTTCGACATCACGCCGGCCGACGTAATCTTCAACGTGTTGCCGGTGTTCCATTCCTTCGGCCTGCTCGGCGGCATGCTGCTGCCGATGCTATCGGGCATGAAGTGCTATCTTTATCCCTCGCCCCTGCACTACCGGCAGATTCCCGAACTGGTCTATGGCAGCAATGCCACCGTCCTCTTCGGCACCGACACGTTCTTCAATGGTTATGCGCGCACCGCCAATCCTTACGACTTCCGCTCACTGCGCTATCTCGTCGGCGGCGCCGAGCCGGTGAAGGAGACGACGCGCAAGGTCTATATGGAGAAGTTCGGCCTACGCATTCTCGAAGGCTATGGCATCACCGAAACCGCGCCGGTGCTGGCGGTCAACACCGCCATGTTCAACCGCAACGGCACCGTCGGCCGCCTGCTGCCGGGCATCGACTATCGCCTCGAACAGGTGCCCGGCATTACCGAAGGTAGCCGCCTGCATGTCAAAGGCCCGAATGTGATGATGGGCTATTATCGCGCCGACAAGCCGGGCGTGCTGGAGCCGCCGCACGAGGGCTGGCACGACACGGGCGATATCGTCACCGTCGATCCGATGACCTTCGTGACGATCAAGGGCCGCGCCAAGCGCTTCGCCAAGATTGCCGGCGAGATGGTGTCGCTGGCCGCCATCGAACAGATGTGCGCACCGATGTGGCCAGAGAATCCGCCCTGCGTCGTCGCCGTGCCCGACGCGCGCAAGGGCGAACGTCTCGTCATGGTGACGACCAAGACCGACGCTTCACGCACGGAGGTCCAGACCTTCATGAAAGCGCGTGGCGCCAATGAATTGATGTTTCCTTCCGAACTCTTGATCGTGCCGGCCCTGCCGCTGCTCGGCTCCGGCAAGACCGACTATGTGGAACTGGACCGGATGGTGAAGGCAAAGATCACCGCCAATGCGGGAGCCGCCTGACATGACCGCGGCTTCCACCCCCCTGCGCAAAGGCGCTGTCACCCGCAATCGTATCCTCACCGAGGCGTTGAGCCTGTTTGCCGAGAAAGGCGTCGAGGGCACGTCGATCCGCGACATCGCGCTCGCCGTCGGCATCGTCGATGCAGCACTCTATCGTCACTTCCGCAGCAAGGACGAAATCGTCAGCGAGGTCTTCCTGCTGCACTACGGTGCGCTAGCCGAAGCCGTCGCCGAGATCGGCGCGCGGCAGCAACCGTTCCGGCAGACGGTGCGCCAGCTCGTCGAACATTTCTGCACGCTGTTCGACGAACAGCCGGCGGTCTTCGCCTTCATTCTCTTGAAACAGCACGATCATCTGGCCGGCGTAAACGACGAAGCCAATGTGGTCGAAACCCTGCGCCAGATCATGCAGCGGGCCTATAAAATGGGCGACATTGTCGTCGATGACGCCAATGCGGCGGCCGCCATGGCCCTGGGAATGGTCATCCAACCCGCTGTTTTCAAGCTCTATGGCCGTATCGACAAGCCGATGAAAAGCTATGTCGGCGCATTGGCCGATGCGGTCTGCCGCGCTCTTGGCATTCCCTCGGGCGTGCCCTGAATCGGCCCAACTTGCATTCTGCGGTTCAGACCCCATAAATGTTTTGAACCCTTGCAGAGCGAGTCCTCATGCGTACCGATACCGCCCGCCCCGTCCGCCTTGCCGATTATCGTGTGCCTGACTATCTGATCGACAAGGTCGATCTCGTCGTCCGCCTCGACCGGCATGAAACGCTGGTGCGAGCGCGGTTGGCCATGCACCCCAATCCCAAGGGCAACGCGGGTGCGCCGCTTCTGCTCGACGGCGATGGTCTTAATGGCAAACTGGTGGCGATCGACGGCGCAGTGCCGGCGGCGGACAGTTTTCGCATCGGCCCCGACCAGCTCGAACTGTTCGAGCCGCCGCGCCAGCCCTTCACGCTCGACATCGAAACCACCGTCGATCCGACCGCCAATACGCAGCTCATGGGCCTTTATCGCTCGGGTGCCGCCTATTGCACCCAATGCGAGGCGGAGGGCTTTCGCCGCATCACCTATTTCCTCGATCGCCCCGACGTTCTCTCCGTCTATTCAACACGGATCGAGGCGCAGCGCAGCGACGCGCCCATCCTGCTCGGCAACGGCAATCTCGTCGAGAAAGGCGATTTGGCCGATGGCTGGCACTATGCGGTGTGGAACGATCCGTTCCCCAAACCCTGTTATCTCTTCGCCATGGTCGGCGGCGACCTCGATGTGCTGACCGACAGTTTCACCACCATGTCCGGCCGCAAGGTCGGGCTCGGCATCTATGTGGAACATGGCAAGCGCGAACGCGCCGCCTATGCAATGGACAGCCTGAAACGTTCCATGCGCTGGGATGAAGAACAGTTCGGCCGTGAATATGATCTCGACGTGTTCAACATCGTCGCCGTGTCCGACTTCAACATGGGCGCGATGGAGAACAAGGGCCTCAACATCTTCAATGACCGGCTCGTGCTCGCGAAGCCCGAGACGACGACGGACGGCGCCTATGCCGATATCGAGCGCGTCATCGCGCACGAGTACTTCCACAACTGGACGGGCAACCGCATTACCTGCCGCGACTGGTTCCAGCTCTGCTTGAAAGAGGGCCTGACCGTCTACCGCGACCAGGAATTCTCCGCCGACACGCGCTCGCGCACCGTGCAGCGCATTCACGACGTGCGCCAGCTCAAGGCACGCCAGTTCCCCGAGGATGCAGGCCCGCTCGCGCATCCCGTGCGCCCGGCGAGCTACATCGAGATCAACAACTTCTACACGGCGACCGTCTACGAAAAGGGTGCCGAGCTCGTACGCATGATCGCCACCATGCTCGGGCGCGAGACCTTCCGGCGCGGCATGGATCTCTACTTCGAGCGCCACGATGGCGAAGCGGCGACCGTCGAGCAGTTCCTGCAGTGCTTCGCCGATGTGAGCGGGCGCAATCTCGATCAGTTCATGAACTGGTACAACCAGCCGGGCACGCCGGAGCTGGTCGCGAGCCTCAAATACGACGCGCGCGCGAAGACGGCGACGCTCGAGGTCGAGCAGGTGCACGGGCCCTCGCCCGGTGCGCCAAAGAAGAAGCCGGTGCCGGTGCCGCTGAAGATTGGCCTCATTGGCGCGAACGGACAGGAGTTGCCGCTCAAGCTCGCGAACGGGCGCGATGCCCCCGGCGGCGTGCTCGAAATGAGCAAGCGCGTCGAACGCTGGACGTTCCGCGATGTGCCCTCGAAGCCGACCGCGTCGCTGCTTCGCGAGTTCTCCGCACCGGTCAATCTCACGGTCAGTCACAACGAGCGCCAGCTCGAGTTCCTGATGACGCACGACAGCGATGGCTTCAATCGCTGGCAGGCGACGCAAGATTACGCCATGCGGCTCCTCACCGGCGCCGTCAAAACGCTCCGCAAGGGAGAGCGTCCGACGCGCCCGAGCGCCTACTGCGGCGCGCTTGCGGCCGTCCTCGCCGACAAGAGCCTCGAGGCCGCCTACGTCGCGCAGGTGCTTGCGGTGCCGAGCGAGAGCGACATTGCCCGCGTGCTTGCGCGTGATGTCGACCCGGCCCTCATCCACCGCGCGCGCCGCTGGCTGCGCAAGGCCATCGGCACCGAGCTTGGCGAGCACCTCGCCGCAATCTACGAGGCGAGCGACGGCGCGCGGCGCTACTCGCCTGATGCCAAGAGCGCGGGCGCTCGCGCCTTGCGGCTCGGCGCGCTCGGGCTTCTTGCCGCGCGTGGCCAGTCGGCCGACATCGCGCGCGTCACGCGCCACTTCAAGGACGCGCGCAACGCGACCGACGAGATCGGCGCGCTCGCGATCCTCTCGGCCTTGAACGTGCCCGAACGTGCGGAAGCCTTCGACCGCTTCTATCAGCGCTGGAAGGGCGATCATCTCGTCATCGCGAGCTGGTTCGGCCTGCAGGCGACGTCACCGCTCTCCTCGACGCTGCGCACGGTGAAGCAGCTCATGACGCACGCGCAGTTCTCCATGCGCACGCCGAATAATGTCTACGCGCTGATCGGCTCGTTCGCCGGCGGCAATCCATTGCAGTTCAATCGCCCGGACGGCAAAGGATATGCTTTCGTTGCTGATCGCGTTGTTGAACTTGACAAGATCAACCCGCAGGTTGCTGCGCGCATTCTTGGAGCATTCCGTAGCTGGCGTGCCTTGGAAAGCGCAAGAAAACGCTTGGCCTTGCGTGCCCTGGAGAAGATTGCATCTACGCCCGAGCTCTCAAATGATGCGCGCGAGATCGTCACCAAAATGCTCGACTAATACTATGCGGAGATCTTAGATACCTGCGATCTGCAAGTATTACCAAAACATTAAACTCGACAGCTCGCGAATCTTGCAGCGATAATGTCCATGTGATTCGGGCGCTTGGGGGCCCCGGCTCATGGGCAATGCAAGACGACGGGGGCTAAGATGGTGCGGGCGATTTCAATGGTCCGGCAGGAAGTATTCGCCGGTGCCAGGGAACAGATCAGGGACCTCACCGTCCTCGTCCACCGCATCGATCTCCGCCGCATTCTCCTCGACCGCAATCTTCATGCGGTGCTCGCCCTTGCCCACCTCGCTCTCGCCGTGGCCTTCACCATGGCCATGGGTGAGACGATCGGCCCCTTTGCTGGGGCCGGCCTCTGCCTCAGTGCCGCTGCCGTCGCCCTCCTGCTCATGCTGCGCGCCGCCGAGAGCCCAGCCCCGCTCACGCGCCCCGCGCACCCCCAGCCCCGTACGGCCCAGCCCCAGGCCAGCAGCGTGCGCGCGGCCGACACCCTCACGATCGATGGCGCCCGCCGCGAGGTCTCGGGCCTCCTCGCGCTCATGAGCCACGAGTTGCGTACGCCCCTCAATGCCATCCTCGGCAATGCCGAAGCCATCCGCCACGAGATCCTCGGCCCGGTCGGCGCGCCCCGCTACCGCGACAGCGCCATCCACATTCTCGAAGGCGGCCAGAACCTGCTCCGCGCCACCGAGGACATGCTGACGCTGACGGGCGCCGTCGCCGCCGCGGCTTTCGCACCCCATCAGCCCGTCGACCTCGAAAGCTCCGTGCGGGACGTCCTCCGCCAGGCCGCGCCCGAGGCCAAGACCAAAGGCGTGTCACTGAGCTGGCAGTCGGGCACGGATCGCGCCGTGCTCTCCGAGGAGACCGCTCTCCGCCACGCCATTGCCCGCATTATCGATGGCGCACTTGTCACGGCCGATCCGGGCGCCAGCATCCACGTCGAGCTGACCCCCTGCGCCGGCGCGATCGAGCTGATGGTCACGCTGACCCATGGCGATGCCGAGGTCGGCGCTTCGGCCGCCGGCCGCGTCGACTGCGGGGCCGACCGCGGCCCGGCCGCCCTCCAGATTGCCGTTGCCCGCACCCTGGTCACCCTGCTCGGCACGCACCTGCACACCGCCCACGGCATTGATGGCCGCTGGCGCGCCATTCTCGAGCTGCCGGCCGCCCCCACCCACTGAACAAAGCAGCCCCGCCCGCCCACGGGCGGGGTTGGCACGGCTTTCCTTGCGCGCTAACTTCGCGATTGTCCGGACGTGCGCACCCGCCGTCCGGTCCGGGCGTTTCCGCTCATTTGCCGTTCATCACGCAGACCGGTACGCGCCCCCAGCGCACCGTCCCAGAAACTGCGTCCCAGGAGTTCGACGAGGAGATCGACCGACCCATGCCTCAGATCACGCTCACCGTGAACGGGACGCCACAGAAGCTCGACGTGCCGGCTAATGCCCTGCTCGTCGACGTGCTGAGGGACATCCTCTCCCTTACCGGCACGCACATCGGCTGCGACACCAGCCAGTGCGGCGCCTGCACCGTCCACATCGACGGCCGCTCGGCGAAGAGTTGCACCGTCCTTGCCGTGCAGGCGGACGGCGCGCAGATCACCACGATCGAGGGGCTGCAGAGCGGCGCGACGCTCCATCCCATGCAGGAGGCTTTCCGCAATCATCATGGCCTCCAGTGCGGCTTCTGCACGCCCGGCATGATCATGGCCGCGGTGGCGCTCGTCGCCGACAAGCCGGACATCGACGAGGCGGGCGTCCGCCACGGGCTCGAAGGCAATCTCTGTCGCTGCACGGGCTATCAGAACATCGTCGCCGCCGTCCTCGATGGTGCGCGCGCCATGCAGACGTCCAAGGCAGGAGGCTGATCCATGGGCATCCAGGCTTTCGACTACGTTCGCCCCACGGACCTCGCCGAAGCGCGCAAGGCCTACGAAGCGGCCGGTGACGCGCGCTATATCGCCGGCGGCCAGACCCTGCTGCCGGTCATGAAGCAGCGCCTCGCACAGCCTGCAGCCGTCATCGATCTCGGCGGCATTGCCGGGCTCTCCGGCATCCGCGTCGAAGGCAACGCGCTCATCGCCGGCGCCATGACGCGCCACGCTGATGTGGCCGCTTCGGCTGATGTGCGCCGCCTGATCCCGGCGCTCGCGCACCTCGCCGGCCTCATCGGCGATCCGCAGGTGCGCAATCGCGGCACCATGGGCGGCTCGCTCGCCAACAACGACCCCTCGGCGGACTATCCCGCAGCCGTCCTCGGCCTCGGCGCGACGGTGCTGACGGACAGCCGCAGCATTGCTGCCGATGACTTCTTCGATGGGCTCTTCGCGACCACGCTCGAGGAAGGCGAGATCATTCGCGCCATCTCCTTTCCGGTGCCGGAGCGGGCAGCTTACGAGAAGTTCCCGCATCCGGCCTCGCGCTTCGCGCTCGTCGGCGTGATGGTGAGCAAGAGCCCGCAAGGCGTGCGCGTGGCGGCGACGGGCGCCGGTCAGGCTGGCGTCTTCCGCGTCTCCGAGATGGAGGCGGCGCTGGCGAAGGACTTCAGCGCCAAGGCCATCGAGGGCATCAGCGTTTCAGCCGATGATATGATCGCTGACATGCACGCCCCCGGCGCCTATCGCGCCCAGCTCGTGAGTGTGCTCGCGCGTCGTGCGGTTGCGGCATTGCAGTAGAGGCGACCGCCCAAAGCTGTCGGAGTTCGTGCCCGCGCCGCACGCTCGAGGCGGCGCGGTCCTGGCCACCTACTTCTTGTAGCGCCAGTAGGCACCGTGCTCGCTTTCGACGAGCTCGAACTCGGGCCCGCGCGTGCTCGGCGGGCGCATACCGCTGCTGATGAGGCGACGAATGTCGCCGAGCAGGGCCTCGCGATCGGCGAACGTCGAGTGGTTCACGCCGAAGAAGCTCGTATCGAGGCTGGAGATATCGATCGTGTCGGCGGCGCCCGGCACGACGACGGGACCTCCGTTCGGCACATAGCCCGCGGGGCTCTCACCAAGCCGCGTCCAGCGCGATGCGGCAAGCGCACGGTCGTTGGATGAGGCATAGAGCGTCATGCCGCGCCTGAGGCCGGTGATCTGCGAGGCAATCAGCTCGAAGCTCTCGCGCGTGACGTCGGGCGCGGCGAGGATGATCTCGCCAAAGCGAGGCCGACCGCTCGTTGCGACCTGCGGCTCGCTGCGCTGGATGTCGCGCAAGACTTCGAGAAGAGGATCGGCGCCCATGCTGTGCGCGATGAGGTGCACCTCCGTCGCGCCGCTCTCCTTGGCGATGATGTCGACGAACGCGCGGAGCTGGTCGCGTGCATCGCGCGCCCGGCCGCGGTCGAGCACGTAGCCCGTGAGGCCCGCGACGGACGGCCAGCTATAGACGAACGGCACGCCGTCGAACTCGAGATCGTGTGCGATCTGCGCGGCCCGGAAGAGCGCATCGTCGAACGTGACGAAGTAGCCGTGCACGAACACGAAGGCCTGACCTGGGAAGCGGCGCGCGCCGGCAAGCTTCTGGCGCGCCTCGCGCACGAAGTCGCGCTGCGTCATCACATCGACGGCGAACACGGTGAAGTCGCGCGAAAGATCCTCGTCACGCAGCGAGAAGCGGGCGACGATCAGATCCCACTCGGGGCGCGGGATGGAGCCCTTCTCGCGCCCTTCCTTCGGCACGGTGACGACGGCCTTGCCGAGCGCCAGCTCGTTGGAACGGCCGGTCCCGAACGCCGCAACCGCGCGTCCGAACTTGGTGCGATCTGCCTCGCGCTTGCGGTCCGTGCCGAAATAGACGTCGACCTCGGTGTAGGGCTTGTTGGGATCCGTCGCAGCGGGCGCCAGCGAGCGCGTGGCAGCCTTGGGCGCGGTCCCCGGTGACATCGCGACCGGTGGCGGCGCGGGGGCAGCTTCCGGTGCGCGCGCAGCCGGCGCGGGCGGCTGCATGCTCCGCGAGCGCGGCACGGCATCAGGCGGCGGCGCCGAACGCGACGCGTCCATCGATTCGCGCGCCGGCGGAGCGGACTGCATACGCGGCTGCGGGGCCGATGGCGGCGGCGGCTGAACCTCCATCCGCCGCGCCATGGGCGGCGGCGCAGAGCCGCCCGTCGGCTGATCGCGTTCGATCCTGAACTCGCGCTTCTGCGCCGTGGGCGGCGGCGCACTGAGTGTCGGACGGGCAGGCTGGAGACCCCAGACCTCGATGGTCACAGGCCTCGCCGTGCGATCGAGGCGCGCGAAACGCAGTGTAATGAGGCGGATCTGGCGCGCGTCATTCGTCGCCGCGAACACGCGGTTCTGCGCGCCGGGCCCGACACGGACGGGCGGCGACACATTCTCGGCGTGCACGCGGCCGGTCGTGTAGACGATGGAGATGTGCTCGATCGCAATGCTTGCATCGAGCACGGCGAACCGAATGCCCTTGCAGCCAGCCGTCCAGGCGGAGGCATCGACGATCACCTGCTGCGTGCCGACGCCCGCCGTTACGGTGTTGATGCGTGCCCAGCGATCCTGGGCGCTGGCGGGTACGGAGATCCCCACGATCGCCAGAAGGAATGCAATAAGCCACTTGGTCATGACCGATGCCCCGCCCCCGCCGACGCGCCAACCGCCACAGCCGGCGCCCGCGCGGAAAGTCACTGATTTCAAACCCGCCCCGTATGTCATGCGATTGCGTCAACTTGCAGACAGCGCGATGAACTGCGGTCTATCCACAGGCGCGAGAAATGCCCGCGCCCCCGCTCTTTTAGGCCATCCCGAGCTTCTTCGCCATGTCGAGATCCCAGAACGCGGCTTCGATCTTGTGACCATCGGGATCGCGCAGAAAACAGCCGTAGTACGGCGCGCCGTACTCGACCCGCGGACCGGGCTTGCCGTCGTCCGTAGCGCCGGCCGCGACACCAGCGGCATGAAAGGCATCCACTTCTGATCTGGAGCTCGCGAAGAAGCCGAAATGCGTGCCGTTGCCGACGCTTGCAGGCCTGCCATCGATCGGGATCTGCACCCAGAACTCGGGATACGCGCGACCGTAGGCGACAGCGCCCGGGTGCTCCATGATGCGGCGACAGCCGAGGGTTGCAAGCACGGCGTCGTAGAAGCGTGTCGCGCGTTCGAAGTCGCCTGTGCCGATCGAGATGTGTGAAAGGACCGAAGGATTGGGGGCGGCGTCGGCATCCGACATGGCTCAGTGCTCCTGCTCAGGACTGCAGCGTGCAGTTGACTGGAAAGGGCGGCGTTCTCGCGACGCGCGGGCCGCTCTCTGCAGCCTCACTCTAAAGCCGACTAGATGGACTTCTTGAGGCGTGGCCCCACTTCCACGAAGCCTTCACGCTGGTAGAAGGCCAAAGTGCGCTCCCACGCGGGCTGTTTCGGCGCCCCCACTTCGAGCCGCCCCCAGCCACGGTCGCGCCCGAGAGCGATCGCGGCCTGCATGAATTCTGGCGCGACCCGCTTGGAGCGGTAGTCCGGCACGACGTAGAGCTCGGTTATCGTGCCAATGCGCCCACCCGCGTAGATCGTGGCGCTCTCGTTCAACATCATGAGACCGACCGGCGTGTCCTCGCTGCTGGCCAGAAGGCCAAAGGCCGTGTCCATCGCAAGGACATCCCGCGCAGCCTGCTCGAGGGCGACACGCTCGATGCGGGCTTCGGGCGACAACTCCGTGAGCAGGGCATGGACCATGCGGGCAGCCAGCTCGGCGTCGGCCTCCGTCAGTCGGCGCAAGACAATAGCCATGCGTCCTCCATGTTCAGCCGCAGACCAGCCGCCACTCGCACCTCACAGTGCGAGCGCGATCCCGCGCCGCGCGGCGGCGGCCGTGAGCGTGTTGCGCAGCAGGCACGCGATGGTCATCGGCCCGACGCCGCCAGGCACCGGCGTGATGGCGCCGGCAACGTGGCGGGCATCCTCGAAGTGGACATCGCCCACCAGCCGGTGCTTGCCGCCCTCGCCCGGCACGCGGTTGATGCCGACGTCGATCACGATGGCGCCGGGCTTGATCCAGTCGGCGCGGACGAACTCGGGCTGGCCGATTGCCGCAATGAGCAGATCGGCACGCGCGGCGATCTCGGGGAGCGCGCGGCTCTTGGAATGGGCGACGGTGACCGTGCAGTTCTCGCCGAGCAGGAGGCGCGCGACGGGCTTGCCGACGATGTTGGAGCGGCCGATCACTACGGCGTCCAAACCTGTCAAATCCGGCTGCACAGATTTTGCCAGGATGATGCATCCGAGCGGCGTGCACGGCACGAGCGCGGGCTGGCCCGTTGCCAGCCGCCCGGCATTGATCGGATGGAAGCCATCCACATCCTTGGCGGGATCGATCGCCTCGATGACACGACCCGAGTCGATGTGAGGCGGCAGCGGAAGCTGCACGAGAATGCCGTCCACGTCCTCGCGCCGATTGAGCTCATGGACGAGCGCCAGCAATTCGCGCTCGCTCGTGGTGGCCGGAAGCTTCATCTCGATCGAGGTCATGCCGGCGGCGCGCGTCTGGCGGTCCTTGTTGCGGACATAGACCTCGCTCGCCGGATTGTCGCCGACCAGAACGACGGCGAGACCCGGCGTCACACCATGATCCCGGGACATGCGCGCAACGGCCGCTGCGACATCCTCCCGGAGCCCTTCCGCAATCAGCTTGCCGTCAATGATCCTCGCGGTGGACATCGGGCCCCCTCTGGTCTCTTCACGCGTGCTCGCCGATCCGGCGCTCAAGATTTGCCGAGAGCACATCCGCATCGCCGGCAATGGCGAGGCCCTTCACCCGCGCGGTGCTTCCGCTCACCAGCACGACCGAGCTTTTCGGCACACCGAGCCAGCGGGCGACAGTTTCCGCGTCAGCGGCATTGGCCGCACCCTTGTCCGGCACCGCGCGCACGCGAACCTTAAGTGCCGGACCTTGCGGGGTTGCTTCAAGTCCCTCGACGACATCCTTGGAGGATTTTGGCGTCACCCGCACCCTGAGGACCACACCCTCCGAGGAGCGCGTCCAGGGAAGGGTGGCGCCCGGCTTCATCGTACGAGATCGATCAGCGTTGGGATGATCACGCTCT
>ERZ778025.1965-NODE-1965-length-12620-cov-4.726622_pt1 | contig 12620 bp, 9 predicted proteins | sample MGYA00375755_ERZ778025 | MGnify/ENA primary metagenome ERZ778025 (study PRJEB29350, sample SAMN05389825) | bioreactor metagenome | isolation source: Thiocyanate bioreactor | place: South Africa: University of Cape Town | collected 2014-03-17 ... | reverse complement strand
TGGACCGACGCGAACGGCGCGCTCAACGGGCCGATGCAGCCTGTGCCGGGGTTCGCGGTGTTCCAGGGCAATGGCAGCACGGTCACGATCGACAATGGCGCGGGCCAGGTCGGCGCGACCGGCATGCAGTTCGCCGTCAGCGGCTATACTCTCGCCGGCGGCGCGCTGGCGCTGTCGGGCGAGCAGGCGATCGTCCGCGTCGGCGACGGCACCGCCGCGGGGGCAGGCATCGGCGCCACCATAGCCTCGGCGCTCACCGGCGCCGCGGCGCTCGTCAAGACCGATCTCGGTACGCTCACCCTCACCGGCGCCAACAGCTATGCCGGTGGCACAATCGTCCAGGCGGGCACGCTGATCGGCAATGCCGCCTCGATCCGCGGCAATGTCCAGAATGCTGGCACGGTCGTGTTCGACCAGGCGGGCAATGCGAGCTTCGCCGGCACGACCGGCGGGGCGGGCGGCTATGTGAAGTCGGGCGCGGGAGCCTTGACCCTAACCGCGGCGAGCAGCGGCAACTGGCGGGTCACCGGCGGCAGCCTGGTCTCCACCTCCCCACTGTTTACCCGCAATCTCGATCTCGGTGCCGGCACCAGCTTCGTCTTCGACCAGGCGGTGCACGGCAGCTATGCCGGAACGCTCACCGGCGCGGGCAGCGTGCTGTTCCGCGGCGGCGGCACGGTGTTGCTCACCGGCAACTCCGCCGGCTTTGCCGGCGTCACCACGATCGGCAGCCTGCTCTCGGTCAACGGCACGCTGGGCGGCACGATCGACGTGCTGGCTGGCGGGCGCTTGCAGGGCAATGGCACGATCGGCGCGAGCCGCATCGCCGGCACGATCGCGCCGGGCAATTCGATCGGCACGCTCACCGTGGCGGGCAATCTCAGCTTCCTCTCGGGCAGCACCTACGAGGTCGAGGCGAACGCCTCCGGCCAGAGCGACAAGATCGTCGTGAACGGCAGCGCATCGATCCAGAGCGGCGCGGTGGTCAGCGTGCTCGCGGCGGACGGCAATTACGCGGTCAACACCAGCTACACGATCCTGACCGCCACAGGCGGCCTGACCGGCACCTTCTCGAGCGTGACCTCGAACCTCGCCTTCCTGACGCCGAGCCTCGCCTATGGCGCCAACGCGGTGACGCTCAGCCTCAAGCGCAACACGATCGACTTCGCCTCGGTGGCGCAGACGCGCAATCAGCGCGGCGTTGGCCCGGCGGTCGAGGCACTGGGCCTGGGCAACACCGTTTACGACGCAGTCGTCGCGCTCACCGCGCCGGAAGCGCGCGCGGCCTTCGACCAGCTTTCCGGCTCGGACTATGCCAGCATGCGCGGCCGGCTGTTGGACGACAGTCGCTTCGCGCGCGAGGCGATGCTGGCGCGCGGCGACCTGGCGGGCGAGGAGGGCCTGTCGGTCTGGGGCACTGCCCTCGGCAATTGGGGCTCGATGCACCACGGCGCGCTGGCCCAAGGCTATGACCGCGATCTCAAGGGTTTCCTTGCAGGCTTCGATGCCGGGTTCGGCGGCCATTGGCGCGCGGGGCTGGTTACCGGCTACGACGCGAGCGAGCTGCGCACCGGCAATGCCACGCACAAGGCCGATACCTATCATGCCGGCGGCTATCTCGCTGGCAGCTACGGCATCGCCTCGGTCCAGCTCGGCGCTGCCTATGCCTGGAACGATGTCCGCTCGCAGCGCCGGATCGGGTTCGGCGGGCTCCACCAGGGGCTGGGCGATCGCTACCACGCCAACACCGCGCAGGTGTTCGGCGAAGTCGCGGTCAAGGGCGAACTCGGCGGCGTCGCGCTCCAGCCCTTTGCCGGCCTGGCCTGGGTCCGTCTCCAGGGCTCGGACATCGCCGAGCAGGGAGGGGCGGCCGCGCTCCATGGCGGGCAGCGTGACCAGAGCATGACCTATGGCAGCTTCGGCCTGCGCACCAACATGGCGCTCGGCGGCGGCGCGCTGCGCTTCAAGGGCTCGGCGGCGCTACGCCACGCCTTTGGCGACACGGTGCCGATGATCGACCTGGGCTTCGCAACCGGGCCGGGCTTCGTCACCGCGGGCAATGCGCTGGACCGCGACAATGCCGTGGTGGATGCCGGGCTGGAGCTGGACCTGGCCAGGCACGTCACGCTCGGCATTTCCTATGCCGGCAGCTATGGCACGCGCGCGACCGATCACGGCGCGCGGGCAGCGCTGAGCTGGCGCTTCTGATCTGACCTCCTATCCGGTGTGATTGCATGTTCGACCGTCTCGTCCGCTTCTCCGCCCGTATGTCCCCGCTGGCGGTTGCCGTCTCCAACGGCGCCGAACACATCCTGTATCGGGATTTCGACCGGATCATCGATCAGGCGGCGGCGGCACTCGATCGCGCCGGTGTCGAAGGACCGGAGCTCGTGGCAGTCAGCACGCCCGACGCGTATCGCCATCTCGTCCTGATCCTTGCCTGCGCCCGCCGCGGCGTGCCGACAGTCTCGCTGATCCCGCAGACGGCGCGGCCGATGGCGGCATTCACCGGCGCGGTGAAGCTGCTGTCGGACGATCCCGCGCACGCACCCGATCTGCTGGTCGACGCCGCCTGGCTCGCCGATGCGATCGCCACGCCGGCGCATATGCTGGAGACGCCGAAGCGCGATCCCGAGGCGCTGGGCCGCGTCCAGCTTTCCTCCGGCTCGACCGGTGAGCCCAAGGCGGTCGGCATGAGCTGGGCGCTGATGGATCGCCGCATCGAGCATACCTGGACACGCAATTTCGGCTATGAGCGGCTGCTGTCCCTGATCGGCCCGGAAAGCGGCGCGCTGCCGCTCTTCCTCTGGTGCTGGGCGCGCGGCGGCTGCGTGCTGTTCGGCGCGCCCGATCCCCAGTTCCTTGCCCGCTCGCTCACGGTCCTGCAGCCGACCGGCATGCTGGCGGCACCGGCCCAGCTCGCCGCGCTGCTCGATGCGCTGCCCGAGGACGCGACGCCCCTGCCCGGCCTGCAGATCGCGATCGGCGGCGCCCATGCCGCGCCAAGGCTGCGCGACCGCGCGGCGCTGCGTCTCGGCACGGTCAACGTCACCTATGCTTCGACCGAGGCGGGGGTGTGCACCAATGGCTTTGCCGCCAGCCTGGGCAATGGCAGCCAGGTCGGCTGGATCACGCCGTGGAGCGAGATCGAGGTTGTCGACGAGCACGACAATGGCTTGCCGCATGGCGCCAGCGGACGCGTCCGCGTTCGGGGATCGGACGTCGCCACAGGCTATCTGGGCGTCGAGTCCGACCATCGTTTCAAGGATGGATGGTTCTATCCGGGCGATATCGGCAGCACGACCCCGAACGGCATGCTCCATATCGAAGGCCGCGAGGACGAAGTGATGAACTTCGGCGGCCAGAAGTTCCTGCCCGGTGCGCTGGAGGGACCGGTTCTCGAAGTTGCCGGCGTCGGGGCTGTGGCGGCCTTCGCGCTGGAGGACGATGACGGAATTGCGCAGCCTTGGCTCGCGATCGTCCGCAATGGCGAGATCGAGCAGGCGCATCTCGGCAAGGCACTTGCGATCCCCGAGCTCCCGCCGGTACGCATTGCGTATATCGACGCGCTGCCGCTGACGCCGCTCGGCAAGGTGCAACGCGAACGCCTGAAGGATGCGGCTCGGCAGATCGCTGGCCGCTGAACTTCCGCGGCCCGCGCGTTCCGATCCATGCGCTGCCGAAGCGGCTGCGACCAAGGGATGAAATCCCGCATGTGCAGCGCGGAAATGCGCGCCAGGAGAGATTTCCGTATTTCCGAGCCACAGGAACGAAACGCCCTTCCGCTGATTCAGGCTCCAGGGTGGACAGGTCGGTCACCGACCGACCTGATGGGTCCGATATGAGAGTGGCGCCTCGCTGATGCCCGTGCCAAGACGGGCGCCATGAGCCGGGCTCTCGCCATCGTCGCCTTCGGCCGGCTGGCCGACCGGGCTGTTCGCGAACTTGGGCTCGAGATCGACGCACCAGGCAGCGCCGTCGCCCTGACGCCCCACGACATGCCGGGCGCGATCGACCGCGGCATATGGGTTGCCGATCTGCGCCCGACCGCCAGGGCCGGCGGCAGACCGAACCGCCGGTCGGCCGAATGATCGGCTTCGATGAAGCCTGCGCGCGCATTGCCGCGCTGCCGGAGCGCGCCGCGGTCGAGCGCATCCCGCTCGACCAGGCCGCCGGACGGATTCTTGCCGCCGACATCGTCGCCAGTCTCGACGCCCCGCGCGCCGACGTCTCGGCGATGGACGGCTATGCCGTGCGCGAGGCGGATCTGGCTCGCTTGCCGGCCCGGCTGCGGCTGGCCGGCGAATCCTTTCCCGGCCAGCCCGATCTGCCTGAAGTCGGCGAGAGGGCCTGCGTGCGCATCTTCACCGGTGCTCCGGTTCCACCGGGCGCCGATCGCGTTGTGATCCAGGAGCAGGTGACGCGCGACGGCGGTGTCGTACGCTTCGAGAGGCCGCTCGGGCCTGCCAGGCACATCCGGCCGCGCGGAGGAGACTTTCGCGCTGGAGAGATATTGCTCGCCGCCGGAACGCGGCTCGATGCGCGGTCGATAGTGGCGGCGGCGGCGGCCGATCTGTCGGAGATCGAAGTCCATTGCCGGCCGCGCGTGATCGTGCTCGCCACGGGCGATGAGCTGGCGGAACCGGGCACGGCTCGCGCTTCTCCGGTCGCGATTCCTGAAAGCGTGTCCTTCGGCGTCGCTGCCATGGCAGCGCAATGGAGCGGCGCGCCGGCCGGCCGGTACCGGCTGCCCGACGATTCCGGCGTGCTGGAACACGCGGCCCGCGCCGCGCTGGATGCGGCCGACCTGATCGTCGTGACCGGCGGCGCGTCGGTGGGCGAGAAGGATCATGCCAAGGCCATGTTCGGGCCGGCGGGCCTCGAATGCATCTTCACCAAAGTCGCCATCAAGCCGGGCAAACCGGCGTGGCTCGGGCGCGCGAGGGGCAAGCTGGTGCTCGGCCTGCCGGGCAACCCGACGTCGGCGCTGGTCGCCGCACGCCTGTTCCTCGCGCCGCTATTGCTGCGCATGGGCGGCGGCGATCCGAGCTCCGCATTGCGCTGGCGGGAGTCCGTGCTGGCCGAGGGGCTTCCGGCGGTTCGCGATCGCGAGACCTTCGTGCGCGCATGCTGGGCCGGAAACCGGGTCATGCCGCTTTCGGACCAGGACAGCGGCGCGCAACGCGCGCTCGCCGCCGCCGAGTTGCTCGTACGTCGCGGCATCGGCGCGCCGGCGCGCGCGGCCGGCGAAACCGTCGACGTGATCGATTTCTAGGCGGAGATCATCTTGGCGCCAGCGGGGAATATGTTCTACGAAAGTCGGGGAGTTGCGCGATGGTCGACGACACGCCTCGGTACAAGACCTACAACCATCCCGCCGGTGGCTGGGGCGCCGCGGCGGCGACCGCCAAGGTTCTGCTCGAGCAGAGCGTCATCACCAAGGGCTCGCGTGCCCTCCTCTCGATGAACCAGCCCGGCGGCTTCAAATGCCCGAGCTGCGCCTACCCCGACGCCGACTGCAAGAAGACGCTCGATTTCTGCGAGAATGGCGCCAAGGCGCTCGCGCATGAGGCCACCAAGTTCCGCGTTACCCGGGATTTCTTTGCACAGCACACCGTCACCGAGCTGATGGAGCAGACGGACTATTGGCTGGAGATGCAGGGCCGCCTCACCGAGCCGATGCGCTATGACGCGGCGTCGGACAAATATGTGCCGGTGCGCTGGGACGAGGCGTTCGCCACGATCGGCCGCCATCTCCAGGCGCTGGACAGCCCCGACGAAGCGGAATTCTATACCTCGGGACGCACGCCGAACGAAGCGGCCTTCCTCTATTCCATCTTCGTGCGCGAGTTCGGGACGAACAATTTCCCCGACTGCTCGAATATGTGCCACGAGCCGACCAGCCGCGGCCTGCCGCTCTCGATCGGGATCGGCAAGGGCACCGTGGTCATGGAGGATTTCGAGCATACCGACGCCATCTTCATCCTCGGGCAGAATACCGGCACCAATTCGCCACGCATGATGAGCAACCTGGTCGAGGCGCGGAAACGCGGCGTCCCGATCGTCGCGGTCAATCCGATGCCGGAGCGGGCGCTGATCCGCTTTACCGAGCCGCAGGACATCGTGCAGATGGCGACGTTCGGCTCGACCCCGATCACCAGCGAGTTCGTGCACATCCGGATCGGCGGCGATCTCGCACTGCTGAAGGGCATGATGAAGGTCATGTTCGAGCGGGAAGCGGCCGGCGAGGCAATCCTCGATCACGATTTCCTCGCCGAGCACACGATCGGCATCGAGGCGGTCCGGGACGAGGTCCTGGCCCTCGCATGGCCCGATATCGTCGCCGCCTCCGGCGTCGAGGAGGCGCAGATCCGCCGCTGCGCCGAAATCTATATCCGCGCCCGCGCGACGATGATTTGCTACGGCATGGGCATCACCCAGCAGCTGCGGGGATCCGAGCTGGTCCAGCAGGTCGCGAACCTGTTGCTGCTCAAGGGCAATTTCGGTCGGCCCGGCGCCGGCATCTCGCCCATCCGCGGCCATTCCAACGTCCAGGGCGACCGCACCGTCGGCATCGACGAAAAGCCGTCAGAGGCCTATCTCGACCGCGTCCGCGACGTCTTCGGGTTCGACCCGCCGCGCGCCCACGGCCACCACACGGTCGAGAGCGTGGCGGCGATGGAGCGGGGCACCGCCAAGGTCTTCATCGGCCTCGGCGGCAATTTCGTCCGTGCCGTCCCCGACACCGACCGGTCCTATGCGGCGATGCGCAAGCTCGCCTTGACCGTCGGGATCACCACCAAGCTCAACCGCGGCCATCTCGTTCACGGCCGCGAGGCGCTCATCCTCCCCGTCGTCGCGCGTTCCGAGGCGATCCGCACGGCGCTGGGCGAGCAGTTCATCACGGTCGAGGATTCCTTCTCGAACGTCAGCGCATCGCGCGGCGTTCTGGAGCCGGCGAGCCCGGACCTCATGCCGGAGGTGGAGATCGTCTGCCGGATGGCGATGGCGACGCTGCCGGCGAGCAAGGTGCCCTGGGCCGATTATATCGACGACTATGGCCGCATCCGCGACAGGATCGCTGACGTCTATCCGGCGATCTACAGCGATTTCTCCGAGCGTATTCAGGCGCCCAACGGCTTCCACCTCGACGTGCCGCCGCGCCGCCGCGTCTGGCAGACCGCCAATGGCAAGGCCAACTTCCTGGTCCTGCCCGGCCTTGAGGTGAACGCGCCGGTCGCCGACCCGGAGATGCTGCGCCTCGCCACGGTGCGCTCGCACGACCAGTTCAACACGACGATCTACAGCTACAACGACCGTTATCGCGGCGTGTACAACGATCGCATGGTCCTCTTCATGAACGCCGAGGACCGCACCTGCCGCGGACTGGAGGCTGGATCGCGCGTCGCGCTTGAGACGATCAGCGACGATGGGATCGACCGCCGTGTCGAGGGGCTGACGCTCCTTGACTATCCGATGGCTCGCGGATCGGTCGCCGGCTACTATCCGGAGCTCAATCCGCTTCTGCCGCTCGACTATCACGACAAGACCAGCGGCACGCCGGCCGCCAAGTCCATTCCGGTTCGCGTGGTGGCCGGCTAGCGCGGCGCGGTGCGGGCGGCGGCCGCCTGTGCCAGGTCGGCCGGCGTATTGATGTTCGGAGGCGCAAAATCCCCCGCCACCGCCCGCGCGCCGATCCGCGCGGCAAAGGCGCGGACGGATCGTCCGCCATCGCCGGCCAGCTCGGCGTCGAGGTCGGCCAGGGCGGTGGCGGGCCACAGCCCGATGACCGGCTGCCCGGCCAGGCAGGAGGGAGCAGGATCGAGAAGTCGAAGGATGTCGGGCGGCAGCCAGACGCAATCGACGGAGATGCTGAGCACCTGGGCAAACCCCTGGTCGTTGGCATAGGCCAGTGCACCGGCGAGGCCGCCCAGCGGTCCCAGCGCGGGGCGCGGCCGATCGTCGATGGACATCAGGTCGGGCGAGGCTCGCCCGGCGATCGCCAGCGCCTCGCAAAAGGGCCGTAGCGCATCGATCGCGTGGTCGAGCAGCGCCCGGCCGCCCAGCATCGCCACCGCCTTGTCCGATCCAAAGCGCCGGGATTGGCCGCCGGCCAGAACGACGCCCAGCGTTCTCATGCGATCATCCGCTGCGCATCGCTGACGATCAGCGCCGAATCCGTTCGCGCGAGCGCAACCAGCGTCAAGCCGGCCCCCGCCGCCCGCTCGGCGGCCAGGCTGGTCGGCGCGGAGATGGTGACGAGCATCGGGCAGCCGGCGCGCACCGTCTTCTCGACCAGTTCGCAGCTGCACCGCGCGGATAGCAGGATGAACCCGCCCGCCGGATCAATCCCTCCGAGCGCCAGCGCGCCGATCAGCTTGTCGAGCGCGTTGTGCCGGCCGACATCCTCGCGCACGCAAAGGATCTGGCCGTCCGCCGTGCAGAACGCGGCGGCGTGGACCGCGCCGGTCTCCCGGCCGAGCGGTTGATGGTTCCGCAGGGACGCCAGGGAGCGCGCGATGGCGGCGCTGTCCACGCGGATCCGAGCGGTGACGTTCGGCAGCGGGCGCAGCACTTCGTCGATATTGTCCATGCCGCACAATCCGCAGCTGCTTTCGGAGACGCGCCGGCGCGCGCGCGCGCGCACGCGTTCCATTCGCTCGGGCGCCAGCCAGATTCGCACGGCCCACCCACCGGCGACCTCATCAACATCGACGCCGTCGACCTCGTCGGGCCGGTCCACCAGATTTTCACCCAGGGCGAAGCCGAGCGCATAGTCGTGAAGGTCGGAAGGCGTGGCCATCATGACCGCATAGCCGAGGCCACCGATCTCGACCGAGACCGGTGCCTCGATCGGCACGAGCCGCGTCAACGCCTCGTTTCCGGATTCCGCAAGGCCGAGCCGGCGCATGGGAAGCTCGATCGCGCTGGCCGGTGACGGGCTCACGCCGCCGTGGCCCGTGCGGGGCCGGACGCCGCTAAGATCGCGGAGCGTGAGAGGCGCGCGGCAACGGGCTGGGCCTCGATAGACGTCATGGTCGTCCTCCGGATTCAGACCGCCCATCATAGGCGCCGATGCCAAGGCGGCGATAGCCGGTTGCCCAGATCGGCTCGGCAGGCTCGAAACGGCGCCAGCGCAGGCCGGCGGCGTCATATGTCGTCATGTCCACGATCTTTCCGCCATGCCTTATCGCTTCGCGCAACGGGCCAGCCTTTCGCATATCCCGGGTGAGCAGAACGGAGGTTAGGGAGGCTGCTCCAGGGGCCGCGCCGGCCTCATTGTGGCCAAGCTGGCTTCCACGAGATGGTTAAGTCCTGGAGTGCCCATAACCGGTCGTGCGTCAGAACGAGCCCTTGACGGCATGATATACGTTTCATAAACGGTTCGTATATCGTGCAACATTCGAGGTAATCCATGGGCATCGTGAAGATCGACGACCACCTGCATGATGATATTCGTCGGGCCAGCACGGTGATGTGCCGCTCCATCAATGCGCAGGCGGAGTTCTGGATGAAGATCGGAATGTTGGCCGAGGCCAACCCGACGCTTTCCTTCAACGACATCACGAAGATGCAGCTGGAAGCGGCAGACGTGCATCCAAAGGATTTGGTGGCCGCCTGACATGGTGAAGACACCCGATGAACTGGCGCTCATGCGTGCGTCAGGCAAAATGCTGGCATCGGTCTTCGAGATGCTGGACGGACAGGACCTTATCGGCATGTCGACCCTGCACATCAACGACCTGGTCGAAGCTTTCATAACCGACGATCTCGCCGCCCGCCCAGCAAGCAAGGGACAATATGGGTTCGAGTATGTCCTGAACTGTTCGATCAATCATGTAGTCTGCCACGGCGTACCCAGCTCGGGCGAGATCATCCGCGACGGCGACATCGTGAATTTCGACGTCACCCTGGAAAAGAACGGCTTCATCGCGGATTCGAGCAAGACCTACCTGGTCGGCAACGTCCTACCCGCTGCACGGCGGCTCGTGCGGGTCGCCCGTGAGGCGATGTGGCAGGGCATAGGACAGGTCCGCCCCGGAGCCCATCTTGGCGACATCGGCTTTGCGATCGAACGGCATGCCAAGAGGAACGGATACTCGGTCGTGCGAGAATTTTGCGGGCATGGCATTGGCCGAGAGATGCACGAGGAGCCACAGATCCTCAATTTCGGGCGGCCCGGAACGGGTCTGAAACTGCGCGAAGGCATGGTCTTCACCGTCGAGCCGATGTTGAACCAGGGCACCCGCAAGGTTTCCACTGCTGACGACGGCTGGACGGTCGTAACCAATGATGGGAAGCTCTCCGCCCAGTTCGAGCATACGGTCGCCGTCACGAGAACCGGCGCCGAGATCCTGACGCTGCGTGGCGACGAAACACCGATGCTGGAAAGCAGAGCGTGATGTTTCCGATGCCCGCTTTGGCCCCTAGTCGTCCAGGGCCAGCTCGCGCTCGGAATGGAGGGAGACAGCCTTGTGATTGAGGCTGGAGATCACGTCCTCGAGAGCAGCCTTGCGCATCCACACCCGTGATTCATGCCCTGTGCCATGGCGCCACCGTGTCCAACAGCGGGCGCGTTGGAAGAGAAGAAGACGTGAATCGCAGCCCCCTCGCAGTGCGACGGAGTGACAAACACTCCTGGTCCGGCCGTCGAACCAGCTAAGCGTGGACGAAAGCCCAAGCCAATTCGCTCACTCTACGCTCCTGACAACCGAGTGGATCGATCCGTCGACCCTCGGTGCGGTGATCGCGCCCTAGTGGATTCCGCGCGGGTAAGCCTGCTTTGCTCGCCGAAATTATGGTTGCCCCGGATTTGCAGTGTTGGGAAGGGCGGCAGCTCTTTTGGTCCGAGCGATTTCCTTCCAATAGTTCGCGACGCCAGGTGCGTTCAGCACGATCGAGCACGTCTTCGCCAGTTCCTCGCCGGACAGCTCTCCGTTCACGCAGCCGGCGAAGGCTTCGGTCACCCTGCCTACCCCTGCCGGCTCCGGAATCGGCGGGCTGCCCGCTGGAAAGGCCGCGTCCGGTGCTCCGGGGAAGGCCAGAAAGTCGCGAGCCACGATCGAAACCGTCGGGCCGCCACAGAGGCCGATCCTGGCCGTCTGGCCGACGGGAGGGCTGATGTCGCCATATTTTCCCGCAAGCGCTTCGATGGTCTTGCCGTTGAGCGCGCAGATCCGGTCTCCCGCCTTGAGGATTGTCTCCGAGGCAGGCGAACCTTTCATGAGATGGGTGATGCGCAGCGCTTTCCCGTCAGGGCGGTACTGGATGCCTATCCTTGGCCGATCGATGACTCGGGCCGTGCGGTCGGCGCCGTAGAAGGCGAGCGCGCTGTTTCCCGCATCAAGCACAAAGTTGGAGCGCCTTAGCAATCCAGTGCCGATCGAGGCAGGAATGCTTCGCCTGGAAAGTGGTCCGCGTTCAGGGTCGATTGATGCTATGGCAGGCCCCATCGAACGCGTCCCGATGCGCACCGCAGGCAAGCTCACCAGCCCGCTGATAACCGGGCCACCAGCGCCCACGCTTCGAATGTCGCTGCGTACCGGAGCTGCGCATTCCCGCAGCTTCTCCTGTTCTGACGCCAGATTGAGGTCGCTGTTGGCGCCGGTGTCCAGCAATGCTTTGACCGGTAGTCGGCAAATCTCGACATCGACAATGGGAAGGTGGGTTCGTGTTTCGATCGCCACCGTCACCGTGTCTGCGCCTTTCGGCAAATCGCCACCTAATAGGAAGCGGGCTCGGCGATTCTCCCAATCGATCTGCAGCGTGAGGCCCATGAGCATTTTGATGCCGATCGTGACGCCGACGCGCTCGTCGAGCGACAAGGGCTGATCGGTCACCGCCACCATTTGATTGAGGAGTGTGATCCCGCCGATCACCAGAGAGCCAGCGCGCCGGATGGGATAGTGGCTGATGCCGCCATAGCCGTTGGCGGAAATTCTCTGTTCATCCTTGGCCCCCTCGCCGGCGGGCAGGAGCCTCGAAGAAATCACCGCCACATCCGATACGGTCGATCCCGTGTCGACATTGGCATAGGTCGCCTGTCCGTTCACCGTCACCGGAATGATGATGCCGCCCCACCCCCCGCTGGATAGCGGGAGCCATTGCAGTGCCTGGGTGGCGTTGAAGCCGAAGCGCGCCTCGGGCTGGGCCTGAGGCTGGGCTTGGGCAAGGAGAGGGAACATGATGAGGCTGATCATTACGGCCGCCGAGGCGAGTAAGTACTCCATGGAGATTCGGCCTCTTCGAAACGGTGGGCGTCGAACCCGCCGCCCAGCCGACCGTGTGCGCAGGGCCTGCACTCCAAACAGCCCGAACGAGGAACTAGCGACTTCCGGGGCTCTTGGCCCCGGAAAGGGCAGCGGCCCTCTTGGTACGAGCAATTTCCTTCCAGTAATTCGCTACCGCAGGGGCATTCAGTACGATCGAGCATGCTCCGGCCAGTTCCTCGCCGGACAGGTCTCCGTTCACGCAGCGGGCGAAGGCGCCGGTAACCTTGCCTACACCCGCTGGCTCGGAAACTGCCGGGGCGCCCGCCGGAAGGGCCGCATCCGGTGCTCCGGGAAAGGCCAGAAAGTCGCGAGCCACGATCGAAACCGTCGGGCCGCCACAGAGGCCGA
>ERZ778025.1964-NODE-1964-length-12629-cov-3.878320_pt1 | contig 12629 bp, 9 predicted proteins | sample MGYA00375755_ERZ778025 | MGnify/ENA primary metagenome ERZ778025 (study PRJEB29350, sample SAMN05389825) | bioreactor metagenome | isolation source: Thiocyanate bioreactor | place: South Africa: University of Cape Town | collected 2014-03-17 ... | reverse complement strand
GATCCTGCTTGCTTGCCAGGGCATTATCGGCGTCGCCTATGGCGCGGCCTCGCTGCTGCCCCGCGCAATGATCGCCGATATCAGCGACGAAGAGCGGCTGCGCACCGGTCAGGAGCGCACCGGCCTGCTCTACGCGCTGCTGATCGGGGTGTGGAAGATCGGCCAGGCCGTCTCGGTCGGCATCATGTTCTGGGCGCTGGCGATGTTCGGTTTCAATCCGGCGCCTGACGCCGCGAATACTGCTTCGGCGGTGCAGGGCCTGCAGATTCTCTATATCGGCCTGCCCATCCTGCTCTGCCTCGGCGCCGCGCTGATCGCTTTTCGCTATCCGCTCACTGCCCAACGCCACGCGGAAATCCGCGCCGAACTGGAGCGTATCGATGCAGCGCCCGCTCTCTGAATCCGGCCCGAGCGCGCTTTCCGAATGGCGCACCGGCTGGGGCCTCGTCCTTGCCGCCTGTTGCGGCGTCGCGCTGGGCAGCGTCCAGATCTACGCCACTGGGGTTTTCGTCGCGCCGCTCGAGGCTGAATTCCACTGGTCTCGCGCCGATATTTCCGCCGGCATGCTCGCCCCCTCGATCTTCGGCGTATTGTTCTCGCCGCTGCTCGGGCTTTGCATTGATCGTTGGGGCGCGCGCAGGCTAGCCCTTCCCGGCACGATCGCGATGTGCGCGGCAACGGCAGCCCTCTCGCTTGCCGGCCCCTCGATCTACAGCTGGTGGGCACTCTGGGTGGTCTTCGGCGCAGCGGCGCTGTTCCAGAAACCAACCATCTGGTCGACCGCCGTTTCTTCGCATTTCAGCACCAGCCGGGGCCTGGCGCTCGCAGCCATGCTCTCCGGAACCGGCCTGTCCCAGGCGTGCCTGCCCACCATCACGCGGCTGCTGATCGATGAGATCGGCTGGCGCGGCGCCTATATCGCGCTCGGCGGCGGGTTCGCGGCGGTGGTGCTGCCGATGCTATGGTTTTTCTTTCACGATGCGCGCTTCTCGAAACGCGGCGTGGTGCCCCAGCATGCGGTCTCGGGCTGGACGGCGCGTCAGGGATTTCGCACGCGGCAATTCTGGCAGCTGTGTCTCGCTGCCTTCATGATCACCGGGGTCATCGTCGCCTTTGTATTCCATCTCGTCCCGCTCTTGTCGGAGATGGGACTGACCCGCGCCAGCGCCACCTATGTCGCCGGCATCGCCGGCATCTTCTCGGTCGTAGGCAGGCTGGCGGTTGGGGTCATGCTCGATCGCTGGCCGGGACCGCCCGTCGGTGCGGTAAGCGTTGTGCTCCCAGTGATCGCCGCCGGCTTGCTCCTCGCCTTTCCCGGCTCGCTGACGATGGCGATCGTCGCGATCGTGTTCCTGGGCCTTTGCATCGGCGGGGAATATGACTCGGTCATCTATCTCTCGACTCGCTATTTCGGGATGCGAAGCTTCGGCACGCTGTTCGGCTTCGTCGCGGCGGCATTGCTTGCGGGCGTGGGGCTGGGGCCGTGGGTCGCAGGCAAGATCCACGATGTCACCGGGTCGTACGACTTGTTCCTGTGGCTGGTGATCCCTCTGGCGATCCTGTCATCGCTCCTGCTGGGACCGCTGGGTCGTTATCCGGAGCATGTGGCGGACTAGGACCGCGCGGCCTTGTCCCGCGCGTCGATGCCCCGCGCGGCCGCCTTTGCCGCCGCCCATTGCTCGCCGCTCCATTCCGTGAGAGCCGAGAAGTTCTGCCCCGTCGCCTGCCACGCCGCGCCATCGATTGCGATGGTCTGGCCGTTCACGAACTCCGCTCCCGGCGCGAGCAGGAAGACCGCCAGGTTGCCCAGCTCCTCGGGCCGCCCGGTCCGTCCCATCGGGTTCCATCCCAGGCGGCTATCGCCGGTCGGATTGAGCCGCACGCTCGCACCCTCGGTCTGGAACGGCCCCGGACAGATCGAATTGAGCCTGATTCCGCGCCCGCCCCATTCCACCGCCAGCGACTGAGTCATCACATTGACCCCCGCCTTGGACATCGCCGACGGCACCGCAAAGGGCGAACCGTTCCACACCCAGGTCGCGAGGATCGACACCACCGACGCCTTGTCGCCCGCCGCCAGCCAGCGCTTGCCGCATGCCTGAGTCATCTGGAACGTGCCCTTGAACACGATATCGGCGATCGCATCGAACCCGCGGATAGACAGATCCTCGGTCCGCGCGATGAAATTTCCCGCAGCGTTGTTGACCAAGCCGGTGAGGGGGCCCTCCGCCCAGATCGTATCGAGCATCGCCTCGATCGCTTCGCCGGATTTGATGTCGCACACGATCGGGATGGCGCGGCCGCCCATCCCCGCTGCCGCTTCCTCCAGTACCGCCTGCCGCCGACCGCACAGATAGACGGTCGCGCCGAGCTTTGCACAGGCCGCGGCGATCTCCTTGCCAAGGCCGCTGCCGCCGCCGGTCACCAATATGCGGGCGTCCCGCAGCAATCCTTCCGCGAACATCGGCGCTCTCCCATCGTCCGCTTCCGGCTTGGCGCGCATGGACCGCGCGGGTCAACGCAAGCGGAGCACATATCCGATACTTGACCGCGAAGCCTTTGCACCGCGGCTGCAACTGGATCAGGGACAGGGCCATAAGGAGCGGATGAAACCATGCCCTATCTCTATTCGGACGAGCAGAACCAGATTCGCGAGGAAGTCCGCCGCGCGCTTGCCGGCACGGTCGATGCCGCCACGCTGCGCGGGTTGCTCGAAGCGGAAGGCCAGTATGACACCAGCTTCTGGCAGGCGGCGCGCGACATGGGCTGGACCGCGATGGGCATCGCCGAGGAGGATGGCGGGCTCGGCCTGTCCATCATCGAAACGCTGATCGTCGCCGAGGAAAGCGGCCGCGTCGTCGCCGGCGCGCCATTCCTGGCTACGGGCTTCGCCGCTGCACATGCGCTGAAGCTCGGCGGCCAGGCCGAGCTGCTCCAGGCGCTCGCATCGGGCGAAAAGGCTGCCGCTCTCGCCTTCGCCGAAAGGTCCGAGCCCTTGGCGCAGGCAGTCATTCTCTCCGCCGACAATCGCCTGACTGGCGAAAAGACAGCGATCCTCGGAGCGGCACGCGCCGACTTCGCCGTGGTTTTGTGCTCCTCGTCCACCGGAATTCCGCAACTGGCCGTGGTCGATCTCGATTCGGAGGGCGTGACCCGCACGACCTTCTCCACCATCGATAATAGCCGCTGCATCGCCACCCTCCGCTTCGACGGCGCCTCCGCGACCCTCCTCCCGCTCAACGATCCTTCGCAGGTCGCCCGCGCCTGCCTCGGCCGCCTCGCCCTGCACCTCGCCGGGGAAGCGGTGGGCGGCACCGACAGCTGCATTGCCCTCGCCTCCAGCTACGCCAACCAACGTCAGGCCTTCGGCCAGGCAATCGGCAAGTTCCAGGCGGTCAAGCACGCCATCGCCGAGATGTACGTCGCGAACGAGCTCGCCCGCGCCTCCATCCTCGACGCCGCTGTCCGGCTCGACAATGGCGACCCCGATGCCGAGGCCTATGTCGCCGCCGCCCGCCTCAACGCGGTCCACGCCTATGAGTCTTCGGCAGCCGCCGCGACTCAGGTACATGGCGGTATCGGCGTGACGTGGGAGGCCGATATGCACCTTCATTACCGCCGCTCCCGCAGCATCGCCGCCGAAGCCGGCGCGCCCTGGTTCTGGGAAGACCGCATCGCCACGCATCTGGAGGCAGCATGATGCCCGATCTCGACGCCTATCGCGCGACCGCCCGCGCGTGGCTCGCCAGCCACGCCGCCGAATACGGGGTCGAGGCCCGCCGCGGGCTGAGCGAAGCCGATGACCTCGCACTCGGCCGCCGCTGGCAGCGCCTCAAATACGACAGCGGCTATGCCGGCATTTCCTGGCCCAAAGCCTATGGCGGCGGGGGCGGATCCGAACTCGAGCAGGCGATCTTCGCCGAAGAGGAAGCTAAATTCGGCTTCGGCACCTCCTATTTCGGCATCAGCCTTGGCCAGCCGATTCCGGTGATGCTCAAATATGCCGATGAGGAACTCCGCCAGCGCTTCGCGCACCCCGCGCTCAAAGGCGAGGAGATCTGGTGCCAGCTTTTCTCCGAGCCCGCTGCGGGATCGGACCTTGCCGGCATCCGCCTCAAGGCCTTCCGGGATGGTGACGACTGGGTGCTTACCGGGCAGAAGCTCTGGACCAGTTGGGCGCAATATTCGGACTATGGCGTGATCGTCACACGTACCGACCCGAGCGTCGCCAAGCACAAGGGCCTGACCTATTTCTGGCTCGACATGAAGACGCCGGGCATCACCGTTCGCCCGGTCAAGCTCGCCAATGGCGAGGAAGACGTCAATGAGGTCTTCTTCGACGAGGTTCGTATCCCCGACAGCCAGCGTCTCGGTGCTGTCGGCGGTGGCTTCGGCGTTGCGCTCGATACGCTGATGATCGAGCGTTATTCGGCGGCGGACGAGGGCGGTTTCGGCCCCGCGCTCGATGCATTCGTCGAGATCGCCAAGTCGGCCACGATCAACGGCCGCCCCGCGATCGACGATGGCCGCACCCGCCGCGACATCGCCAATGCCTTCCGCCAGCAGCGTGCGCTCGTTGCGATCCGCACCAAGACCTTCATGGCGCTACAGCTGGGCGCCGAGCCAGGCCCAGAGGGGGCGATCCACAAGCTCGTCTCGATGCGCCTGCGGCAGAAAATGTCCGCTGCGGCGATGGATCTGATGGGTGGCGCGGGCTCCGGGCTCGATCCCGATCGCTTCCCCAAGGAGGATTGGGCGCATAGCTGGCTGACCGTGCCGACGCTCCGCATCGCCGGGGGTGCCGACGAAATGCTGCTGAATACCATCGCCGAGCGCCTGCTCGGCCTGCCGCAAGACTACCGCCCCGACAAGGCGGTGCCGTTCGACCAGATCCAGCCCAGCCGCTGACGGAGCCCCAATGACCGCGATCAACGAGGGCACGACCCTCACCATCGAAGACGGCATCGCCGTCGTCACGCTCGATTTCCCGCCGGTCAACGCCATGTCCCCGGCGCTGATGGACGGACTGTACGATGCGCTGATGGCGGCCCTTGCCGACGACGCTGCGAAGGCGATCGTGCTCATTTGCGCGGGCCGTACTTTCATCGCGGGCGCCGATCTCAAATCGCTCGGCAAGGTTCAGCCCAAGGTCGATTTCTTCGCGCTGCAGGACAGTATCGAAAATTCGCCCAAGCCCACGGTCGCGGCGCTCCACGGCACAGCGCTGGGCGGCGGCATGGAGACCGCGCTCACCTTCCATTACCGCATTGCCGTACCCTCGGCACGGATGGGGCTGCCCGAGGTCACGCTCGGCCTGCTTCCCGGCGGCGGCGGCACCCAGCGCCTGCCGCGCATCACCGGCGCCGAGGCTGCACTCGATCTGCTGATCTCGGGCCGTCAGGTCGGCGCGAAGGAAGCGCTCGGGATTGGATTGATCGACCGGCTGGCGACCGAGGGCCAGCTTCGGGAAGATGCCATCGCCTTCGCGCAGGAGCTCGCGGCAGCGGGCAACTCTCCCAAGCGCATCCGCGATCTCGAAGACAAGGTAGCCGCCGACCGCGCCGATCCCGAACTCTTCGCGCGTTTCCGCGCCAGCCATGCCAAACAGCTGACCGGGCTCGACGCACCTCAGGCCATCCTCCGCTGCGTGGAAGCCGCCGTCGCCGGGCCGTGGGAATCCGGAATCGCTGTCGAGCGATCCGAGTTTCAGAGGGTGCTCAAAGGCCCGCAATCCGCTGCGCTCCGCCACGTCTTCATGGCAGAACGCGCCGCGCAGAAGATTCCGGGGCTCGCCCCCGATCTCGCACTGCTCCCGGTCAACACGGTTGGAATCGTCGGTGCGGGCACGATGGGCGGCGGGATCGCCATGGCCTTCCTCGCCGCAGGTTTCCCGGTCACAATCGTCGAGACACAGCAGGCGGCGCTCGACCGCGGCATTGCGAACATCCGAACCACACTCCAGTCGCGGGTCGATCGCGGCAAACTGGCGCAGGACAAGGCCGATGCCCAGATCGCAGCACTGACGCCGAGCCTCGACCTCGGTCCGCTGGCCGACGCGGATCTGGTGGTCGAAGCGATCTTCGAGAATCTCGCCGTGAAACAGGCTCTGTTCGGCAAGCTGTCGGCCTCGTTCCTCGACGTCAACGCGATCGCGTCCGCCGCGACGAACCCCGAGCGCGTTCTCGGCATGCACTTCTTCTCGCCGGCGAACATCATGCGCCTTCTCGAAGTGGTGCGCGCGGAAAAGACCGGGGATGCCGTGCTCGCGACCGTGATGGGGCTGGCCAAAAAGCTGGGCAAGGCAGCAGTCGTATCGGGTGTCTGCCACGGCTTCATCGGCAACCGTATGCTCGCCGTCCGTCAGATTGAGGCGGACGCGATGGTGCTGGAAGGCGTACTGCCGTGGGAGATCGACCGCGTCCTTGCCGATTTCGGCTTTCCGATGGGTCCGTTCGCGATGCTCGATCTCGCGGGCCTCGATATCGGCTGGGAGGGCGAGGCCGATACCGTCAAGTCGCGCCTCGTCGCCGCGGGCCGCAAGGGCCAGAAGACCGGCGCCGGCTATTACGACTATGCGGGCAAACAGGCATCGCCTTCGACGGTAACACTGGATGTGGTCGCCGGGCTGGCCGGGGCCGCACCCGGATCGGTCACGCTCGGCGACGCCGAGATCCTCGATCGCTTGCTGCTGCCGATGATCAACGAAGGTGCGAAGATCCTCGACGAAGGGATTGCGCTGCGCGGATCGGACGTCGATCTGGTGTGGATCACCGGCTATGGCTGGCCGGTCTATCGCGGCGGTCCGATGTTCCATGCGGACGCCATCGGCCTGCCGGCAGTTGTCGAAGGTCTGGGCAAGATCGGCATCGAGCCTTCGCCCCTCCTCAGCCGGCTCGCACAGGAAGGCGGATCGCTGGCGAACTACGCCGGCTGATCCCCCAGCAATTCGGCAAGCTCCTCGGCCACCAGGTCGAGCCCCACCTCGACATCGAAGCGTGGCGCATCCTCCGCCGCCGCGCTCGCAAACTGGTCAACGCGCAAGCGCGAGGCCGAGCCGTGTATCGGTACGCACGCCACCGTTCGCCAACGCCGGGAAGCGCTCGCGCAACATCCCCGCCAGCACCTCGCGATTCTCGTCCAGCAGCCGTCTCGCAGCCTCATCGTTGGCGAGCCCGAGATGAAAGAGCGGCATCGCATCCCGATGCCGGCGCAGCGCCGCGACATATTCGACCAGCCAGGCCCGCGCTGCGGCGACATCGACCAAGGGCGCATCGCACAGCTCGCGAAAGATCAGCCGGACACCCCGCATGTTCGACGCGAGCAGCTCGAGCAGGATCGCATCCTTGTTGGCGAAATGCAGATAAAGCGTCGCCCGGCCGACCCCCGCCTTGCGTGCGATTTCCTCGACCGAGGTTTCGGCCACGCCCTGCTCGTAAAAGCATTGCCGCGCCGCATCGGCGATCCGCCGCCGCGTGATCCGCCGCTGATCCTGCCGCGATGTCGGCCGCTCAAGGCTCATGCGAAACGCATATGTGATAGGTCGTCCAAGCCGGTCATTGTCATTGGACAGCTGCCAGTTCGCTGGACAATTGTCCAGCCAAGGAGAGTCGAATGACAGCAAGCGGAGTCTTGGCCGGAAAGGTCGCGCTCGTCACCGGCGGGAGCCGCGGCATGGGCCGGGAGATGGTCCTCGCCTTCGCGCGCGAAGGGGCCGACGTGATCATCGCCAGCCGCAAGTTCGACGCGTGCGAAGCGGTCGCTACAGAGGTTCGCGCGCTCGGCTGCCGCGCCCTGCCGATCGCCGCGCATACCGGCGACTGGGATCAGATGGAGGCGCTCGCCGAAGCAGCCTGGGCCGAATGGGGCCGTATCGACATACTGGTCAACAATGCCGGCATGTCTCCGGTTGAGCCGAGCAGCGTCGCCACCAGCGAAGCGCTGTTCGACAAGGTCATCGCGGTCAATTTCAAGGGCCCCTTCCGGCTTGCCGCACTGCTCGGCACGCGCATGCGCGACGCCGGGAGCGGATCGATCATCAATGTCTCGTCGCTCGGCGCGAAGAATCCCGTGCCCGGCATCATTCCCTATGCCGGCGCAAAGGCCGCACTCAACGCAATGACGGTGGGCCTGGCACGCGAGTTCGCGCCCCACGTCCGGGTCAACACCATCTCGCCAGGCATGTTCGCCACCGACATCTCGAAACATTGGGTCGATACCGAACGGATGCAGGCCAACATCCCGATGCGCCGTTTCGGCGAGCCGCACGAGATCATCGGTGTCGCGCTCTATCTCGCGTCGGACGTGTCCTCCTACACCACCGGGGCGGATATTGCGGTAGGGGGTGGCATCTGATGCGTGCGCTGCGCAGCCATGTTGTCGGCGGTCCCGAGACGCTCACGCTCGACGAGATTGCGGATCCTGCGACCGTGGAAGGCGAAGTTCTGATCGCAGTCCATGCAGCGGCCCTCAACTATCCCGATGTCCTGCTCATCCAGGATCTCTACCAGATGCGCCCGGCGCGTCCTTTCTCCCCCGGCTCCGAAGTCGCGGGCGTCGTCGAGGCTGTGGGCGCTGGCGTGACCGCGTTCAAGCCCGGCGACCGCGTGATCGGCCTTACGGCATGGGGCGGACTCGCCGACAAGATCTTAGTCCCCCAATCGGGCTGCATTGCGATCCCGGGCTGCGTGCCGTTCGACGAGGCGGCCGCACTGATGGTGACCTATGCGACCAGCCACTACGCCCTGCGCGATCAGGCAGCGATCCAGCCCGGCGAGACATTGCTTGTCCTTGGCGCATCGGGGGGTGTCGGCATCGCTGCGATACAGCTTGGCAAGGCTTGCGGCGCCAAGGTGATTGCCGCCGTCTCCTCCGACGCGAAGGCCGAACTGGTCCGCAGCCTCGGCCCCGATGCAGCCGTGATCTATCCCGCCGACCTCACCGATCGCGCCGCCGCGCGTGCCTTCACCGATGCGATCAAGGCCGAGGGCAATATCGACGTCGTGCTCGATCCGGTCGGCGGCCCGTACACTGAACCCGCCTTTCGCGCGCTCGGCTGGCAGGGAAGGTATCTGGTGATCGGGTTCACCGCCGGTATCCCCAGCCTTCCACTGAACCTCACCCTGCTAAAGGGTGCGCGGGTCATTGGCGTCTTTTATGGCGATTTCTCCCGCCGGGAGCCGGAAAAGCGCCTCGCCTATCTCGGCGAGATCGCGGCGCTTCACGCCGCGGGCAAGATCCGTCCGCATATCTCCCAACATCTGCCGCTCGCGCGCGCGCCCGAGGGCTTGGCAGCACTCGCCAATCGCCAGGCGACCGGAAAGATCATCATCGAGTTCCAGCCATGATCGTCAACCAGCTTCATCCCCACTTCATGGCCGAAGTGACCGGGCTCGATCTTTTGACGCCGCTTACCCCGGATCAGGCCCGCGCCGTGCAACAGGCAATCGATACCCATGCGGTCCTTGTCTTCCGCCACCAGGCAGCAATGGACGATGAGGCGCAGATCGGTTTCAGCGCGCTATTCGGCCCGCTTCAACGGTCGATCACCGTTCACCGGGAGGATACCGAACGCCGCCTCAAGCGCGACGAGCTCAGCGACATTTCCAATGTCGATGAGGAAGGCCGCCGCCTCGCCGCCGATGACCGCCGCCGGCTCCTCCAGCGCCCGGCCCGCCTCTGGCACACCGACAGCTCGTTCCGGGATCCGCCGGGTCGTTACACCTTCCTCGCCGCGCGGATCCTTCCGCCTGAAGGCGGCGACACTGAATTCGCCGACATGCGTGCCGCCTATGATGCGCTGGACGAAGTAACGAAGCTCGCGCTCACGGGCCTGCGCGTCTTCCATTCGCTGGGCCGTTCTCGCCTTCTCGCCGACGCACCCGCGCTCAGCCCCGACGAGGAACGCAACCTTCCCGGCGCCGAACAGCCTCTGGTACGCCGTCACCCTTCGGGGCGGGACGCACTCTATCTTGCCTCGCATGCCGAAAGCATCGTTGGATGGGACGCGACGGAAAGCCGCGAGCTTCTCGATCGACTCACCGAGCACGCGATACGTCCGGAGTTCGTCCACAGTCATCAGTGGCGCGGTGGTGACTTTGTGATGTGGGATAACCGCTGCACGATGCACCGCGCCACGCCCTTTCGTGACGATCTTTATCGCCGCGATATGCGCCGAACGACAGTCGCCGACGGCTGAGCCGTTTCGGACGCGACATATTCGCAACACTCCGAGCAATCCCTGATGGACCGTCAGCACGGATGTGCTGAATGGTTCTCCCAAAGTGGATCGCAAACCGACATGCTGTATGTTCCCATTCAGCCGACGCGAAGAAATCGGCCAGCAATCACAACACCCGAGGAGGGGATATGACGTCGATTTCCAAGCGCGCGCTGCTCGCAAGTTGCGCTGCCATCATCTTCAGCGCCACGCCGGCTTTGGCCAATAGCAGCGACCCCGTCACCAGCGATGATCCGACCGCCGCGGCGCAGGACGACACGAAGGCGCAGGACAGCACCGACAACGGTGAGATCGTCGTGACCGCCCGCCGCCGCGAAGAAGCGCTTTCGCGTGTTCCGGTCGCCGTCACTGCGTTTGGCAGCGATCAGCTCGAGAACCGCTCAATCACCTCGATCGAGCAGCTGACCCAGGCGACGCCGGGCCTGACCTATGGCCGCTCGGGCGGCAGCGCCAATCCGCAGATCGTCATCCGCTCGCAGAGCCGCTCCAATATCGGTGACGCCGCGCAGCCGGTGCTGACCTATTTCGCCGACGTGCCGCTTCCTTATGTTGCAAGCGTCATCCCGACCTATGACCTCGCCTCGGTCCAGGTCCTCAAGGGGCCGCAAGGCACGTTGTTCGGCCGCAACTCAACCTCGGGCGCAGTGCTCGTCTATCCGGTCGCGCCGAACTACGAACTCGGCGGCTATGTGTCGGCCTCGTACGGCAACTACAACGCGATCGTCGCGGAAGGCGCGATCAATATCCCGGTCATCACCGATCATGTCGCGATCCGCGTCGCCGGCCAGCGCAACAAGCGCGACGGCTACACGGTTTCGCAGATCACCGGACAGGATCTGGACAATCGCAACGACTTCTCCTTTCGGGTCTCATTGCTGATTGAAGCGGGACAGGTCCACAACACCGCGGTTTACGACAGCATCCGCTGGGAGCTCCAGGGCGACGGCGCATTGCTGACCCATCTCTATCCAGGCACGATCACGCCGCGGCTGCCGACCTTCAACGTCCTGTACGACTGCAACACTTCGGCCTCGTGCGACGTGGATCTCGCGCTGGCCCGCCAGCAGGCAGCCGGCATCCGTAAGAATTTCACTTCGCCCCGCGTGTTCCAAAATGTCCAGCTTCAGGGCCTCTCGAACACGACGACGGTCGATGCCGGCAGCATCACGTTCAAGAACATTCTCGGATATCGCACAGCATTTCACTATAGCCTTACCGATACCGATGGCACCGAAATGGGCCTGACGACCGCAGAGAATCTTCAGGACTTCAGCCAGTTCAGCGAGGAATTCCAGGTTCAGGGATCATTCCTCGGTGATCGCCTCGATACCATCCTCGGCGCCTTCTACGTGAAATCGCGCCCGAGCGGCCGTAACGGCCTCATCGTAGCCGCCTTCACGCCGCGCCTCCCTGCGTCGCTGATCCAGAGTTATCGCACCCAGACCAGCAAGGCACTGTTCGGGCAGGCGACCTTCGACTTTGGCAGCGGCGTGAAGCTCGATGCCGGTGCGCGTCACACCTGGGACAGCACCACTGCCTGCGCGCTGGGCTATCCCGCCAACAACCCGTTCGTTTTCGGAACCCCGGTGGCGACGCTGGACCAGTGCCGCAACGGCGGTACGATCACCGTCAATGCCACGCCGCGCGCAATTCAGGGTACGCAGGCCACCGTGAAGTCGCAGGCGTGGACCTGGAACGTCGGACTCAACTACCAGGCGAGCGAGAATGTCTTCGTCTATGGCACGGTTCGCCGGGGGTATCGCGCGGGCGGCGTCAACACGCCGGTTCTGGGCGGCATCCTGACCCCCTTCCAGACCTACGCGCCGGAAACGGTGGTCGACGCCGAAGTCGGCCTGAAGACTCACTGGTCGGCGGGCGGCGTGCGCGGCACGTTCAATGTCGATTTCTTCCGCGGCACCTATACGGGGTCGCAGCGCGGCGTGAACGGCACCAACAATAATTTCGACGGTGACGGAAATCCGAACAACGATCCGTCGGCGGGCACGATCATCATCAACGCCGGCCGCGCGCGCGTGCAGGGCTTCGACGTCGATTTCACGATCACGCCGACGCGTGGTCTCACCCTCTCGGGCTTTGCGAGCTACAATGACGCGAAGTATCTGGAAGTCGGGACGCCGGCGATCCTGGCCTCGCGCAATGCCTTCCCGGCGAACGCAGCCGATACCGCCTTCCCGTACGCTCCCGCGCTTACCCTGGGGGGAAGCGTGAGCTACGAGACGACGCTCAGCGACGGCATGGGTGGCATTTCGTTCAATCTGGACGGGTATCGCGCCAGCCGGACTTACTACAGTCCGTTCAAGACCGATCTCAACCTGAGCCGTCCGGCCTATGCGGTATTCAACGCACGGATCGATTGGGAGGATATTGGCGG
>ERZ778025.1955-NODE-1955-length-12690-cov-3.141116_pt1 | contig 12690 bp, 13 predicted proteins | sample MGYA00375755_ERZ778025 | MGnify/ENA primary metagenome ERZ778025 (study PRJEB29350, sample SAMN05389825) | bioreactor metagenome | isolation source: Thiocyanate bioreactor | place: South Africa: University of Cape Town | collected 2014-03-17 ... | reverse complement strand
GGGCGCGCTTTCGGCCCCCGCGGCAATCGCCGCTTCCTTATGCTCCAGCTCTTCGGCGCGGAAATCGGCAACCGCTGCGCTCAGTTCGGGGTCGCTGTCGCCCAGCGTATCGAGCTGTTCGCGATAATGGCGATCGATCTCGGTCTCGATGGCGGCGGTGCAGGCCATGGCGGCGCGCGGCCCCATCGCGGCGGTGACGGCGCCGAGCGCGAAGCCCGCGACGGTCCAGAAGGGCTGAAGCGCCGTGGGGCGCACGCCGCGGTGCGCGACCATCGCGTCGAAAAATTTGCGATGCCGCTCTTCCTGTTCGGCCATATGCGCGATCTCGCGCGCCATCGGATGGCGGTCGCCCATCACCGCGAGCTGACCCGCATAAATGCGCGTCGCGCCATATTCGCCTGCCTGATCGACGCGGATCATCGAGGCCGTTTTGCGGTCAGCTGTCATCATGCCGCCGATGTGGGACGGCGGCGCAGCAAGGTCAAGACGAACGCCGCGCCGGCGAGCGAGAAGATCGCGTTGAAACCGGCGAGCGAAACGCCGAGCAGCGTCCATTGCGGGACGTCGCAGCGGATCAGCGGCGTCGCCATGATCTGGTCGAGCGTGATCGGGCCGCTGTGCGTCGTGCTACACGTGGTCAGTCCTTCCCAGAAGCCATATTCGACCCCGGCGTGAAAGACGCCGATGACGCCGCTGATCGCGATGGCGATTGCGGCGAGCAGGGTCAGCCCGCGCATCGCCGCCGTATTGCGGGAGAGCAGCAGTGCTAGCGCTGCCAGCACGATCGCCGCCTGATGCGGCCAGCGCTGCCAGTAGCACATCTCGCACGGGTGGAGTCCGAAGCCGAATTGCGACACCAGCGCACCGCCATAGAGCGCCAGCGGGAGGGCAAGCGCGGCAAGCGGCGCGGCGTAACGCGAAGTTCGCATCGTCGGTCAGCCCCTCTTAGTTGCGCGTCGTCGGCTTGGCGACGGGCTTGGTCGCCTGCGCCATACGCGAAGTCGACGGGCCGATGCGACCGATCGTCTGCAGCGCATAATAGAGCTGATAATCCTCGATGCCCTTGGCCTTCAGCTCCTCGGCGGTGGCGGTGAAGCGCGGATCGTCCTTCTCGTCCTTTTCGAGCAGGCTGTTGTCGACCTTTTTCTCGTTGATCAGATGGCGGCGCAGGTCGCTTTCGCGAAAGCGCGGACGGTCCTTATAGTCGGGGTCGGACAGCTGCGGCACGCGGATATCGGGCTCGATCCCGCCTTCCTGCACGCTGCGACCCGACGGGGTGTAATAGCGCGCGGTCGTCAGCCGCAGCGCCGTGGTATCGGTCAGCGGCAGCACGGTCTGCACCGATCCCTTGCCGAAGCTGCGTTCGCCCATGATCAGCGCCCGGTGCTGGTCCTGCAGCGCGCCGGCGACGATTTCGGACGCCGAAGCCGATCCGGCGTCGATCAGCACGATCAGCGGTGCGCCCTGCGCAAGGTCGCCGGGTTCGGCGAAGAAGCGTTCGATATCATTCTTGCGGCGCCCGCGCTGCGAGACGATTTCGCCGCGATCGAGGAAGACGTCGCTGACGCTCACTGCCTCATCGAGCAGGCCGCCGGGGTTCGAGCGCAGGTCGACGATCCAGCCGCGCGGCTTATGGCCGAGCGACTTTTCGACCGCGACCATCGCGGCGCGCAGATCACGACCCGCATCGGCGGAGAAGCTGGCGATGGTCAGCACGCCGACATCGTCCTTCACCTCCCATTTGACCGGCTTCACGTCGATGATCTCGCGCTTCAGGGTCAGCTCCATCGGCTTGTCCTGGCCTTCGCGCACGACCGTAATCTCGACTTCGGTGCCGGGACGGCCCCGCATCTGTTCGACCGCTTCGTCGAGCGTCATGCCGAAGATGAGCTGCTTGTTGATATGGGTGATATAGTCGCCGGCCTTGATGCCTGCGCGGTCGGCCGGTGTGTCGGCGGTCGGCGCGATCACCTTGACCACGCCGTCCTCCATCGTCACCGACAGGCCCAGGCCGCCATATTCGCCATCGGTCTGTGTCCGCAGCGTCGAATAGTCGCGCGCGTCGAGATAGCCCGAATGGGGATCGAGGCTGGCGAGCATGCCGTTGATCGCGCCTTCGATCAGCTTGTCGTCGCTGACCGGTTCGACATAATTGGCCTTCACTTCCAGGAACACGTCCATGAAGCGCTGGATTTCCTCGGTGGTCTTCGAATCGACCGTCGCCATCGCGCCGGTTGCGAGCGGCACGAGCGCGAGCGTGCTGAGCGCGGCGGCCCCCTGCCAGAAGGCGAAGCGGCGCTTCGGGGAGGCGGGAGTCTTGGTCGATTCGGTCATGGATGTCTTTCAGTCACGCGGAATAGGCCGCACTATAATCCCCGGCAAGCCATCGTCCAATGCCTTTGCATCGGCGTCAAGCGCGCGATAGCCCTAGCGAAGGTCGCCCGAACGGCGCGTTAACGGCGGCGGCGTCAGCCAAGCATCGCGACCAGATCGACCGGGCGCCCGGCGCGGCGCAGTTCGACCGTGATCCGGCTGTCGTCCGACCCGGCGCGGCCCACCGGCGCCCCGGCGTCCAGCGTGTCGCCGACCGAAACCGACAGCGCGATCATTCCCGTGATCAGCGATGTCCAGCCGCCGCCATGGTCGATGATGACGATCTTGCCATAGCCGCGATAATCGCCGGCAAAGCTCACGCGGCCCGCCGCGGGGGCGACCACCTGACCGCCGGGCTGCGTCGCGACGGTGATGCCGCGCGAGCGGACGCCGCTGTCATTCACTTCGCCGAGCCCCGCAACGATGCGCCCGACGACCGGCAGGCGATAGGCGCCCGCGCCGAGGTCCGCGTCGCGGCTTGCGGCCGGAACGACGGGCGCGGCCTGCGGGGCCGCGCTGGCGGGGTCGGCGGGGCGCGGAAGCGGCCCGGACAGGTCGGCGAGTTCGCCGCGCACCGCCGCGTCGGCCTCCAGCGCGTCCATCAGATCGACGATGTCGCGCGCCTTTTCGCCGAGGCCGAGCGCGCGGTCGGCCTCGAGCTGCGCGCTGCTCATCAGGTCGCGCGAGCGCAGCCGGCCTTCATTCTCGAGCCGCGTCAGCGCGTCCCGCCGCTCGGCAAGCTGTCCCTTGCTTGCCGAAAGCGCGACGCGTTGCTGCTGCTGCGTCGTGCGCAGCCGGCCGAGTTCCTGCCGGACCCCCGCGGTCCGCTCTTGAATCACCGGCATCACCGCGTCGAGTACGGCGCGCGCGTGGACCATGTCGCGCAGCGATCCCGGCTGGGCGAGCACGCTCACCGGCGGGCGGCGGCTCAATTGCTGGAGCGAGGCGGTGAGGGCAAGCAGGGGCTGTTGCTGTTCGGCGAGCCGCGTCTGCTGATCGGCAAGGCGGCGGCTGACCAGTGCGACGCGCGCCTCCGCCGCGTCGATATCGGCCTCGGCCGACTGGATCCGCGCGGCGAGGGCGGCGCTGCGTTTCTTCAGCCTGTCGGCCTCGTCGCGCGCGGCGCCTGCCTGCGCTTCGAGCACCGCGCTGCGCCGCATTGCCGCGGCCGACTGGGCCTTGGCGGTGAGCAGTTGCTGGCGCTCGCGCGCCGCAATCGCGGCGGGATCGAAAACGTCGCTCTGCGCCAGCGCCAGCGCGCCGCCGGCGATCGCGGCAAAGGCGGCGATGACAAGCAAGGCGGCCCTCACTGGCGGCCCTCGCGGTGATAGGGGTGGCCCGCGACGATGCTGGTGGCGCGCCATAATTGTTCGGCGAGCATCGCACGTGCCATCAGATGCGGCCAGGTTGCGCGGCCGAAGGCGATAACCTTGTCGGCCCCCTCGCGCTCGTCAGGGGTGAAGCCGTCGGCAGCGCCAAGGCAGAATCGCGCCTCGCGCACGCCGCCGTCGCGCCATTTTTCCAGCAGTTTGGCGAATTCGAGCGACGACATCTGTTCGCCGCCTTCGTCGAGCAGCACGGTACGACTGCCGACAGGTGCGGCGGGCACGCGGCCGCCGGTGTCGGGAAGTTCCGAAATCTTCTGCGCCCAGGTCACGCGCTTCATATAACGCTCGACCAGTTCGGCCTCGGGCCCGCGCCCGATCCGGCCCCGCGCGATGATGTGCAGCAACATGATGTCTTCGTTCACCTTCGGTGAAAGCGGCACCAGCCCGCTCCCCCGCCCGGCCTCCCCGACGATAGTAGCCTGTGGGAGGCCGGCCCCTCCGGCAAAAATGTCCCCCGGACATTTTTCGCACCGAAGGACGGGAGCGGGCTGGTGCCGCCTCTGTTCGGGCTTTAGGCCGAACAGAACAAAGGCGTCAATTTACCGCGGCAACCGGCGGTGCATCGCCGAACGACCACATGCGTTCGAGATTATAGAAGCTGCGAACCTCCGGACGGAACAGGTGAACGATCACGTCGCCGGCGTCGATCAGCACCCAATCGGCGTTGGGCAGCCCCTCGACGCGGACCGGCCGGCCCGTTTCCTGCTTGATCCGCTGCGCCAGCTTGTCGGCGATTGCCGACACATGACGCGTCGATCGGCCGCTCGCGATCACCATATGATCGGCGATGCTGCTCTTGCCGGCAAGCGGGATGGAAATGGTTTCCTGGGCCTGATCCTCGTCCAGCTGGTGAAGGATCAGCGCGTGGAGGCTTTCCACGCTGTCGTCCGAAGACTTGGGTGCGGACGCGGCGCCGGGCGCGGCATCCTTACTGGCGGCTATCAAGCGGTTTCATTCCTTTCATCCATGGCCAGCCGCGAATGCGTGACAGGGTCGCGCAGCGCGCGGCCTGCATAGCTTTCGAACCAGCGGGGGTTGGCCTGCCGTATTGCAGTTGCGGATCGCACATCGGGCGAAAAACGCAGGAACACGAGGGCAGGCGGTCTCCAGTCTGTCCAAAGACGTTTCTGGTCCGCGGGCCGGACAAAGCGCCGCAGCCAACCCATCGCCTCTGCAGCATGGGTGCGGCCATTATAGCCCGGACGCGCGATAACCGCAATCGGCATCAATCGCGCAATCTCCCGCCAGTCGCGCCAGCGGGGCAATTGAACCAGATTGTCGGCGCCCATGATCCAGATGAAGCGCCGATTCGGATAGCGACGGATCAACGCGCGCAGCGTGTCGACCGTATAGCGCGTGCCGAGTTCGGCCTCGATCGCGGTGGCACGGATCGGCGCGCGGCGCGCCATGCGCTGCGCCGAGGCCAACCGGGCGGCAAGCGGCGCCATGCCTGCCTGCGCCTTGAGCGGATTGCCGGGCGAAACGAGCCACCACAGCTCGTCGAGCCCCAGCGCATCGATCGCGTTCAGACTGATCGCGCGATGCCCGCCATGCGCGGGATTGAAGCTGCCGCCGAGGAGGCCGGTGGTGATCACAATATGGGCTGCCAATCCTCACGGTAGTGTCGCACGCGCTGGATCAACAGTCTCCCGTTTTCAGGGCGATAGAATAAGAGAAACGGCGTATCGGGCACGTGCCATTTGCGGTAGCGGGTGCCCTCGATCTTTGGGCCTGCGAAGGGATTTATGAGCAGAAACCGTGCTGCGGCCAACGCGTTGCGGCCTGTTCGATTGGCGAAGTCTGGGTCAATGTCACGATAATAATCGTCGATACGGGCCAGATCGAATTGGGCGCTCTTTGACCAGACGATGTCCGATGTCACGATTTGGCCGACGCGTTCCGGTTGTGTTGTGCAATGCGCGCTTCAAACCAGGCCTCAATCTCCGCCTGGCTGACTACATTCCCTTTTGCGATGTCGTCCTCGCCGGCTTTGATGAAATCCAGAAATTCGGTTTCCCTGTCGACATATTCGCGAACGGCTTGCGCTACGAGCCATGACCGCGAGCGATCATAGCGTTCTGCAAGTCGATCGAGATCGTTTAGCGTCGTCGCGTCCACGCGGGCCGAAATGGGAGAAGTCGCATCCATTTTTCAAATGTATCATTTGTATACAAACGACTCAAGGCCGCGTCTGTCCGCTCCCGCGCACCAGCCATTTATAGGTGGTGAGCCCTTCGAGCGCGACGGGGCCGCGCGCGTGGAGGCGTCCCGTGGCGATGCCGATCTCGGCGCCGAGGCCGAACTCGCCGCCGTCGGCGAATTGCGTCGAGGCGTTGTGCATGACGATCGCGCTGTCGACTTCGGACAGGAACCGCTCGGCGGTCGCCACATCCTCGGTGACGATCGCGTCGGTGTGGCGGCTCGAATGGGTGTCGATATGCGACAGCGCGCCCTCGATCCCGTCGACCGCGGCGATCGAGACGATCGCGTCGAGATATTCGCAGTCCCAATCGGTCGCGCTCGCCGGTGTTACATGCGGGCTGAGCGCCGCGATGGCGGCATCGCCGCGCACTTCGCAGCCCGCGGCGATCAGCGCGTCGACGATGGCAAGCGGCGCGGGATAGGCGCGGTCGATCAGGATCGTTTCGGTCGCGCCGCAGACGCCGGTGCGGCGCATCTTGGCGTTGACCGCAAGATCGACTGCCCTGGCCGGATCGGCGGCGCCGTCGATATAGAGATGATTGATCCCGTCGAGATGCGCGAGCACGGGTACGCGCGCCTCGTCTTGCACGCGCGCTACCAGCCCCTTGCCGCCGCGCGGAATGATGATGTCGATCAGGCCCTGCGCGCGGAGCAGCGCGCCGACCGCGGCGCGATCCTGCGTCGGCACCAGTTGCACCGCATCGGCGGGCAGTCCGGTTTGGGCGAGACCCGCCGCGAGCGCGGCGTGGATCGCGCGGTTCGAGTGCACAGCCTCACTGCCGCCGCGCAGGATCACCGCATTGCCCGACATCAGCCCCAGCGCGGCGGCATCGGCGGTCACATTGGGGCGGCTTTCATAGATGATGCCGACGACGCCGAGCGGGACGCGCACGCGGGCCAGCGTCATGCCGTTGGGGCGCACGGTCCGGTCGATTTCGGCGCCGACCGGGTCGGGCAAGGCGGCGACGGCCTCGACCGCGTCGGCAATCGCGGCGAGCCGATTCTCGTCGAGGCGCAGACGGTCGAGCATCGCCGACGACAGGCCGCCTTCGCGTCCCGCCTCCATATCGCGCGCATTGGCATCCAGGATCGTCGCGCCGCGCATGCGCAGCTCGGCCGCCGCCGCGCGCAGCGCCTTGGCCTTTTCGGCCGTCGTCGCTACCGCGAGCGCCTTCGCCGCCAGCCGCGCGCGCGCGCCCATGTCGGCGATCAGCGCATCGGCATCGTTCAGGCGCGGCGCGTCGCCGAGGGTAACGGAGGTTTCAGCGTTCATGCGCCGGGCCAATATCACTTTTGGCGTGATTCCCGAAAGCCCCGTTGCACGAGGTCATTCACACCACTAGTCAGGGCGCATGAGCGGGGACATCGAAGCATTCGGGGCGGCGATCACGGCGGGGCTGAGGTCGGCGTCGAAGAGGTTGCGGTCGACGGCAGCGCGCACGCGGGCGCCCGCTGTCTGAATTGCGGGACGGTGCTGCGCGGCTCGCACTGCCATCGCTGCGGGCAGAAGGCCGATGTCCATCGCAGCTTCGGCGCGATCGGGCATGATCTGGTTCACGCCATCTTTCATTTCGAGGGCAAGCTATGGAACACGCTGCCGCTCCTGACATGGCGGCCCGGCGATCTGACGCGCCGCTACATTCACGGCGAGCGGGCGAGCTTCATTTCGCCGCTGGCGCTGTTCCTGTTTGCGGTGTTCCTGACCTATGCGGTGCTGGCGATGGTCGGCGCGGGCGGCGGCGTCGGGGAGGAACTGAACAAGGCCGCGGCCGAACAGACGCGATCGGCCGCGATCAAGGACAGCATGCAGGTCGAGGTCGACCGCGTCGATGCCGAACTTGCGAAAAAAGATCTGTCCGCGGCGCAGCGCAAGGAATTGCAGGACGAACGCGCCACGCTTCAGAAAAGTGCCGACTATCTGGGGATTGCCCGCAGTCGCAGCAAGGATGAGCGCACCGCCGACCGCGCCGCGGGGCCGCCGGTTCTCGACAACCCCGTCGATCAGGTGAAAACCAGCGCCGATTTCGTCACGCGCAACAAGGTCGATACCGGGGTGCCGTTCATCGACCATGGCTTGCAAAAGGCGTTCGCGAACCCCGCGCTGATCCTCTATAAATTGCAGGCCAACGCCTATAAATTCGCCTGGGCGCTGATTCCGTTGTCGCTGCCCTTCATGTGGCTGCTCTATCCGTTCAGCCGGCGCTTCCACACCTATGACCATTTCGTCTTCGTCACCTATTCGATCAGCTTCATGCTGCTGCTCTTCGTCGTGGTGCGGCTGCTCAATCTGACGGTGCTGGGCGATCTCGCGACCTTCTTCGCGATGCTCTATGTCCCGTTCCACATGTATCGCCAGCTTCGCGGCGCCTATCGCTCGTCGCGCGTCGGCGCGCTTGCCCGGACGACCCTGCTGCTATTCTTCAGCCTGTTCGCGGTCATCGCTTTCATGCTGCTGTTGCTCGCGCTCGGCATGAGCGGGTGAGCGCATAATTGTCATGAAAGCCGGGCACAGACCCGGCGAGACCGGAGGAAAATCGATGCACCAGCTTTGGGCCGAAATGGATCGCCGCCTGCTGATGAAGCTCGGCACGGCAGGGCTTGCGGCTATGGCCTTGCCCGGCGCGGCGCAGGCGATGGCGGCACAGGGCTTCACCCACGGGGTGGCGAGCGGCGAGCCCGGTCCGCGGTCGGTGCTGTTATGGACGCGCTATGCCGCCGCGACCGACACCGCGCTGACCGCCGAAGTGTCGGACACGGCCGACTTCGTCCGCATCGTCGGTGGCGGCAGCGTCACCGCCGCCGGCGATGCGGATCATACCGCGAAGCTGCGCGTCGACGGTCTCGAGCCCGGCCGCTGGTATTTCTATCGCTTCGTCGCACCCGACGGCACGATGTCGGTGACGGGACGCACGCGCACCTTGCCGGACGGGGCGACGGGCGCCTTCACCCTGGCGCTGTTCTCCTGCGCGAACATGCCGTTCGGCTGGTTCAACGCCTATGGCCATGCCGCCGCCCGTTCGGATATCGATCTGGTCGTCCACGTCGGCGATTATCTCTACGAATATAAGGTCGGCACCTATCCGTCGCCAAAGGAGGCGGTGCCCGGCCGCCTGATCCAGCCGTCGAACGAACTAATCGCGCTCGCCGATTACCGGCTACGGTATGCCGCCTATCGCAGCGACCCCGATTTGCAGCGCCTTCACCAGCTGTTCCCGATCGTCGCGCAGTGGGACGATCATGAATTTGCCAACGACACCTGGAAGGGCGGGGCCGAAAATCACCAGCCCGACGAGGGCGACTGGGGTGTGCGCGAAGCCGCCGCCATGCGCGCCTATGACGAATGGATGCCGGTCGGCGGCGCGCGCTGGCGCAGCTATCAGGTCGGCGATCTGGCGACGATCTTCCTGCCCGAAACGCGCATCACCGCGCGCGACAAGCAGTTCGAGATCGGCGACATCCTTGCCGACAAGGGCGACGCGGCCGCCGCGCTCAAGCAATTTGCCGAAACCGGCTATCGCGACCCGGCGCGGCAATTGCTGGGCAGCGAGCAGGAAAAATGGCTGTTCGACGGCTTCGCGGCGTCGGCGAAATCGGGCACGCGCTGGCAGGTCTGCGCGCAGCAGATTGTCATGGGCAGCCTGTTCACTCCGCCCGAATCGAGATCGGTCAGCTCGCCGCCAAGGCCGGTCTGCCGCTCAATATGGACAGCTGGGACGGCTACCCCGCCGCGCGCGACCGCCTGCTCGCCGCAGCGCAGCGCGCCGGCGCCAATCTCGTCACCCTGTCGGGCGACAGTCACAATGCCTGGGCGTTCGACCTGACGCACGGCGGCCGGCCGGCGGGGATCGAGGTCGGCGGACACAGCGTTACCTCGCCGGGGTTCGAAAGCTATACGCCGGCCATCCCCGACGACATACGGGTCGCCGCCCTGCGCGCCGCGTCGCCGCAGCTGCGCTGGGCGAACACGCGCGATCGCGGCTATGCGACGGTGGCGCTGACGCCCGAGCGTGTCACCGCCGACTGGCATTTCGTCAGCTCGGTGCGCAGCCACGACCTCGCGCTCGCCTCGTCGCATCGGATGACCGCGACGCGCGGCCGCAATGCCTATGACAAGGGCTGACGCGCCGGGCGAGGGAGCCTCCGGCGGATCGGGGTGCTAAATTAGCAGCTAGCCAAGCGCGCTGCGTTCGTCCTATGTTCCGCAGATGACCTTGCCCCTGCTCCTCGCTGTCGTTGCTGCCCTTGTCGTCGGTGCCGTGATCGGCTGGCTGTTCGCCGGACGGCAGGCGGGCGGGCTCAAGGCCGAACGCGACGGGCTCGCCGAACGATTCAGGATCGCCGTCACCGATCTCGCCGCCGAAGCGGAGGCACGCAAGGCCGCCGATATCCAGCTCGCGTCGCTGCTCGCCGAACAGAAGGCGCGCGACGCGGCGCATGACGCGCAGATCGCGCAGCTCAAGGAGGCGCAGGCGGCGCTCACCGCACAATTCCGTGAGGTCGGGCAGGCGATGCTGGGCGAGGCGCAGAAAAACTTCCTCGAACGCGCCGATCAGCGGTTCCGCCAGAGCGAGGAAAGCGCGGGGCAGAATCTGAAAGCGCTGCTCCAGCCCGTCCACGAACGGCTGGCCAAATATGAAGAGGCGGTCGGCAAGGTCGAGGCCGAACGCCGCGACGCCTTCGGGCTGCTGCACGGCCAGATCGCCGCCATGCGCGAAGGGACCGAGCGCGTGTCGAGCGAGGCGGCGAAGCTGGTCAACGCGCTGCGCAACGCGCCCAAGGCGCGCGGCCGCTGGGGCGAGCAACAGCTGCGCAATGTGCTCGAAAGCTGCGGCCTGTCCGAACATGCCGATTTCCAGACCGAAGTAAGCGTCACGGATGGCGAAGGCGGGCGGCTGCGTCCCGACGTCGTGGTCAAGGTGCCGGGCGGGCAAAGCCTGGTCATCGACGCCAAAGTGTCGCTCAACGCCTATCAGGACGCGTTCGGCGCGGTCGACGAAGCCGAAAAGACCGCGCATCTCGCCGCGCATGCCGCGGCGATGAAGGCGCACGTCAACACGCTGGGCGCCAAGGCCTATTGGAACCAGTTCGACGACACGCCCGACTATGTCGTGATGTTCGTCCCCGGCGAACATTTCCTCGCCGCCGCGCTCGATCATGATGCCGAGCTTTGGGATTATGCCTTCGAGCGCAAGGTGCTGCTCGCTACGCCGACCAACCTGATCGCGATCGCGCGCACCGTCGCGGCGGTCTGGCGGCAGGAAAAGCTGGCGGGGCAGGCGCGCGAGATCGCCGCGCTGGGCAAGGAGCTTTATGCGCGCATGGCGACGATGGGCGGGCATATCGCGCGCGTCGGCAAGAATCTCGATCAGGCGACCGGCGCCTATAACGCCTTCGTGGGCAGCTTCGAAAGCCAGGTGCTGACGCAGGCGAAGCGTTTCGAGGCGCTCGACGTCGAGACGGGCGGCAAGGAAATTCCCGTGCTGCCCGTTGCCGAACAGGCGGCGCGGCCGCTGGCGAAGCTTGCGGCGGCACCGGCTGCGGTGAACGACGCGAGCGAATGACCTATCGCCCCCGCTCGGGCGGAGGCGATATGGCGCGTCAGATCACGCGCTTCAGCACCGCCGTCTGGCCGCTTTCACCGATCAGCACCATCGTGCCGTCGGACGGGAAGCTCAGCCGCACCGGCGTCTTCATCAGGTCGAAGAAGGCGCGTTCCTGCGCCATGCCGGCGCCGGGGCAGGCCATCAGCGTCGCCGCAAGCTGTCCTGCGGTCAGCACGCCGTCCTCGACGGCATAGCTGCCTCCGAAGCGGTTGCAGCCCGCGCTGCCGCTCATCCGTTCTCCCTCGAAGGCGAGGTCGGTGGGGCGATCGGCGGCGACCGGCGTGCCGCCAATCGACACTAAGGTCCAGTGGGTGCCGGTAAGGTCGGCGGGCGGCAGAATCGCGCCGCCGCAGCCCTTCACCGTCTTGCCTTCGGCGGTGACGGTCACCGTGTCGCGATAGCGGCGGTCGCTCATCCCGTCGCTGCACGCGCTGTGCGTCACATCGACGGTCAGCCGGTCGGTCACATAGCGCTCGCCGTTGAAACTCGGCCGGGCGCCGGGGTTGGCGACCGCGATCCGCGTCGCGCCATAATCGCCATTATAGGCGAGGCGCGCGGGCGTGATTTCCAGCGTCCAGCCCGGCTCGGTACCCAGCGCCATATAGGCCTCGGTCGGCGGAGCGGGCGTCGCGGGTCCGGTGCCGGTGGCAGCGCAGCCGGCAAGCGTCGCTGCGGCGGTTAGGGCGGGGACAAGCAGCATTTTCATGACAGATCCTTTCGCAGCGGCGGGTACATCGGGTCCAATGGCCGGCCGCTGAACAGGTTGCATGGCCAGCGTTCAGCTTCGCTGCTGGTTCAGCACTTCATAGGCCATGACCGCGGCCGCAACGGCCGCGTTCAGGCTGTCGGCCTTGCCCATCATCGGCATTTTTACGCGCACGTCGGCGGCTTCGGCATAGGCTTGTGGCAGGCCCTGCGATTCATTGCCGATCAGGATGAAGGTGGGGGCGGCATAACGCACCGCCTGATAATCCTTGGTGTCGTCGCCGAGCCAAGTTGCGACCAGTTCGCCGCGCCCGCTGCGCAGCCAGGGCAGAAACTCGTCCCATTCGGCCTGCACCAGCCGCTGGGTGAAGATCGCCCCCATGCTCGCGCGCACCGCCTCGATGTCGAAGCGGGAGGGC
>ERZ778025.1951-NODE-1951-length-12709-cov-3.416311_pt1 | contig 12709 bp, 10 predicted proteins | sample MGYA00375755_ERZ778025 | MGnify/ENA primary metagenome ERZ778025 (study PRJEB29350, sample SAMN05389825) | bioreactor metagenome | isolation source: Thiocyanate bioreactor | place: South Africa: University of Cape Town | collected 2014-03-17 ... | reverse complement strand
CCGCAACAAGCAGAACGGCGATGATGCCGAGCGCAGCACCCGGCCCACGACCGGCCGGGGACTGCATGAAGACATAGAGACCGTAGGCCAAGGGCGCATCGGACGTGCTCTGCACGAGCATGAGGGTGGCCGAGAGTTCGACGGCCGCGGTCGCGAAGCTCGTGACGAAGCCTGCCAGCATGCCACCCATCATCAGCGGCAGAACAATGCGCCGCACAGTGCGCGACTTGGTTGCGCCGAGGTTCTCCGCGGCTTCCTCCAGCGAGGTCGAGACCTGCTGCAGAGCCGCGTAGCAGGCGCGCAGTGCATAGGGGAGGCGGCGGATGGCGAGCGCCAGCACGATGACGATCCAGAAAGAGGCGAACGATGTCCCGTCCGGCATCTTCACGTCGAAGAATGTCCTGAGATAGCCGATGCCGAGCACGACTCCTGGAATGGCAAGAGCGGCTGAGGCCGTCCAGTCGAGCCAGTGGCGGCCGGGCAGCTTCGTGCGCAACACGAGATAGGCAATGGCTGTGCCGAGCACGACATCGATGATGCCGGCGAGGGTCGCATACAGCAGCGTGTTCTTGATGAAGACGCTCGATTCCGCAAAGACGCGCGCGTAGTGCGCGAAGGTATAGCCGTCCGGCAGCGGGCTGAACGACCACACGGTCGCGATCGAGAGCAGGAAGAGCCCGATGTGCGGCGCGAGCACGAGGAACAGAATGAGCAGTACGATAGCATAGGCGCCAATGGCCTGGCTCCGATTCATCGGCCGTTTCGAGAGCCCGCCGCCGCCCCGCTGGACTGTCGCATAGTCGCGACCCTTCATCACCCATGCCGAGGCGCCCATGGCGGCAACCGACACCACGATCAGCACGACCGCGATCACGTAGCCCATGGGATCGGCGAGCCCGATCGAGGTGATGCGCAGATAGGCCTGCGGGGCCAGCATGTCCTTCACATTGAGCAGCAGCGGCGTCGCGAGGTCGTCGAAGACCTTCACGAACACGAGGCTGGCACCGGCGATGTAACCGGGCATGGCAAGCGGAAAGACGACACGTCGGAAAAGGCGGAAGCCGTGCGAGCCGAGGTTCTGCGCCGCTTCCTCCATGGAGCGATCGATATTGCGGAGCGCTGCGGAGAGATTGATCAGGATGAAGGGGAAGTAGTGGACGGCCTGCGCGAAAACGACGCCGTTGAGGCCTTCCATGAAGGGAATCTTGAAGCCGAACCAGTCATCCAGCAGCAGGTTGATCGTGCCATTGCGGCCGAACAGGAGCTGCATGGCCACGGCGCCCGCAAAGGGCGGCATGATGAGCGGGATGAAGCCCAGCATCTGGACGATGCCGGCACCGCGGAATTCGAAGCGCGTCGTGAGGTAGGCAAGCGGCAGCGCGAACAGCGATGCGAGGACGACGGTCATCGTCGCGACGTACATCGAGTTCCAGAAGGACGCGATGAACAGGTCCGTGCGCGCGAAGTCGTAGAAGTTGATGAGCGTGAAGGCGCCCGTGCCTTTCTCGGTGAAGGCAACGTAGATGACGGTGACGACCGGGATGACGAGGAAGAGCGCCAGGAACAGCGCGATCAGTGCCGCGAGCAGCATCTGCCCCGGCGTGGCGGTAAACCGCCGTGCCGGGGCGCGCGGAGCTTCGATCGCGGTGGCCAAGGTACGCACCCTTTAGCGGGCGAGCTTGGCAGCTTCGTTCGCCTTGGCCTCGGCCGCGGCATAGGCAGCCTTGGCGCTTGCCGCCCACTGCTGCTCGAGCTCGGCCTGCCGCGCCGACTTCTCCTTGCCGCCCGTGAAGGCCGCCCGGATTTCCGGCGAGGCGGCTTGTTCAGCCGTGACCGGCATCTTGGCAACGAGATCGCGCGCTTCCTGCAGGGCGGCGCGGCTAGCCGCGTTGTCCTTCTTTGCGAGCGCGGCTTCAGCGGCGTGGATGGCTTTGGTCGCTGCCTTGAGGCCGTCGAGCTGGAAGGTCACGAGCTGATCGTAGAGCGTGTCGACGACGGCCGTGCGCGCGCTCGATAGGCCGGAGTCGAACGTCACCTTGCCGCCGAGCGAGGGATCCTTGAAGGGGTTCGGGTAGTCGGCCGGTGCCTTGGCGTAGGTCTCGGGGCGAACGGGCAGGCGGCGGATGCCTTTATCGAGGAGCACTTCCTGTCCGGCGGGCGAGAGCAGATATTCGACGAAGGCCTCCGCCGTGGCCTTGTTCGGTGGATTGGCGACGATACCGACGTTGGCCGGCACGATCGTCGTCACCGTCGGATAGACGAACTTCACGGGGAAGCCCGCGCCCTGGGCCGAGAAGGCGAAGAAGTCGATGACAATGCCGTAGCCGACCTGGCCCGAGTTCACCGCATCAGGCACGCCGAAGGAGCGCTCGGTGACATTGCGGAGATTGCCGCTCCATTCCTTGATCGTGCGCCAGCCTTTGTCCCAGCCCTCGCCCTGCAGGATCGTCTCGATCGTCAGGTGCGTCGTCCCCGAGCGCGAGGGCGCCGCGATCGACACGTGGTCGAAATAAGCGGGCTTGGCGAGGTCTTGCCACTCCTTGGGGTCGGGCAGCTTGTTGGCCTTGGCATAGCGGTCGTTCCACATGATGCCGTAGCCGGAGGCGGCAAAGCCCGAGTAGTAGCCGTCCGGATCATTGATCGGGTAGGCGCCGATCTTCGCGGGAATGCCTGCCGCCTTGGGCTTGTAGAGCTGGAGCAGCTTCTTGCCCTTCAGCACCTCGAAGGCATCCGGCGCCGAGGCCCAGAAGATATCGACCTGATTGGCCGAGCGCGTCTCCTCGAGCAGCTTGACGCCGGCATTCGTGTTGCGGTTCTGGATCTCGACGGTCGTTCCCGGATGTGCGGCCTCGAAGGCCTTCTTGAAGGGATCCGTCACATCCTTGGAGAAGGACGTCAGCACGGTGACTTTGCCCGTCGGCGCCTGCGCTTGGGCCGGGGAGAGGGCTGCCAGCGCAGCGAGTGCCATGAGTTGAACGAATGCGCGCATCATGCTTCCTCCCCGGGAACCCCGTCTCGTCCGGCGGGCGCCTTTTCCGTGGGCCCGCGCCGACCATTGCAACGGATGTTTCTGAACCTTCGACCGGCAACCCGTCAATCCGGATTGCGGCTTTGGGAGCACCGCTCGGCGACGGGGAGGCGGTCTCGCCACGCGTATGGGGCGAGCGCGCAGTACGGGGCCGCCTCAATGTCCTGTTGCGGGACTTCCAGCCATTCGGGCCGAGCCCTCGCGCCGGCGCCCGAAGCGGCTCGCAAGGGCTGCGATCTCGCCGACGACGCCGCGGCGGAACAGCAGGACGGTGACGACGAAGATGAAGCCCTGAATGACGAGGACCCACTCGCCGAAGCCTGCGAGATAGTTCTGCATGGTGATGATCACCGCCGCGCCGACCATCGGGCCGAACACCGTGCCCATGCCGCCGACAAGCGTCATCAGGACGACCTCGCCGGACATCTGCCACGTCACATCGGTGAGGGATGCGAGCTGGAAGACGATGGCCTTGGTGCCGCCGGCTAGGCCGGCCAGCGTCGCCGAGAGGACGAAGGCGAGCAGCTTGTAGCGGTCGACGTGGTAGCCGAGCGAAATGGCGCGCGGCTCGTTCTCGCGAATGGCTTTGAGCACCTGGCCGAAGGGCGAATGGATGGTGCGGTAGATGATCAGGAATCCCGCGGCGAAGATGGCGAGCACGACATAGTAGAAGTTGATGTCGCGCGTGATGTCGATGAAGCCGAGCAGCGGCCTGCGCGGGACGGCCTGAATGCCATCCTCGCCGCCGGTGAACGGCGCCTGCAGACAGAAGAAGAAGACCATCTGGGCGAGCGCCAGTGTGACCATGGCGAAATAAATGCCCTGACGGCGGATGGCGATCGCGCCTGCGATCAGGCCCAGGATAGCCGCGACGGCAGTTCCGGCGAGGATGCCGATCTCCGTCGGCCAGCCCCATACCTTGACCGTGTAGGCCGAGATATAGGCCGAGAAGCCGAAGAACATCGCGTGTCCGAAGGACAAGAGGCCGACGTAGCCGATGAGCAGGTTGAAGGCGAGCGCGAAGAGCCCGAAGCACAGGACCTTCATCAGGAAGACGGGGTAGATCGCGAGCGGGGCCACGATCAGCAGGGCGATGAGCGCCGCAAAAATCGGCATGTCGTAGTTTTTCATCGCAGGCACCTCAGCGTGGCGTTCCGAAGAGGCCCGCAGGCCGGAGCATCAGCACGATGGCCATGATGATGAAGATGACCGTGTTCGATGCCTCAGGATAGAAGACCTTGGTCAAGCCCTCGATGACGCCGAGGCCGAAACCCGTCACGATCGAGCCCATGATCGAGCCCATGCCGCCGATCACGACGACCGCGAACACGACGATGATGAGGTTCGAGCCCATGATCGGGTTCACCGAGTAGATCGGCGCGGCAAGAACGCCGGCAAGCGCCGCGAGGCCGACGCCGAAGCCGTACGTGAGCGTCATCATGCGCGGCACATTGATGCCGAAGGCGCGCACGAGCGTCGGGTTCTCGGTCGCGGCGCGCAGATAGCTGCCGAGCTTGGTCTTCTCGATCATGAACCACGTCGCCAGGCAGACGACGATCGAGATGAGCACGACCCAGCCGCGATACCAGGGCAGGAACATGAACCCGAGGTTCGTGCCGCCCGGAATGGGATTGGCGTAGGGCAGGCCGGACGAGCCGTACTGCTTGCGGAAGAGGCCTTCGAAGATCAGCGCGAGGCCGAACGTCAACAGCAGCCCGTAGAGATGATCGAGGTGATAGAGGCGGGCGAGCAGCAGCCGCTCGAGGATGATGCCCGTCGCGCCGATGATCACCGGTACGACCAGCAGCGCACCCCAGTAGGGAATGCCGACGTACTGCAGCAGCATCCACGCGCCGAACGCACCCATCATGTACTGGGCGCCGTGCGCGAAATTGATGATGTTGATCAGGCCGAGCAGAAGCTGGCCGAAGAGCGCCTGGGGCGGCACGCCAATGAGTTCAAACATGCGCTTTTCCCGCCTCGAGGCAGGGGAGGCGGCGCGCAAGCACCGCCTCGCCCGTTCGGATTACTTCTTCACCAGCGGGCAGTCGCCCTGGTCGAGCGGCCGGAAAGCCTCGGCGGCGGGGATCGTCGCGCGAAGCTTGTAATAGTCCCACGGCCCCTTGCTCTCGGCAGGAGACTTCACCTCGTAGAGGTACATGTCGTGGATCTTGCGGCCATCGGCGCGGATCTGGCCTTTGCCGAAGAGCGCGTCCTCCGTCGGCATCGACTTCATCTTGGCGACGACGGCTGCGCCATCGGCATCCGACTTCAGCTCGTGGACGGCCTTGAGATAGTGATAGACGGCGGAGTAGACGCCGGCCTGCACCATCGTCGGCTTGTTGCCCTTGTTGGCCTTTTCGAACTCGGCCGAGAAGGCACGGTTGGCATCGGTCTGATCCCAGTACCAGGCTTCCGTGAGGATCAGGCCCTGCGCCACCTTGAGGCTGAGCGCGTGCACGTCCGTGATGAACACGAGGAGGCCCGCAAGCTTCTGGCCGCCCTGGACGATGCCGAATTCAGCGGCCTGCTTGATGGAGTTCGTCGTATCGCTGCCGGCATTGGCGAGGCCGATGATCTTGGCCTTGGAGGACTGCGCCTGCAGCAGGAAGGACGAGAAGTCCTGCCCTGGGAAGGGGTGGCGCACGCGGCCGACGACCTTGCCGCCACTCTTCTCGACGACGGCCGCGGTGTCACGCTCGAGGGCGTGGCCGAAGGCGTAGTCGGCCGTGAGGAAGAACCACGTGTCGCCACCGGTCTTCACGACTGCGTTGCCGGTGCCGTTGGCGAGCGCCCAGGTGTCGTACGTCCAGTGCACGGTGTTGGGCGTGCAGGCCTTGCCCGTCAGATCCGAGGCCGCGGCGCCGGAGACGAGGAAGACCTTGTTCTTCTCTTTGGTGATGTTATTCACCGCGAGCGCGACCGACGAGGTCGGCACGTCGACGACGACGTCGACGTTGTCGACGTCGAACCACTGGCGCACCGTCGTCGAGCCGATGTCCGGCTTGTTCTGGTGGTCGGCGAAGACGATCTCGATCTTGTCGTGGCACTTCGTGGTCTTGCAGAAGTCTGCAACCGCACGGCGTGCTGCCCAGACTGAGCCTTGGCCGGAGAGGTCGGCATAAAGGCCGGACTGGTCGTTCATGACGCCGATCTTGATCGTGTCATTGGAATACTGGGCCATGGCCGGCGTAGCTGCGACAGCAGCCGCTGCGGCGAGGGCGAGTGTCTTCAAACGCATGCGCTTCTCCCTTGTATTCGGTGTTTACACCCCGAGGTGTGCTTCGAGCCGCTGGCGACTGTTTGCTAGCTGGCTGTTCTCGATCTCGTCGACCACATGGCCGTGCTCGACCAGATAATGTCGATCTGCAACTGTCGCCGCAAAGTGAAGGTTCTGCTCCACCAGCAGCACCGTCAAGCCGCGCGCTTTCAGGTCGCGAATGACCGCGCCGATCTGCTGCACGATGACTGGCGCCAAGCCCTCGGTCGGCTCATCGAGGAGGAGGAGCTCGGCGCCCGTGCGCAGGATGCGCGCAATGGCCAGCATCTGCTGCTCGCCGCCGGACAGTTTCGTGCCCTGGCTGCGGGCGCGTTCCTTCAGTCGCGGAAACAGCGCATGAACCTCGTCGAGCGCCCGCCGCTTTTGACGGCGGGCGGCAGCAGCAGGTTCTCGGTCACATTGAGGCTGGCGAATATCCCGCGTTCCTCGGGGCAGTAGCCGATCCCGAAGCGCGCAATCTGGTTCGAGGGCAGACCTATGGTCTCGCTCTGATTGTAGCGCACTGATCCCGCGCGCTTCTGAACGATGCCCATGATCGCGCGCATGGTCGTGGTCTTGCCGACGCCATTGCGGCCGAGCAGCGTCACCACCTCGCCCTTGCGGACCGAGAACGTCATGCCATGCAGCACGTGGCTCTCGCCGTACCAGGCATGAAGATCGCGAACATCGAGAAGTGGGGCGGCCTCAGCCATGGGCACCTCGCAGCGCGGGGGTGGCCTCGGCGTCCGTCGTCCCCATGTAGGCCTCGATCACTTGAGGGTTCTGCGAGACCGCGGCGTACGGTCCTTCCGCGATTACGCGCCCACGGGCGAGAACGGTGATGGTATCGGAGAGATCCGCCACCACGGAGAGATTGTGCTCGACCATGAGGACGGTCCGGGACTTGGCCGCCTTCCGAATGAGTTGCGAGATGCGGCCGATGTCCTCACGCCCCATCCCGGCCATGGGCTCGTCGAGCAGCATGACCTCGGGCTCGAGGGCGAGCGTCGTCGCGATTTCCAGCACGCGCTTGCGGCCATAGGGGAGCTCTGCGGCGACCAGGGTCTCGGAGCCCGCGAGCCCGACATCGTCGAGGATCTGAATGGCACGATCGTTGAGCTGGTTGAGTGAGGCCTCGGAGCGCCAGAAGTGGAACGAGGTGCCGAGCTGGCGCTGCAATGCGATGCGCACGTTCTCGAGCAGCGTGAGGTGCGGGAATGTCGCCGAGATCTGGAAGGAGCGAACGAGGCCGAGCCGCGCGACGCTGGCGGGAGCAAGCCGGGTGATGTCCTGGCCATTCAGGTAGATGCGCCCCGACGTCGGCTGCAGGAACTTGGTGATGAGATTGAAGCAGGTCGTCTTGCCCGCGCCGTTGGGGCCGATCAGGGCGTGAATGGTGCCGCGCCGGACGGAGAGATTGACGCTGTCGACGGCGCGGAAGCCCTTGAAGTCCTTGACGAGGCTTTGGGTCTCAATGGCGACGGACGGCTCCATTGCCTAGCCTTTCAGGACGGAGAATAGGGCCAGCCACCGCCGGCGGCCTGGGCGTCGAAATAATGAGCGACCCCGAAACTCGGGATGCTGGTTCAGTGGCAACGTCGAAATTGGCAAACGGCCTCCCAGAACGCAGGGTGCTGGAACACCCTGATATTGTTTATTGCTTTGCTACCTCTACAGCAGGCTCTCTGTTCGCCGTCAAGCGCCCTTAGGCTTATTGACAGGCTCTGTGACACCGAATTTGGCGGGCGCCCCCGGGGCGCGTGCTTCTTAGTTAATCCGGGTTCGGCTCGAGCCGCGTTGCGACCTGATAACCGCCCTCTCCCGAGCACCTCTTCGTGACGATCTTTCATGCGACGCTGCATTCCTCAGCACGCGCGCATATATGCATGCGTTCGACATGTGATGAGAGTAGGAGGGGGGAGTGAACGTCGGGCGGCTATTCGGAACGTCCCCATGCGCTTGCATCAGCCTGCCTTCGCGACCATTGCCCGGCGCCCCTACGTCGCCAATCTCTGGGACGTTCTGACTTTCGGCCTGCTGTTTGCCGTGCTCATTCTTCTGGCGCACGGGGGACGCGAAACACTCGCGCCGCTGACGTCGCTCGACGTATCACCGGTCTCCCTCGACCCTGCGATGCTGCCGGAGTATGCGGTGCGCTCGACCATGCGCATGCTGGCGGCGATCGTCGCTTCGATCATCTTCTCGCTGGCCTATGGCGCGCTCGCCGCAAAGAGCCGCCGCGCCGAGATTGTCCTCATACCTCTCCTCGACATTCTCCAGTCCGTGCCGGTTCTCGGCTTCCTGTCGTTTACGGTCGTCGCCTTCATGGCGCTCTTTCCCGGCCAGGTCCTCGGCGTCGAGCTGGCGGCGATCTTTGCCATTTTCACGAGCCAGGCCTGGAACATGACCTTCAGCTTCTATCAGTCGCTGAAGACGCTCCCCTCCGATCTCGATGAAGCGAGCCGCAGCTTTCGCCTCTCGACCTGGCAGCGCTTCTGGCGCCTCGAGGTGCCATTCGCAATGCCGGGGCTGGTCTGGAACACCATGATGTCCATGTCCGGGGGCTGGTTTTTCGTGGTGGCCTCCGAGGCCATATCGGTCGGCAACACCACGGTCGCACTGCCTGGCATCGGCTCCTATCTGGCTCTCGCAATCGAGAAGCAAAGCCTCGCGGCCGTCGGCTGGGCCGTGCTCGCGATGCTGGTCGTCATTCTCCTCTACGACCAGCTTTTGTTCAGGCCCATAGTCGCCTGGGCGGAGAAGTTTCGCGTGGAGCAGACCGCGGCGGCGACCGTGCCGCGATCCTGGTTTCTCGACGCCGTTCGCCGGGCGCGGCTCTTTCGATGGTGTCTCAGCCCGTTCACCGCTTTTCTCCAGGGCATTCCCCGGACACGACTGCAATTGCCGGCGGAATTGCCAAGTGGGGCTCGAGCGGCACTGTCGAGCGCCTGGGCAGACCGGGCATGGCTCGCGCTCGTGGTGGCGGGCGCAGCCTATGCCGTGTGGCTGATCGTCAGCTTCGTCATGACCGGGTTGCCCTGGAGCGAGTGGGTGCGGGTGTTCGCGCTCGGCGGGCTTACGCTGCTGCGCGTGACCGTGCTGATCGCCCTGGCTACGCTGATCTGGGTGCCGATCGGCGTATGGATCGGGCTCCGGCCGCAACTCGCCGAGCGCGTCCAGCCGCTGGCGCAGTTCCTTGCTGCGTTCCCGGCAAACATCGTCTTTCCGTTCGCGGTCGTGGCGATCGTGAAGGTCGATCTCAATCCCGATATCTGGCTCTCGTTCCTCATCATCCTCGGAACGCAGTGGTACATCCTCTTCAACGTCATTGCGGGCGCGAGTGCCTTCCCCAGTGACCTCAAGGAGGCCGCCGCGACATTCCGAATTCGGGGCTGGGACTGGTGGCGCAAGGTCATTCTGCCCGGCATCTTCCCCTACTACGTCACCGGCGCCATCACCGCGAGCGGTGGATCCTGGAATGCCTCCATCGTTGCGGAGGTTGCGACGTGGGGGAATACGAAGCTCCAAGCCCATGGTCTCGGAGCCTACATCGCCGAGGCCACTGCGGCAGGTGATTACCCTCGGATCGTTCTCGGCATTGCCGTCATGTCGCTTTTCGTCGTCATGCTGAACCGTCTGCTCTGGCGGCCACTCTACGCGCTTGCTGCCAGCCGGCTGCGTCTCGATTGAGGAAGGGAGCGCATCATGCCGATGCTGGAAACCACCGATCTCGGAGAGCGCGTCGCGAGCGCGCCCCTCGTCGAAATTGCCGGCGTACGACAGGTCTATCACAAGGGAGACAACGCCGATCTCGTCGTCCTCGATGATGTTTCGTTGACCATTCAGCAAGGCGAGATCGTCGGCCTGCTCGGCCGTTCCGGCTCGGGAAAATCAACGCTTTTGCGGATTATCGCGGGGCTGCTCCAGCCGACGAGCGGTCGCGTCCAGTGGCGCGGGACGCCGATATCAGGCCCCTGCGAAGGCATCGCGATGGTCTTCCAGAGCTACGCGCTCTTTCCGTGGCTCACAGTGCTTGGCAATGTCGAGCTCGGCCTCGAAGCGCTGGGCATTCCGACAAGCGAGCGCCGCCGTCGCGCCATCGAAGCCATCGATCTCATCGGCCTCGACGGCTTCGAGAGCGCCTATCCGAAGGAGCTGTCGGGTGGCATGCGCCAGCGCGTGGGTTTTGCGCGCGCGCTCGTGGTGCACCCGAGGCTCATGCTCATGGACGAGCCTTTCTCGGCACTCGATGTGCTGACCGCCGAGACGCTGCGAACGGATCTCATTGACCTCTGGAGCGAGGGTCGGCTCCCGATCGAATCCATCCTCATGGTGACGCACAATATCGAGGAGGCGGTGCTCCTGTGCGATCGCATTCTCATCTTCTCATCCAATCCGGGGCGCGTCGCGTCCGAAGTGAAGGTCGAGATCCCTCATCCGCGCTCGCGTACGGATCCGGTATTCCGCAAGCTCGTCGACGACATCTACGGATTGATGACGCAGCGCCCCACGACTGAGCGCGTGGAGAAGCGGACCGGCGGCGTCGTTCTCGGGAGCGGGATCGGCATGGCGCTGCCGCGCATTTCCACCAACCGTCTGTCGGGTCTCATGGAAGCCCTGGCGTCGCCTCCCTACGACGGCAGCGCAGATCTTCCCGACCTCGCCGCGACGCTGCAGATGGAGGTCGACGATCTCTTCCCCATTGCGGAAGCGCTGCAGCTCCTGCGCTTTGCGGAGGTGGCCGAGGGTGACGTGAAGCTCACGCCCTATGGCCGGCGCTATGTCGAGTCCTCTCTCGATGCGCGCAAGCGGCTCTTTGCCGATCACCTGCTCGCATTCGTCCCGCTGGCGGGGCTGATCCGGCGCGTGTTGGACGAGCGGCCGAGCCACAGGGCGCCCTTCAGACGCTTCTCGGAGGAGCTCGAGGATCACATGTCCGAGGAGCGCGCCGAGGAGACCATGCGCGCCGTCATTTCCTGGGGCCGGTATGCCGAATTGTTCGGCTACGACGAGAATACGAACGAGCTGAACCTGGACAATCCCGCCTAGCGCGGTGATCGGAGATCACCGGCTCGACAAAAGAAAAGGCGCCCAGGCAAGCCTGAGCGCCATGACGCGATCGCCAGTGGTGCCGATCAGCCGCGATGCAGCGCGCAGATCTTGTTGCCGTAGGGATCGCGCAGGTACGCGAGATAGAGCTTGGCCGGGCCCATTTCGCGCCAGCCGGGCGGGTCCTCGATGCTCGTGCCGCCGTTCGCCACGCCCGCATCGTGGAAGGCCTTGACCTTCTCCGGGCTGTCGCAGGCGAAACCGACGGTGCCGCCATTGGCGTGGCTCGCCGCCTTGCCGTCGATCGGCTTGCTCAGGCCGAACACGCCCGTCTTGGTGCGGTAGAAGATGCGCCCCTTGGGGTCGGCTTTGCCCTCCGGTACCCCGAGAACACCGAGGACGGCATCGTAGAACTTCTTGGATGCGTCGACGTTATCGGCACCGAGCATGACGTGTGAGAACATGCGGTCACTCTCCTTTGGTTGGTCTTCCTCAAGTACGGCGCACGGGGGCCGCTTGTTGTGCCCCGTTGTTCGCGTGCTTCAGCCTACGATGAACTGCTTGGCATGGGCCTCGTAGTCCTGATAGCCGAGCGTCGCGCGCAGCTCGGGCGGCGGAAGGGCGCTTGCGGCCTCGGCTTTTCCCTCCTTGAGGGCGGCGAGGCCGGCCTTCATGCCGGCGGCGGCCGGCGAGAGCATTGCCGTCGGATATGTGCCGATCTTGAAACCGAGCTCGGCCGCACGCTTCTGCGTGGGCGTCTCGCGCGGTGCGCCCGGTGAGAGCACGGCGAACGATGGCCGTCCGGCTGCTGCCGCGACCGCGCGGCGGATTTCAGGCTCGTCGGCTGGCGAGTCCAGGAAGAGAATGTCCGCGCCTTCCTCGACGAACATCTCGATGCGCGCCACGGCCTCCTCGATGCCCGCCGTCGGCCGGCAGTCGGTGCGCGCCATGATCAGGATGCCGGATTCCTTCGCTGCCTGCACCGCGGCACGGACCTTCATGCGCGCCTCCTCGCGCGGCAGGCAGGGTTTGCCGGCGGAAGTGAGCGCACGGGGCGTGATCTTGTCCTCGATGAGGATCGCGGCTGCGCCGGCACGGCCGTAGGCACGCACCGTGCGCTGTACGTTCATGGCATTGCCGTAGCCGTGATCGCCGTCGGCGAGGACTAGAAGATCGGGCGCGGCACCGCGCACCATGTTGAAGGAGTCGAACATCTCCGCGAACGTGATGAGATCGAGATCGGGGCCGCCAAGCCGGCTCGCCGCGACGCAGGAGCCCGAAAGAAACGCGGTCTCGAAGCCCGCCCCGAAGGCGAGCTTGGCCGTGAGGCCGTCCCAGACGGCGGGCATGACCACGAAGTCGGGCTTGGCAAG
>ERZ778025.1942-NODE-1942-length-12792-cov-3.142498_pt1 | contig 12792 bp, 9 predicted proteins | sample MGYA00375755_ERZ778025 | MGnify/ENA primary metagenome ERZ778025 (study PRJEB29350, sample SAMN05389825) | bioreactor metagenome | isolation source: Thiocyanate bioreactor | place: South Africa: University of Cape Town | collected 2014-03-17 ... | reverse complement strand
CGCCGTGCAGAACTCCCTCACCGGTGCGCAGTCGCCGCAGGACGCGCTGAAGGCCGCCCAGCAGGCCGTGTCGTCCAAGTAATCGCATCCACTCGAAAGGGGCACGCCGACATGACCGCGACGCAGCTCACTGCATCGACGGGCACCGGCGATTCCGGGAGGGCGGCGGTCACCGCCGCCCTCCCCACCCCGGGCCGCCGTCCGCGGCACCGGGGCCAGTGGGCCGCGTGGGCGTTCCTCGCCCCCGTCGTGATCTACCTGGTCGTCTTCTACGCCTATCCGCTGTACCGCAACCTCGACCTCAGCCTGCGGGACTACACCGTCCGCTCGTTCATCGACGGCAACGCCCCGTTCGTGTGGTTCGCCAACTACGTCACGGTCTTCCAGGACGCCACGTTCTGGCCGGCCCTGGCCAACACCGCGACGTTCACGCTCGTCTCGATCCTCTTCCAGTACTCCATCGGGATGGCGCTGGCGGTGTTCTTCTTCCAGCGCTTCCCGCTGTCGGCGACGCTGCGGGCGCTCTTCCTCGTGCCGTGGCTGCTCCCGCTGCTGGTTTCGGCCTCGGCGTGGTCGTGGATGCTCAACTCCGACTCCGGCGTCGTCAACGCCGCCCTGAGCGCGCTCGGCCTCGACCCGGTCAACTGGCTCACGTCGCCCCAGTGGGCGCTCGTGTCCGTGCTCATCGCGAACATCTGGATCGGTGTCCCGTTCAACCTCGTCATCCTCTACAGCGGCCTGCAGAACATCTCGGGCGACATCTACGAGGCGGCATCCATCGACGGCGCGAACGCGTGGCAGAAGTTCTGGCGCATCACGTTCCCGATGCTGCGCCCGGTCTCGGCGATCACGATCCTGCTCGGCCTGGTCTACACCCTCAAGGTCTTCGACATCATCTGGATCATGACGCGGGGAGGCCCCGGAACCAGCTCGACCACCCTCGCCATCTGGTCGTACCGGCTGGGATTCGGCTCGGCCCTGCCCGACCTCAGCCCGGCGGCCGCCGTCGGCAACCTGCTCATCGTCATCGCCCTCGTCTTCGGGCTGATCTACATCCGCGCGCAGCGCCGTCTGGAGGTGTGATGAAACGTCGACCGTGGTGGATCACACTCATCGGCGTGGTCCTGACCGGGATCATGCTGTTCCCCGTCTACTGGATGATCAACGTCTCGCTCACCCCGCAGAGCGACATGCGCAAGTCCCCGCCGGATCTGTTCCCGCTCACCCCGACGTTCGAGGGGTACGAGCGGGTGCTCTCCGACCAGCTGCCGTTCCTCGGGACGAGCTTCGTGGTCGGTGTCGGGACCGTGATCCTCACCCTGGCCCTGTCGGCGCCGGCGGCCTACGCGCTGGCGAAACTGCGCCCGCGCGGCGGGAACGCCCTCAGCTTCGTGCTCCTCATCGCGCAGATGATCCCCGGGATCATCATGGCGATGGGCTTCTACGCCATCTACCTCAACGCGGGGATCCTGAACACGATCCCGGGGCTCATCCTGGCCGATTCGACGCTCGCGGTGCCGTTCGGCGTGCTGATCTTCACGGCGTTCATGCGCGGCATCCCGGACGAACTGCTCGCGGCCGCCCGCATCGACGGGGCGGGCACCTGGCGAACCTTCCGCTCGATCGTGCTGCCGGTGGTCGGACTTCATCTTCGCCTCGACGGTGAACAGCGGAGGCAAGCTCCAGCCCATCACGATGTGCATCTACCGGTACATCGGCAAGAACAACCAGGAGTGGAACGCGATCATGGCGACCGCCGTGGTGGCATCCATCCCCGCCGCCGTGCTCCTGATCCTCGCCCAGCGCTACGTGGCGGCCGGTGTGACCGCCGGCGCCGTCAAAGACTGACCCTCGAAAGGCCCTTTCGTGTCCGTACCCTCCCTCCCGTCGTTCGACGTGCGCGAGATCCCCTTCAGTCGACGCGGATCCTGGCTCGACCTCTCGCCCGTCGTCGGTCTGCATCGTCACGCCGACGACGTCCACCTCGTCTCGCACGTCAACGGCATGCACGCGGTGCTGCGCCTCGTCCCGACCCGGGGCGGGAAGAGAGTGGATGCCGTCGTCCGTGCGGACGCGTCCTGGGTGACGTGGCACGTCGACGGGGAGGCCGTGGCGGCCGCGGTGTTCGAGTCCGACGAGGCCGTGCGGATCGCCGGCGGCGGCGATTTCACGATCGAGGATGCCGTCGCCGAACTGACGCCGTTCACCGGGTCGTACCTGTACCAGGATCCCCTCGACGGCTCCCACGTCTTCACGTCCTACGAGACGGGACGCCGCTACCGGGTGACGGTGCTCACGGGCCGACTCGCGGTCACCGGTGCCGAGGCTCTCGGGCATGGCATCCGATCGCTCACCCTGAGCGGGGAGGAGTGGGAGGTCGCGATCGAGGAGATCACCTCCGCGGCCCCGTCGTACGTGCCGCGGGAAGCGTTCGGCGAGGTGCGCGACCGGGTCGCCGGCGAGTTCACCGAGTACCTCGACGCGATCGCCGCGTGGCGCACCGACGAGACCCCCGCGGTCGCGCTCGCGGCCTACGTGCTGTGGTCGGCGACCGTGGCGCCGGCCGGATTCGTGCACCGCGAGTCGGTGCTCATGTCGAAGCACTGGATGGACAAGGTGTGGAGCTGGGACCACACCTTCAACGCGCTCGCGCTCGCCCCCGGGCTGCCCGATTCCGCCCTCGATCAGTTCCTCGCGCCCTTCGATGCCCGACTCGATCACCCACTCGGAAGTGCTGTACAACTACGTCAAGCCGCCGATCCACGGGTGGGCGCTGGCGAAGCTGCGCGAACGGATGCCGCGGGCGGCGACCGAGGAGGAGCTCCGCGCGATCTACGAGCGGCTCTCGCGCTGGTCGCGGTTCTGGCTCGAGCACCGCACCGCGCCGGGGCGCGCGCTGCCGCACTACCAGCACGGCAACGACAGCGGTTGGGACAATTCCACCGCCTTCGACCGCGATCGCGTGATCGAGGCGCCCGACCTGGCGGCCTTCCTCGCGGTGCAGCTCGACGTGCTGGCCGACCTCGCCGACGAGCTCGACATCGACGAGGCCGCGGGCTGGCGGGCGGGGGGCGAACGGCTCCGGGCGGCGCTGCTGCGCGAACTGCACGACGAGGACGGATTCTTCGCCGTGGCGCCGCTGAGCGGTCGCGTCAGCACGCGGTCCAGCCTGCTCACCCTGCTCCCCGTGCTCGCGTCCGACCGGCTGCCGGACGAGGTGGTCGACGGGCTGGCGGATCGGATCGCGGCCCATCTCACCCCGTGGGGGCCGGCGACGCAGCTCGTCGGCTCCGCCGAGTACGAGAGCGACGGGTACTGGCGCGGGCCGATCTGGGCGCCCTCGACCATGCTCATCGAGGAGGGCCTGCGTCGCGGTGGACGGACCGCGCTCGCCGATGTCGTCAACGAGCGCTTCCGGGCGCTGTGCGAGCGATCCGGCTTCGCGGAGAACTTCGGTGCGCTCAGCGGCGCGGGCCTGCGCGACCGCGCGTACACGTGGACGGCGAGCGTCTACCTGGTCTTCGCCCACGAGCATCTCCTCCGCCGAACGGGGAGCGGCCCCGCGTCCGAGGCATCCGCGTGATCGACGCCCCCTTCGTCGTCGACGGGCGACGGCTGATCTGGCGCGGCGACGGGGAGACCGTCGTGATCGAGCCCTGGGGCGCCGACAGCGTGCGCGTGCGCGCGCGTCTGATGCAGGACGTGCTCGATCACGACTGGGCGCTCCTCCCGCCGCCGCCGTCCGTCGTGGCCGACGTCGCCGTCGACGGTGACACGGCGACGCTCGCCATCGGGCGTCTGCGAGTGGTCGCGACCTCGTCCAGCGCCGTGCAGCTGCAGACCGGGTACGACCGCAACCACTGCCATCTCGGCTTCTTCGACGCCGACGGCACCCTGCTGTTCCAGGAACGCGACGCCGGCGGATCCCTCGCGCTCGTCGCGCGCGAGCATCGCCCCGTCCCCGGCGGCGAGGTGCGTCTGACGGCGTCGTTCGACCACGATCCCGACGAACGCCTGTTCGGAATGGGGCAGTACCAGCAGGACGTGCTCGACCTGAAGGGCTGCACGTTCGAACTCGCCCACCGCAACTCCCAGTCGAGCGTGCCGTTCGTGATGTCCAGCCGCGGCTACGGGTTCCTCTGGCACAACCCCGCGATCGGACGGGCCACCTTCGCGGCCAACGGCACGCAGTGGTCGGCCGAGGCGACCGACCAGTTCGACTACTGGGTGACCGCGGCCGGGTCGCCGAGCGCCATCGTCCGCGCGTACGCGGATGCCACGGGGCACACGCCGATGATGCCGGAACGCGGACTCGGCTTCTGGCAGTGCAAGCTGCGCTACTCCTCGCAGGAGGAGCTGCTGGAGGTGGCCCGCGAGCACAAGCGGCGGGGGCTCCCGCTCGACGTCATCGTGGCGGACTTCTTCCACTGGCCGAAGATGGGCGACCTCCGCTTCGAGGACGAGTTCTGGCCCGACCCGACGGCGATGGTGCGCGAGCTGGATTCGCTCGGGGTCGAGCTCATGGTGTCGGTGTGGCCGCAGGTGTCGCTGGAGTCCGAGAACTACGCCCGCATGAAGAAGGAGAACCTCCTCGTCCGCGCCGAACGCGGGCTCGACGTGCACATGTCGTTCGAGGGGCCGAGCGCCTTCCTGGATGCCACCAACCCCCGCGCCCGCGCCTTCGTGTGGGACCGCATCCGCGCGAACTACGGGGTGCACGGCATCCGCACCTTCTGGCTCGACGAAGCCGAACCCGAGTACGGCCTCTACGACTACGACAACTACCGGTATCACCTCGGATCGGTGCTGAAGGTCGGCAACCTCTACCCGCAGCACTACGCCCGCGCCTTCGCCGAGGGGCAGTGGGGCGACGGCGAGATCGACGTCGTGAACCTTCTGCGGACGGCCTGGGCCGGCAGCCAGCGCTACGGCGCCCTGGTCTGGTCGGGGGACATCGCCTCGACGTTCGCCGCGCTGCGCGCGCAGGTCACCGCCGGCATCCACATGGGTGTCGCCGGCATCCCGTGGTTCACGACCGACATCGGCGGCTTCCACCACGGCGACCCGGATGACGAGGGGTTCCGCGAACTGCTGGTGCGGTGGTTCCAGTTCGGGGCGTTCTGTCCCGTGATGCGGCTGCACGGCGACCGTCTGCCCACGACCGCGGTCACCGCCGCCGACGGGACGCGACGTTCGCCCTCGGGCGGACCGAACGAGGTGTGGAGCTTCGGCGAGGCCGTCACGCCGGTGCTCGAGCGCTACCTCTTCGCGCGGGAGGCGCTGCGACCGTACGTCCGCGACGTGATGCGCGACGCGCACGAGAACGGGCAGCCCGTGCTGCGCGGGCTGTTCCACGGGTTCCCCGACGATGCGCGGACGTGGGACGTGAAGGACCAGTACCTCTTCGGCCCCGACCTGCTCGTCGCGCCCGTGATGGAGGCCGGCGCGCGCTCGCGGCGTGTGGTGCTGCCTGCGGGGGCGGCGTGGACCGATCTGTGGAGCGGGACCGTGTTCGCCGGCGGCGGGGAGATCGAGGTCGACGCCCCGCTGGAGCGGATCCCGGTGTTCGTCCGCGACGGCGCGCAGGCCGAGGTGGTCGCGGCGGTGCGGACGGCGCTCGGCATCGCGTGACCGCGTGGCCGCGGAGGCGCTGCCGCGTGGCCGCGCGGGGCGGTGCCGCGGGGGTGCGCTGCCGACGTGGGTTCAGCCGACACCGATAAACGCGATCCACGCCCAGAAACGCGGGGAGAGCGCGTTTCTGGGCGTGAATCGCGTTTATGACGCGGGGGTGGCGGCGGCGCCTCAGCCGAGGAGCGGCACCGCACCCACGAGCACGCCGACGGCGAGCATCACGAGCGAGACGATCGTCGCCCGCCACAGCACCTTCTTGTGGTGGTCGCCGAGGTTCACTCCGGCGAGCGAGACGAGCAGCAGGATCGCGGGCACCAGCGGGCTCTGCAGGTGCACGGGCTGACCGGTGATCGATGCGCGGGCCATCTCGACCGGGGCGATGCCGTAGTTCGCCGCGCTCTCGGCGAGGACCGGCAGGATGCCGAAGTAGAACGCGTCGTTCGACATGAAGAACGTGAACGGTATCGACAGCACGCCGGTGATGACCGCGAGGAACGGGCCCATCGAGGAGGGGATCACCTGCGTGATCCACGCGGCCATCGCGGTGACCATGCCGGTGCCGTTCAGGACGCCCACCAGCACGCCGGCGGCCAGCACCATCGAGACGACGCCGACGATGCTCGGGGCGTGGGCGACGATCTCGTCGGCCTGTCCGCGCAGCTTCGGGAAGTTCACGATCAGGGCCAGCGCCGCGCCGACCATGAACACGAACGCGAGCGGGAAGACGTCCATCACCAGCAGCACCATCACGGCGACGGTGAGCGCCAGGTTGAACCAGATGAGCTTCGGGCGGAGCGTCGCGCGGTTCGGGTCGAGCATGGTGTCGGCCATGGCGGTGTCGGCCGCGACGACGAGCTCGGGGGCGGCGACGGCGCCGCGCCCGCCGCGGACCGTCACGACGTTGCCGGTGCGCAGCGACGCGACCGCGCCGGGCTTGGACTCCGCGCCGCGGAACATCTTCGGTGCGCCGAGCCGGCCGAACCCGGTGGCGCCGTCGAGCTTCGAGGTGTCCACCGAGCCCGCGAGGCGCTTGCGCTCCGAGAGGCCCAGGAACCAGGCGAACGCGAGAGCGACGACGAGACCGGCGAGCAGCGAGGGGACCATCGGAACGAAGACGTCGGTCGGCTGCAGGCCGAGGGCCGTGGCTGCACGGACCGTGGGACCGCCCCAGGGCACGATGTTCAGCGTGCCGTTCATCAGGCCCGCGACGCACGTGAGGACCACGGGGCTCATCCCCAGGCGCAGGTAGAGCGGCAGCATCGCGGAGGTCGTGATGATGAAGGTCGTCGATCCGTCGCCGTCGAGCGACACCGCACCGGCGAGGATCGCCGTACCGAGCACGATCTTGGCCGGGTCGTCACCCAGGAAGCGCGTGATCACGCGGATCAGCGGATCGAACAGGCCGACGTCGATCATGATGCCGAAGTACATGATCGCGAAGAGCAGCAGGGCCGCGGTCGGCGCCATCTTGCCGATCGCGTCGATCACCATGTCGCCGAGACCGAAGCCTGCGCCGGCGATCAGGCCGAAGATCGTCGGGACGACGATGAGCGCGACCATCGGGGTCAGGCGTCGCGTCATGATGAGGGCCATGAACGACAGCACCATCAGGAAGCCGAGGGCCACGAGCACCCCGTCGGCGGGTGTGTAGGCCACTGGGTACTCGGCGGCTTCGGCCGCAAGGATCAGGGGGGTCATCGCGACTCCTTCGTCGTGGATGCCGGCGCACCGCGCGCCGTCGATCCGCTGAACCTACGGACGCGGCCCCCGGTCGCGCGCGCTTGCTCGCATTGACCGGCGTTGTGCGCGTAGCGTGTGTTCTGCGCATTTCGCGCACACCGGCCCGAGGAGGTGCCATGCGGTTCGCCACCCGGACTCTGCTCGTCCAGATCGCCACGATGGTGGCCGTGGTGGCCGTGTGCACCGCGGTGTTCGCGTGGCTCGGCATCCAGCAGCTCCGCGCCGAAGCCGACTCGTCCGCCCTCAACATCGCCCGGTCGGTCGCCGAGGCGCCCGAGGTCCGCGAGCTCGTCGCCGCCTACTCCGCCGACCCCGGAACCCCGGATGCCACGACGCTGCGCGGTGGGACGCTCGAGCGCTACGCCTCCGACGTCACCGCGCGGACCGAGGGGCTGTTCGTGGTGATCACCGACGATCACGGCATCCGCCTCGCCCATCCGGATCCGGACCGTCTCGGGGAGGTGGTGAGCACGAGCTTCGCCGATGCGCTCGCCGGGCGCGAGGTCGTCACGTGGGAGACAGGCACGCTGGGAGAGTCGGCGCGCGCCAAGGTGCCGGTCTATCCGCCCGGGGGAGGCGACCCCGTGGGAGAGGTGAGCGTGGGGTTCGAGCGCGCGAGCGTGTTCGACGACCTGCCCGCCCTCCTGGTCGGCATCGGCATCGCGGTGCTCGTGGCGGTGGGGCTCGGTGTCGCGGTGGCGCTGCTCACCCGGCGGCGTCTCGAACGCCTCACGCTCGGGCTGCAGCCCGAGGAGCTCGTCGCCCTCGTGCAGACGCAGACCGCCGTGCTGGAGAGCGCCGACGAGGGCGTCGTCGCGATCGACGACGCCGGCGTCGTGCGGGTCTGCACGACGACGGCCGAGACGCTCCTCGGGGTGTCGGGCGCGGTCGGGCGCCGCCTGGACGAACTGGGACTCCCGCCCGCGGTGGCCGCCGTGCTCGCCGGGTCCGGGGCTCCGAACGGGATGCCGATCGGCGAACGCGTCGTCTTCGTCGACGTCCGGCCCGTCCGGCGCGGGACGCGCGCGCTCGGCCGCGTCGCGGTGCTCCGCGATCGCACCGACGTCCTCGCGCTGTCGGACCGTCTCGACAGTGTGCGGGCGCTCGGCGACGCGCTGCGGGTGCAGCGCCACGAGAACGCCAATCGCGTGCACGCCGCCGTCGGCCTGCTCGACGCCGGGCGCACAGCGGAGGCGCGCGCGTTCCTCGCCGATCTGGTGGACCGCGGGTCGGTCGACTGGGCCGTGCCGGGGCTCGATCTCGTCGGCGACGCGATGCTGCGGTCGTTCCTCGGGGCGAAGGGACTGTCCGCGCGGGAGCGCGGGGTGACCCTCCGGGTCGCGGACGAGACGTGGCTTCCCGCCACCGTCGCCGACGTGGAGGACGTCGTCGCCGTGCTCGGCAACCTGGTCGACAACGCCGTCTCGGCGGCGGCATCCGGGGGCGAGCCCCGCGCGGTCGAGGTCGCCGTCCTCGGCGACGGCGCCGACCTCGTGCTCACGGTGGCCGACACCGGCGGCGGCATCGCCGACGTCGACGCGGCCTTCGCTCCGCGCGAGCGCCCCGACGATCTCGCCGCGGTGCACGGTCTCGGGGTGGGGCTGCCGCTCTCGCGCGAGTTCGCCCGGCGGCGCGGCGGCGACGTATGGATCGTGGATGCCGGCGGGTCCGGGCACGGCGCGGTGGTCGCCGCTCGGCTGCCGGGCGCGCTGCACACCGGCGCCGAGGGGGCCGCGCGTTCGCCGCGACCCGCGACCGAGGGGGAGAGATGACCGAAATCCGCGTCCTCGTCGTCGATGACGACTTCCGTGTGGCGGGGCTGCATCGTGACGCCGTCGATGCGCGCCCCGGCTTCACGGCCCTGGAACCCGCGCGGACGGTCGGGGACGCGCGGGCGGCGATCGCCGCGCACGCCCCCGACCTCGTGCTCGCCGACGTCTACCTGCCCGACGGCGACGGGATCGAACTCGTCCGTTCGGTCGGTCTCGACGCCTTCGTGCTGTCGGCGGCGACGGATGCCGCGACCGTGCGGCGGGCGTTCACGGCCGGGGCGCTGGCCTTCCTCGTGAAGCCGTTCGACACCCGCGTCCTGGCCGAACGCCTCGACCGGTACGCGCGCTACCGCAATCTGCTCGCGTCGTCGCGGCCGCTGACCCAGGACGACGTCGACCGCGCCGCCGCGGTCATGCGAGGGGAGCGGGACGGTGCGTCGCTCGCCCGGTCGGCGACCGAGCAGACGGTTCTCGCGGCGCTCGGGGACGATGAGGCGTCGGCGTCCGAGGTCGCGGAGCGCATCGGTGTCTCCCGCGCGACCGCGCAGCGCCACCTGACGGCGCTGGCCGAGCGCGGCCTGGTCACGGTGGGCCTCCGCTACGGCTCGACCGGCCGCCCCGAGCACCGTTTCCGGGTCGGCGGCTGAGTCGCCGGGAGCCGGCATCCCTCCCCGGCCCCCGCGTGGTGGTCACCGGTCCCATGTCCCACTTGTTGCTGGTTGGCGGGGCTTCGAGCGGCCGTTTGTGGACCACGCATTGCCATAAGTGGGACGAGGGGTCAGCGCTCGAGAACCGCCCAGCCGCGGGGCGGGAGCTCGACCTGTGTCCCCTGGAGCGTCGCGTCGCCGACAGACACGGTCGCGGCGTCGGCGGCCGGGAGCGACGCGGGTGAGTCGCCCAGGTTCAGCGCGACGATCACCGCTTCGGCATCCACGGCCGTGCGCAGCACGAGGGTGGTGTTCGTGACCTCGACCACGTCGGTGCGGGCGCGCCACAGCCACGGATGCCGTCGGCGCAGCGCGATGAGCGCGCGATGCGCGTCGAGGATGCGCTCGTCCACGCCGGTGACCTCCGCCGGTGTCGCCGGGAACTCCGGCCGCACCGCGTCGTCGCCGCCCTCGCGCTCCTCCTTCACCGCGGTCCAGCCGAACTCGTCGCCGGCGTAGACCGACGGCGTGCCGCCCACCGTGAACAGCACCGCGAGGGCGTGCGGGACGACCTCGCGTCCCACGGCCGAAGCGATCCGCGTGACGTCGTGGTTGCCGACGAACGTCTGCGGAGCGTAGGTCGCGAGCAGCTCGTCGTGCCGTTCGATCGCGTGGCTCAGCTCGAAGAAGTTGCCGTCGGCGATGCCGTGCCAGATGCCCTGCCACAGCTCGTACTGCGTCAGCGAATCCATCGTCGACGCCTGCACGATCGCTGCGCCGTCGCCGTGGATCACCTCGCCGAGGAACCACGCCTCGGGGAACCGCTCGCGGACGCGCGGGAGCACCCTCGCCCAGAATTCCGGCGGCACCGCGTAGGCGGCATCCAGTCTCCACCCGTCGATTCCGCGCTCGAGCCAGTGGCACATGACGTCGATCACGAGGTCGGCCGTCGCGTCGGAGGAGTGGTCGAGCGCGACGAGGGCGCCGTGCCCCTCGAACACCTCGGGCTCGAACCGGTCGTCGACCCACCCTCCGCGGAACAGCGTCGCGTCGCCGCCCGCGAGCACCGCCTGGAACGCGGGATGCCCGCGCCCCACGTGATTGAAGACGCCGTCGAGAAGCACTCGGATGCCACGCTCCCGGGACGCTGCGAGCAAACGGTCGAGGTCGGCGTCGCTGCCCAGCCGCGGGTCGACGCGGAAGTGATCGACGGTGTCGTACCCGTGGGTCTCGGACGCGAAGATCGGCCCCAGCAGGAGACCGTTCAGGCCGAGCTCGATGACGTGGTCGAGCCACGGCTCGATGCGCTCGAGGCGGTGCGCCGGTTCCGCGTCCGGGTCGACGTCGTCGCGGATGGGAGCACCGACGAACCCCAGCGGGTACAGGTGCCACCAGAAGACGTGCGCGGGCCAGTCGGGCATGACCCCGAGGCTATCCGCCGAGGTTCCGCCCTGCGACGGATATTGACCCCTCACGCGCGAGGAGTTACGCCCGGGCGCGCTCGTCGGGCAGGGCGAAGGGCGCGAGGTCGATCGCGCGTGCGCGCGTGCGCTCGATCGCGGCGGCGACGGCGCCGATCGACACGATGTCCGCGCCGAGCGGCGACGCCACGATCTCGGGCGGCGGAAGGTGCAGTGCGTCGGGAAGGGCCTCGGTCGCCGCGGCGATGATCGGGCCGGCCCCGGCCGCGATCGCCCCGGAGATCACCACGCGCCGCACGTCGAACAGGCTGCCGAGGAGCCCCGCGACGACCGCCAGCTGCGTCCCGACCTCGGCCGCGACGGCCAGCGCCCCCGGGTCGCGGGTGGCGGCGAGGTCGAGGACCGTCTTGGCATCCAGGCCGTCCACCGGTACGTCGGCCAGGGCGCTCCCGGCGGGCAGGGTGCCCGCGGTGATCGCCGCCCGTGCGGCTTCGACGCACCGCGGCGCGAGACCGTAGGCGCTGCCGACACCCTCGACCCGGTCGAACGCGACCGTCTCGCCGGCGCCGCCGTGCGCGCCGCGGAGCAGGCGGCCGTCGAGCCAGAGCCCGGCGCCGAACCGTTCGCCGGCCAGGAGCGCCACGAAGTCGTCGTAGTCGACCGCGGCGCCCTGTGCGTGCTCCGCGACGGCCGCGAGCGACGCGTCGTTCTCGACGCGGACGACCGGCGCCCACGGGGCGAACGCGTCGACGAAGTCGGGGCTCATGCGCTGCCAGAAGCCGTCGTGGTGGATCGGGGAGCGTCCGGCGCCGTCGACGGGGGCGGGCACCCCCACGCACACCGCGACGAGATCCTCGCGCGACGCGCGCGCCCGCTTCAGGGTGGCGTCGACGACCTTCTCGGCCGCCCGCCGGCGGCGCTCGGGGGAGTCGCGCTCCGGGTCGATGGACAGGCGCGAGGTCGCGACCGGAACGCCGCGCAGGTCGGCCACCGTCGCGGTGACGTGTCCGCGACCGGCATCCACGCCGACGACGAGCCCCGCGTCGGCGCGGAGGGCGAAGCGGCGTGCCGGGCGCCCCTTGGAGTACTCGCCCACGGCCCGGGCGTTCGGCAGCTCCTCGAGCAGTCCCCGGGCGACGAGTTCGTCGAGCACGTCGATCGTCGTCGAGCGGGTCAGCGCGACGGCCGCCATGACGTCGCTCGCGGTGAAGACCTCGGCGTCCCACGCGTAGGCGAGCACGGCATCGAGGCTGTGGCGGCGGAGCGAGGGCACCGAGGGTGTGGCATCCGTCATCGGATCTTGACCCCTCTCGTGTCTGATGCAATACTGCCCTCACCGGATTGATTTGGCGAGTAGATTTAATCTCTGATTCAAGATCGCAAGGATGCGAGGACAACACGTGTCGAGAAAGACGGCGACGATGCGACGAACGGTCGCGGCGCTGGCGGTGACGGCCATGGGGGCGGCGATGCTCGCCGGGTGCTCCGCAGACGGGCGCGAGACGATCCGCTTCACGTTTAGCAAACGCGAGGCCCTCGCGTTCATGAACCAGGTGGTCGACGAGTACAACGCCTCCCAGG
>ERZ778025.1932-NODE-1932-length-12872-cov-4.610049_pt1 | contig 12872 bp, 7 predicted proteins | sample MGYA00375755_ERZ778025 | MGnify/ENA primary metagenome ERZ778025 (study PRJEB29350, sample SAMN05389825) | bioreactor metagenome | isolation source: Thiocyanate bioreactor | place: South Africa: University of Cape Town | collected 2014-03-17 ... | reverse complement strand
GCACGTCCTTCAGCGACAGCGTCCATGGCGAGCCGTCGCTGCGGGTATAGGTGATCTTGCGCGACGCCAGCTCGCTGGCCAGCACGCCCTGCAGTTCGCTCTTGATCGCCTCCGCGCTCTTGCCGGCCGGCATGGTGAAGTGCGACGCCCGCCGGATCACGCGATCGGGGAAGCCGCGCACCACGTCGATCGCGATCAGCAGACGAAAATCACGCGACGGCGTGGAGTAATCCTCCCACGCGCCCGAGGTCTGGAAGATCGACGGGCCGTTCGGCATCGCGATCTCGGCGGGCTTCTTCTCGATATACTTGCGGCCGTTCTCGACCGAGGTGACGCGCGTCTTCACCTGCTCGTGCAGGCTTTCGATCGCGTCCGTCATCGCCTTCACCGGATCGAGCGGATCGGGCGACATCACGTCGTCCATGCGATCGTAGAAATCCTCGATGCCCATGTGCGACTGGTCGAGCGAGAAATCACCGTAGCTGGAATTTTTGGCGATCTCGGTGTTGGACAGCCGCCTCAGCGCACCGCTTTTTTCGCGGACGATGGGACGGAAATGCTTGAAGCCGGAATCGCCCAGCGTGGGATCGTGCGCGAACAGGAAGTTGCCGCGCCAGAAACGCTTGCGCGTTATCGATCCATCGGGCTCGGCATCGACCGCGAGAAAGACGCCGGGCTTGCCGTTCGCTTCCGGGACGCGATGCACCAGCATCAGCACGTGACCATAAGGGTCGGCATAGACCGTACCCGGACGCAGCGCCTGCTGGGTCAATGCCACCGTGTAGAAATCGGTGTTGTCCTCGCTGCCCGCCACACGCACCGCGCCGGTGTGCACCACATCGCCGGCATCGCGCAGATATTCGCTGAAATTCGCCGGCCGCTTCGGCTTCGGCGGCGTCGCGGCCACGGCCGCTTCATCCGGCTGCGACGGGTTCAGCAATCCGCGCGGCGAAGGTGCGGACGGCTTTGCACCCGCCGCGGACGCGGTGTCCGTCTCGGGCAGAGCCGGGCGCGTGATTTCAGGATGCTCGATATCGAACCACTGGAAACACTTCGGCGGCTTGCCGCCGCCACCGCGCGAGCAGTTCGAATAGCCGAACGGCAGACCCATCTTGTAGGCGAAATAGGCGCGCAGGAAATAGACGAAGTCGGCGCAGTCGGGACGCAGGCCGGAGCGTGCGTTGTCTTCGCCGCGGCCCAGATGGTTGAACAGGAAATTGCGCGACTTGTCGTGCAGCACCTCGTGCCATGCCTTCCACGACAGGTCCTGATCGACCGGCGCAGAGAACAGCTTTTCGATCCACGCCGAGAACAGCGCCTCCGTCGTGCTGTTCCAGCTGCCGCGCACCTGCCAGATGTGTCCCGCCGGAATGGCGACGAGCGGAGGCCTGCGCCCGCTGACGGCGATGTCGCGGGTGATCGTGCCGCAGTCGGCGGCTCCGGGCTCGGAGGTCAGCGTGGCGCGCCATGTTCCCCCGGCAGGCGCGGCGACCTCCGCGAACCAGACATAGGGCGGCCCGCCCTGCCGGTCGGACGATCTGGCCGCGACGCTTCCATCCGGCGCGATCAGCGAGAGCGTGCCGTTCATCGGCTTTTCAACCACGACCGTGACCCGCAGCGGCGCGCCGCTCCATGGCGAAGCCGGCGACGGCAGCACGATCGGTTCGGGTGCGTCCTTGCAGGCGGGGGATGCAGGGGGTTGGATTTGGGTTTGGGCCTGCGCGAGGACAGGTCCGATGGACAGACCCGCGATCAGCAGCCCTGCTGCAACAACAGTCAACCGGCGTGCATGACCCATCTGCGATAACCTTGCTGGAATGCCCCGGAACACCAGTCGGCCTCGCCACGGGGACAGGCCTTTCAGGATACGAACAAGCGGGGGACGAGTCAGCCTCTTTGTGAGCCGTCCGCGGAAGCCCGCATTCCGGCCCCAACCGCCGCGCATCGTTTACGAGTTCTTAGCGGGCTCCGGATAATCGTACCGGAGAGTTTGGGGGTATGGACCCATCATGAGGCTTTCAGCCTGTCTTCCCGCCATCGCGCTCATGATGATGAACGCGGTCGGCGGCTTTGCGTTTGCCTATCGAAGCCCTCCGGGAGCCGACGTGGTCGCCGTCGCGTTTCCACCCTGGTGGAGCGACGCGCGCGTCTTCGGCGCCATTTCCTCGGCCGATGCGACCGTAGTCCGGGAAACAGCTTTCTCGTCCCTGCTCGTGATCAAGTTATCCCCGGTGGATGGACTGTCACGCCTGCGCCAGACCGGCGGATGGCTGACGCTCGATCCCCAGGCCGTGGCGGCCTGCCGCAAATCAATTTCATGACGAAAACATCGAAGAGTGCCCTGCCCATGAACAACGACGCCAATGCACTGATCGCCCTTCGGCAAAAAACAAGCCGCATCCTGCTGGCCGTGCTGTGGATGCACGTGCCGCTGGTGTTCGTCATCGGCTATCTGCGCGGCACCGAGCTGCTTCTGCCGCTGCTGCTGACCGCTTCGAGCGCGCTGGCGGCGACCGCGACGTGGTTCACCACCCGCAACGGCCTTGCGGCCCGGCTGGTCTTTGCCGTCGCGCTGATGGGCGATGTCGCCGTCCTCACCATGCAACTCTCCGGACATGCATGGCAGATCGACATGCACATGTATTTCTTCGCCGCGCTCGCGTGCCTCGTCTCCTATTGCGATTATCGCCCCATCCTCGCCGGGACGGTGGCCGTCGCCGTGCACCATCTGCTGTTGAACTTCCTGCTGCCGGCGGCGATCTATCCGGGCGGCGCCGACTTCGGCCGCGTCGTCCTGCATGCCGTCATCCTTCTGATCGAGGCCGGCGTGCTGATCTGGCTGACCACGACGCTGTCGGCCCTGTTTGCCGTCACCGCGCACAGGACCGAGCAACTCGAAGCCGCAAGCGCGGCGGAAGCCGCCGCCAACGCCGAACGCGCCGAGGTGGAGGCCCGATCGCGGACGGCGAAGGAAGCGATCAAGACCCAGCTTTCGGATCAGTTCGAGCGGACGGTCGGCGGCCTTGTCGAAGCGGTGATGTCCGCCGCGAACAACATGCAGCAACTGTCCTCCGTCATGGAGAGCAACACCGGCGACACCGTTGAGAAAGCCAGCGACGCCATGGACGCGGCGAACCGCACCTCGCGGAACGTCGAAACCGTCGCATCCGCGACGGAGCAACTCGCGGCCTCCACCAGCCTGATCGCGGAGCGGGTCGCGCGATCCGCCGCCATCGCCCAAAAGGCGTCCGAGGAGGCGGTGCGGACCAACCAGATCGTCACCCACCTGACCACCGGCGCCGAGCGGATCAGCGAGGTGATCGCCCTGATCCAGACCATCGCCAACCAGACCAACCTGCTGGCCCTGAACGCCACCATCGAAGCCGCGCGCGCGGGCGAGCACGGCCGCGGCTTCGCCGTGGTCGCCAGCGAGGTGAAAGCGCTCGCCACCCAGACCGCCGCCGCGACCGAGGACATCTCTGTTCAGATCGGCGACATCCAGAAGGCCACACAGGACACGGTGAACGCAATCCAGGCCATCGACGGCACCATCGGCGAAATCAATCAGCTGTCCGCCGAGGTCGCCGAAGCCATCTCGCAGCAGGGCGCGGCGACGCAGGACATCGCCAGCAACCTGCAGCAGGCCGCCAACGGAACCCGGAGCGTCGACGGCGACATTCAGGGCGTCACCAAAGCCTCCATCAAGGCGGGCGAAGCTGTCTCGCAACTGAAATCGGCGGTGTCCGACCTGTTCTCGACCAGCGGCCAGCTCAAGATCGAAGTGGTCCAGTTCCTGTCGTCGCTGCGGGCGGCCTGACGGACTGAACGTCATGGCGTGCCCCGGACGCGGTGCGGCATTCTTCATGCCGCTCCGCAGAGCCGGGGTCGTTTCGAACGCAGCATTCGCGACGGTCCCGGTTCTGCGAAGCAACGCTGCGCGTTGCATCGCGCCCGGGACATGACCACGCGAAAAACCGTGCACGGCGAACTGGGCAGCGTTTCAACGGCCTGCTAGATTGGACTCCCGCCATCGACGCCACCCCTGCAAGGCTGTCCCTTTGATCCGTCTTTACATCCGCGTTCTTGAACTGCTCGGCAAGGAGGCGCGGCTCGGCTGGCTTCTGGCCATCGCCAACCTGATGCTGGCCGTCGCGCAATTCGCCGAGCCGGTCCTGTTCGGCCGCATCGTCGACGTGCTGTCGGGCAACGTGAACGCGAGCGCGGCGAACTTCTCCACCATGGTCGGCGCGGCGCCGAATTCGCCATGGCCGCTGCTTGCCGCCTGGGTGGCGTTCGGCCTGATCACCATCGCCATCAGCGCCTATGTCGCGCTGCATGCGGACCGCCTCGCCCATCGCCAGCGCCAGGCCGTGCTCACCGGCTATTTCGAGCACATCATGCAACTGCCGCTGACCTTCCACACCGGCACCCATTCCGGTCGCCTGATGAAGGTGATGCTGCAAGGCACCGACGCGCTGTGGCGACTGTGGTTGTCGTTCTTCCGCGAACATTTCGCCGCCATCGTCTCGCTGTTCGTGCTGCTGCCACTCTCGCTCTACATCAACTGGCGGCTCGCCAGCCTGCTGTTCAGCCTGTGCATCGTGTTCACGATCCTGACCACGCTGGTGGTGCGCAAGACCTACGGCATGCAGATGGAGGTCGAGGAGCATTACGGCGATCTCGCCGCGCGCGCCTCCGATGCGCTCGGCAATGTCGCGCTGGTGCAGAGCTTCGTGCGCATCGAGGCCGAGGTGCAGGGCCTGCGCGGCGTCGCCGACAAGCTGCTCGCGGTGCAGATGCCGGTGCTGTCGTGGTGGGCGCTGGTCGCGGTGATGACGCGCGCCTCCACCACCATCACCATCCTGGCGATCTTCGTGGTCGGCATCTACCTGCACGGCCAGGGCCTCGCCAGCGTCGGCGAGATCGTGATGTTCGTCTCCTTCGCCACCATGCTGATCCAGAAGCTCGAACAGGTGGTCAGTTTCATCAACAGCGTGTTCATGGAAGCGCCGCGCCTGCGCGAATTCTTCGACGTGCTCGACGCCGTGCCCGCGGTGCGCGACCGGCCCGACGCGATCGATCCCGGCCGGCTCAAGGGCCTCGTCGAGTTCCAGGACGTCTCGTTCTCTTATGACGGCAAACGGCCGGCGGTCGAGGACGTCACCTTTACCGCGCTGCCGGGGCAGACCTTCGCCCTTGTCGGCGAAACCGGCGCGGGCAAATCCACCGCCATCGCGCTGCTGCATCGCGCGTTCGATCCGCAGTCCGGCGTCATCAAGATCGACGGCATGGACATCCGCGGCATGACGCTGGCGGCGCTGCGCCGGAACATCGGCGTGGTGTTTCAGGAGGCGCTGCTGTTCAACCGCTCCATCGCGGAGAACCTGCGCGTCGGCAAGCCCGACGCCACCGAGGACGAACTGCGCGCGGCGGCGGCGGGCGCGCAGGCGCTCGACTTCATCGAGCGCAGCGATCTGAAATTCGAGACCAATGCGGGCGAGCGCGGGCGCATGCTGTCCGGCGGCGAGCGCCAGCGCCTGTCGATCGCGCGCGCGCTGCTGAAAGATCCGCCGATCCTCATTCTGGACGAGGCGACCAGCGCGCTGGACGCCGCGACCGAAGCCAAGGTCAACGCCGCGCTCGACACCGTGATGAAGGGCCGCACCACCTTCGTGATCGCGCACCGCCTCTCCACCATCCGCAACGCGACGCGAATTCTGGTGTTCGGCAACGGCAAGGTGATCGAGAGCGGCACGTTCGACGAACTGGTGGCGCACGGCGGCTATTTCGCCGGACTCGCGAAGGCGCAGTTCATGGTGCAGAGCACGACAGAGGCTGCATCGTCGCCGGGCTGATCTCAAGTACGGCGATGTCATCACCGGGCTTGTCCCGGCGATCCCGATAAAGTGAGCACAGCGCCTCGCTTGTCGGGATGGCCGGAACAAGTCCGGCCATGACAGAACATCATGTGGGCATCGTCGAACTTTGGCCCATTTCATGCTTGATTGAGCGTCTGGCCCCTGTTCGGGAGGCCATAGTCGGGTATAAGGTCCGGCATCGCCGCAACCTCCGATATGCGGCACGTGCCGCGACCTGACCGCCATCAGATTCGTCTTCAAAACGCCGGGGAGGCACCGATTTCCATCGCCCTTTCATTCGCCTCCGGCCAGTTTGCATTCGCCTCCGGCCCCTCCGCATTCGCCTCCGGCGCATGCGCCAATCGCGGATGCAGATAGTGGTTCCAGTCCCGGCATCCCGTCCCGCATCTGTCCTGTTCGCGCCAATTCGGTTCGCGCATTTGCTCGCGCTCGCGGCAGTGCTTGCCCTGCTGACGGGCCTGTTCGCGCCGCGCATGGCGCAGGCCGAAGCGCTGCTGGTGATCGAAGCGGACACCGGCAAGGTGCTGCAGGCGGAGAACGCGACCTATCCGTGGTATCCGGCCTCGGTCACCAAGCTGATGACGGCCTATGTCACGCTGAAGGCGGTGAAGGAAGGACGCATCACCCTCGACACGCTGTTCACGGTGTCGCCCACCGCCGCCGCGCAGGCGCCCTCGAAGATGGGTTTCCGCCCCGGCACGCAAGTCACCGTCGACAACGCGATGAAGATGATGATGGTGAAGTCGGCCAACGATATCGCCGTGGTGCTGGCCGAAGGCGTCGGTGGATCGATCGACGGCTTCGCGGAAATGATGAACAAGACCGCGCAGCGGCTCGGCATGACGCAGACCCATTACGTCAATCCGAACGGCTTGCCCGCCGAAGGGCATGTCACCTCGGCGCGCGATCTCGGCATCCTGGCCCGGGCGATCTATCGCGACCTGCCGGAATACGAATATTTCATGCACATCCCGGCCATCAAGTTCGGCCGCCGCGTCACCGCCAACTTCAACAAGCTGATCGGCCGCTATCCCGGCGCGGACGGCATGAAGACCGGCTTCATCTGCGCCTCCGGCTTCAACCTCGTGGCCAGCGCGACGCGGGGCAACAAGCGGCTGATCGCCGTGGTGCTCGGCGCATCGTCGTCGGCACAGCGCGCGGTGAAGGCGGCGCAACTGCTTGAGCGCAATTTCGGCGGCAACAAGCTGGCATGGCTCAAGCCCTCGCTCGGCACCGTCGAGGCGCTGGCCCCGATCGACGCCTCGCCGCCGAACCTCAAGGAGGAAATGTGCGGACCGAGGCGCAAGCGCCCCGCCGCCGAAAACGAGGACGACGATCCGGATATCGTCGCCGACGGCAGCACGGGCAATGCCGAATCCGGCGTGGCGATGTTCGCGGCGGGCCTTCCCTCCCCGACCATCAAGGTGTCCGATCTTCTGGCGATGCCCGCCGCCGCGGCAACGCCGGTGATCGTCTATACCGGCCCGGCCCGCACCGGCGCCGCGGTCTTCGAAGCCGATGCTGCGGAATCCGCCGCGCAGGCGGCGAATGTCGCCAAGCGCAAGAAGGGCAGCAAGGCGAAGGTCGCCGCCAAGCCCGCGGCGACCGACAGCAAGGCCGACGCCAAACCGGCCGCGGCCAAACCGGCGGCAAAGCCCGACGCGAAGCCGAAAGCCGCCGAGCACAAGCCGGCGGCGGCCAAGCCTGCCGCCAAGCCCGTTGCCGCCAAGCCTGTTGCCGCCAAGAAGCAGGACGCGTCCGCGACATCGGCAAAGCCGGCCCCGGCCAAGCCCGCGGCGGCAAAACCGGCAGCGGCCAAACCCGCAGCCGCAAAGCCCGCGCCGAAGGAAGCCGCCAAGAAGCCGGCGACCTAGCGGATATTACGTTTCGCCGAAAACATCCCGGCACCCGCGATTTGCTCCCTCTCCCCATAGCTCGTCGAAGACGAGCGTAAACGCTCTTACGGGGGGAGAGGGGTGGGGTGAGGGGGTTCAAATCCCTCGATAGATTCTACGCCCTCACCCGACTTCGCTAACGCGAAGTCGACCTCTCCCCACGGGAGAGGTGGGCCGAACGATAGTCCCGCCGATCCATCTTGCGCCTGAAGCTTCCAGGCTGCGACCTTCTCCCGCACAGGCTTGCTATGGCCTGTCGCTTGGCTCAATACTTGTCGCAAGAACCTGAACAGCCGCGTACCCCGCCGAAGACGGGGGCCGTCAGACCATCCGAGGGGAACGACCATGGACCGCATCTGGCTCAAGCAATATCCCGCCGGCGTGCCCGCCGACATCGACGTCAATCAGTATCCGTCGCTGGTCGAACTGCTTGAGGAAAGCTTCAAGAAATTCGCCGACCGCAAGTCCTTCATCTGCATGGACAAGGCGATCACCTATGGCGAACTCGACGAAATGTCGGCCGCCATCGGCGCCTACCTGCAGAGCAAGGGCCTGAAGAAAGGCGCGCGCGTCGCCATCATGATGCCGAACGTGCTGCAGAACCCGGTCGCCTCCAGCGCGATCCTGCGCGCGGGCTTCACCGTGGTGAACGTCAACCCGCTCTACACGCCGCGCGAACTGGAGCACCAGCTCAAGGACTCAGGCGCCGAGGCGATCCTGCTGCTGGAGAATTTCGCCACCACCCTGCAGAAGGTGATTGCCAACACCAGCGTCAAGCATGTGATCGTCGGCACCATGGGCGATCTGCTCGGCTTCAAGGGCGTGATCGTCAATTTCGTGGTGCGCAAGGTCAAGAAGATGGTGCCGGCCTATTCGCTGCCGGGCGCAGTCGCGTTCAACGACGCGCTCGCGGCTGGCCGCAAGCTGACGCTGAACAAGCCGAAGCTGACCGGCGATGATGTCGCCTTCCTGCAATATACCGGCGGCACCACCGGCGTCTCCAAGGGCGCGACGCTGCTTCATCGCAACATCCTCGCCAACGTGCTGCAGAACGACGCGTGGCTGCAGCCCGCGCTGCGCAAGCCGCCGCATGTCGAACAGCTTTTTATCGTCTGCGCGCTGCCGCTCTATCACATCTTCGCGCTGACGGCCTGCTTCCTGCTTGCGGTGCGCGCCGGCGGCGTCAATCTCCTGATCCCCAATCCGCGCGACATGGCGGGCTTCGTCAAGGAACTGTCGAAGTATCAGGTCAACAGCTTCCCGGCGGTGAACACGCTCTACAACGGCCTGCTCAACACGCCAGGCTTCGACAAGCTCGACTTCTCCAAGCTCAAGAGCTGCTTCGGCGGCGGCATGGCGGTGCAGAAGCCCGTGGCCGACAAGTGGACGCAGGTGACCGGCTGCGCACTCTCCGAGGGCTACGGCCTCTCCGAAACCTCGCCGACGCTGACCTGCAACCCGGCGGACACCGACAAGTTCTCCGGCTCGATCGGCATTCCCGTGCCATCGACATATCTCTCGATCCGCGATGACGACAACAACGAGGTGCCGCTGGGGCAGCCCGGCGAAATCTGCGCCAAGGGCCCGCAGGTGATGGCGGGCTACTGGAACAGGCCGGAGGAAACCGCCAAGGTGATGACGCCGGACGGCTATTTCCGCACCGGCGACATCGGCATCATGTCGGAGGACGGTTACACCAAGATCGTGGACCGCAAGAAGGACATGATCCTGGTCTCGGGCTTCAACGTCTATCCGAATGAGGTCGAGGAAGTGATCGCCAGCCATCCGGGCGTGCTGGAATGCGCGGTGATCGGCGTGCCGGATGCGAAGTCCACCGAAGCGGTGAAGGCGTTCGTGGTGAAGAAGGACCCGAACCTGACGGCGCAGGACGTCATCAAGTTCGCCGCCACCGAACTCACCGGCTACAAGGTGCCGCGGCATGTCGAATTCCGCACCGAACTGCCGAAGACCAATGTCGGCAAGATCCTGCGCCGCGAACTGCGCGACGAGAAGCCGAAGATCGAAGCCGCGGCGGGTTGAGGGCTGGCAGTGCGTCACCTCTCCCCGCCTGCGGGGAGAGGTGACGCAACGTATCATTCAGCGGTCGTCCCCGCGCAAGCGGGGACCCATACTTCTCTGCGGCACATAGCGAGACCGCGTCATCCTGAGGCGCGAGCCGCGTTTGCGGCGAGCCTCGAAGGATGCGTGGCTGTCATCGTCATTCTTCGAGGCTCGCAAGAGCTCGCACCTCAGAATGACGATACTTTGTACCCGTGTCCGGCGATAATGGGTCCCCGCCTGCGCGGGGACGACGTTGAAAAATCACTCGGTCAGGAAAAGTTTTTACATGTCCAATTCTCTCCCCTCCCCCACGGACATCCTCGCCTTCTGGCGCGACGCCGGATACGACCGCTGGTACGGCAAGGACGATGCGTTCGACGCCGAGATCCGCCGCCGCTTCCTGTCCACATGGGAGACCGCGCGCGACGGCAAGTTGACCGCATGGCAGGACAGCGATGACGGCGTGCTGGCGCTGGTGATCGTGCTCGACCAGTTTCCGCGCAACATGTTTCGCAACGATCCGCGCGCGTTCTCGACCGATCCGCTGGCGCGCGAGGTCGCGCTGCGCGCCATCGAGGACGGCCGCGACGCGCGCATCGATCCGGCGCTGCGGCAATTCCTCTATCTGCCGTTCGAGCATTCGGAAACCATGGACGACCAGCATCGCTGCATCGCGCTGTTCACTAGGCTCGGCGATGCCGACAGCCTGAAATGGGCCGAGCTGCATGCCGACATCATCCGCCGGTTCGGCCGCTTCCCTCACCGCAACGCCGTGCTCGGGCGCGACACCACGCCGGAGGAAGCCGCGTTTCTCGCGGACGGCGGATTCAAGGGGTAGAGATCGCTCACAACGCTCTCTCCCGTCGTCCCGGCGAAAGTGGCGCCCCATACTTATCCCTGCGACACATCGCGAGACCGCGTCATCCTGAGGCGCGAGCCGCGCTTGCGGCGAGCCTCGAAGGATGCGCGGCAATCATCGTCATTCTTCGAGGCTCGCAAGAGCTCGCACCTCAGAATGACGATACTCTTCACCCGCTGTCCGGCGATAATGGGTCCCCGCTTTCGCGGGGACGACCCGGAACAAGACGCCCACCCAATCAAATCTTAACGAATCCTTGCTAATCAACCCTGCCGCAATCTGGCGAAGCAGGATCGAACGCCGTGGCCATCACCCAAGCCGACACCACCGACGCGAAGGGCGCAGGGCTGCTCGCGCGCATGCGCGGTTTGCTCGGCGGCAATTCGGATGCCTCGACCACCAGCCGCCTCGCCGGCACGGTGTTCGTCATCCGCGTGCTCGGCGCGGGCCTTGCCTATCTCTCGCAGGTGCTGCTGGCGCGCTGGATGGGCGGCTCCGACTACGGCATCTATGTCTATGTCTGGACATGGGTGGTGCTGACCGGCTGCGTGCTCGATTTCGGCATGTCGGTGACCGCGCAGAAACTGATTCCCGAATATCGCGCCAGCGGCGACCATGCGCTGCTGCGCGGCTTTCTCTCCGGCAGCCGCTGGGCGGTGTTCGCGGTGTCGTGCACCGCCGCGCTGCTGCTCGCGGGACTCGTGACGCTGCTTGCGCCTCGGATCGATCCCGCCACCGTCACGCCGCTCTATATCGGCTGTCTCATTTTGCCCGCCTTCGTGGTGGCCAACATGCAGGACGGCCTTGCCCGTTCGCACGACTGGATGCGCCTCGCGCTGATGCCGCAGTTCATCGTGCGCCAGACGCTGATCATCGGATTCACCGCGGGCGCTCTGGCGCTCGGCCTGCATCTCGACGCCACCGCCGCGACCCTCGCCAGTGCCGGCGCGGTCTGGCTCGCGATGGCGGGACAGTCGCTGCTGCTGGGCCGCCGCCTGCGCGGCGCGGTCGCGCCCGGCCCCAGGGCTTACGACTTCGGCGGATGGCTGAAGATTTCGCTGCCGATCATGATGGTGGAAGGCTTCTATCTTCTGCTCTCGCACACCGACGTGCTGGTGCTGCAGCAGTACCGTTCGTCGGAAGAGGTCGGCATCTATTTCGCCGTGGTGAAGACGCTGGCGCTGGTCTCGTTCATCCACTACGCGATGTCGGCCACCACGGCGCATCGCTTCAGCGAGTATCACGCCTCCGGCGACCGCGAACGCCTCGCCGCCTACATGACCCACGCCATCAAGTGGACGTTCTGGCCCTCGCTCGCCGCCACCGCCGTGCTGCTGGCGCTGGGCGAACCGCTGCTTGCGCTGTTCGGCCCGCAGTTCACGTCGGGCTATGGCATGATGTTCATCGCCGCGATCGGTCTGGTGGTGCGTTCCGCGATCGGTCCCGTCGAGCGGCTGCTCAACATGCTCGGGCATCAGAACCTGTGCGCGCTGGCCTATGCGCTGGCGTTTGTGGTGAATCTGGTGCTGTGCGTGCTGCTGGTGCCGCGCTTCGGCGGCCACGGCGCCGCCGCCGCGACGTCCGCAGCGCTGGTATTCGAGACGGTACTGCTGTTCTGGATCACCCGCCGCAAGCTTGGCTTGCATGTGCTGGTGGGCGGGAAGCGCTAACTTCACCTCTCCCCGCTAGCGGGGAGAGTAAATCGTCATTGCGAGCGAAGCGAAGCAATCCACCTTCACACGCGGCAAGAATGGATTGCTTCGTCGCTGCGCTCCTCGCAATGACGAGGAGAGACTGTCGCTTACGCCGCCGTCCAGCCGCCGTCGATGGACAGGTTCGCGCCGGTGATCTGCGATGCGTCGTCGCCGCAGAGAAACAGCGCCAGCGCGGCAACCTGCTCGACAGTGACGAATTCCTTGGTCGGCTGCGCGTCGAGCATCACCTCGTTGATGACCTGCTCCTTGGTCATGTTGCGCGCCTTCATGGTGTCGGGAATCTGCTTCTCCACCAGCGGCGTCCAGACATAGCCCGGCGAAATGCAGTTCACGGTGATCTTGTGGGTGGCAAGCTCGAGCGCCGCGGTCTTGGTGAGGCCCGCGATGCCGTGCTTGGCGGAGACGTAAGCCGACTTGAACGGCGAGGCCACCAGCGAATGCGCCGAGGCGGTGTTGATGATGC
>ERZ778025.1925-NODE-1925-length-12910-cov-3.914352_pt1 | contig 12910 bp, 12 predicted proteins | sample MGYA00375755_ERZ778025 | MGnify/ENA primary metagenome ERZ778025 (study PRJEB29350, sample SAMN05389825) | bioreactor metagenome | isolation source: Thiocyanate bioreactor | place: South Africa: University of Cape Town | collected 2014-03-17 ... | reverse complement strand
GCGAGCTCGGCTTCGATGCGCTGGCGCGGAACGAAGGTTGCCGAGGGGCATGTCGCGGCCTCAGCGGGTAGGCTTTCGATCCAGGAGCGGAGGGCGCCAAGCTCCTCGGGTGTCGGGCTCGGGCTGGTCGCCCCGATCTGACGCAGCAGCGTGGTGTACGCAGGAGAGCCGTCAGGATTGCCCGGCCGGATGAGACCCGGGTCGCGCGCCATTGTCGCAAGATCAGGCGCCGCGCCGGCGCTCGCGTCGCGGCATAGGGCGCAATGCGTCGCGAGAACGTCGCGCGCGCGGGCAGCCAGGGCGTCGTCCGCGTGCGCTGGAAGAATTGCGGCGCCGGCTAGCAGCAGGACAAGAGCCGGCACAATCCGTCCGGCGCGCATCATTTGCCTGCGCTTATTTTCCCGCGTGTGCGTCGAGGAACGGCAGGACATGCGAATGGAACAGCTCCGGCTCCTCATTGTGCAGCATATGCGAGACACCCGGCACGATGACGAGATCCGAACCAGGAATGGCGTCATGGATCGCCTGCGAAGCGGCAACGGGCGTCGCGGGATCGATCTCGCCGACGATCACGCGCGTCGGCAGGCGGATGGCGCCGAGGCGGTCGGTGACATTGAGGCCGCGGATGGCCTGGCACCAGCCCACATAGCCATCGATGGGCGTCAATTTGATCATCTGGCTCAGGCGCTCGACCAGGGCGGGGTTCTCCTTGATCGCGCGCGGTGAGACCCACCGCTGGATGGCGCCCTCGACCTGCGTGACCATGCCGCCGGTCGTGACCGCGTGAATGCGCTGGTCCCAGAGTGGCTGCGCCTCGTCGGGGATGCGGCTCGAGGTCGAGACCAGCAGGAGGCAGTTGAAGCGTTCGGGATAAAGGAGACCGAGATACTGGCCGACCATGCCGCCCATGGAGAGGCCGAGGAAGCTCGCCTTCTGAACGCCGCAGGCGGTCATCAGTTCGACGACGTCCTTGGCCAGCGTCTCGAAGGCATAGGGGCCGGCCGGAGCGTCGCTCTTGCCGTGGCCGCGGGCATCAAGACGCAGGACCCGGTAGTTGGGCTCGAGGGCCGCGGTCAGCTCGTCCCAGCACGTGAGGTTCGTGGCGAGCGGATGGTGGAGGACCACGACCGGGCCGTCGGCCGCGCCGGACAGCTCATAGTTGATGTCGATGCCGTTGACGGTCGATTTCATCGCCTGTCCTCCTGAACGTCTGCCGGTCCCGTCTGGCGCGGGTCTCGTTTGCTCTAACGATCTAGTGTCCCGATTCCGAAGTTCGCCCACCTCGCTGCTGGCGTCCCGCGCGAACTTCGGAATCAAGAGGGACACTAGAATCATTGTGCTGCTAGTGTGATTCAGATCGAGAAATTCGCTCCCCGCTGGGCCGCGAGATACAGCGAATTTCTCGATCATCACACTAGTACCCATGGGGCAGAAGGATGTACAGACCGGAGCGGCTGGTCCTTTGCCCGTGATCGGCTGGAAGTGATTGGATACTCATGCGTACGGCTGACTTCGACTTCGATCTGCCCGAGGATCGCATAGCCCTCCATCCGGCCGTGCCGCGCGATGCTGCGCGCCTGTTGGTCGTGCGGCCGGGCGGTGATCCGCTGCTCGAGGATCGTGTGGTGGGCGATCTTCCGGCGCTGCTGAAGCCCGACGATGTCCTCGTATTCAACGACACGCGCGTCATTCCGGCAGCGCTCGAAGGTATACGCGTGCGCGGGCCGCACGAGACGCCGGTGTCGTTCAATCTGACCAAGCGAGTGGACGAGAGCCGCTGGCGCGCGTTCGCGCAGCCGGCGCGGCGTCTCAATGTTGGTGACCTCATCCGCTTCGGCGCGGAGACGGACGGCCGCGTCTGTCTGCTCGGCACACTCGATGCGAGCGTCGCCGCCAAGCACGACAATGGCGAGGTCGAGCTCGCATTCTCATTCCACAGTGCTTTCCTCGACGAGGCTATCGAAGCGCTCGGGCGCATGCCGCTGCCGCCTTACATCGCCTCGCGGCGGCCCGCTGGTCCCGAGGACCGCGAGAGCTACCAGACCATGTTCGCGAAGCGTGAGGGGGCAGTGGCGGCGCCGACGGCGGCGCTGCACTTCACGCCAGCGCTGGTCGATCGTCTGAAGGCAAGTGGGATCGCGACCGAGCTCGTGACGCTGCATGTGGGTGCGGGCACGTTCCTGCCGGTGAAGGTCGAGGATACGGACGACCACCGCATGCATTTCGAGTGGGGCGAGGTCACGCCCGAGACCGCCGAGCATCTGACGACCGCACGACGCGCCGGTCGCCGCATTGTCGCGGTCGGGACGACGGCGCTACGGCTCCTCGAGTCGGCCGCGGATGCCGATGGCACGATCCGGCCGTTCCGCGGCGAGACGGGCATCTTCATCACGCCGGGCTACCGCTTTCGCGCCGTCGATGTGCTCATGACCAACTTCCATCTGCCACGCTCGACGCTGTTCATGCTGGTCGCTGCCTTTTCCGGGCTCGAAACCATGAAATCCGCCTACGCGCACGCCATCGCGCACGGCTATCGCTTCTACTCCTATGGCGATGCCTGTCTGCTGCACCCTGCGACCGCTTGATCGTTCAGCATAAGACAAAGTGGGCGTGCCAAGGCGCGCGTGCCGCGCTATAGGGCTGCCATGCTCGATGCACCGACTTCCAAGCCCGAATTCCGCTACTCGCTCCTCGGCGAGGACGGCCTCGCGCGCGTGGGCGAGATCACGACGCCGCGCGGGATCATTCGCACGCCGGCCTTCATGCCCGTCGGCACGGTCGCGACGGTCAAGGCGCTGTATCCCGAGCAGGTCAAGGAGGCCGGCGCCGATATCCTGCTCGCGAATACCTATCACCTCATGCTGCGGCCGACGGCGGAGCGCGTGCACCGCCTTGGCGGACTGCACAAGTTCATGCGCTGGGAAGGGCCGATCCTCACGGACTCGGGTGGCTTCCAGGTGATGAGTCTTTCCAAGATCCGCAAGGTGACGGAGGAAGCAGCCGTCTTCCAGTCGCACCTCGATGGCTCACGGCACACGCTGAGCCCCGAGCGTGCGATCGAGATCCAGTGCCTGCTCGGCGCGGACATCCAGATGCAACTCGACGAGTGCATCGAGCTGCCGGCGAGCCACGCCGAAACGGCGCGCGCGATGGAGCTTTCATTGCGCTGGGCGGAGCGATGCAAGCTCGCGTTCGCGAAGAACCTGGAAAGCGGGCTCGCCAAACCGGGGCAAGCGCTGTTCGGGATTGTCCAGGGTGGCATCGAGCATGATCTGCGGCGGCGCTCGGCAGAGACGCTCGTCGGCATGGATCTTCCCGGCTATGCGGTTGGTGGTCTCGCCGTCGGCGAGGGGCATGATGTCATGCTGCGCACGCTCGAAGGTGTGCTGCCCTTTCTGCCGACGACCAAGCCGCGCTATCTCATGGGTGTCGGTACGCCCGAGGATCTCATCGAGGCGGTCGCGCGTGGTGTCGACATGTTCGACTGTGTGCTGCCGACGCGCAACGGACGGCATGGTCTCGCGTTCACATGGAACGGGCGCGTAAACCTGCGCAACGCGAAGCACGCCGAAGATATGGCGCCGCTCGATCCCGAGAGCACATGCCCCGCAGCGCGGGATTACTCACGCGCCTATCTGCATCATCTCGTGAAGTCGGGCGAGCTGCTTGGCTCCATGCTTCTGTCGTGGGTGAACACGACCTTCTACCAGGAGCTGATGGCGGCGATGCGTGCCGCGATCCGCGAGAAGCGGTTCGCGGCTTGGGCCGAAGAAACAAAGGCGCGGATTGCTAAGAGCTAGAGGAAGACTGCTCCGCCTTCCGCCGCTCCTGAGCTGTCACGTGCTCGCGGTGCACGAGGTAGACGCCCGACGCGATGACGATCAGCGCGCCGGAGATCGTCCATGCATCCGGGAGCTGGCCGAAAACGAGATAGCCCAGCGCGGTGTGCGTAGTCAGCCCGAAGTAGATCAGAGGTGCGAGCGTCGGCGCGGGCGCGTGGCGATAGGCCAGAATGAAGATGTAGTGGCCGGGCCCGCCCCAGAGGCCGGTCGAGAGCAGCAGCGCCCAGGTGAAGGCATCGGCCGGCTAGATCCATTCGGCAATGGCGAACGGCGCCATGACGAACACGCCCGCCAGCATCGAGTAGAAGATCGTCACCTCGGGCGGGTCGAAGCGCGTGAGATAGCGCGTGAGCAGCATGAAGATCGCATAGCAAAGCGTGCCGAGCGCGGCGAAGATCATGCCGAATTCGAATGCTGCATAGCCCGGGCGTACGACGACCAGAATACCGCAGAAGCCGACGACGATGGCGACGAAGCGGCGCCAGCGGATCCATTCGCCGAGGAAGGGGCCGGCGAGCAGCGCGACGATGAATGGCGCCAGGAAGCCGATCGTCAGCGTCTGATCGAGCCGCAGCGTTTTCAGTGCCAGGAAGTTGAACATGGTCGAGCCGAGCATCAGGAAGGACCTGAATGCCTGGTGCATCCACTTGCGGCTGTAGAGCAGGCGCGGCACGGCGATAATGCCGAACGTCAGCACCACCAGCACGAACTGGCTCATGAAGCGTAGCCACGTCACCTGCGAGACGGGGAGGCCGCTTCGTGTGGCGATATATTTGGCGGTCGCATCGAGCGCCGAGAACAGCACCAGCGCCACGCACATGAGGCCGATGCCTCGGAGCGCGCTGGTCCCTGCCTGGGCTGTCTCGCCCGCCGCCTCGCGCTGCATGGCGCTCGTGTCCCGATTCGGATGTTCGCTGATGTGATGATTTTCGCTGCTTCGGGCGGCTTATACCTGTTTCGGATGGCGCCCGTGAGAAAATGACGTGAGAATGCACATGCGGCACAGGTATGCCGGCACGCCAGAATAAGGGGGTGTCATGAAGTCGCTCTTTCCGGTGACCGAGCACACGATCGCGACGGCGCGGCACAAGACGTTCTTTCTTGCTTGTGGCGCTCCCGAGGCGCCGCCGATCATTTTCGTGCACGGTTGGCCCGAGCTGTCATTGAGTTGGCGGCATCAGCTCCCCTGTTTCGCCAGCCTCGGCTTCCGCGCCATTGCGCCGGACATGCGCGGATACGGGCGGTCTGCCATCTATTCCCGGCATGAGGACTACGCACTCGAGGTCATTGTCGAGGACATGCTGGAGCTCTTGTCCGCTCTCGGTCGCGAAAGCGCGATTTGGGTCGGGCATGACTGGGGGAGCCCCGTCGTGTGGAGCATGGCGAGCCATCACGCCGACTGTTGCCGGGCTGTTGCGAGCCTTTGCGTGCCGCATTTCCCCGGCGGCTTCCGACCGGAGAACATGGTGCCGTTCGTCGATCGCAACGTCTATCCCGAGGCGCAATATCCGGTCGGGCAGTGGGACTATCAGCTCTTCTATGAAGAGAACTTCGAGAAGGCGCACCGCGATTTCGAGGCGGATGTCGCAAGCACGGTCAAGGCGCTGTTCCGGTCCGGCAATCCTGCGCACAAGGGCAAGCCCGCGCGCACCTCGGATGTGCGCCGCAGAGGCGGCTGGTTCGCGCCGCTCGATCGTGCGCCGCCATTGCCGCTCGACACGGGCGTGCTGAGCGAGGAGGAGCTTGCGGTCTACGTCGCAGCGCTGGAGCGCAACGGCTTTTTCGGACCGGATAGCTGGTACATGAATCACCAGCGCAATGCGGCGTACGCCAAGCGTGCGCCGAACGGCGGACGGCTTTCGATGCCTGTGCTGTTCCTGCACGGCGACTACGATGTCGTGTGCGAGACGACCGTGTCGCGGCTCGCCGGTCCGATGCGGGCGGCGTGCGACGACCTTAGCGAGGTCGTCATTCCGTCAGGTCATTGGATGGCGCAGGAGCAGCCCGTTGCAGTGAATGCCGCGCTGGCGCGATGGCTGGCAACGAAGGTGCCGGACGCATGGCCCGCCTAGTGTGATGGTCGTTGGCTCCAGGATGTGGAGGGCCGCGGCGCGGCCCTCCGATCCGCCTTCATGCTTCGTCACTTGCCTGGGGATTGCACGTCAGCGGTAAGAGCGAATCAGTGCCTCGTGGCGGCGCTGGGCGGCATTCAGCTTGATCTTCTCGATGAACGTGATCCGCCCATCGGCAAAGGCTGCGCGCCTCTTCGCGGCGAGTTCCGCGGCGCTCAACTGGACCGGGCCGGGACGATAGACGGGGCGATAGACCGGCCGGTACTCATGGCGATGGACGACGACGCGCGGCGATCCGCGGTAGATCTTGCCGGCCTGCGTGCCATGCGGCCTCCAGGTCGACTTATTGACGGTCTCCGCGAACGCGGCGCCGGAAGAAATGGTGATGGCGGCGGCGGCAGCAGCGGCGGCGAGCAAGGCGGTCTTCATGGCGTGATCTCCTTTGTTTCGGCCGCGCTGGCTCAACGCGGCGTGCACAAGGGAAACGCTATGGTGAATATCGATCCGTCGTGATTTTTGTAAATTTTTCAGTAGCTTAATGGCCATTCATGTGAATGAACGTTCATCAGCTATCGTAGCCATCCAACGCTTTGAGATTGCTCGCGGGATCACCTCGGGTCCACCGACGGTCGGTCGAGCCCGTAGTGCGCGCGCAGCGTTGTGCCCTCGTAAGCCGTGCGGAAGAGACCGCGCTTCTGCAGGATCGGCACGACCTCCGCGATGAACACATCGAGCATCCACGGCAGGATCGGCGGCATGAGATTGAAGCCGTCGGCGGCGCCGTTCTCGAACCAATCGATCATCAGATCCGCCACCTGCTCGGGCGTGCCGGCGAATGTGAAGTGACCGCGCGCACCGGCGAGACGCGCGAGGAGTTGGCGCAGCGTCGGTTGCTCGCGCCGCACGAGACCGATGATGACCTCCGTCCGGCTGCGCGCTGCCTCGTGTGCATCGGACTTCGGGAAGTCTTCGATGCGGAGCGGCTTGTCGAGCGGCAGATGCGAGAAGTCATGACCGCCGAAGCGGGCTGACAGCCGCTTGCGCCCGACTTCGGGATCGCTCAGCTCGTTGAGTTCGCGCTCGAGGCGCTGCGCTTCGGCCTCCGTCGACGCGATCATCGGGCTCAAGCCTGGCAGGATGAGCGCCTGATCCGCGCGCCGTCCCGCAGCGACGACGCGCGCTTTCAGATCGCCATAGAACTCCTGCGCCGTCGTCTTTTCCATGTGCGCGGTGAAGACCGCTTCGGCGTGCCGCGCGGCGAAGCTGCGGCCGGTGTCGGACGAGCCCGCCTGCACGAGCACGGGTCGGCCCTGCGGCGAGCGCGGTACGTTGAGAGGGCCCGCGACCTCGTAGTTCTCGCCCTTGTGGTTGATCGGCCGAATGGCCGCGGCACGCGCGTACTTTCCGCTCGCGCGATCATCGAGCACGGCATCATCGGCCCAGCTATCCCAAAGCGCGCGTACGACCTGCATGAATTCCTCGCCGCGCGCGTAGCGATCGGCGTGCGTCACTTGTCCGGCGCCGCCGAAGTTGCGTGCGGCAGCCGCCATCCATGATGTGACGATGTTCCAGCCGATGCGGCCGCCGCTGATGTGGTCGAGCGAGGCGAACTGGCGCGCGAGATTGAAAGGCTCGCTATAGGTGGTCGAGGCCGTCGCAATGAGGCCGATGTGCGATGTCGAGACGGCGAGCGCGCCGAGCGCGGTGATCGGCTCGAGCCACGTGCGCGGCGCGCTCGCAACGTCATCGGGAAGCGCGAGCTGGTCGGCGAGGAAGATGGAATCGAAGTGCCCGGCTTCGGCCTTCCGGGCGAGCTCCTGGAAGTAGCGGACGTCGCTCAGCGCCAGCGGCGATGACTTCGGATGCCGCCAGGAGGCCTCGTGGTGCCCGCGGCTGTTGATGAACAGGTTGAGGTGGAGCTGCCGCTTCATGATTTTCCGCCCGGTCTTGTTGTGCGCGTTTTGGTGCAGCCTACCGCGCTTGTACGGACATGACAGCCGTAGGTCCGCGAGGGCGGATATGCGCGGGCTGCTGGTGCCTCCCTCTCGCGCTCCCCCGCTCCTTCCAAATTGCCGCTGGAGGAGGACTTGCTTTCGCTTGCTGACAATATATGAATATATATTCAAATATTGTGGCGCGACCCAAGTAGGTGGGCGAGATGAGCGGCGGTGGCGCGCGGGAAGAGAATAGGGGTGGCCCCGGCGAAGACCGCCGCGGGCACGCGGATCATGCGGGCCGCGCGCATGGGGCCCGAGAGACGCATGACCATGGCCCAGGCCGCGGGCAGCAGCGGCGCCAGCACCGCCGCCATGATGGCGCTGACGGCCGGCTTCATGGTCGCGGAAGTCGTTGGCGGCGTGCTCTCCGGCTCGCTCGCACTGATCGCGGACGCCGGTCATATGCTGACGGACGCCGTGGCGCTCGCGCTCGCCTGGGCGGGCTTCTATTTCGGCAAGCGGGCCGCGAGCGCGAGCAAGACGTTCGGCTACCTGCGCCTCGAAGTGCTGGCGGGCTTCGTCAATGCGGTAACGCTTCTACTGCTTGTCGCGTGGATCGCGTGGGAAGCCGTTGGCCGCCTGCTCGCGCCCTCGCCGGTGCTTGCGGGCCCGATGTTCGTGGTGGCGGTCATCGGCCTTGCTGTGAACATCGGGGTCTTCCTGATCCTGCGCCGCGCCGACACTGCTCACGTCAATATCCAGGGCGCGATGCTGCATGTGCTGGGCGATCTGCTCGGCTCGGTTGCGGCGATCATCGCGGCAGTTGCGATCTATTTCACCGGCTGGACGCCGATCGATCCGATCCTGTCGGTGCTGATCCTGCTGCTCATTCTCCGCAGCGCCTGGAAGCTCCTCAACAACTCGCTCCATATTCTTCTGGAGGGTACGCCGCCGCACATCGACATCGAGGTTATGCGGCGCCATCTCATGGAGAGCGTGGAAGGCGTCAGCGGCATCGATCATGTTCATGTCTGGTCGATTACGTCCGGTGTGCCCTCAGCCACGCTGGAGGCGAGCATCGCGCCCGGCGCGGACGCGCGCGCCGTGACCCGCGCCATCAAGCACGAGCTGGCGACACGGTTCGGCATCGGCCATAGCACGGTCGAGATCGTATGGGGTGACGAGGCGTCCTGTGCGCTGGACGCCAAGCCCGCCAGCACGGGGAGGCACCAGCATTGATCCCGCCGACCTCCGATCAGATCAGCGTCATAGCCGAGACCTATCGTCTGCTCGGCGATCCCACCCGTTTGCGCGTCCTGCTCGCCTGCCTCGAAGGGCCGATCGCCGTCGGCGACATCGCAAAGGCCGTGGAAGCGAGCCCGTCGCTCGTCAGCCACCATCTGCGATTGCTTCGTGCGGCGCGCCTCGTGCGCGGCACGCGCAAGACGCGCCAGATCTTCTACGAAGCGGCTGACGACCACATCCGGCACATGCTCATCGGCATGATCGAGCACGTCAGCGAGGACGACGCCTAGGCTTTCCGCTCGAAAAAGAGGCATGTCGCGCCTGCTGAGCAGATTGCCAGCAGGCCGATTGGCTATATTAGTAGTCATATGCCCAACGAAGGCGCAGCCGTGCGCCGCCGTGGGGTCGATCGCGGATGGCATGAAGCGGGACTACGCGCGTGTGCGGGATCGTCGGGTTGTTTCTGAAGGACAAGGCGCTGGAGCCGGAGCTCGGGCGCCTGACGGCAGCGATGCTGCATGAGATGTGCGGTCGTGGGCCGGATAGTGCGGGTTTCGCGATTTATGGCAGCGCGTCGGACGGCACGTCGAAGATCTGCGGCGTGCGGCGCGCTTCGGCGCTGGACTGGGCTGACGTCGCGGCTCGCCTTGGCGAGGCCACCGGCAGCAAGGTCACGTACGAGACCATCGAGGACCACGCCATCATTCGCATCGACGGCGATGGCGTCGCCGCACGCGCGTGGCTGATCGAGAATGTGCCCGAAGCGACCGTGCTGAGCGAAGGCGAGGCCATCGAGATCTACAAGGGCATTGGCGATCCTGATGCGATCAGCCAGCGGCTGCGACTTGCCTCGTTCAGCGGCACGCATGCCATCGGGCACACGCGCATGGCGACCGAGAGCGCCGTGACGATCGCGGGCTCGCATCCGTTCTCGACCGGCCGCGACACCTGTCTCGTGCACAATGGCTCGCTCTCGAACCACAATCGCCTGCGCGAGACGCTGCGCCGTCACGGCGAGCGCTTCCAGACGGAGAACGATACGGAAGTCGCCGCGGGCTATCTCTCGTGGCGCATGAAGGAGGGCGACAGCCTTCAGCAGGCGCTGGAGCACGCGCTCGACGATCTCGACGGCTTCTACACGTTCGTGGTCGGAACACGCGATGGCTTTGCCGTGCTGCGCGATCCGATTGCCTGCAAGCCGGCCGTGATGGCTGAGACCGATGCCTGGGTCGCCTTCGGCTCGGAGTTCCGCGCGCTCGCAGCGCTTCCCGGCATCGATGGCGCACGCATCTGGGAGCCTGCGCCGGCCACCGTCTATGCCTGGAGCCGGAGTTGAGCATGTCGCCGTCGGTGCGAGTGGGAATGAAGGCGACGCACGAGAGGCAGAATACCGGTCTCGATATGGCGAGCCTGTCACTGCGGCAGGTGAACGAAAGCCTGCAGAAGGCCGAGGCTGGATCATTCGTCGTGTCGCATCCGCGTGGTGCGCACGCGCTCGCGGCCGGGCTCGTCAGTCCGATCGACGTCACCGTGGAGGGCCATGTCGGCTACTACTGCGGCGGCATGAACCAGGAGGCCAGCATAACGATCAATGGTAATGCCGGTACCGGCGTGGCTGAGAACATGATGTCGGGACGCGTGCATGTGAAGGGTGATGCCTCGCAGTCTGCAGGCGCGACCGGCTGCGGTGGGCTCCTCGTGATCGACGGCAATGCCTCGGCGCGGCTCGGCATCTCGCTGCGTGGCCTCGACATTGTCGTCAAAGGCTCGATCGGCCATATGGCGGCGTTCATGGCGCAGGCCGGGAACATTGTCGTCCTTGGCGATGCTGGCGACGCGCTCGGCGACAGCATTTATGAAGCGCGCCTGTTCGTGCGGGGTAAGGTGAAGAGCCTCGGCACGGACTGCATTGCGAAGGAAATGCGCGATGAGCATCGCACGCTGCTGCGCGGCCTGCTCGACGCCGCAGGCATCGGCCCCGAGGTCGATGTCGCGGAGTTCACGCGCTACGGCTCGGCGCGCAAGCTCTACAACTTCCATATCGACAATCTGGGGTCCTACTGATGACCGGCGATGAGCGTTGGATCCACACGCCGCCGCGCGAGTCGGCGACCTTCGACCGCGCCACGATCGCGGAAATCCACCGCGCGGCTGCGACGGGCATCTACGATATTCGCGGCTTCGGCGCGAAGCGGAAGCTGCCGCACTTCGATGATCTGCTGTTTCTCGGCGCTTCGATCAGCCGCTATCCGCTGGAGGGCTATCGCGAGAAGTGCGGCACGAATGTCGTGCTCGGTACGCGCTTCGCGAAGAAGCCCATCGAGATCAAGATCCCGATCACCATTGCCGGCATGAGCTTCGGCTCGCTCTCGGCGCCGGCCAAGGAGGCGCTCGGGCGCGGCGCGTCGGCGGTTGGCACGTCGACGACGACGGGTGACGGCGGCATGACGGAAGAAGAGCGCGCGGCCTCGAGCCTGCTCGTCTACCAGTACCTGCCCTCGCGCTATGGCATGGAGCCCGATCAGATCCGCCGCGCCGATGCCATCGAGATCGTCATCGGCCAGGGGGCGAAGCCAGGCGGTGGTGGCATGCTGCTCGGCCAGAAGATTTCAGAGCGCGTCGCGAACATGCGCACGCTGCCGGCGGGTATCGATCAGCGTTCGGCGTGTCGTCATCCCGACTGGACGGGCCCCGATGATCTCGAGATCAAGATCCTCGAGCTGCGCGAGATCACGGGTTGGGAAAAGCCGATCTACGTGAAGGTCGGCGCGGCGCGGCCCTATTACGATACGGCACTTGCCGTGAAGGCCGGCGCCGATGTGGTTGTGCTCGATGGCATGCAGGGCGGTACGGCGGCGACGCAGGACGTGTTCATCGAGCATTGCGGATTGCCGACACTCGCTGCGATCCGGCCGGCGGTGAAGGCGCTCACCGAACTCGACATGCATCGCAAGGTACAGCTCATTGTGTCCGGCGGCATTCGCTCGGGCGCGGATGTGGCGAAGGCGCTGGCTCTCGGTGCCGATGCGGTGTCGATCGGTACGGCGGCGCTGATTGCGCTCGGCGACAACCACCCACGCTGGGAAGAGGACTATCGCAACCTCGGCACGACGGCCGGCTGCTACGACGACTGGCACGAGGGTCGCGATCCGGCCGGCATCACGACGCAGGATCCGGAGTTGACTAAGCGCCTCGATCCGATCGCGGCGGGCTAGCGCCTCGCGAACTACCTCTCAGTGCTGACGCTCGAGTGCCAGACGATTGCGCGCGCGAACGGCAAGAGCCATGTGCACAATCTCGAGCCCGAGGATCTCGTCGCGCTGACGGTCGAGGCGGCGGCAATGGCGGGCGTGCCTCTGGCTGGAACGAACTGGATCCCGGGCCGCGGCCCGCAGGACTAACGACGAAGACTGCAAACTAGGGAGTCACTCCAATGAAAGAACCGACCAAAGTCAGCGCCACGATCAGCGCCGGCGGACAGCCGAGCGAAGAGGATATCGCCGCGCTCAAGGCCGCGGGCTACCGCAAGATCATCAACCTGCGCCGTCCAGGCGAGCAGAACCAGCCGCTCGATCCACAGGCTCAAGGCGAGGTGGTCACCGGCTTGGGCATGGCCTACGCGCACATTCCCGTCGATCCGAAGAACCTTCATCCCTCCTCTGCTGCCGCCGTGATCAAGGAGATCGAGGAAGCGGATGGCCCCGTCTACGTGCATTGCGCGGCGGGTGGCCGCGCCGTTACGCACGCACTGCTCGCCGATGGCAAGGGCAAGTCTGCCGACGCCGTCTTCAAGAAGGCCGAAGAGATCGGCGCG
>ERZ778025.1924-NODE-1924-length-12910-cov-5.044730_pt1 | contig 12910 bp, 9 predicted proteins | sample MGYA00375755_ERZ778025 | MGnify/ENA primary metagenome ERZ778025 (study PRJEB29350, sample SAMN05389825) | bioreactor metagenome | isolation source: Thiocyanate bioreactor | place: South Africa: University of Cape Town | collected 2014-03-17 ... | reverse complement strand
CGGGATCGGGCAGCCCCAGTAGCGCTGGCGGCTCACGCCCCAGTCGCGCAGGCGCCAGTTGACCCGGCGCGCGCCGCAGCCGGCGCGCTCGAAGCGCGTGGCCAGCGCGTCGAACGCATGGGCGAAATCCATGCCGTCGTACTCGCCGGAATTGACCAGGGTGCCGCGCGCGGTCCAGGCCGCCTCCTCCATGATGCGGCGCTCGAATTCCTGCACCACGCGCAGCGGTGCGGAGACATCCTGCGCGTTGATGTCGCGCCCTTCCAGCGCGGCCAGCATCGCGTCGCCGCCCACACCCAGCGCCAGCTCGTGGCGGATCTGCTTCAGCGCATCCAGCACCGACTGGTCGACGATCACCATCCTGATCGGCAGGCTGTACTTCTGCGCGAATTCCCAGTCACGCTGGTCGTGTCCCGGCACCGCCATCACCGCGCCGGTGCCGTAGCCCATCAGCACGAAATTGGCCACCCAGATCGGCACGCGCTCGCCGCTGATCGGGTGGATCGCGCACAGGCCGGTGTCCATGCCGCGCTTGTCCTGGGTCTCCAGCTCGGCCTCGGACACGCCGCCGTGCTTGAGCTCGGCGATGAAGGCGGCCAGCTTCGGGTTGTCCTGCGCCGCGCGCTGCGCCAGCGGGTGCTCGGCGGCGATCGAGAGGAAGGTCACGCCCATCAGGGTGTCGGGACGCGTGGTGAACACGCTCAGCGGCTCGCCGCCGCCCTCCAGCGCGAAACGGATCTCCAACCCCTCGCTGCGCCCCAGCCAGTTGCGCTGCATGGTCTTGACCGCGTCGGGCCAGCCCGGCAGCGCGTCAAGACCGTCCAGCAGCTCCTGCGCGTAGTCGGTGATCTTGAGGAACCACTGCGGGATCTCGCGCTTCTCCACCAGCGCGCCGGTGCGCCAGCCGCGGCCGTCGATCACCTGTTCGTTGGCCAACACGGTCTGGTCGACCGGGTCCCAGTTCACCACCGCGTTCTTGCGGTAGGCCAGGCCCTTCTTCATCAACCGGGTGAACATGCGCTGCTCGTGCACGTAGTAATCCGGCCGGCAGGTGGCGAACTCGCGCGACCAGTCGAACGCGTAGCCCATCGCCTGCATCTGCGCGCGCATGTGCTCGATGTTGGCGTAGGTCCATTTCGCCGGCGCGGTCTTGTGCTTGATCGCGGCGTTTTCCGCTGGCAGGCCGAACGCGTCCCAGCCCATCGGCTGCAGCACGTTCCTGCCCTGCATGCGCTGGAAGCGGCTGATCACGTCGCCGATGGTGTAGTTGCGCACATGGCCCATGTGCAGCGCGCCGGAGGGGTACGGCAGCATCGACAGGCAGTAGAACTTGGCCTTGCCGGGCTGTTCGGTCACTTCATAGGCGCGCTGCGCGTTCCAGTACTGCTGTGCGGAGGCCTCCACCGCTGCCGGGCGGTAGGCGGTCTCGTCGGCGTCGGCAGCGCTCGGGGCTTGATTGTCCTGCATGATTTCGGAAGCCATGGTGCGGTGGGTAACCGCCGGATCGAACCGGCGGCGGTGAACGGGTCAGACTAGCCCAGCGCGGGGTTTCCGCCAAGCTCGCGCCACCGTCCATCGGACCGCCAGCGGCATGGCTCAACCCTCGGGGCAGCGGGCGGAGTGGCCGGATGCCAGCGCGCGCGCCACCTCGGCGATCTGCCCGGCAAGCTTGCCCAGCGCCTGCTGGTGGCCCTGCACCAGGGCGTCGTAGCCCGGTCCCACGGTTTCGCGGATGCGGCTGCTGCACGACTCGGTGGCGAGCTGGCCGTCGTGGCTCCAGCGCACCCGCCAGGCACCTTCGAGCAGGGCGTGGTCGCCCGGCTGCGAGTCGAAGCGGCGCACGTCCAGGCTCACCTGCAGCAGCGGCTTGCCGCTGGCGGCCATGCCGCCGACGTCACGGCCGGGCAAGGCGCGCACCAGGTCCGCGGCCAGCGCGCCACGCACCTCGTCGGCCAGCGGCGCGATCCAGCGCTCGCCCTCCAGCAAGGCCACGCTCTGGCCGCCCTGGCGCACCACCAGCTGCGGCCGGTCGACCTGGGCCGGCACGTTGACGGTGAGCACCTCGAACGGGATCGCCGTGGCCGGATCGGCAACCGGCGCCGACGATCCGGGCAGCAAGGTGTAGTAGTGCAGCGGTGCCGAGGCACAGGCCGCGAGCAAGGCTGCGGCGGTGACCGCCAGCAACGCGATGGCATTACGCATCATGGCTTGTGCTCCTGTGCCGGGGCCGGTCCCGGTGCGGGCGGCGTGGCAGGTCGGTCGTCGGGGCGGCGCCCGCGCAGCAGGGCTTCGGGATGACCGCTGAGGTAATCCGACAGCACGCGCAGCGAACGCGACATGCGCTGCACCTGCTCCAGCGTGGCGCCGAGATTGCGTTGCAGCGGCGAATCGTCCGACAGCGCCGCATCGGCGGTGCCCATGGTTTTCTGCACGCCGTGCAAGGTCTCGGTGAAGGCCGGCAAGGTCTTGCCGTTGACCTGCTTCAAGGTGGTGTCGAGCCCGGCCAGCACCTGGTCGACATGCTTGCCGATGCTGTCGAACGGCACCTTGTCGAGCTTGTCGACGATCTCCGCCAGTTGCTCCTGCAGTTTGTCGAAACTGCCCGGCGCGGTGGGGATGGTGAGCGGCTTGGCGGCCGGGTCGAAGTCGACCTTGGTGGCGTGCGGCACGAAATCCAGCGCCACGTACAGCTGCCCGGTGAGCAGGTTGCCGGTGCGCGCCTGTGCGCGTAGCCCGTGCGCGATCAACCCGCCCATCATGCGCGCCAGGTCCGGAGCATGGCCGTTGGCCCTGGCCATCGCTTCCAGCTTGTCGTAGGCGGCGCCGAGGCGCTCAGGGTAGACCACCGCGCCCACCAGCACCGGGAATTTCTGCGTCTTCTCGTCGTAGTCCAGGCGCACCGAGACGACCTTGCCGATGTTGATGCCGAGGAACTCCACCGGCGCATCCACCGCGAGCCCGCGCACCGACTGTTCGAAGCGCATGCGCAGGTAGTGCGGCTCGCCGTCGGGCGGCGCCATCGCGGTGGTGCGGTCGCCGAACAGTTTGAAGCTGGTGTCCTCCGGTGCCGGCGTGCTGTCGTGGGGACCGGGCGGGTCCTGGAAGGCCACGCCGCCGGCCAGCACCGCGGCCATCGACTGGGTGTTGAGCTTCAGCCCGTTCGCGCCGAGCGAGAGATCCACCCCGCTGGCATTCCAGAAGCGGCTGGAGCGGCTGACGAAACGGTCGTTCGGGCCGTCGATGAAGACGTGCAGCGACACGCCCTTGCCGTCCTTGTCCAGCGTGTACGAGGCCACCCGCCCGACCTGGATGCGCCGGTAATAGACCGGCGAGCCGACATCCAGCGAGCCGAGGTCCTCGCTGTGCAGGACGAAGCTGCGGCCCAGCTCGCCGTGGCGCACCGCCGGCGGCGCTTCCAGGCCATCGAAGTGCTCCTGCTGCTCGTCCGACTCGCCCACGTCGGCGCCGATGAAGGCGCCGGAAAACAGCGTGTCGATGCCGGACACGCCGCCCAGCCCGATGCGCGGGCGCACCACCCAGTAGCGCGTGCCCTTGGTGGCGAAACCCTCGGCACTCTTCTCAAGCGCCACCGACACCAGCACATGGCTGCGGTCGGGGCTGAGCCGGATCTTCTTGACCCGCCCGATCACCACGTTCTTGTATTTGACCGGCGTCTTGCCGGCGTCCAGCCCCTCGGCGCTCTGCAGGCTGATCACGACCTGCGGGCCGGTCTGCAGCCAGTTGTGGATCACCAGCGAAAGCCCCACCAGCGCCGCCAGCGCGGGCACCAGCCAGATCAGTGACTCCTTGAAGCGGCGCTGCTCCACCACCGGCCGCGGCAGGGCGTCGGGCGCGGGCGGACCGGGTTCGACGCGGGTGTCTTCAGTCATCGGTGTTCCTGCCATCCCAGATCAAGCGCGGATCGAAACTCATCGAGGCAAGCATGGTCAGCACCACGGTCAACCCGAAGAAAATGACGCCGGGCAGCGGCTCGACCCGACTCAGCACGTTGAAGCGCACCAGCGGCGTCAGCAGCGCCACCACGAACACGTCCAGCATCGACCAGGAGCCGATGAACTCCACCAGCCGATACAGCCTGGCCCGCTGCGGTCGCGCCCAGTCGCTGCCACGCTGGCTGCTCACCAGCAGCATGCCCAGCGAGAGAAACTTCAGCATCGGCACCACGATGCTGGCCAGGAAAACGATGATCGCCAGGTCCACCGAGCCATTCGTCCACAATTCGACCACGCCGCTGATGATGGTGTTGTCGTCGACGTCGTTGAGGCTGGCCGTGCGCATGATCGGCAGCACGTTGGCCGGAATGTACAGGATGAAACCGGCGATCAGCAGCGCCCAGGTGCGCGCGTAGCTGTTGGTCTTGCGCCGGCGCAACGTGGAACCGCAGCGCGGGCAGGCCATCGCGTCGCCCACGCCGTCGCCGTCGAGCTTCGCGTTGCCGGCCACGTTGCGGCACACCAGCCCGCACATGCGGCAGCCGATCAGGCCCAGGTCGACGGCACGAGGCAGCGCGCTCACGGCTTCGGCTCCGGCGTCTGCTCCCACAGCTGGCGCATGTCCACGCCGGCGAAAATGGTGATCAGCAACGTCAACGCGCCGTAGGCGTAGATGCCCGGGTCGGCCACCACCTCGAAGTAGGTGTGCGCCTTGACGATCGCCACCAGCGCACCCAGCACGAACACTTCGCTCATCGTCCACGGGCCGATCCGGTGCAGGGCCACCATCAGCGGGGCAAAGCCGGGCGCACGCCGGCCCATGCGGGCGAACCACAGCAGCCAGCCCATCACCATCATCTTCGTCATCGGGAAAAAGAACAGCGTGCCCGCCGCCAATACGGCGACCACCTGGGCGCCCTGCTCCCACATCGTGACGATCATGCCCCACAGCGTGGTGGCGCTGAACTGGCCGTTCAGGCCGAGCGTGAAGATCGGCCAGATGTTGGCCTGCACGAACACGATCATGGCGGTGAGGATCAGCGCCAGCAGCGCATTGACCGACAGCGCGCGATGGCGATCCAGCTCCGCGCCGCAACGCACGCAGCGGGCGACCTCGCCCCGCGCGAGCGGACGCCGCCGATAGACGGTGTCGCAGTGTTCGCAGATCAGCAGCGCATCGGACGAACGCGCATGCAGGCAATCGGTGTTTCGTACGGCGGTGGCCATCGGGGGATTCTCGCAAATCTTTCGTGAATGCGCGCGCGAGCGCAGGCCGCGCGTCCGCTGCTTGATATGCTGGGCATCGCCCTGATCTGGGCATCCACAACCCGCCGCCGGAGCTTTCCGTGACCGATACCACCCGCGCCAGCCACGTCTTCGACATCGACCAGCAGACCTTCGAGACCGAGGTGCTGCAAGCGTCGATGGACACGCCGATCCTGGTCGACTTCTGGGCCGCATGGTGCGAACCGTGCAAATCGCTGGGGCCGATCCTGGAAAAGCTGGCCGCCGAGTTCAACGGCGCGTTCCGGCTCGGCAAGGTCGATGTCGACGCGCAGCAGGAGCTGGCGGGGATGTTCGGCATCAAGAGCATCCCCACGGTGATGCTGGTCAGCCAGGGCCAGGTCGTCGACGGCTTCGCCGGCGCACTGCCCGAGCGCCAGCTGCGCGAGTTCCTCGGCCGCCACGTGCAGGCCCTCGAAGGCGACGAGGGCGACATCGCCGACGACGACGCTCCCGCCGAAACGCCCGAGGCGGCGATCAACCGCATCCAGCAGGCGATCGCCGCCGAGCCGGCCAAGGCCGAGCTCAAGCTCGACCTGGCGCTGGCGCTGATGCGTGCAGGCCAGGCCGATGCCGCCAGCGCCGAACTCGACGCCCTGCCCGCCAACCTCGCCACCGACGCGCGCGCCCAGCGCCTGCGCAGCGAACTGGAACTGGCCCGCGCCGCCGCGGCCGCCCCTGCAGCAGACACATTGCAACAGCGCATCGAGGCCAACCCGGAAGATTGGGAAGCACGCGACCTGCTCGGCCTGCGCCTGCTGCAGGAAGGCGACGCCGAAGCCGGCCTCGACCAGTTTCTCGCCATCCTGCAAAAGGCCCGCGACTGGAACGACGGCCAGGCGAAGAAGCGCCTGCTCGCTGCCTTCGCCACCCTGGACGACGCCGAGCTGGTCGGGCGTTACCGGCGACGAATGGCCTCGATGCTGTTCTGAGGCCGATCATCCCCTCGCAGGAGCCCGCTTGCGGGCGATGCCTTTAAGCTTTTTTGCGAATCCCGAATCCCGGCGCAAGCGCATCGCCCGCGAGCGTGCTCCTGCGTGTTCATCGGGGTGCGCACCCGTTCCATACCGTTACGTATGTTCGGGTAGGATGTTTCTTTTCTCATTCCATCGCCCTCATGCGCGCCTCCACTTTTCGCCGGCTGTTCAACCTGTGGCCGCCGGCCCTCGTCAACGCGATTCGCGTGCAATCACTCAGCGAGGACTACACCGAAGCGACGGTGGTGTTGCGGCTGCGGCCGTGGAACCGCAACTACGTCAAGAGCCAGTTCGGCGGCAACCTGTTCGCCATGGTCGACCCGTTCTGGATGCTGCTGGCGATGCACCAGCTCGGCAGCGACTACTTCGTGTGGGACAAGGCCGGCACGATCGACTTCGTGGCGCCGGGCTACGAGGACGTCTACGCACACTTCAAACTCGACCCCGCCGTGGTCGATGAACTGCGCGTCGCCGCGGCCGGCGGCGAAAAAGTGCTGCGCTGGTTCGAGACCGAAGTGACCACCGCCTCCGGCAAGGTCATCGCCATCGTGCGCAAGCAGCTCTACGTTCGCCTGAAACCCAAAGCCCGGTGACTCCGTAAGGCGGGCACCGCCCGTCGGCTCTTCGATGCATCCTGGTCAGAAGCGGCCGGCACTGGCTGCCTTGATCCATCCACCCGAAGAACAACTGCCCGACAGAGGCCTCATTCCCGCTCGAAGCGGGCGACTTCCTGCAGTGCCGCTTCGGCCCGCTGCACACTGCGTCCCGCGGCGCTGTCCTCCATCCTGCGCGTCATGCCAGCCTTGCGCATCAGCCACACAACGAGCACGCACGCAGCCAACCCCGCCAAGCTGCTGGATATCGCCCACGACATGAAGCCCAGCGACCACAGGTCCACTCCGTACCACGCCAGGTTCATCCACAACACGGGAACCCAGACAAAGCAGCCGAGCGCGACGTTGACCGGCGCCTCGACGTGCACGCGCCAAGCGCGCAGCTCGGCAATTTGACGCTGAATGGCCACGACCGGCGCAGCATGGTCGATGCGCTGAACCAGCCAAAGCACCCGGGCAGCAAATACGATCAACAGCACCCCGTAGGCGTGCACCAGCAAACCACAAACCACCAGGTGCACGACATCCCGGTGACCCACCCAGAACACCGCCGCCGCAACGGCGAACAGCACTCCGATCGCCAGCTGCAGCAGCTGCCCCCATACCAAGGGCCACAATCCGCGACGCATCCGATCCAGCCGGCTGTCCCGGAACAGCTGGACGCTCAGCACCTGCTGCTTCTCCAATTGCTGCCCCAGCGCCTGCCAGGCCAGCTTCATCTCGTCCAGTTCCATGCTCATGCTCCGGTGGTTTCCGCGGCGGTCATCCGTCCGCGCAACTTCTGCTTGATGCGGCTGATCTTGGTCGCCACGTTGGTTTCGCTGATGCCGAGGATCTCGGCCATCTCGGCGTAGCTGCGGTCTTCCAGGTACAGCAGGATCAGCGCGCGGTTGAGCGCATCGAGTTGGCCGATGAAGGCGTGCAGCGCCTCCAGGCGCTCGTCGGGTTCGGCCACCGGTTCGCTGCCGATGGAGTCCAGGTGGTGGCTGCTCAGCGGTTCATGCCGGTCCATCGCGGGCCAGCGCCGCGCCTGCGCGATCGCCACGTTCAGCGCGATCCGGTACAGCCAGGTCGAGAACTTCGCCCGTGTCTCGTCGTAGCGATCGAACGATCGCCAAAGCTGGGCGCTGATCTCCTGCACCAGGTCCTCGCGATCGGCCGCGCTGCGGCTGTACAGCCCGGCCACCTTGAACACGATGCGGCGATGCTCGCGCAGCAGCGACTCGAAGCGTTGCTGGTGTTCCCGGGTGGTCATTGGCGTGGCGTCTCCGTCGGTTCCATCCATGATTCGCCGAGCACCCGGAAAAAATCACGCACCTGCGCACGATGCCATGCAACCGATGCGTTGGCGTGACCATGATCGGTCCTTGGGCGAATCCCGGGATGACGGCCATTCCCAGTGGCGAGCGACCTGCAAGACCTCGTCCATCCAGGCGACCTCGAGTACTGCGAAGCCGCCGACCACCTCCTTGCCGCCCGTGACTGGAACACGAAACAGGCGCAAATCCCCGCGTTCTGGCACAGTGCAACGATCCGTTGCCACGTTGCGAAGGGGAGCCATGGCCATGCCCGCTTGTTGTCGAATCCCGTTGCTTGCCCTGCTGGCGTTGGCCAGTTGTGCAGCCACCGCCGCCACCGAGCCGAACGGCTCGATCACCTACGCGCGTGACCTGGCGCAACCGGTCGACCAGGCGTACACGGCGCAGATCCTGAAGGACACCACCGATCCCTCGTTCAACTCGCCGCTGACCGACTACCTGCCCGCCTCGGCTACCGTGCCGACGCCGCTGAAGGTGCTCGGCCACATCGCCGGCGCGCCGAATTACCTGCCCTACTCCACCGACGTCTACCGCTACTTCCGGGCGCTGGCGGCGGCCAGCCCGCGGGTGAAGGTGTTCACCATCGGCCAAAGCGAGGAGGGCCGCCCGATGATCGCGGTCGCCGTGGCCGATGAAGATCTGCTGGCCGGCCTGGATGCCAACAACGCACGCCTGGCCAAGCTGGCCGACCCGCGCACGATCGGCATGGACGATGCTGCCGCCGACACGCTGATCGCCCAGTCCACCCCGGTCTACTACATCACCGGCGCCATCCACTCCACCGAAACCGGCTCGCCCACCGCGCTGATGGAACTGGCCTACCGGCTGGCGGTGGACGACGCGCCCTACATCAAGCACATCCGCTCGCACGTGATCACCCTGATCACGCCGATCGTCGAGGTGGACGGCCGCGACCGCCAGGTGGACCGCTACAACTGGCACCGCGCCCATCCCGGCCGGAACTATCCGCGCCTGCTGTACTGGGGCCATTACGTGGCGCACGACAACAACCGCGACGCGATGGCGATGACGTTGAACCTCACCCGCAACGTCGCCGACACCTTCATCGGCTGGCACGCGCAGGTGTTGCACGACCTGCACGAGTCGGTGCCTTTCCTCTACGACAACACCGTCGGCGACGGCCCGTACAACGCCTGGATCGATCCCATCCTCACCGGCGAGTGGCAGCAGTTGGGCTGGGACAACGTGCAACAGATGACCAAGCTCGGCATGCCCGGCGTGTTCACCCACGGAGACTTCGACACCTGGAGCCCGGGCTACCTGATGTTCATCGCCGCCATGCACAACGGCATCAGCCGGCTCTACGAGACCTTCGGCAACGACGGTGCCGACACCGTCAAGCGCATCCTGGAACCGGAGGAGTACCAGCGCACCTGGTACAAGCCGAACCCGCCGCTGCCGGTGGTGACCTGGTCGCAGCGCAACAACAACAATTACCAGCAGACCGGCCTGCTCACCGCGCTGAAGTATTTTTCCGACAACGGTCAGCTGTTCCTGAAGAACTACTACCTGAAGAGCAAGCGCTCGATCGAGAAACCGCAGAACGCCGGCCCGGCCGCCTACGTGTTTCCCGCCGACGACGCGCGCCCCGGCTCGCAGGCGCAGTTGCTGCGCATCCTGCAGCGCCAGCACGTGGAACTGAGCCGCAGCACGGCGCCGATCAAGGTCAGCCTGCCGGCGGCGAAGGACGATGAGGGCAAGGAGCAGCCGGCGCGCACGCGCCGTTTCCCCGCCGGCAGCATCGTCGTGCGCATGGATCAGCCCTACTCGCGCATCGCCGACACCCTGCTCGACCGCCAGTACTGGTCGCCGAAGGACCCGCAGCAGCACCCCTATGACGACACCGCCTGGTCGATGGGCGACCTGTTCGACGTGGAAGTGGTGCGCGTCATCGACAGCTCCATCCTGAAAGCGCCGATGCGCAAGCTCGACGCGGCGGTTGACGTGCCGGCGGGGCTGGCCGCGATCGACCTGCCGCACGCGAAACTTCCGCGCATCGCGGTGATGCACACCTGGCTCAGCACGCAGACCGAAGGCTGGTGGCGCATGGCGCTGGACCAGTTGCAGGTGAAGTACGACTACATCAGCACCCAGGACGTGGCGAAGCTCGGCGACCTGCGCGCGAAGTACGACGTGATCCTGTTCGGTCCGATCGGCGGTGCCAGCAGCCGCCGCATCATCGACGGCCTGCCGATGTGGGGCGAGCCGATGCCATGGAAGACCACCGAACTGACGCCGAACATCGGCCGCATCGACAGCACCGACGACATCCGCCCCGGCCTGGGCGAATCCGGCGTCGCCAATCTGAAGCGCTTCGTGCACGAGGGCGGCCTGCTGATCACCGCCGAGGACACCGCGCGCTTCGCGATCGACGTGGGCCTGGCGCCGGGCGTCTCGGTCACCCCGACCGACAAGCTCAAGGTGGTCGGCAGCGTGCTGCAGGCGCAGTTCGTCGACCGCAAGAGCCCGATCGCCGCCAGCTACACGCGCGACGACCTGGCGATCTACAGCGCCGAAGGGCAATCGTTCAAGATCTCCAACCTGGTCACCGGCGACCACGGCCTGCCGACGGCGAAGGATTTCCAGCGCGCAACCGGCCGCGGTGGCCCGCACGACACCGACACACCCGAGGGACGCGCCGCCGTCGAACCCGAGGCGCTGCCCGACGTCAAGCCATGGCAGGCCACGCCGCTCAACGCGGAGCAGCTGCGCAACAACCCCTGGGTGATCCCGGCCGACCAGCAGCCGCAGGTGATCCTGCGCTTCGCCGCCGCCGACAAGCTGCTGATCGCCGGCCTGCTCGACCACGGCAGCGAAATGGCCGAGCGCGCCGCCGTGGTCGATGCGCGCTACGGCAAGGGCCACGTGCTGCTGTTCGCCAGCAATCCGATGTGGCGCGGCGAAACCATCGGCAGCTACCCGCTGGTGCTCAACGCCATCGTCCATTTCGACAAGCTGGATCGACCGACGGGGCGTTGAACGAGCGCCTGTGCGGGGGGCGCGTCACGGTTGGTTTTTTGCCGGGACTCGGCAAGAGTCGGCGGGCGGTGCCCGCCCTACAACGGCGAAGCGGAAGGTAGGGCGGGCAATGCCCGCCGGTTTCTTGTATTGACGAGACGCAACTATTGGCGCTTGGCCGGCGGCGCCATCATCCTGTCGCGCCTGGCCTTGAACGGGCTGTCGGCGTACCACGCCGGCCACACGCCGGCGTGGCTCAGGTATTGGCCCAATTCGTACAGCGCCTGGGTGTCTTCGAGGATGCCCGAGTAATCCCAGGCCGGATCGAATACATCATTCGGCGTGTGGTAACGATGCGCGGTGTAATCCTCGGCGGCCTTGCGACCGGCCGCCTCGCCGCCGTCCAGCAGGTCGAGGCCGGAGCTGGCCAGCATGGCCGGCACCCCGGCGCGGGCGAAGTTGAAATGGTCGGAGCGGAAGTAGAAACCGTTCTCCGGCGTGGTCTCGGGCGAGATCACCCTGCCCTGGGCCTTCAGCACGTCGGCCAGCATGTCCTCCAACTGCGACTGGCCCTTGCCGATCACGGTCATGTCGTGGGCGCGGCCGATGATCGGCAACGCGTCCACGGCGATGTCGGCCACGGTGCGGTTGAGCGCAAACACCGGTTGCGCCGCGTAGTACTGCGAGCCGAGCAGGCCCGATTCCTCCAGCGTGGGCATGAAGAACAAGATGCTGCGCTCGGGCGGCGTGCGCTGCTGCGCGAACGCGCCGGCGATTTCCAGCAGCATGCTCAGGCCGGTGCCGTTGTCGATCGCGCCGCCGTACACCTTGTGGCCGGGCCGCGAAGGGTCGGTGCCCAGGTGATCCCAGTGCGCGGTATAGACCACCACCTCGTCGGGCTTGTAGTCGCCGGGGATCATGGCCAGCACGTTCTTCGATTCGAAGTGGTCGATCTTGTTCCTGAGGCTGATCGAGGCGGTCGCGCCGAGCGGCACCGGCTTGAAGCCCGGTTTCGCGGCTGCCGCCGCGAGCGCGTCGAAATCCTTGCCGGCGGCGGCGAACAGGCGCGTGGCGGCGGCATGGGTGAGCCAGCCGGCCACCGGCAGGCGCGGCGCGGGGTCGACGCTGGACGGCAGGCTCAGCTGCGGGCCGCGGTTGCCGTTCTGCAACACGCTGAACGGATAACCCGCCGCCGCGTCGCTGGTGTGCACGATGAAACACGCCGCCGCGCCCTGCAGCGCAGCCTCGGCATACTTGTAGGTCCAGCGGCCGTAATAGGTCATGGCGCGACCGTTGAAAAATGTCGGATCGCCACTGGCAAAGCCAGGATCGTTGACCAGCACGATCACCGTCTTGCCCTTCACGTCCACGCCGGCGTAATCGTTCCAGTGCCAGTTCGGCGCATCCGCGCCGTAGCCGAGGAACACCACCGGCGAATCCTTCAGGTCGACCTGCGCTTTTCCTTGCAGGGTCTGCACCACCATGTCCTGCTGGTTGGCGAAACTGGCGTGCTGCGCGCCGGCGGCGATCTGCAGCTTCACCTTGTCATTGAGCAGCAGGGTGCTTTCCGCCGGCACGGTCTGGACCCACGAGCCGTGATTGCCCGGTTGCAGGCCCATGCGCTTGAACTCGCCGACCAGGAAGTCGAGCGTGCGCTGCTCCCCAGCCGTGCCGGGCTTGCGCCCGCCGAACTCGTCGGAACTTAGCGTCTTCTCGTAGCGGGCAAAATCGGTGGCGTTGATCGCCGGCGCCAGCGTTACGGGCTTGGTGGCGGGGTCATCGGC